>WNEV01002053.1_pt1 | contig 11248 bp, 8 predicted proteins | sample 5399861 | NCBI WGS metagenome assembly WNEV01 (sample SAMN13153335, study PRJNA577476) | soil metagenome | isolation source: 40 cm grassland meadow soil 2 days after 3rd rain plot 2 | place: USA:California | collected 2015-11-11 | reverse complement strand
GGGTGCAATGCTGGAAACCGCTGCTGGCTGCCGGTCATCGAGCGGCTTGGGGTGTGAAACATCCTTTGCTTGCGCCAGCGGTTGTAAAGACGTGCTCGGTGAAGATACGACGCTGGGTTGTGCTGGCGATCCGGCTCGCGACTGAGAAGCCCACTGCAGGTAGCCGAATGCCGCCAGTAGGATGAACACACCAACCACTAAGTACCTAAAACCACGCCGCACAGGTGCTTCCGACGGCTCGAAACTGCTGAGGCTCTTATCTCGCAGCCACTGCAGTTCATCCTCACCAGCGGCCGAGATCGCACTCGCACCAGCCTCGGTAGATTCTTCCGTGTCATAGCGCGAGTCTCTCTCAGCTTCGGGGGTAAGCGGCTGTGCGCAATATCCGCAGAACCGCTGGCCAATCTGATTCGAACGCTGGCAGACGGGGCAGAGCAGTTGGGGGGCAACGGCGACATGCGGCTTTGATTGCATTTTCTCTCGCGTCTCGGGTCGCGCCGTCGCGGGCTGCCCTTCCGGAACTTCGCACTCCAGTTCGCGCAGCAGTTCTCCAATCGCTTCTTCTCGCTTTTCCGGCGGACTGGTGAAGTAAACCTGAGCCCAGCGTCCCAGATTGCGCCCCAACACTGGATTGATCAGAGGGTTCAGGTCGGATTTGGGCAAGGAATCGGCAGCTTCCGCAGTATTTTCTAAGGTGGAATTTATCAGTTCTTCGTCTGGAAACGGCATAAGTGCTGAACCAATATTCCACTCTCGGGAAACCCGCTTGTCAAACCTGAGAAGCAGAAAAAAATTGCTGTAGACCAACAAGGGCATCCGAGCCACGCGCAACCCGAATGGGGTCAATCACATGCTTCGCGATTCGCCGGCTCGAATTGATCCTGCTGAGCCTCCCGCTGTGAAATGATCTTTCCACCATCGGTTTTGCTATACAAATCGGCCCCCGGACAGTAATAAAGTGCGGTATGAACATCAATCCATACTTGAGTGGCAGGATTCCCCAGGTACGTTGGCGCCGGCGGAAGCTCGGCCAACCCAAGACTTACCAGCAATTTTTCGAAAAGTGTCAGATTGGGCGCTGCGGGATGTTTGCGGTGAGGGTTTGCGGTTATGGCTTTTGGCCCCGAAGCCCCATTTATGAAAATGGCCCCAAGAAGGATAATGAGAGAGAGCCCCACCCAAACACTCCCGCGGTGCCTGTTCCATTGAGCAGTTAGCCAGTTGCGGTCCGGCTTATGCTCCTTCAGCGCCTCCCACCACTCCCGCGCCCTGCTGGTGGAGGTCCACGTAGATAGCTGAATCTCCTGCAGGTCCCGGCCTATCTCGGCCTGAATCGTTCGCACCGGCACAATCGCAGTGCTTACCTCGGGCTCAGATGGGTCAGATCCAGCGATCGGTTCTGCTTCTATCACGCTGTCAGCTTCGGGCTGTGAGGTCCCGACCGAATCAGCGTCTGCGGCCGGAGGTACCGTGACCTTCGAAGTATCGGGTATTGGCTCGGAGGTCTGAGCGTGTTGATCCGGCTGTTGGATTGGAGCGTCTGAGGTTTTTGCAGGTGTGGGATCCGTGATCCCCGGCGAGAGCGTCGCGATGATCTGCTCCAGTGAAACCGGCTGTTCTGCCAAGGTGGCTTCCTCTTGCTCGCCTTTCTCATGATCGCGCGAATTTGTAGCCTGCGCTGATTGGGCCTGCTGCAGATACCACATCGATGCCAATTTGCTCTGCGTGCCACGGCGCAATTCTTCGAAGCGTGCCGTTCCGCACTTGCCGCAAAATTTTTCACCTCCCTCAAAGCGATTCCCGCAGCGGCAGACAGTGTCCGCATGATGCTGGATTGCTCGCTTCTCCGGCTCGGCGATTGTTTCAGAATCCGGTCTTGCCGCCTTCGGTTCCGATGTTTCACCTTCGCCAAAGAGCCGCTCAAGTTCCGGCCTGAGTGTTTCAATCGCCTGGATCATCGCCGATTTTTCGGTCGCAGCTGTTTCACGCCATTCGTGTTTGCAGTCGCGTTCAATTACGTCCGCCAGAAGGCCTGCCATCAGTTCTGCGATGTGTACATCGGTTTCATGAAACGAGTCTGCGCGGTCGGACCGCAGCTCGAGGACACCTACAACGTTCGAATCATGCAGAACCGGCGCTGCGAGCAGGCTCTTGGTTCCACACTGATGACAGAGCTGGGCGAAAATCGCGGGCTGTGCCTCAGTGTCCGGATACACGACGACGTGCGCTCTGCTGACGCACTGTTCCGACAGACTCGATTCAATGGGTACGCGCAGCTTGTCATCCTGTGAAGCTGCGCCAGTTGCTACGCGATAAATAATCTCCCGTCCTTCGATGATTCCGATCGCAACACCTGAGGCACCCGTGAGGTTCAGCGCTCGCGCTGCAATAAGGCGCAAAGCCGACGCCGCATCAACTTCTTGATTTTCAATTGCTCTTTGGATTTCTACGATTTCAAGCAGGCCGCGGGTGGCGTCGCCATTCGATCCGGCAGCCATATGGATCTGGTCGTTGTGCTCCTGCAACACGTAAGCGGCTTGCAGCAGTTGCTGAAACGACTGCTGGTCGAGTAGCGGCTTGCGCGCCGCACTGGTAGACGGTTGCGTCATGTGGGCGGGTGCTCCGCATACCGGCGGGGGAACCGGGAAGGCTATTTTAATGCAATTGGCCGTCCATACTGTGAAGGAAAATGGTGCAGATGCTTGATTCTTTGGGGGCTGGCTGATTCGGCGTAGGCGAAGCGAATCAAGGTCGACCAACCCGTAAGTTGTTGCAAAAGCAAATGTTAGTGGCGATGCTTGCTCGCCAAATCCGAATACTTCATACGGCTAGGCTCGCTTTCGGCAACTATGCAGAATTCTGCAGCTTGCAGGTAGCGAAAAGGAAAAACCCAAAGGCCCGACTGTGGAATCACTTTGGGTAGATGACCTCACTCATTTCAGCCTGAGACCAAATCTAATTGTTCTGAGCCGTGCTAGCCGCAGTTGGAGGAACTGGGCTTGCCGCCGCTCCGTAACGTGTCAGCCTCGGGAAGAACGGCGTTACTTCAAATGGCATTTTGTCGCGTGCAGAAGTGATCGCAACCGGCCCAGTTTTGATCAGTTCGACATGATCGTCCCAGGCATTCAGTCGCACGCGTCCTCCCAATGGTAGAGCTGCAATCTGGTCCAGTTTGTTTGGATCGAGCGCCGGAGCCGACCCCATTAGTGCCGCCATGCGTTCGATTCCGCCTTTGCTATCAGTGAGCTTGTTGCCTAAGTGAGCCGTCAGGAGTGCGGAAAGCGCAGGACCTCGATCGGCGAGTTGCTTCAGGAATAAACCAGCGTTCTGGAGCTTCTGGCTGTAGGGAGAATTCTTGAGCAAATCCATCGCCTTCTTATCAGCAGCGACTTCTTCCTCGGGAATGTGCTTGAATCCCAGGTTCTGATAAGTCGATTCATCCGTAAATAGCATGCGGTCGTTGAAAGCATACTTGCTGCCTAGATTGTGCCCGAGGACAATGTGTGCCAACTCGTGCGAAAGCACCATGGCCAGGCTGGCCTCATCTGGTAACACGTCGATCAGTCCGCGGCTGACGATGATGGTCTGGCCGACGCTGAACGTCTCCAGCGGCGAAGTCAGCATCACACGAGTGCGCACCGGGCGCGGCAAATCGATGTTATTTGTGACCTGCAGGTTTGTGACAACCGTCTGCAGAATCTTGTCGACTTCACCCTCCGGCGCAAGCAGGCCGGCATTCTGCAGGCGTTCAATTACATTGTCTTCCGCCTGTTGCTGCCACTGCCGTTGAGCCTGTAACGGAGACGCGTCCTGTGCGGTGGGACTTTCATCTTTCACAGTTCTTTTTGCAAGTTGTATCCCCAAAGGCGAGTCTGGGCTTTGAAGGCCATCTTGTCTTTTGAACCGTAGCTGAAATCGCCTTCTTCGCTGTAGATGTAAGTCGGCACCCAATAGCCGGGAACCAGATTCAGGCGCCAGCTATCCATGTGGAAGAAGTAGGCATTTCGCGGACGCGGCGCATAAGTTCCGTTCAGACGCACGATGTTGTAATCCTGGTCTTCCACCCAGATCCGACCGAGGAAGCGTCCATTGCCAGAGCCTTTCTTTGGTGTCACATCAAAGACGATGCAACGCACGTCGCCTTGAAACTCACGGTGTACGTATTTGAAGTCATAATGACTGCGGTCGAAGTCTTCGCGATCGGCAAAGATCATCCAGGAAAAGCCCATCGGCTTGTATTCGAATTTAAACAACTTGGTAAAGCCCCCGAGCATGCGTCCTTCGAAGCTCGTGTCTTTAGAGAGATAGTCGCGGCGATCCACCGTTTCTGCTAAGTCCATACGACCGAAAAAATAATGATCCTGAACCGGCGAAGGACCCATCTGGTTATCGAGCTTGAGATTTTGCAGATACGTTTCCACAAGCGGTGTGCGCGTCTTCAACATCTCCATCAAAGCGTGCTCACGCGCAATGGCCCGGTCCACGACCTGGTCCATGGTGGTGGGAGCAGCCGCGGACGGCGCAGGGATCGATGGAGCGGGCGCTGTGCTAGCGGGGATTGCCGGCTGAACTGTGGGCGATTGGGGAGCGGCCGGCGCGGTCTGCTCAGCGGCTGGCGTCACAGTAGTAGTTTGCTGCGCCAATGCGCTCAGTGCGATCAGCAGGGAAGTGGCAAATATCGATTTCCGCATCGCTCGAATCCTCTCTTAGATCGCCAACTGGAAAACTACATGCACGACTGCCGTGGAATCTGCAGCTACGCCATTGCGCAGCGCCGGTTTGAATCGCATTTGGTTAGCAGCGTTAACTGCCGCTTCATCGAGTCCGTGACCCATACCGCGCACCACGCGGTTTACGTGCAATTGCCCGTTCGCGCTGAACGTGACTTCCAGCAAAACTTCACCCTGTAGTTTGAGTTGGCGAGCTTCCTCAGTGTAGACCGGATTGGGCTTGAAAGTAATCTCTACTGGTGTCGTGGCTGGTCCGCTATCCACCTGCTGCGGTTTGGATAAAGCCCGCGTAACTTGCTGCGCGCCGAATGCTCCGGTCTCCACACCGGCGGAGCCGCGGCCATTGCTGCGGCCGTCTCCTTGGCCGCCAACCGCGATTCCGTTTCCAAACCCTGCACTCGCGATGGTCCCTCTGATTCCTTTCGCGCCACCCGCGCCGTTGCCATAGCCCGAACCAGGCGGCAGGTCAAACGATCCGGTGCTGGCGGCGACCAGGTGCGCGTTCGGCTTGCCTTGTCCAGGAAGTCCATTGGGATCGCCGAAGCCCCCGGTCTGCACTTTCTGCGCGGGAGCGTTGACAGTCGGTGTAGCCGAGCTGCCAAATTCTCCCGTATGCACGATCAGAGATGTTCTCGCGCCTCCTGGAATTTGCTTCAGCACCGCAGGAGTGAAGTCGTTCAAGGCTACCTTAGGAGGCTCGATTTGTTGCGGCTGTGGCCGGGGCGCGCGAAGCTCACGCGGGACCGTCAGCTTGGGCGCAGGAAATATGGCCGGCAGCAACTTGGCTTGAAGCAAACGCGGAGTTTTCATCTTCAATGGCTTCGGCCGTAAGCCCGGTACGGGTATGATTTCCATTACATGATGTTTTTGCGCGATCTGGAGCCGGTCGGGCCAGATGAGTCCAAGATTGATCAGCAGGAGAATCAGAAGAATTACGAACCCGTAGCTGCTGGCCATCGCACGCCAATTCAGCTTGCGCTCGGGGAGAAGTCCCAACTGAAAATTGTTAGACATAGCCATGCATGTCTCCAAACGAAGACGACCCGAGACTGGGGACGTGCACGGGCGAGATCTTTAACTTACGGGAGCGCAAATGAGGGGTAAACGTGCCCTGAGTTAATGTACTAACGTAATGTGCGAAGTTCCGGAGAGGAAAGCTGATACAAAGTGGGTCAAGCCTCGAACAGATGGGCGTCACGCCCGGCGTTTGCGGGCAAAAAGATAAAAGACCGGTATGCCAGCCAGAATTACCAGCGAACCATAGCCGGAATTCGGCCAGTTATCCCTAAACGTGTAGTACAAAAGCACGGCTGCAGCCAGGACGAACAGGCTAGGAACCACCGGATATCCCCAAACACGATATGGGCGCGGCGCAGCCGGTTCACGCCGGCGGAAGAGGAAAACGGTGCTGGCGGCGACCATGTAAAACAGCCATTCGGCAAAAATTGCCAGCGAAAAAAACTGACGGAAACTCCCTCCGAATAGCAGCAAGATGATCGCAAGTACCGCTTGCGCGATAATCGCGATTGAAGGTGTATGAAATCGCGGATGCACCTCTGCGAGAGCGGAAAAGAAATAACGGTCGCGCGCCACAGCAAAGGGAATTCGTGCCCCACTCATGATGGTGCCATTCATCGCTACCAGCATAGAGACCGCCATACCTACGGACACGATCCCCGCGCCTACACTCCCTAGCACCGCCGCCGTCGCATCCGAAGCGGGGCGTTGCGAAGTGGCTACGATATTTGCAGGCAGCACATATTGCACGGCTGCATTGACCAGCATGTAGAGAATTCCAACCGTGGCTACTCCGGCGATAAGCGCGATCGGAATGCTGCGCTCCGGGTCGCGGATTTCCCCTGAGACCATGTTCAGATCATTCCAGCCATCGTATGCCCAGAGTGCGGCCACCAATGCGGCCATAAATCCTGCCATTCCGCCTGCCGCGCCGGAATACGTTCCAGCGAAATTCCGCCACGTTCCTGAAGCATATGTAAAGCCGATGAACACAATCCCGAGAATGATTCCAATTTTCAGCACTGTGAACACAAGCTGAAATTCCCCAGCCTTTTTAACTCCGAGGTAGTTGAGAAGAGAAATGAGAACCGCGGCGGCAATCGCAAGAAGCTGCCCGTAGGTGACATGAAACGGGACAGAGATTAAGTTCCTGGACAGGAAACTGAGCGCGGAGAAATTCCCCAGGACGCGCACGAATCCGGTGGCCAGCGTAGCGATCGAAGCGGGCTTAGCAATCAGAAACCATGTCCAGGCATACAGAAATCCGGCCAGCGGACCATAACCATCACGGACGTAAACGTACTCGCCTCCCGCTTGCGGCTTCATGGCGCCCAGCTCGGCATAGGTGAGTGCGCCAAAAAACGAAAGCAAACCGCCAACGAACCACGCAAGGTAAACAAGTTTGGCGGATCCCACGGCCTGCATCATCTCCGCAGGAACGAGAAAAATGCCGCTTCCAATGACGGTGCCGACCACGACGGCAGTCGCATGGCTCAGGCGAAGATCACGGGCTAACTCCGGACGGGCTTCGGTCGTTTGTGGTTTGGTGGCCATGGAAGGAGCGAAAAGTATAGTGGAAAATTTGGCGATTTTGCTCAGACAGGGTGAGGATTTAAGTGAGGAGAAAGATCGCTCCTCAAATGTTCATCCATCACATCTTCTTTGCGGTCTTTGCGATACCGGTTGCGGGCTTTGCGGTTAAAAGCTGTTGTTCGGGGGGCAGATGCGGAATCGGGATCTCACTCCGGAGATCATCGGGGCAGCAATCAAAATTCATCGCAAGCTGGGACCCGGACTGCTAGAGTCAGCTTATGAGGCTTGCCTCACGTACGAACTCGAAAGACTAGGATTGCGGGTGGAACGGCAAAGGGCGGTTCCACTTGTCTACGAATCAGTGAAACTCGACTGTGGCTTTCGGGCCGATCTCGTCGTAGAAGGGCGAGTGGCTGTTGAACTCAAGTGCAAAGAGGCTCTTCACCCAGTGGACGAGGCGCAATTACTGTCCCACCTTCGCCTGCTGAATATTCCGGTAGGGCTTCTCATCAATTTTCATGTGGCGCTGCTGAGAGATGGTATTAGGCGAATGGTGAACAACTATGTTGAGCCCGTTGACGAGAGCTCGTAACCGCAAAGGACGCAAAGGTATCGCAAAGGTCGCAAAGAAGATGTGACCAATGAACACCTTCGCGTGTGTTCAGTGCCCTGTGATTAAAGATTTTGAGTTGGGAGTTGATCTGTGCTACCCGGAGAACGGAAAACTGCGCTTGCCGCATACCCGACCCCAAACGTCACCACGGTCCCAATCATCACGTACCAAGTCCATGGCACGCGCGTCCACAACCAGATGTACAGCTCGACGCTGAATCCGCACAGCATCCCCAGCATCGTTCCACTCTGATTCGCGCGCCGGGTGAGCACTCCTAACAAAAACACGCCGAGCAACGCGCCGTATGCGACTGAGGCGATCTGCAATCCCACTTCGACCACTCGCCCAACTTTGTGTAACGACAGCACTGCCAACCCAAACAACACGAGCGCCCACACGACAGTTGCGATTCGCGAAATCTGCAAGCGCCGCCGTTCGTCCGTACTCGGGCTGTGCCTTAAATAAAAATCGAAAACCGAGCTGGACGACAGAGAGTTCAGAGCCGCGCTCAGGTTCGACATAGCCGCCGCAAGAATTGCTGCGATGAGCAATCCCGAGATGCCGTGCGGCATGTGGCTGACGATGAACTGCGGATAAATTCTGTCTGGCTTCCCGAAGCTGGCGGACGGCGCGCGATAGAACGCATAGAGCATGACTCCGACGGTCAGAAACAGCGCGAACTGAAATAGAATTGCAATGCCGCTTGATAGCAGAGCCGCGACCGACTGCCGCTGATTGCGCGCCGCCAGCAGCCTCTGGACAATCAACTGATCCGTCCCGTGACTTGCGGTCGTGAGAAAAGCGCCGCCGATCAGCCCCGCCCAGAAGGTGTACGGCTTCCAGAAATTCAGGCTGAAATCGAACGCGTGAAATTTTCCGGCTGCGGCGGCCACGTTCTGGATCGCGATCCATCCGCCGGGCACAAGGTGAATGATCGTGAACAGCCCAACCAATGTTCCTCCAACATAGATCACGGTCTGCACCACATCGGTCCAGATAACAGCGGCCAGTCCGCCTTCAAACGTGTAGATCAGCGTCAGCGCCGTAATGATCGCGATGGACGCAATCTCGCCCGTGCCGAGCGCAATGCCAACCACAATCGAAACCGCGTACACGCGCACACCTTCAGCGGCAGCGCGCGTAATCAGAAATAATCCCGCCGTCAGGGAACGTAGGTTTCGCCCGAACCGCCGCTCGATCAGCTCGTATGCGGTGTAGAGATCGCCTCGAAAATAATGCGGCAGCAGAACAAAACTGATGATGACCCGCCCGGCCAAATACCCGAGCACCACCTGCAGAAAAGTAAAGTTGGTGTCGTAGGCCAGCCCCGGAATACTGATGATGGTGAGCGTGCTGGTTTCGGCGGCGACGATTGACAGCGCGATCGCCCACCACGGAATGCTTCGATCAGCCAGGAAGTAGTCCCGCAACGAGCGCTGCCGCTTGCGAAAGCGCAGGCCGAACAAAGTAATTCCCGCGAGGTACAGCGCGATAATTGCGAAATCAAACTTGTCCAGGCCCATTGTTTATGTGGCGCGGGCGCCCCCGCCCGCGAGCGGGATTGCTTTCCTGAGAGTACCGGGTTTATACGGTTCCGCGACGCGCGTATGCGATCAGGTATCTACGTCGTAAATCCGATCTTCTGAATCCGGCTGTGATAGAACCGTCTGTGATAGAGGAACGCTCGATGATTTTCCTTGGCATCGACGGTGGCGCGACCAAGACTTCTTGCCTGGCTGGCGATGAGAAATCGGTCCTCGGCAGCGGTGCTTCGGGCTCGAGCAACCTTATCCGTGTTGGAGAAGCTCAAGCCCGCGAATCTTTGACTACCGCTATCCACCAGGCATGCGCTGCAGCCCGCGTAAGTCCTGCTCAGATTCATAAAACATGCGTAGGACTAGCCGGTGCTGCGCGGCCGGAAATCAGTTCAGCCGCTCGGCGAGTGATGTTGGAGATCGTAGGCGGCGAAGTGCAAATCGTTGGAGACACGATCATCGCTCTCGAAGCCGCCTTCGGTCGAGGACCCGGAGTGGTGGTGATCGCAGGCACAGGATCGATCGCTTACGGGCGTAACGCCGCAGGTCAGACTGCGCGCGCCGGAGGCTGGGGATTCGCCATTTCCGATGAAGGCTCCGGCTACTGGATCGGGCGCGCTGCAGTCGCGTCGGCAATGCGCAGTCTCGATGAAGAAGGGAAGTCACCGCTGCTCGATACGATTTTGAAAACGTGGAAGCTCGAAAGTTTGGACAAACTGATCGTCACGGCGAACGCCACTCCACCGCCCAACTTTGCTGCTTTGCTTCCGGCGGTGCTTGCAGCTGCCAATGCGGGTGATCCGGCCGCCAGCGATGTGCTGGCCCAAGCCGGATCGGAATTGGCCGGCCGTGCCATTGCCGTAACCCGTCGCCTGTTTCGCACCGCGTCCGAAATACCAGTGGCCATGTCCGGCGGAGTCTTCCAGAATGCTGCTCTGGTGCGTGAACATTTCTACAAAAGCTTCCGCTCGGAGTATCCCAATGCAAGCATCAACGAAACCGTCGTAGAGCCTGTTCGTGGTGCGTTGGAGTTAGCTCGAAGGGGCACGGCCCCGTAAATTTGTGAATTTGGTCGCCCTAAGTTGGCGTGGATGACCTGGCCGATCTCCCCGCCAAACGGTTTTCCGCTTGTTTAGTGGCGCGGCGAGCAGCGGTAATTGCGGCCGAAGTCATGGACACCGGTCCTTCCGAATCGGTATTCGCGAAGAAGACACGATCCATCGGCTCTCGGGCTGCCGGTTGAATTTTTGTGTAGAGGCCTGGAGTCGACATGTACATGGGATGCCCGCGACGGTAGAGATGAACTTCAAGCGGATCGACATTCGATCCGGGGAAGAGTTTCTGGAAATCGCGCAGCACATTGCTGGCGACCCGACGGGCGCTCGGTTCCGTTAGCAACGACGCCCGCTCTTCTTCGTGCAGCGGAGTGTAGCAGGTCAGGATATTGTATTTCTGCTTATATCCAGGCTGATTGCGGACGACCCAGTCAGCGACGATGAAATCCGTGAACGTATTTCCTGGGCACCAGTTGTCGTAACCCTTGTTAAACACCGGTTTGTCGAAAATCAGGTTCACAACCGCATACGGGATGTAACGCATTTGCTGCATGGCGTCGTTTTGTTTTTGCGACAAACCTTCCACCAAGCGCCGGGTAATGAATTTAGGTGTCGCCATAATGACCGCCTTTGCGGTCGCTGTCTTCAATTCCGCACCTTGCATATAAGTAACCTGCACATCGTCTTTGCTGGGAACCACAGCCACGATGGTCGAGCCGGATTGCATGCGATCAGGAAACTTGGGCTGCAAGATTTCTGCAAGCT
>WNEV01001035.1_pt1 | contig 11263 bp, 2 predicted proteins | sample 5399861 | NCBI WGS metagenome assembly WNEV01 (sample SAMN13153335, study PRJNA577476) | soil metagenome | isolation source: 40 cm grassland meadow soil 2 days after 3rd rain plot 2 | place: USA:California | collected 2015-11-11 | reverse complement strand
CCGTGGTCGGTCCTGGCATGTCGTCGAAGACCCTCACTCTGAACAGCGCGGCGTCCACTGTCACCGCCGCAGGAAAGGCGGTCAGCCCCGTCAGCTCCTCCCTCGGCGGCCGATCCTCGGCCCCCTCCGGCGCGGAGGCGGCGAGCGCAACGATCCCCGTCGAGATCATGGCCTTCGAGCCCTCGCGCGTTCCCGAGATCGTCCGGGCCGTCTCCTTCCTCGGCGGCCACCAAACGAGCTATTCCTTCGGTCAGACCGGCGGCGTGCGAGCGGAGCTCTCGAAGAGCGTGATCGAGAAACTCGCCCGCGTCCCGGGCGTCATGTACATCGACCGCTTCGTCCAGCCGTACGTGATGAACGACCTGGCGCGCTGGGTCGTCCAGAGCGGGGACACCGTGAACCACGCGACCCCGGTCCACGACCACGGCATCTTCGAGACGAACCAGACGATCACTATCGGAGACACGGGCATCGACTACAAGCACCCCGACTTCTGGGACCCGAACAACGCGACCCCCGGTCCCACCGCACGGAAGCTGACCGCGTACTACAAGGACTGCGGAAACACGAACCACTGCGACCTGAATGACAACGGCATTAACCACGGGACGCACACCTCCGGCAGCGCCACCGGCGACGACGGCGTGTGGCACGTCTACGACGGCGACGCCACCGGGTCCAACGGCACGACGGGCCCGCATGACGGCCAGTCGTTCGATGCGTTCCTCAACGTGCAGGACCTGTCCGACGACGGCTTCGGGATTTACTTCGACTCCGTGACGCCCTTGTGGACCGACGCGGTCGCCCACGGATCGTGGATCCACTCGAACAGCTGGGGATCGTGCTGCAGCTCCTACATCCCCGAGGACGTTGACACGGACACCTTCATCTGGAACAACCAGGACTTCCTCGTCCTGTTCGCCGCCGGCAACTCCGGTTCCGGCACGAACACCATGAACCCCTTCGCCGTCGCGAAGAACGTGATCGGCGTCGGCGCCACGGTGAACGGGCCGGGCCTGGAGAGCGTCGCGGACTTCAGCAGCCGCGGCCCCGCGGGCGATGGCCGGCTCAAGCCGGACGTCACGGCCCCGGGCGTCTCCCTCTGGTCGGCCCAGGGACAGGACCCGGGAGGCGACGGGACCGCCTACTGGACCCTGAGCGGCACCAGCATGGCCACCCCGACCGTCGCAGGGAGCGCCGGCCTGGTGCGCCAATACTATATGGACGGCTGGTACCCGACTGGTTCGAAGTCCGCCGGGGACGGCTTCACCCCGTCCGCCGCACTGATCAAGGCGACGATCATCAACAGCGCCCGCGATATGAACGGTGCGGGCGCGTACGCGAACGGCGAGAACAAGTACCCGAACGACAACCAAGGGTTCGGCCGGGTCACCCTCGACGATGCGTTGTTCTTCCAGGGCGACGCCCGCGGCCTGACGGTCGACGATCACCGCAGCGGGATCAACACCGGCGACACGGTGACCTATAACCTCGCGATCGGCGATTCAACGCTGCCCGTCGAGGTCACGCTCGTCTGGACGGACTATCCGGGGACCGCGAACTGCGGGCCCTGTCTCGTCAACGACCTCGACCTGCAGGTGACGGCGCCGGACGGCACGACGTACAACGGGAACCAGTACATGGGCTTCAACCCCGGTGAGTCGCAGCCGAACCCGAGCGACCGCGACAAGCTGAACAACGTCGAGTCGGTCCTTGTGATCTCGAACGTGCAGGCGGGCCTCTGGACGGTCACCGTCCACGGCTTCAACGTGCCGCAGGGACCGCAGACCTTCGCCCTCGTCCTGACGGGCGGGATCGCGACGGAGCACGGCTTGATCGGATTAGACCACCACTCCTACCAGTCCTCGGCGACGGTCAACATCAAGGTCGTCGACACGGGCCTCAACGTGGACCCGAACGCGCCGGACACGGTGCAAGTCAACGTGAGCTCCGACACGGAGTCCACGCCGGAACTTGTGACCTTGACGGAGACGGGCAACTCGACCGCGGTCTTCGCGGGTTCGATCCCGCTCGCGCTCGGCCCGCCGACTCCGGGAGACGGAGTCCTCCAGGTCTCGAACGGCGACAACATCATCGCGATGTATTACGACAATAACAACGGGCTCGGAGGCAGCGGCCCCGTGTACGCCTATGCGGTCGTCGACGATTCGCCGCCGGTCATCTCCGGCATCGGGGTTTCGAACCTGCGGTTCAATCGCGCGGACATCGGATGGACGACGGACGAGATGTCGGATTCGCTCGTCTATTGGGGCGTCGGCACGCCGCCGGGGAACACGACCGGAGAGGCCACCCGCACAATGTCGCATTCGATCGCGCTGACCGGGCTGAATGACAACACGACGTACTTCTTCGCGGTCCAATCGACCGACGAGGCTGGCAACACGGCATTGGACAACAACAACTCGGCGTACTACTCCTTCACGACCGCCGTCAAGCCGCCGACCGCGCCGCCGAACCCGGAGTGGCCGACATTCCACAACAACGAACCGCGGCAGGGCATCTCGCCGAGCAAACAGACCCCGCCGATAAACCAGCAGTGGATGGACGGACCGCACCTGCTCAACCGGTGGAACGGCCCCGTGATGGCGGACGGCATCCTGTTCTCCGCGCCCCTCGATGGCGTGTTGCGGGCCCGCGATCCGTACTCCGGCGAAGTCCTCTGGAGCAGGCAGCTCGGCGGACAGTTCTACTACACGAGCACGATGACCGCGGCGAACGGCATCCTCTACGCGACGTTCTACGGGCCGAGCGGCGGATACGTGTACGCCCTCGATGAGGTGACGGGCAACACGATCTGGGTCGTCGGGCAGTCGGACACGAGCCTCGACTTCAACGCCCGCAATGAGATGGCTTTCGCGGACGACCTGATCTTCGGGACGACGTGGGGCCGGCAGGCCTACGCTTTGCACGCTTCCGACGGAAGTGTCGCGTGGACGTTCCAGATGGACGGCCTCGCGATCGCCTCGGGGGCCACGATCAACGCCGGCGTCGCCTACTTCGAGACGATCGCCGGGACCGTGTTCGCCCTCGACGAATTCAGTGGCGCCCTGATCTGGAGCCACACGCTCGACGCGGTCGTCACGACGACGGCGCTGTACGCGCAAGGGAACGTGTACGTCGGGACGTACGCCGGGACGGAGTGGGCGCTCGATGCCCTGACCGGTGCGACCGTCTGGTCGACCGGTGGATTCAATCTGATCGATGCGTCGGCCGCCGCCTACGACGGGATCAACATCTACTTCGGCACTTTCGCATCCACGTACGTGGCCCTCGACGCGACGGACGGAACCCTCGTCTGGCAGACGAGCGTGGCCGGACCGGTCGGCACCGCGCCGGCGTACGCGAACGGCTTCCTGTACGGGACCTGCTGGTTCTGTCCGTTGTACACGATCGACACCGCGGACGGATCGATCGCGGACCAGGACAGCTTGGTCTCGAGCTCCGGTTCGACGTCCTTCCCTGCCGTCTCCGACGGCTGGGTCTGGTTGGAAGACAACGACGGGAACATCTTCGGCTTCCTCGGACAGCTCCCCGTCGGAGTGCTGCTGAAGCCCAGCTCCCAGGCGCAGGACTCGGTGCCCGACAACACGGTCACTTACTCGGTCAACGTAAAGAACGTCGGCATCTCTGGACCGGACACCTTCGATGCGACGATCACCGCGGGCGCCCACGGTTGGGCGGTTGGCCTCTATGAATCGGACGGCGTCACGCCGCTGCCCGACACGGACAGCGACGGGATCCCGGACACTGGCTCCCTCGCGACCGGCGCGTCGGCCGACGTCGTGATCAAGGTGACCGTCCCGGTGACCGTCAGTCCAGGCGACACCGAGCTCTCGAAGGTCACGTTCACGTCGAGCAACGACCTGAGTCGCTTCAAAGTCGAGAAGCTCACGACGACCGTCCCCCTGCCGGGCGTCAGCATCGGCCCGCGGGCGTACTTCCCGCTGCAGCCGGGCGACACCGCGGCCGCGCCGATGGACGTGCGCAACAAGGGCGGCCTCCCCGACACGATCGAGCTCGCGCCGACCTCCGGCCATGGCTGGACCGTGACGATCTACCAGGCGGACGGCGTGACCCCGCTGACGGACACGGATGGCGATGGCCTCGTCGACACGGGCCAATTGCCCGGGCTGACGACCCTGTCGATCGTCGTCTCGATCCAGGTGCCCGCGGACGCGCCGCTGGACATGGTCGACCGGACGGACGTCGTCGCGTCGTCGGCCGTGGACCCGAACCAGACCGCGACCTCGTCCGTCGTGATCGAACTCGCGGCGCCCCCGAGCAAGGAATGGCCGCAGTTCCACCACGACCGCGAGCGCGGAGGCGTGAACCCCGAGCCCTTCCAAGGACCGCTGACCCCGCAATGGACCACGTCGGTCGGAGGCGGGTTCCCGATCCAGTGGACCGGCTCGATCATCGACGGGCACGTGGTCTTCGTGACCTCGCCGGCCGGCGTGATCAGCGCGCTGGACCTCGGCACCGGCACGATCCTGTGGCAGAAGAGCTTCGGGGCCGGCGGAGATATCTCCGGCACGCCGGCGGCCTCGAACGGGATCCTGTACGTGACCTTCGTCACCGGCTCGAACTCCGCGGTGAGCCTCCTCGCGATCGATGAGGCGACGGGCGCGCTGAAGTGGCAGGTCGACTCGAACATCGGGTTCGCCTTCTCGACCTTCTCGACGGTCGCCGTCGCGGCGGGCAACGTCTACTGGGACGACGGGTTCGGCTTCCACCTGTTCGCGAACGACGCGACCACGGGTGCGCCGGTCTGGACGTTCAACTTGCCGGCGGCCTCCTTCCAAGGCCCGACCTATTGGGGCGGGATGGTCTTCGCCAGCGACCTGAACGGCGACATCTACGCCCTGGACGCCTTCACCGGCACGCAGCTGTGGCAGGCGAGCATGGGCAACACGGTCACCTCGGCCCCGACGGTCGCGGGTGGCGTCGTCTATGTGGGCGACTACAGCGGCGTGGTCCACGCGCTCGATGCGCTGACGGGCCAGAAGATCTGGGACTCCCCGGCGGTCGGCGCCCTCGTGGACGTGTCCTCGCCGGTCGTCGCGGGCGGCTACGTGTTCGAGGGATCGTTCGCCTTCGACTTCTTCAGCGGGTTCATGACCGCGCTCGACGTCAACACCGGCCAGGTCGTGTGGCAGTACCGCATGCAGGCGGGAGCGGTCGGTACCTCTGCGGCGTACAACAACGGCACCGTGTTCCTGTCGACCTGGGATGGAAACCTCTGGTCGTGGGACGCGGCCACCGGGGCGGTCCTGCAAACGCTCCAGCTCTCGTCGAGGGGCAGCACTTCGTCCGTCGCGCTCGGGGACGGCTATGCCGTCGTCGGCGACCAGGACGGCGAGATGAATGGCTTCTCGTTCGTCGGCGCGGGCGTCGCGGCCCGCGTCGTCGTGAATCCGGCCTCGACCGATGTCGCGGTCGGACGGGCGGCTCTGTTCCAGGCGGCCGCGTACGACCTCTACGACAACCAGGTCGGCGGGCAGACGTTCGTCTGGTCGAGCCAGGCGGACCTCGGTTCCGTCCTGCCCCTGACGCCCAGCGGCGAGAAGATCGTGTACATCGCGGGAATCCAGTCGGGGACGGACAGCTTGCAGGCCATGAACGCCGGCGGCCTGTCGAACGCCTCGACAGTGAACATCCTGCCGGGCCCATTGGACCATGTCGACGTAACGCCGGCAGCCGCGAGCATCGTCGCGGGTACGAAGATGTCCTTCAACGCGGATGCGAAGGACCGCTACGGGAACACGATCCACGGCCTCAGCTTCGTCTGGAACGCGACGGGCGGCATCGGGACGATCGATGCGTCGGGGGTCCTGAACGCCTCCACGCAAGTGGGCCTGGGACTCGTCACGGCGACCACCGGGTCGGCGACGGGCACCGCGATCGTGGAGATTGTGCCGGATGTCCTTGCTACCGTCGCCTTGCAACCGGCGGCGGTTAGCCTGGAGGCCGGCTCGAACCTCGCCCTCCACGCGCAGGGGTTCGACCGGTACGGGAACGAGATCTCCGGGCTGAGGTTCGTCTGGGCGACGACGATCGGGAGCATCGCGCCGGTCGAGACGGGCTCCCCGACCGCGGTCCTCGCGGCCGGCTATCTCGCCGGATCCGGGCGCATCACGATCTCCTCGGGCGGGGTCACTCTCGTCGTCGGGGTCGATGTGACGCCCGGGCCGCTCGATCGAATCCAGGTCGTCATGCTCGTGGACGCCAATCGTTACGAAGGCCCCGTCGACATCCCGGCTGGCGCGGCGCGAACGTTCGTGGCGGAGACGACGGACCGGTTCGGCAACGCGATTCCAAACGTACCGCTCACGTGGAGCGTGACGGGCGGCATCGGGACCGTCAGCTCGAGCGGCGCGTTCACCGCGTCGACGAGGGTCGGCGCCGGCTCCGTGATCGCGATGTACGCGACTGGGATGACGGGCAGACAAGACCTCACCATCGTCCCCGCCACCCCGGCAAGGGTGGACATCGGCCTCACGTCCACGACCCTAGCGGTCGATTCCAACTCGGTGATCGTCGCAACGGTCCGGGATGCGTACGGCAACGCGAACCCCGACGACCTGGTGACATGGACGACGACGGGTACGGGCACCATCTTGTCGCTCACCCCGGACGGCCGTTCCATCCTGTACCACGCACCCATCACGACGACCCCGGCGTCGGTGCAGATCACCGCCACGATCGGCGCGATTTCGCGGGCGATCACCGTGTCGATCGTCGCGGGCCCGCCCGTCGGAATCTCGATCGACTCGCCGGCGACGACCGTGGCCCTGGGAGGGACCTTGGCCTTCGGCGCCGTCGTGACGGATCAATTCGGCAACGCGGTGACCGGGCCGACGATCACCTGGGAGGCCACGGCGGGCTCGATCAACCAGCAGGGCGTCTTCCGGGCGCCGTCTGAACCGGGATTGGTCGTCATCACCGCGAGCACGGCGGGCCGGCAGAGCTTCGTTGTGATCGAGGTCACGTCGGGCGCGCTCGACCAGTTCTCCCGGCAGGCGACCTCGGCGACTTCGCTCGGCCTCCTCGTGGCAACCATCCTCGCGATCGCGGCGGGCGTGTTCCTGTTCGTCCGCTACCGCGAGGCCCGGCGGGAGTTGCGAGAGATGCGCAAGGGCGAAGGCGGCGAAGGCGGCGGCGAGACTTGAACGCGAACCGGAGGGCTTCGGCCCTCCCCTTTCCTTCCGTCCGATGGCGGGCGGACGCCACGATCACATAGCGCGGGCCGAATCGCACGTTTGCGGGGGAATAATGGGGTGTCGTCAGCCGGGGCTAGGTGGACTACGATCGGTTTGAGGAGTTCGCGGGCCTGGCCACGCGCGGCACGTGCCCGCCCGGCGCGGACCGTGTCGGATGGGTTCCGAGGTTCGATCGGCCTTGCCTCCGGACGGTCCCCCGATGGGATTATCCGATGCGGGCCATTGACCGAGGTAAGGGGGAGGAAATCGCCGTGGCCCTGATTCGGTACGCGGCGATCAATGTCGTTCGGAGTCGCCGGCGGACGATCACTGCGATGATTGGAGTCCTCCTGGCGGTCACGTTCGTCTCCGGCACGTTCATCGCAATCGATTCGTCCACGCGGGCGACGCTCGATGCGTTTCTTACGAATCTCCCGTCGGACATCGATTTCGAAGCCCGGGCCTCGGCCAACGGTACCCAGCTGCGCGAGGCGGTCGAGGCGATCCCGGGAGTCGCCCGAGTGGCCGTCACACGTTTCACAGGGATCGGCAAGGTCGAATCGAGTGCGGTTCCCAGTCCGGTCAATGCCCAGGTCATTGGTGTGGAACCGGATCGTCTCCCGTTCGCCCTCGAGGAAATCACGGTCATCGCCGGTAGCCTATCCCTTCCGCGAGGCCAGGCGGCCCTGTCGGAAGACCTCGCGGCGCGACTGAATGTCTCCACCGGCGCGACGGTGAGTTTCCGCCTCGCCACGTTCGACCCGGCCAATCAGACCGACCCGCGAGTGAATGTGACGGTCGCGACCGTGTTTGGCGGCGTCCGTTCCGGATCTGGTTCGGTCTCCACGCCGGTTGCCGTCGTGCAGGTGGAGGATGCCGCCTGGTACGAGGAACAGCTCGGCTACGGGTACGTGGGGAACGGACTCACGGGCGAGGTCCGAATCGATCGGGCGCAGGTGCTCGATCCGTACGACCTCGAAGGGTCTCTCGGGAACGTCGCGCGGCTCGACCGCCAAATCAGCACCGCGTTAGGTCTGTTCGGGGGCCGCATAACTTCCGACAATGTCCCCAATGCGCTCTCGAGCTTCGCGAACGCCCTGATCCTCCAACGCATCTTCTATCTCGGTCTATCCGCACCCGTCCTCCTCCTTGGCATCTACTTGGGGGCGATCGGCATCGACTTGAGCCACGCGGAGCGTCGCCGGGAGCTTGCGGTCCTGAAGACCCGCGGGGCCTCGCGGGACCAGACCTTAGGGCTCCTCCTGCTGGAAGCGGCCCTCGGAGGTGTCATTGCCGCCTTGATTGGCCTCGTGGCGGGCATTGGCCTGAGCCGCCTCCTGCTGGCCTACGTCAGCCTCTTCAGCACGGCCTCGGCTCCGCAATATGAACTCGTCGTCCTTTCGCCGGCGACCATCGCAACCGTTGCAGTCCTCAGCGTGCTTTTCATGGCGGCGACCAGCTACCGGTCCGCGCGGCGGACGGCCGACCTCCCCATCGTGGAAACGCTTCGCTATTACTCCCCGGGAGAGACCCACATCCGATACCGGCCGTCCTGGGACGCCCTCCTCATCACGCTGGCGGCCCTGACCTACGTCATCGTTGTGTACGGTCGTTTCCAGACCGACTTCGTCACCTTCCTGATCGGCCCGCTGTTCATCGTCCTCCTCCCGTTGGCGCCGATCTTCCTCATGGTCGGTTCAAGCCGCCTCCTGACAAGGTCCTCGAGCCGGGTCTACGAGGCCGCTTCCCGCGTGACCAGGCCCTTTACGAAGAACTTGTACCATGTCATCACTCGGAACCTGCAGCGAAATCCACGACGAGCGGCAAACGTGGCGGTCATCATCGGCCTCGGCCTTGCCTTCGGCATGTTCACCCTCGTCACCTTCTCCTCGCAGCTTGCGTACCAGGAGAGCCAGATCCGGGCCGAGATCGGCGGGGACCTTTCCGTTGACGCCCCTCCTTCCGATCCGGGATTCGCGGCCAGTGTCCGGGCCCTCCCGGAAGTCGGGGGCCTCACGCTCGTTCAGAGGCTGTACGTTCCGCCGAATCTCGGCTATGCGGATGTGTTCGTCTTGGACCCCGAAACGTATCTGTCCACAACGAACCCCGAACCGTGGTACTTCCGCGACTTCGACCGCGAGGCGGTGCAGCGGGTGCTCACGAGTCCCGATTGCGACCGAGCAAACAATCGGACCGACGCATCGGTTTGTCAGGTCCTCGTCACGGAAGGGTACCTGGACAGTCAGTCCCTGGCGGTCGGAGACGTGTTGACGTTCATCAGGGACGTGCGGAACGAAACGGGTCAGCTCCAGCACATCACCGTCACCGCGGGGATCGGCGGGACGGTTCGTGGACTCCCCGGAACATCGCCGGTCGGACCCGGCGTGCCTCTGGCAATCTACGGGAGTCGCGGCACCTTGGGGGAGCTGGTCGGCACGGGCAGGTCTCAAGTCATCGACCCAGAGCGATACCTCGTCCAGCTCCGGGCCGGGGAGGACTGGCGAGCGGCCAGGGACAAAATTCGCAGCCTGGGCGCCAGCGGGATTCGCGTCGCCGATGAAGAGGTCGAGCAGCTGCGTTCCGTCCCGCTGTTCCGGGCCTTCTTCGGATTCATGGAGCTGGAGATGGCGTTCATGGTCGTCATCCTCACCGCGGGACTCGGGCTCATCCTTTTCGCGGCGACCCTTGAGAGAGAGGTCGAGTTGGCGTCCATCCGAGCGCGTGGGGCAAGCGGATGGCAGACCGCGGGCCTGTTGATCGGTGAGGCGTCGTCGATCATGCTCGTCGGGCTGGTCGTCGGTGCAGGAGTGGGCGTCCTCTCGGCGTACCTCTCCATCACCTTGGGTTCGGGTTCCGGGGAGAGCCTTGTGCCGCAGTTCCTCATCATCCCGGTCGTGTCGCTCCTGCTCCTCGCGGCTGCGCCGTTCGCGATGCTCGTTACGTCCTTCCTCGTTTCCCTTCGAGTCGCCCGAATGGACATCGGACGCGTCCTCAAGCTGCGAGGTGGATAAACGTGCCAGAGATCCTGACCAAGGACTTGATCAAAGTCTATCGAACGGGGAAAGCGGAAGTCATCGCATTGCGCGGCCTCGACCTGCACATCCGCGACGGCGAACTCGTCGCGATTCGAGGGCCTTCGGGATGCGGCAAGACGACGTTCTTGAACATCCTTGGCGGAATCGACCGCCCGACCGCGGGTCGGATCGAGGTGAACGGCTCCAACCTGGTCGACATGAGCGACGGAGAGCTCGTCCGATATCGATTGCGCCAGGCGGGCTTCGTCTTCCAGTTCTTCAACCTCGTCCCGACGCTCTCCGCCGAGGAAAACATCGAGCTGCCGATGCGCCTCGCCTCCAAAAACGGCACGGCCCGGCAGGCTCGGACGAAGGAACTCCTCGACCTCGTCGGCCTCGCCCACCGTGCGCGCCATCGGCCGGACGAGATGAGCGGCGGTGAGCAACAGCGGATCGCCATCGCGGTTGCCCTGTCGAACAATCCGCCCTTGCTCCTCGCGGACGAGCCCACGGGAGAACTCGACACGAAGACCGGCCAAGAAGTCCTGAATCTGTTCCAATCGCTCGACGCTCGGGTTGCGGCCATCGCTAACCGCGTCCTCGACATCCGAGATGGCAAGATCGTCGAAGCCGCGGCCTAGGACCCGACGCGACGGTTTGCTCGTCGGGCGATCCAGTCCTATCCCGACCCAACGGTCATGGCGATCTGCACCTTCGCGACACTGGCGGATCCGGCGGAATGGGCCGAGCGCGGAAGGAGGGTCCTCCCGACCTTCCCTTTTCTCATTTTGCTGCATATCTAGATTATAGGCATGGAGCCAAGAACCTTCTCGCGAAGCCGCTATCGATCAAATTCCTCGGGTGGCGGCGGTCTCGAACTGACGGGTTCGCTCGGCACGCACTCCAGTCCTTTGGAACGAGACGAAACGCGCGAACGAGAATGGCTGCGCCCAAGCAATCCGTCGACGTCTGAGAAACCGGGCGGACCGGGATGGCGGAAACATCCGAACTCGTACCAAAAAAGCTTAA
>WNEV01000987.1_pt1 | contig 11294 bp, 8 predicted proteins | sample 5399861 | NCBI WGS metagenome assembly WNEV01 (sample SAMN13153335, study PRJNA577476) | soil metagenome | isolation source: 40 cm grassland meadow soil 2 days after 3rd rain plot 2 | place: USA:California | collected 2015-11-11 | reverse complement strand
AAACTGTTCGACCATCTAGGAAAGCTGCTCGCATTGATGCGTATCAATCCGGTAAAGGAACCGTACGTAACGGAGTAAGGGCGAGATATGGGAGACCGGGAACCGAGCACCTATATAATTGGGCGGCGCGATCTTATCTTGGTAACAGGTGCGACTGGCTTTATCGGGTCGAAGCTCGTTGAGAATCTCCTGGACCGCGGATTTAGCAACTTGCGCTGTTTTCTAAGACCCTCCAGCAATTCGAAGCGCTTGGAGGCCGTGGCCCGCCGCCACCACGGCGCGCACGTCGAGGTGGTCAACGGCAATCTTCTTTCGCGCGATGACTGTCAAGCCGCCACGAAGGATGCCCGGGTGATCTTTCATCTCGCCGCGGGCACCGGCGAAAAGTCTTTCCCGGACGCGTTTATGAACTCGGTTGTCACGACGCGCAATCTTCTCGAGGCTTGCCTCCGCCGGCAGTCCCTGCGCCGATTCGTCAATATTAGTTCGTTCGCGGTTTACAGCAACACGGGGAAGCCACGACGGCGGCAGCTCGATGAGGCGTGCCCGCTCGAGGAGCATCCAGAGCTCCGGGGCGAAGCTTATTGCTTCGCGAAGGTTAGGCAAGAGCAGATCGTTACCGAGTACTGTTTGAAATCCAGTATCCCCTACGTAATCGTCAGACCGGGGCAGGTGTACGGCCCAGGCAAGCACATCCTCACGGGCCGCGTGGGGATCGACACGTTTGGGGTGTTTCTGCATCTAGGTGGTTCAAACACCATTCCGCTCACTTACCTGGATAACTGTGCGGAAGCGATTGCCCTCGCGGGACTGCAAGAAGGGGTGGACAACCAGGTTTTCAATGTCGTGGATGACGACCTGCCTTCCAGCCGCCAGTTCCTCGGACTGTACAAGAAGAATGTGAAACAGTTCCGGTCCTTCTACGTTCCGCACATCGTCAGCTATGCCTTGTGTTATCTGTGGGAGAAGTATTCGGCTTGGTCGAAAGGCCAATTGCCGCCCGCCTTTAATCGCAGAAGGTGGAACGCCTACTGGAAGAAGACTGAGTACAGCAACGAGAGATTGAAGACCCGCGTGGGCTGGGCACCAAAGGTGCCAACGGCAGAAGGACTGAGGCGCTATTTCGAAGCTTGTCGCATTGAGGGACGAGATGCTTAAGGTTGCGGTTGTGGGATGCGGGAAAATCGCAGACGCGCACGCCTCGCAAATCCAGAGAATCGAGGGTTGCCAGATTGTCGGAGTCTCTGACCGCGAGCCGCTGATGGCTCGCCAGTTATCCGAGCGCTTTGCGGTCCAACAGTGGTTCAGCGACTTGACCGAACTCTTAACCGAGACCAGGCCAGACGTGGTGCACATCACCACCCCGCCGGGAAGCCATTTCGATGCCGCCAAGCTCTGTCTGGAATGGGGATGCCATGTTTATGTGGAGAAGCCGTTCACCCTCTATGAGCAGGAAGCCCGAAAGCTGATTGCGCTCGCAAACGAAAGAGGGCGGAAGGTAACGGTGGGACACGATGATCAGTTCAGCCATGTCGCACGCCGCTTGCGAACTCTGGTCAAGAGCGGGTTCCTCGGCAGTGCTCCCGTGCATATGGAAAGCTATTACTGCTATGAGCTTGGAGGAGGTGTTTATGCCAAAGCGCTGCTCGGTGACAAGCAGCACTGGGTTCGCAGACTGCCGGGACAATTGCTCCAGAATGTCATTAGTCACGGCATTGCCAGAATCTCGGAGTTTCTGACGACGGACTCGCCGCAGGTGCTGGCCTGGGGGTTTATAAGTCCGCTGCTAAAGAGCATGGGCGAACACGAAATCATCGATGAATTGAGAGTCATCATCAGCGATGAAGAGCGCACCACGGCCTATTTTACTTTCTCGTCCCAGATGCGTCCGTCGCTCCATCAGTTTCGCATCTATGGCACCAAAAACGGTCTCATTCTGGATCAGGACCAGGAAACGCTCCTCCAGATTCGAGGAGCTAGGTTCAAGAGTTACCTAGAGAAGTTCCTGCCGCCAGTGATTTTTGCAAAACAGTATATGGGAAACCTGACGGCCAACGTGCGCTCCTTTCTCGGAAGAGACTTTCATATGAAGTCCGGCATGAAGTATCTCATCGAATCCTTCTACCGCTCGATCGTCGAAGATACTCCGGTGCCCATCCCGTATCGCGAGATTCTGTTGACCGCCAGAATCATGGATGCCATCTTCGCTCAACTGGATCGGAAGCGTTCCGAGGGTAAAGCCCACGACCCCCGGTCTTTGGATCACGCCCTGACCGACTGAGAGAAGCATCAGCATGCATTCCTGGCGGTCATCTATTCGTTCTTTCTGGTACATCGAATCGCAGATGATGGCAGTCCTTTTCATCTGCGGACTCAGCATCGATGGATCACCGATGGTTTCTGCGTAACCCGAAAACATGAGAAAAAAAGTAGAGTTCATGAAAGTTTGCGGCAAGGACGTGAAGATTCAGGGGCGGCTCATCCGCATCGCCTACCCCGAGTTGGACAAATACGAACTCCTCGATGACCCGGAGGCCATGCTCGAGGGCTTGCGCCGGTGCGGTATCCGAATCGATCTGTTTGCCTTCATGCAGATCATGCCCGAAGCCTCGCCGAAATATTCCTACCCCATGGAATGGGACAACCTAGCGGTCTTAGAGATATCCAGCTTCGAGCATTGGTGGAACCACCAAATCCGTTCCTTCCCTCGCAATCGGGCTCGGCAGGCGGAGAAGAAGGGCGTGAGCATCCGTGAGGTGCCTTTTGGTGACGCCTTGGTTCAGGGAATTTGGGAAGTCTACAACGAGAGCCCCGTCCGCCAGGGAAAACGAAATGTTCACTATGGCGAGGACCTCGAGACGGTGCGCAGGGAGGAGGCCACCTTCCTCGATCGCAGCATCTTCATTGGGGCATTTCTTGGGGAAACCCTGATCGGATTCGTGAAACTGGTCACCGATCTAAACCGAACACACGCAAACCTGATGAACGTTGTTTCCATGGTCAAACATCGGGACAAAGCCCCAACGAACGCGCTCATTGCAGCGGCAGTTCGCTCTTGTGCCGAACGAGGTATCCGGTATCTGGTGTACCAAAACTTTGTCTATGGCAAGAAAAGGCCCGACAGCCTGACGAACTTCAAAGAAGTAAATGGCTTCCAGCGTGTCAACCTGCCGCGCTATTACGTCCCCCTGACGCCCATCGGTTGGGCCGCCCTCCGACTCGGGCTGCACCACAAGTTGGCTGACCGCCTCCCTGAATCCTTAGCTGCCAGACTTCGCGAGCTTCGGACTTCCTGGTACCATCGCCGGTTTCGGTCCGTAGTGGAAACGGTTTAGAGCGCAAGCCATGCCCGGACTCATCGGTTTGATTACCAGGATGCCGCGGGAATGGGCTGAGCCGCAATTGCTGCGGATGGTCGGAGCCCTTTGCCACGAGTCTTTTTACGAAACGGGGACCTGGATTCATGAATCTTCAGGTGTGTATGTGGGCTGGGTGGCACGGAAGAACTCGTTTTCTGACGGGATGCCCCTCCGCAACGAGCGCGGCGATGTGGTTCTCATCTTTTCTGGCGAGGACTATCCCGACCCAGGCACCGCTCACCGCCTCAGGGAGCGGGGTCATGATCTCGAGGCTAAAAACTCCTCTTACCTTGTCCATCTCTACGAGGAGGACCCCGCATTTCTCCGCGGCTTAAACGGGAGATTCCAGGGATTGCTGATCGACCGAGCTCGGGGAGAGACAACGCTCTTCAATGATCGCTTCGGAATGCACCGGGTTTACTATCACGAGTCAAAGGAGGCCTTCTATTTCGCCGCGGAGGCCAAAGCGATTCTTGCTGTCCGCCCTGAGCTCCGCAGAATCGACCTTCAGAGCTTGGGCGAGTTCATCGCCTGTGGCTGTGTCTTAGAAAACCGCTCCCTTTTCAATGCCGTCCATGTGCTGCCTCCTGCTTCGGCCTGGCTCTTTCAGCAGGGCTCCGTGGAGAAGAAGTCGCAATACTTTCTAGCGCGGGAGTGGGAAGACCAAGCTTCCCTGGAGCCGGAACCGTACTATCAGGAGCTCCGAAGAGTATTCTCGAAGAACCTCTCTCGATACTTCAACGGCCCAGAGAAGGTCGGGATGTCTTTAACCGGAGGGCTGGACACGCGCATGATCTTGGCGTGGAACAAGTTCCCCCCTGGATCACTTCCTTGCTACACCTACGGGGGGATGTTCCGCGAGTGTCGAGACATCCTCGTTGCGCGGCAAGTGGCCCGTGCGTGCCGGCAGCCTCATTCCGTTATCCCGGTAGGAGAGGAGTTTCTATCCCGGTTTTCCCGGTATGCGGAACGTACCGTGTACCTCACCGATGGAACCGCTGCGGTAAACCGCTCTGCCGATCTGTACTTAAATGAGCGGGCTCGGGAGATCGCCCCCGTGCGGATGACCGGAAACTACGGGGGAGAAGTCCTCCGTCGAATTCGGGCGTTCAAGCCTGGGAAACCCTTACCGGGGTTGTTTGGTCCTGATTTGCTTCCCTATGTTAGCCAGGCGGGAGCGACGTATGCCCGGCTCCTTCGAAACCACCCGCTTTCATTTGCAGTATTCGAGCAAGCTCCCTGGCACCATTACGGTCTCCTCGCACTGGAAGAGACGCAGCTGGCCATCCGGACGCCGTACCTTGACAACGACTTTGTCCAGACCGTCTTTCGCGCCCCGAAGTCCGCTTTCGTCGGCAACGATGTTTGCCTGCGGTTGATCGCCGACGGAGATGTAGGTCTCGCGAAGATTGCAACAGATCTTGGCTTGGGCGGAAATCACGGAAGGCTTTTTACGGCAGCATCCGGACGTTTCTCTCGGTTCACTTTCAAAGCGGAATATGCCTACGATTCCGGGATGCCCCAGTGGTTGGCACGGATCGATCATCTGTTTTCCCCGTTCCATCTCGAACGACTCTTCCTCGGTCGACACAAGTTCTCCCATTTCCGCGTGTGGTATCGCGATGCTCTCTCTAGTTACCTTCGGGAGATGCTGCTCGACAAGAGAAGCCTTTCACGGCCATACCTCCAGCGGAGTACGCTCGAAACAATCGTGCGGGGCCACCTCCGGGGAGACCGAAACTACACCTCGGAGATTCATTTGGCTCTGACACTGGAGCTCCTGCACCGCCTTTTCCTGGATCCCGATCACTCGGCATTTCCTCTGGCCATGCCGCGCTTAGGAGTTGAGCCTGCACTGCGAAATTAGCTAAACCCTCGGTGAACCTATCGCCACGGCTGTCAGTGGCACAGGCGGAAGAGCGCCGAGTAATTCAAAAACAAAAAGGAGAGGGGCCATGACCGGCAATGCAACGCGGATATCAGTTCTGATGGCGGCAACTTTCCTTTTTTCGTTAGCGCTTCCCAGCCTGGTGCACGGGCAGACCGCATCGTTCATTGCTCGGAGAGATTTTATTTACGATTGGGGCGCGGTAGTGACGCTCACCGCGAATCCCGCATATGGCTTCCGCGTTGCGGGCTGGAGCGGGTGCGATACCGTTTCTGGCGCAACCTGTACGGTAACTATCAGGGGGGCAAAGTCAGTCATTGCTAGCTTCGAGCCCCAAGGCTTTGTGCATCGGCCTTGACCGTTCTTACTGCACCTTTTGTTTGACCCTAAATGAGTTACCACAATCCACGAGGAAGACTTGCGAGGCGCGGGTAAATGGGCGCGCATCTCGCCACGTTCGTCTACGCCGTCGGAATCTTGGGGCTTTTCGCGCTTGATAGGGACCGGAAGTCCAAGACTTCCATCGCGCTTTGGATTCCCGTCGTATGGGTCTCACTCGCCGCGTCGCGAATGGTAGCCCAGTGGTTGGATGCGACCGGATTGTCGGAGTTGACCCTCTCGATCGATCCCTCCGCCCAGCTCCTGGAGGGAAACCCTCTCGACCGCTTCCTGCTTACCCTGCTCTGGGCCCTCGGCGTGATCGCGCTGGTGGGGAGAGGAAGCAGGGTCGGAACATTCCTGCGAGCAAATACCCCGATCATCGTGTTCTTTCTCTACTGTGCGCTGAGCATCCTTTGGTCCGACTACCCTGATGTGGCGTTTAAGCGCTGGATCAAGGCCTTGGGCGACCTCACCATGGTTCTGATCGTCCTGACCGATAAGGACCCCTTTGCCGCGGTCAAGCGATTCCTGTCGCGGGTAGGTTTTCTTCTGGTGCCGATATCGATTCTGCTGATCAAGTACTACCCCGCAATGGGGCGAGTCTACAATCGCCATTTTGGACTTTCTTATAACGTAGGTGTCGCAACCGGTAAGAACGAACTCGGGATTATCTGCCTGCTGTTCGGAGTGGGATCGGTTTGGCGTATCTTCCTGGCGCTGCAGAACTCGGAGGAATCCCACAGAACTCGATCGCTCATCGCTCATGGTGCCTTCCTCGCGATGGTGTTGTGGCTGTTTTGGATGGCCAATTCGATGACCGCCCTGTCCTGTTTCCTCATGGCTAGCGGCCTCATCGCCGTTACGAACTTCCAAGCGCTCGCGCGAAAGCCTTGGCTACAGGTCATGACCGTGGCGATGCTACTGGTTTCCTTCTCCGCCCTGTTCCTTGGCGTGGGAACGAGCCTCGTGGAAAGTATGGGAAGAGACCCGACGCTCACCGGTCGGACGGCTATCTGGGATTTGGTTGTCCGCATGTCAGGGAACCCTCTGTTTGGGACCGGCTTCGAAAGTTTCTGGCTGGGGCCGCGCCTAAGCAGAGTCTGGAGCGTCTATTGGTGGCATCCCAACGAGGCTCATAACGGTTACATCGAGGTCTACTTGGATCTGGGTCTTGTGGGAGTAGCCCTGCTGGCAACCCTTATTCTAACGGGCTACCGAAATGTTGTCCGGGCGATGCGCACGGATCCTAGCGAAGGCCGGCTCAAGCTCGCGTATTTCGTCATAGCCGTGGCTTACAACTTCACCGAATCAGCGGTTAGGATTCTGCATCCGGTGTGGATCTTCTTCCTCCTGGCGACGGCCGCTGTTCCTGCCAATGAGGAGGTTCCCGAGAGTTTGTCGCCTTTGGACGTCGAACAAACCAAAGAAAACAACGAACAGTTCACCGAGCATGCGGCATTGGTCGGCGCGCTCAGCGTTGGTTTGCGCCGGAAACACACTTGAAACCTTTCGACGCAAATGGCGCATTCCGAACCGCTCCTGACTCGGGCAGCGAACTCCGCCGACTCGCCATCCGAGGTTCCGGTGTTACGCTCCTTTCGCAGGGCGCATCGCTGGCAGTTCAAATCGTCGCTACCGTGGTGCTGGCTCGGCTGCTAACGCCGGCAGATTTTGGGCTGGTGGCTATGGTTACCACCTTCAGCCTGCTGCTGATGAACTTCGGACAGAATGGTTTTACCGAGGCCATTCTCCAGCGAGATCAGATCGATCATTTCCTGGCCAGTAATCTGTTCTGGATCAACGTGGGTTTCGGTCTGCTTTTGACCATAGGGTTCGCCGCATGCGGATCCTTACTAGCGAGGTTTTATGGCGAGCCGCGGCTGACGCTGATCACCCTGGGCCTGTCCGCAACGATCTTCTTAAACAGTACTTCGGTTGTTCATTTGGCTCTGCTCAAGCGCGCTATGAACTTCCATACGACCGCTGTGAATGACATTCTCGCGCGCACGGCCACCGTGGGCGTATCGATCCTTCTTGCCTGGAGGGGCTGGGGATATTGGTCACTGGTCGCAGGATCCGCGGCCTTGCCGCTCACTGCTTCGCTCTGCGCTTGGGCTCAGTGTCGATGGGTTCCCGCTTTTCCCCGTCCGGCGAGGCAAACGGGCTCGATGGTACAGTTTGCGCTAAACACGTATGGAAGGTTCGTCTTCGACTACTTCGCCCGCAACACGGACAACCTTCTGGTGGGATGGCGGTTCGGTGCGGGCTCTCTCGGCTTCTATAAGAAGGCGTATGACCTATTTGCCCTCCCGGCCGGCCAGCTCGTGTCACCTCTCACAGCCGTCGCTGTGTCCGCCATGAGCCGTTTGCACCGGGACAAGCTTCAATACCGGCGGTATTTTCTCGGGGGGTTATCCGTCTTGGCATTCCTAGGCATGGGCTTAGCTGCGGACCTCACTCTCGTTGGCAAGGATCTGATCCGCCTGCTGTTAGGGCCCGCGTGGCAGGAAGCAGGCCGGATCTTCACCTACTTCGGCCCTGGCATTGGCATCATGCTGGTCTACTACTCGAACGGCTGGATTCACCTTTCCATCGGAAGGCCAGACCGTTGGCTCCGCTGGGGGTTCGTGGAGGTCGGTGTGACGGTATTGCTGTTCGTCTTGGCGCTGCCCTGGGGGCCTGCGGGGATAGCCATAGCCTGGACGGCCTCTTTATGGATTCTGTTCCTCCCTGCGTTCTGGTATGCAGGAAAGCCCATACAACTTGGTATTACCCCCATACTCGCGGCTCTCTGGAAGTACGTTCTGGCATCCTTGGTGGCGGGTTGCGCTTCTGCCCTGATCCTCCGGGAAATCCCCCTGCCCGCTCTGGCCTCGCCGGCTGCGGGCGCCGCTTACCGGATTGCAATTGGTTCCCTGTTGCTCGGAACACTTTATCTACTCGCAGTGATTTTGTTGCACCGCGGCTGTGGCCCCCTCTATCAAGTCGCGCGGCTTTTAAGGGAAATGATTCCGCTCGGCAGACCACCTGCCGAGCCCCCACCGGCCGTTGCGATCTACGGCACCATGGAGGAAGAAGCGGTTACTCTGGCTTGCGGAAGAAAAACGAGTTAATCCTAACGGAGCAAAACGTGGCTAAGGTTTTGAGGAATATGGATTCAAGTATTTGCCGGATTGAAGACCAGGGATGAGAGCGCAACAGTGCAAGTTGTGTCCTAGGGAGAAGAGGTGCAGTGGCAATCGATCGAGGACACGTGGTTGTGCCGATTGTCCTCAAGGTCCGCACAATCGCGCATGGACAAAGAAGTTACAGAGCCCGAGCGGCTTGTGCGCCAGCGTCTCCCGGATTTGCCGGGGCCTAAACGGCTGTTCCGCGAGTGATTGCGAATGAACCTTTCAAGGCGAGTCGATCTTACTCCGAAGTTCGAAGGGCGAAAGTCGTTCTAGGTCAAAGGAAGAGCGCGTATGAACCGCAAAAATTTCCGAAATAGCCGGGCTTTGAACGTCGCGCTGATCTGGGCCGGGCTCGTTTGGGCCGGACTGGCTTGGGCGAACGGCCGGGACTTTTCCGGCTTTTACCGGACAAGCGACGTGAGCGTTTCTGGCGACACAACAAGCCTGACGCTCACGGTACAAATCTTTAACCGCAGCGGTGCAGACGTTTCGAACGCAACGGTTCTGCTGAGCGATTGGATCATTCCCAGCCGGAACTACGGCTCGTTTCAGAATGTCGACGTTGCTGACGGGCGTGACGTGCGACTCAGCGGCACGTTCCAAATCCCGCAGCGCGAATACGCGGGCTGGCAGCAAGGTAGACCGCCAAATCTAATCATTCAGTATGCCGATGCTGCCGGGAACAAGATGCGGCGTCTCATCGCGATTGTCCTGGGCCCCGTGCACTAAACAGTCGGCAGCCAGTCGGGAGAACTCCGGTGAACTGATCATGCCCATGCCCAAACTGAGATTGCTAATTTTCGTCTGTCTCTCCATGTCTTTGGTAGTTCCTGCGTTTGCCCAAAACATCATCACGGTTGCAGGAGGCGGGCCCAATAATGTGCCCGCTGTCTCGGCGGCCCTTGAGCCTTTTTTCGTCGCCTTCGATGCTTCTGGTAACTATTACATTGGCACTTTGGCACAAATACTTCGTGTGGACAAGAACGGCCAAGTGGATGTGTATGCGGGGAGTGGTTCTGCTTCCGGTTTCAGTGGTGATGGAGGGCTAGCAACCTCAGAGCTAACCTGCCCGCAGGGGGGTCTCACGATCGACAACGCGGGAAACCTATTTTTCGGGGATTGCACCGGCCGGATTCGGCGGATTGATGGAGTCACACACCTGATCACCACGGTTGCAGGGAACGGCACCTATGGTTTCAGCGGGGACGGCGGGCCAGCTACGGCCGCGACGCTAGGCACACCGACTGGCGTGGCCGTCGACAGCGTCGGAAACCTCTTCATCGCAGACAACAACGCCCGGATTCGCCGTGTGGACGCCGGCACGCAGGTGATTACCACGGTTCCGGTCCCTGGGCTTGTGCGTCCTCACGGTATAGCGATTGACAGCGCGGGAAAACTTTATGTCACAGACTTGGCCGGCCACCGAGTTTACCGTGTGGACGTGGCCACGCAGGTCGCGACGGTGGTCGCAGGTAATGGCACTGACGGTTTCAGCGGGGACGGCGGGCCAGCTACGGCCGCACAGATGAACGCACCGTTAGGCGTGGCGGTGGACAGCGCGGGAAATCTGTTCATCTCAGATCTGTCCGACCGGATTCGTCGCGTGGATTCAGCTACGCAGGTCATCACCACGGTTGCGGGGAACGGCACGTATGGTTTCAGCGGGGACGGCGGGCCAGCTACGGCCGCGCAGATGAACGCACCGTTAGGCATGGCGGTCGACAGTGTAGGGGACCTTTTCATCGCAGACAACGGCAACTTCCGGACTCGCCGTGTGGACGCTACGACGCAGTTGATCACGACAGTTGCAGGCAATGGCACGTATAGCTTCAGCGGTGATGGCGGCCCAGCAACCTCAGCTCAATTCAGCGCGGCTGGCGTGGTGGTGGATAGCGCGGGAAACCTCTTTGTCTCGGATATTGACAACTGCCGGATTCGACGCGTGGATGCGACGACACAAGTAATCAACACAATTGCAGGTGATGGGCAATGTCGTTCGGGGGGTGTCGGGGATGGCGGTCCAGCAAGAGCCGCTGCATTGTACTATCCAGTTGGTCTTGCACTCGACAAAGCGGGAAATCTCTTTATCGGTGTGTTGGATGACCGGGTTCGCCGAGTAGATGCCGCCACGCAGACGATCACCACGGTTGCGGGCAATGGCACCGAGGGTTTCAGCGGCGATGGCGGACCGGCCACCTCGGCTCAGTTATCTGTTCTGGACATTGCGATCGACAATGCGGAGAACCTTTTCATCACAGATTGGGAATTTAACCGAATTCGCCGAGTGGATGCCGCCACGCAGACGATCACCACATATGCGGGCAATGGCACCATGGGGTTTAGCGGCGATGGTGGCCCAGCAACCGCAGCTCAATTGAGCCCGGCGGGCGTCGCGGTGGACACGGTGGGGAACCTTTTCATAGCGGACAGAAGCAACTGCCGGATTCGACGTGTGGATGCGACGACACAAGTAATCAGCACAATTGCAGGTGA
>WNEV01000970.1_pt1 | contig 11484 bp, 10 predicted proteins | sample 5399861 | NCBI WGS metagenome assembly WNEV01 (sample SAMN13153335, study PRJNA577476) | soil metagenome | isolation source: 40 cm grassland meadow soil 2 days after 3rd rain plot 2 | place: USA:California | collected 2015-11-11 | reverse complement strand
TGCCGAGTACGGGCGTTCCCGAGAACAGCGCCTCGATCGTGGTGAGGCCGAATGGCTCGTCCCACAGCGCCGGCATCCACAGACACTTCGCCCCGGCCAGGAGCTCGGCCTTCCTGCGTCCCGCCACCTCGCCGACGTAGGTGATGTTGCGTGCGAAGCTCGGGCGCCAGCCGCCAGCCAGCAGCAAGCGATGTCCACGGCGCTTCGCGCCCTCGATCGCCCAGCGATAACCCTTCGCGCTGTGCAACCTGCCGAGGAACAGATGATAGTCGTCCTTCACGGAACGGAAGAGAAAGTCCGCCGGGTCGAGACCGTTGTAGACGAACACGTCGCTGCCGGACCGCCGTGCGTGGTCGCGTGAGACGAAGATGTTGTTGGGAGGCACCGCCGCGCCCGCCTGGAGATTCCCCTCCAGCGTCTGCACGAACGGGCGCGACAGCGCGCGCATCACGGGGAAGAAGACGTGGAGCATGTCGGCGTCGCGCGGGACGAGGGTGCCAAGCACGTTGGGATCGGTCAGCTGCCGCGGAGAGACTTCGATGACCGTCGCCTCGGGGATCTGAGTGCCGGGCGCTGCGAGCAGCGTCACCCGATGACCGAGCACGGCGAGCCCGCGCACGAGCGCCACGACCACGCGCTCCGTGCCGCCGTACCCGCTCACGGGCAGCCGGTAATGCGAGGCGACGACGACGTGCAGGCCTGTCACACGGCACCGCGCTCCAGCACACGGTGGTAGATCCGCACGTATCCCTCGGCCATTACTCGGTGAGTGAAGTGGCGCTCGGCGTGCGCCCGGCAGGCCTCGGGGCTGCGCGTATGGATCGTCTCGGCGGCCGCGATCATCTCGTCCATCGTGTCGCACAGCGCCCCCGCCTCGGCGGTGATCAGCTCCGGGAGGGCGCCGCGGCGGGTGCCGAGCACGGGGGTGCCCGAGAGAAAGGCTTCGATCGTCACCAGGCCGAAGGGCTCGTCCCACTCCGCCGGGTTCCACAGACAGCGCGCCCGGGCGAGCAGCGCCGCCTTCGTCGCGCCGTCCACCTCGCCCACGTACTTGATCGATCCCGTGAAGCTCGGGCGCCAGCCGCCCGCGACGATCAGCCTGTGGCCGGTGTGCTTCGCCGCTTCCACCGCCCAGTGGTAGCCCTTGGTGCTGTGCAGCTTGCCGAGGAACAGGTCGTACTGTTCGTGCCGCTTGGGAAAGCGCCGGAAGAAGTATTCGGCCGGGTCGAGCCCGTTGTAGACGAATACTTCGCTCCCGTGGCGGCGCGCGTGGTCGCGCGACAGGAAAATCGCGTTGGGATCGAGCGGGGTGCCCGGCTTCAGATTGCGGTGGACGGTCTGGACGAACGGGATCGTGGCGGGGCCGCGCTTGAGGGGGAAGTGGGCGTGCAGGATCTCGCCGTCGGACGGGATGTGGGGGAGGAGGCTCGCCGCATCGCCGAACTTGCGCGGCGGGACCGCTACGACCCTCGCTTCGGGGACGCGCGTGCCCGGAGGTGCGAGCAGCGTGACGCGATGGCCCAGCGCGGCGAGCCCGCGCACCAGCGCCACCACCACGCGCTGGGGCCCGCCGTAGCCCTTCGCCGGCAGCTGCTGGTGGGACGCCACCACGACGTGCATGCGCGGGATAGTATAACTACCTTCGCCCCATGCCAGGCCGGCCCCTCACGATCCTCCAGCTCACCCATCAGGGCGGCCCCGCCGGCTCCACGCAATCCATCTTCAATCTGAGCGAGCATCTCGCCCGCCGCGGGCACCGCGTGCTGGTGGGGTGTCGCGACGACGTGCTGCTGGCCCGGCTCGCGCGCGCGGCGCGGCTCGACGTCGTGCCGTTCGACTTCACGCGCCTGGGGAGCCTCGCGCGAGCGCTCCAGGGCGTGATCGCGCAGCACGGCGTCGCGGTCGTCAACTCCCACGGGACGCGCGATCGCCGCGCGCTCACGTGGCTCCGGTGGCGCGGGCGCCTGTCGCAGGCGTTCGTGGTCACGCGGCGCACGATGCCGCTCACGTCGTCCGTGGAGCTGCTCGCGGTCGGCCTGACGGCGGACCGCACGATCGCGGTGAGCGCCGCGGTGGCCGGCGCCCTGCGCCGGCGGCTGCACCCCGGCGCGCGGCTCCGCGTCGTGCCGAACGGCATCGCGCTCGAGCGGGTGGACGCGCCCGTAGAGGGCCAGGAGCTCGCGGCTGCGCGCGCGACGCTGGGCGACGTGGGCGGCCGCTCCGTCCTCGCCGTGGTTTCCCGTCTCAAGGATCAGCACGTCCTGCTCCAGGCGCTGGCGCTGATCGAGCGCCCTGTGCTCGTGGCCTTCGTGGGCGTGGAGCCCGACGCCCGGTTGCGCGCCCTCGCCGACGCGGTGCCGCCGCGCCATCGCGTCGTGTTCGTCCCGCTCTCCGAGCGGCCGGCGCTCCCGTTCTATCACCTCGCCACCGCGGCCGCGCTCCCGTCCCGCATAGAGGGACTCTCGCAATCCCTGCTCGAGGCCATGGCGCTCGGGCTTCCCGTGGTGGCTTCGGACGCCGGCGGCAACCCTCATCTGGTGACGTCCGGCGAGACCGGGCTGCTCGTCCCGCCGCTCGATCCCGCGGCTTGGGCGCGGGCGCTCGACCGCGTGCTCTCGGACGGCGAGTTCGCCCGCCGCCTCGCGCGGGCGGGGCGGGAGCTGGTGCGGCGGGAATTCACCCTCGAGCGGACCGCGCAGCGGACCGAGGCGGTGTACCGCGAGGCCTTGAAGCGACGGGCGCGCGCCGGCTAGGCGTAGGCGAGCCAGCGCAGCCGAAACAGCTTCCAGCGCAACTGCGCGATGGTCGTGCGATAATCGATCCCGATCCGCTTCAGCCGGAAAGGATCGGTGCGACGCGCATTCATGCGGCTGCCTGCCATGACCGCGGCCTCGTAGCCCGCCTCGCGCGTCATCGCTCGGACGGCCGGGTTGCTCTTGCCGTAGGGGTAGCACAGGACCCGCACGGGGGTGCCGAGCAGCCCGGCGAGGGTGACGCGGGCGGCGGTGAGCTCTTCCATCGCGCGGTCCGGCTCGATCAGCGTGAGCGCCGCGTGGGTCTTGGTGTGCGATTCGAACCCGATGCCGCCGCGCTGCATCTCGGCGATCTCCGCGCGGCCGAGCAGCGGCTCCTGGACCTCGTGGACATCCCACGCGTTGGTCTTGCCGATGAGATCCGACACGAGGAACACCGTGGCGGTGTAACCGAAGCGTTGCAGCAGCGGCCACGCGATCTCGTATGTGGAACGGTACCCATCGTCGAAGGTGACGATGATCGGCCGGCGCGGCAGGTCCGCCGCGCCGCGCCGGTAGGCGAGCCACTCGCCGAACGACACGGTGCGATACCCCCAGCGGGCCAGCGCGGCGAGCTGGGCTTCGAATTGCTCCGGCAGCACGTAGTTCCGCACGTAGCGGGCTCCCGGCGGCATCCGATCGACTTTGTGGTACATCAGGATCGGGAGTCTCATGCTCGGACGGACGCGCTCACGCGGTAGGAGACCGCGCTCCCAGGTCCCAGAGGTAGGCGTACTTGAGGAATCCAGAGTACGCCGTGAGGACGGAGGCGACGATACCGCCGCGGCCGTCGAGCCAGCTGCCCGCCACGACGTAGTCGCGCGCGAATCGCCACAGCGGCCGGGCGGTCAAGTCCCAGGCGGTGGCGCGGCGGCCGCGCGCGTGCAGGTCCTGGGCTCCCCAGCGGGCGTACAGGATGATCTTCTCGAGATGGTGCGTCAGGTCGCGGTACGGGGCGTGGCGGATACAGCCACTGAGCTCGCCCGTATCGGGAACGCGCTCGAGGTGTTCGTGCACGCGGGTCTCGACGAAGCGTCGCGACCGCTGGAACAAGCGGACGTGCCAGTCACGCCCCCAGCGACCGCGCCGCCGCTCGCGCCCGAGATAGATGTTCTGCATCCGTATCCGGTACGCCGCGTGTGCCGGCGCCGCCAGCACCACCCCCAGCTCCTCCCGCAGGGCGGCGGTCACGCGCTCGTCGGCGTCGAGGGCGAGGATCCACTGGTTCCGCGCGGCCGCGATGGCGGCGTTGCGTTGGGCGGCGATCGTCGGACCCTTGACCTCGATGACCCTGGCCCCGTGCGCGCGCGCGATCGCCACCGTGTCGTCCGTCGAGCCCCCGTCGGCGACGATGACCTCGTCGGCCCAGCGCAGCGACGCCAGCGCTTCCGCGATCTGCCATGCCTCGTTGAGCGTCGGGATCACGACCGTGAGGGGCAGCGAGGCCGGGGGCACAGAGGGGACGGGGGGGACGGGGGGGGCGCGGTCGGGCATGACGTCCTCGGGCTGCGAGCGGTCCGGGTTGCGGCTGGGTTGCTGGAGCAGGGGCTGTCCCCTGATTATACAGCATGCCTTCCGGCGTCACACGGTCGTCATGACGACGCTGCTCCTCGCGCACGATTTCCCGCCGCTGGGCGGTGGCATCGCCCGCCTGCACGGCGAGCTGGCCCGACGCTATCCGGCCGGTGAGCTGATCGTCTCCACGCCGCAGGACCCCGACGCCGGCGACGTCGACGCGCAGTACAACGGCGCGGTCGATCGCCTCCCCATCGGCCGGCGCACCACGAAGTCACTGCCGGGTTTGCTGCTCTGGTCGCGCCGCGCGGCGAGCCTCGCCCGCCAACACCACGTCCGCTTCGTGCATTGCGGCAACGTGAAGCCCGCGGGGTACCCTGCCCGCTGGGTGCTGGAGCGCTGTCGCGTGCCGTACAGTGTGTTCCTCTACGGTGCCGACGTGCTGAGCGAGCAGCACAAGATCCGGCAGTCGGTTTTCAAGCGCCGCACGGCGCGCGCCGTGTTCGGGGGCGCGGCCGCGCTCGTCGCGATCAGCGGCTGGACGCGCGATCTCGTGCTTTCGGTGCTCGGCGACCTCGGGCTCGACGGGCACGGCCAGCGCCTCCGGGTGGTCCACCTCGGCACCGACCCCGAGCGGTTCCGGCCGGGCCTGGACGCTGGCGAGCTGCGGCAGCGGTTCGACCTCCCGGACGGCGGGGTGCGCTGGCTCCTCACCGTGGCGCGGCTCGAGCCGCACAAGGGCGTGGACACGGTGATCCGCGCGCTCCCCGCGATCGTCGAGCAGGCAGCCGACGTGCGCTACGCCGTCGCGGGCTCAGGCCCGGAGCGCGAGCACCTCGAGAAACTCGCCCACAAGACCGGCGTGGCCGAGCGGGTGCGGTTTCTGGGCGAGGTGGGCGATCGCGACCTGCCGGCGCTCTACAACCTCGCGACCGTGTACGTCGGCGCGTCGCGCCGGGCCGAGCGGATCGGCGTCGAGGGGTTCGGGCTCGCGCTCGTGGAGGCCTCGGCCTGCGGCCTCCCGGTGGTGGCGGGGAATTCGGGTGGCGTCCCCGACGCCGTGCGCGACGGCGAGACCGGCTTCCTGGTCCCGGCGGAAGACCCCGCCGCGTTCGCCGACGCGATCTCCCGGCTACTCGGCGACCCCGGGCTCGCGCGGCGCGTTGGCGCGGCCGGGCGGCACGCGGTCGAGACCTACTTCAACTGGGACCGAGTCGTGCGCGATCTGCGCGCCATCGAATCGGAAGTCGTGGCCTGACCCGCACGCTGCTCCTCGCGTTCAATTTTCCGCCGCTCGGGGGCGGCATCGCGCGCTTGATGGGCGAGCTGGCGCTGCGCTATCCCCCCAACTCCCTGCTCGTCTCGACCGGCCGCCATCCCGGCAGCGCCGCGAGCGACGCGCAGTTCCCGCAGCCGATCGACCATGCCCCCATCCGGGCGACGCGGCTCCGGACCATCAACGGGCTCGTGGTGTGGACCGCCCGGGCGAGTGCGCTCGCCCGGCGCGCCCGGCCCGGCTTCGCGTGGTGCGGCGAGCTCAAGCCCGCCGGCTACCCCGCGCGCTGGCTCAAGGCCCGCGTCGGGCTCCCGTATGGCGTCGTCGTGTACGGGACGGAGCTCCTCCTCCTCGAGGCGAAGATCCGCCGATCCCCCTTCAAGCGCTGGACGGCGCGCGAGTTGCTCGGCCGCTGTGCGGTGGTGGTCGCCATCAGCCGCTGGACGGCGGAGCTCGCGCGCTCGGTGCTGGGCCAGCTCGACTGTCCCGCCCTCGCTGCGGACGTGCGGGTCGTGCCGCTCGGCACCACCCCGTCGCAGTTCCGGCCGGGGATCGATCCTCGGGCGGTGCGCGCGAAGTACGGGCTCGACGGCGGGCCGTGGCTCCTCACGGTCTCGCGGCTCGACTGGCATAAGGGGATCGATACGGTGATCAAGGCGCTCCCGGCGGTGCGCGCAGCGGTCCCGGGTGCGCGCTACGCGGTGGCGGGCGTGGGGACGGTGCGGCCACACTTCGAGCGACTGGTGGCGGATTGCGGCATGGGGGATGCCGTGCGCTTCCTCGGCTTCGTGCCGGACGACGAGCTGCCGGCGCTCTACAACGCCGTCGACGTGTACGTCGGCGCGTCGCGCCGCTACGACCTGCTGGCGGAGGGGTTCGGGATCGCCATCGTCGAGGCGTCGGCGTGCGGGCTCCCTGTGGTGGGCGGGCGCGCGGGTGGCGTGCCGGACGCGGTGCGGGACGGCGAGACGGGGATCCTGGTGGATCCCGACGACGCCGGGGCGGTGGCGCACGGGATCACCCGGTTGCTCGACGACGCCGAGCTGCGGCGCCGCATGGGCGCGGCGGGGCGGCGCGCGGTGGAGACCTACTACAACTGGGATCGGGTGGCGCGCGACCTGATGGAGATCGACCGGGAGTTCCGGCGTCCGGATCGATGACGCCTCGACGGGCTAGCCCGCCGCGCCTGCGGCCTTCGGCGCGGCCGCCGGCCGCGCGCTGATCGCGTAGGTGGGGCAGTGGCGGATGAACTCGCCGTCGATCGGGGACCACTCCTGGTCCGGCCGCGTCACCACGGCCTTGCCCTGGGCGTCGAGCACGAACATCCCCGGCGGCGCCTGTACCAGGCAGGCGCCGCACCCGATGCAGCGCTCCCGCTGCACGCGTACCGTGACGGCGCGGCGCGGAAAGACTCCGGCGTCGCCCGGGCCGGGCCACTCGGTCGGCCGGTCCAGCTCGGCGGCGGTCGCGCGGTAGCCTTCTTCAACCACCTCGCGCAGGTGGTCGAAGTCGAAGGCCGAGATGTGCTCGACGCGCGGGTGGATGTAGTAGATCGGCGGTGTCGTCCACTCGCGCAGCCGCAGCTCGAGCAGCGATTGTACGGCGATCTCGGCGGCGCGCGAGAACACCGCGGCGAACCCCTCTTCCTGGGTGTCGGCGCGGAACGCGTTCGAGGCGGACACGTCCACCGCGAGGATCAGATCGGTGCCGAGGATGCGCGCCGTGCCCACGGGCAGGTTGTCGAGCGTAGCGCCGTCCACGTAGAAGCGCCCCCGGATCTCGCGCGGCGGCAGGTACCCCGGCAGCGCGCAGGAAGCGAACACGGCGTCCCGCACCGGCACTTCGTCGAGCCCGTCGAGCCCCCAGAACACCTGCATCCCCGAATTGATGTCCACCGTGTTGACGATCAGGGGGGCGTGCAGGTCCTGGAACGTGGCGGCCCCGACCACGCGCTCGATCAACGCGTCCAGCGGCTCGCGGCGGAACAGGGCGGGGGAGCGCTCCCGCTTAAACGCCATGTCGGCGTAGGCACGGACGAACACATCCTTGCGGTGCAAGTGCACGGCGATCTCGCGCAGCTCGGCGATGCTCTTCCCGGCGGACCACCCGGCGCCCACCAGCGCCCCCACGCTCGAGCCCACGATCTGCGCCGGCACGAGTCCGCGCTCGGTGAGCGCTTGGAGCACACCCACGTGTGCGACGCCTTTCATGCCGCCGCCGCCGAGCACGAGAGTGAAGCGCGTTTCTGTGTTCACGTGATTCGCCGCTTGCCCAGAAGGTGAGCCTCCGACTAACGTAGTCATGGGCCCCAGCCCCGCGCTACTCATGCGCCATCGCATCATGCGGAATCGTTGGATGACGATCGGCCTCCTCGTCGTGGCCGGACTCGCGCTCGTGGCGCTCGCCGCCCCGTGGCTCGCGCCGCGTGATCCGTATCACGGGCAGCTCGTCGTCGCGCTGCGGGAGCCGTCGCCCGCCTATCTGTTCGGAACCGACGCACAGGGCAGGGACGTGTTGAGCCGCGTGCTGTTCGGCGCCCGGCTTTCGCTCGCCGTCGGGGTGACGAGCCAGGTGATCGCGCTCGCCGCCGGGCTCACGCTGGGCCTCGCGGCCGGCTACCGCGGCCGCTGGGTGGACGCGGTGGTGATGCGCGCGGCTGACGTGACGCTCGCCTTCCCCTCGCTGCTGCTGCTCATCGCGATCGCCGCGGCCGTGAAGCCGTCGCTGCCGGTGGTATGCCTGGTGATCGGGCTCGTGGGCTGGGCCGGCATGGCCCGGCTGGTGCGCGGCCAGGTGCTCGTCGTGCGCGGGCTCGACTACGTGCACGCGGCGCGGGCGCTGGGCGCGTCCGGGCGGCGGCTCGTGACGCGCCACGTGCTCCCCAACATCCTCGGCCCGGTCGTCGTCGCCGCCACGCTGGGCGTGGGCGGCGCCATCATGGCGGAGGCCGCGCTCTCGTTCGTCGGGCTCGGGGCCCAGCCGCCCACGCCCTCCTGGGGCGCGATGGTCGCCGAGGGACGCGACCTGCTGCGCGTCGCCCCGTGGGTGTCGCTCTTCCCCGGGCTCGCGATCGGCCTCACGGTGCTGGGCGTGAATCTGGTGGGCGACGGGTTGCGCGACGCGCTGGACGTCCGCGCATGACCGACATCGCCTATCACCCGGCGCGCCTCAGGGCGGTGCGCGACCAGTTCCGGGCGCTCCGCGCGGCCGAGTTCCCCTGGACGGCCGACACCGTATACCTGAACAACGCCTCCACCGGTCCCATCCCCGAGCGCACGCGCCGTGCGCTCGACGAGTTCACCGCCCAACGCACCGCCCCCCACCTGCTCCCGGACCGCGAGCTACAGGCCGGGTTGCAGGCGGCGCGCGCCGCGGTCGCGCACCTCATCAACGCGGACGCGAGCGAGATCGCGCTCGCGACGAACACCAGTCACGGGCTGAACCTCGCGGCCCGCGCCCTGCCCCTCCAGCCTGGCGACGTGGCGCTCGTGTCGGACCGCGAGTTTCCCGCCAACGTCTATCCCTGGCTGCTCCTCAAGAAGCAGGGGGTCGAGGTCGAGCTCGCGCCCTGCACCGCCCAGGGCTGGCCCGACGAGGACTACCTGGTCGAGCGGCTGCACGACCCGCGGGTGCGCGTGCTCGCCGTCTCGTTCGTGCAGTTCGCGAACGGCCACCGCGCCGACCTCGATCGGCTCGGCGCCGCCTGCCGCGCGAACGGGACCTTTCTCGTCGTGGATGGGATCCAGGGAGTGGGGAACTCGGTGCTCGACGTGCGGGAGACGCCGGTGGACATCCTGGCGTGCGGCGGCCAGAAGTGGCTGCTCTCCCCCTGGGGCTCGGGGTTCGTGTACGTGCGGCGCGAGCTCATCTCGGCGCTCGAGCCCGCGGTGACCGGCTGGATGGCGTTCGAGGGCACCGACGATTTCTCCCGCCTCACGGAGTACAATCCCACCTTCCGCGCCGACGCCCGCCGCTTCGAGCTGGTCACGCTGCCCTTCCAGGACTTCGTCGGGATGACGACGTCGGTGGCGATGCTCGCCGAGCTGGGCGTCGACGACGTCGAGCAGTACACGCGCGCGCTGCACGAGCCGGTGTTCCGCTGGGCGGACGAGAACGGCGTGCGGGTCGTGTCACCGCGCGACGACGCGCACCGCTCGGCGATCGTGTGTCTCGCCCCCGAGCACCCGGCGGAGGCCTATCATGCGTTGAAGCGCGCCCACGTCGTGTGCTCGCTGCGCGAAGGGGCGATCCGGCTCGCCCCCCACTGCTACAACACCGCGGAGGAGATGGAGCGGGTGCTGGACGTGCTGGATCAGCTGGATGGGTAGCCGGAGCCCGGGCCTCCGGCGTTCCAGCCGTCGAAGGCTGTCTAGTTCGGCCCGGTTCACCGCGCGCCGGGCGTCTTGAGCGCATCGGGGAGCCTGGCCCACTGCTCGGCCGTGAGTACCCCCTGCGCCGCTTCCAGCGCGTGCCGAATGTGCCGCCGCCCCTCGGCCAGCTTGGGGCGCAACCGGTCGTACAACGCGGTGGGATCGGCACGCTCGCCGGCCCGCCGGCTCTCGGCGCTGAGCGAATCGGAGACGTCCCGGAGCGCGGCGTCGAGCGAGTCCGAGATCGCCTGCAGCCGGGCGACCTGGTCGGCCGTGAGCCGGAGCGAGGCTCGGTAGCCGAGGATCGCGGGCATCGGGTTAGGGAGGGTCTGGGCGAGTCGCGCGGCGAAATCCGATGGCACGCCCCCGCCGCCCCCGGGGGTTGCGGGCTCGCCGAGCAGGGCTCGGACGCGGCGGCTCGGGGAAATAGGGCCGATGATCAGATGGGCTTGAATGGCGATCTGGAACGGCACTGTCACTCCGCCGTTCGCGCCGGCCGTCGCCCCGAACCGCCCGTTCACGCCGTAGCTGAACCGCCGGGCGACCGGATCGAAGCTGCGCACGTAGAGCAGGACGGGGTCCGGCGCCGCCGCGAAACCCCAGCCGTGCAGGTTGGCCGCACCGTGCAGCCACTGGTCGAGCCCGCCGAGCAAGTTGACCGTGACAAGGGACACCGTGAGGCGCCGCGCGGGCCCGAAGGACGCGGGGCGCCAGTTGATCTGGAAGTCGAGCGCCGGCTGCCATGGTCCCGTGCAGGAATTGCGCCCGGCCAGGTGACCGAGCTGGCGCCCCAGGCAGTCGCGCACGACCGGCGGTGCCGTCGCGAGCAGCGCGCGCATCCCGGTCGCGACGGAGGAGTCGGACGCCGTCTCCGGGGCGAAAACGAACGCCCGATCGTTGCGCGCGCCGTCCCCGTTGATGTCGGAGCCGACGAGCGGTGTGAACGGGATCCCCGAGGTGAGCCGGCCGAGGGCCGTCACCTCGAGCGCTCCACTCACGGGATACGTGACGGTGGCGAGCAGGGAGTGCCGCCGCTCAAGGGCGCTCGTCGCCCACTCGCGCGCGTTGGGGTCACCGGCGGTGGTCGGCGCCGCGAATCCCTGGCTGACGGCGCAGCAGGAAAACGACGACTGGTCACGCGCCCGGGTGAAGGTGTACGACATCTGCAAGGCCGCACCACTCGGCCATGCTGCCGTTACGCCCGGTGCGCGAGGTGCCTGGCTGGGCTGGTGTACTGGCAGCATGGCCGAGCCACTGATCTTCCGGCCGGGCGACGCCGCCACGGCGTTCAACGTCGCCGTGGCGGTCTGGGTGGTGTTCGAGCTCGTGATGAACGTGCGCCAGCGCTGGCGGGCAGGCGGGCCCGCTGCCCGCGACCCCACCGCTCTTGTCTTGTCCGCCTGCATCGTGGCCGCGGTCATCACGGCGGAGCAACTCGGCCGCAAGGTCCGGCTGCCGTGGCCAGGTGGCCTGGTCTGGCCGGTCGCGGCCGGTCTTGCCCTGATCGGTGTGGGCATCGGGCTGCGCGCCT
>WNEV01000969.1_pt1 | contig 11487 bp, 8 predicted proteins | sample 5399861 | NCBI WGS metagenome assembly WNEV01 (sample SAMN13153335, study PRJNA577476) | soil metagenome | isolation source: 40 cm grassland meadow soil 2 days after 3rd rain plot 2 | place: USA:California | collected 2015-11-11 | reverse complement strand
TTCACGCCCGCTCGGCGGGCGATCTGCTCGACTCGGGCGCCCGCGAAGCCACGCCTGGCAAACTCTTCGCGGGCGGCCGCGACGATTCGTAATGCTCTATCATTACTTAGCTTAGGTGGCATGGGCTGATTTCATCAACTGTTTGGTTGATGAAATCTACGGCCCTTCGTCTGGCCCCGCCACTGTCCGAGCGGTCGGCTTTGGCGCTGCCGGCCAGGCAACGCCCAAGTCGTTCCAGTTCAGAATCGAATTGAACACGAGCGCAAAGCTTCCCTGCGTCTCCCACCGCCAGAATGGTCTGATGGCAAACAACACGACGTGTCCCTGGCCGACGGGCGCATCGATGACCGCCGGCCGCCCCGCCAGCTCCTCGCCGTTGACCAACAGTCCGGACAGCCGCAACGAATCACGCTTTTGATGGAAGCTCAGCACAACTCGCGGACGCGTCCGCGCCTGCTGGGCGGTCAGGTCGGCGTCCTGATCCTCGGGAACGTCGGTGCTCGTATCCACTTGGAAGAGGGGTTGCTGATTGAAGTAGACCGCCAGCGTATCCGCGTACCCGTAGGCGATGGGACTGCGCGGATCCTTCATCACGGCACGGTAGATCCCGCCCGACGCGCGCAGCTGCTTGGCGGGCGTGATGTCGACACCACGCGCGACGCCATACTCGGTGAAAATCCCCGCCGTGCCACCCTCAGTGATCAGTACGCCGCCCGCGGCGATCCATTGATTCAACGCGGCCATCCCCTCGAGTCCGATGCCGGGCCGTACGTCGTCGGTCGAATCCGGGCCGACCAGGTTGGGGGTGGTCGCGGTGCGGCGCCACGGAATCGGCGGCCCGTTCATCGGCAGCCCGTTCACGATCTGCTGCGGGTTGTTCGAGACGAACGGCAGCACGAGCACATTGAATTGCCGCAGCAGGTCACGCCGATTGAGTTGTTGGACGTTCAAGTACGTGTACGGGATCTTCAATACGTCGAACGCGTACCGCACCCAGCCTTCGTTCTGCGTGTTGAGCCAGGAGTGCACCAGCGCGATCCTCGGCAGGTCGAGCTCGTGCCGCGTGACCTGCGGCGCGTTCGCCACGCCGACGACGCTGAGTCCGAGAGACTCCGCGGCCGGCCGGATCCGTCTCTCCAGACCCGCCACGGCCGGAATGATCGTCGTGCCCCGACCCCAGGCGCGTTGCGCGACCGTAAACGAATCCTCGCTCGCCACATTCGCACGTCACGCAACGCGAGACGGAACTGAATCAGTCCGCTCTCCGTCGTGGGCGCGATCAGGTACGTCGTGCTCCCGCTCGAGCCCGTGACTTCACCCTTCACTCGCGCATCGGCGGACAGCAGCGTCGTCGGGCCATGCAGCACTGCGGTGTCGTTGATCGCCCGCAGCGCGACGTTGCGCACGTACTGCAGCGTCCAGCCCGTGTCGTCGTACGGCGTTGGATCGTTAGGCCCGTAGTCCTGTATGCTGAAGTAGCTCTTTGCGAGCGGCCCGTAGGGCTGGTCGAGCAGCACGACGTAATCGCCCGCCCCGATGTCCGCGTCGCCGGCCTTGAACGGCTTATCGGCGCGACGCACTTCGATGCCATGAAAGCGGAGCAGGTTGACGAGATTGGCCGCCTCGACCGGCCTCGCCTGGCTCGCGGGGATCTGGAACGCGTTCGGGCCGTCTTTCGCATGCCCGCGCTCGATGGCGCGCACGCCCTTGCGGTAAAACTGGTCGAGATAGCGATGACCGTTGCGCGCCATGTAATTCAGCGCGATGAGCAGCGCCGACTGCTGGTAGTTGATGTTGTTGCGAATACACCACCGCACGCCGTTGAGCGGCGGGTTGGGGCGGAACCATTCGACCGACGTCTGCCGGTCGGGGAGCTTCACGGTGTGGCAGTCGGCGCCGCGCGAGGTGTACGTCTCATAGAACCGGCCGATCGCATTGTGGCCGTTCGCTACCCAGAACATGTAGTTAGGTGTCCAGCCGTCGTAGAAATCGTGCGTCCACACGCCGGGCAGACCCCGAGTCGTCAGGGCCGTGATTTCCTGGAAGGCGAGCTCATTCCATTCGCTGATCACGATCGGGTCGAGCTCGCGGTTGTACGGACCGGTGCCGGTCGACGTATAGAGGAAAGGCACCGACTCGTGCAGGTCGTGCAGCACCGTGGGATGCCAGTCGAAGAACGCGTGCATCATAGTGCGCGTCAGCACCTGCGACATGACGATCCCATCGCGGTTGTTGTCGTGCGCCGTGTACTTGCCCCAATAGATCAGGCCCGGGGCGATGTTCTTGTTCGCTTTGCGGTAGCGGTAGACGTCGACCATCCTGTCGCGCCCATCCACCTCGGTCACTGGCGTGATAAGTGTTATCACGCTGTCGCGAATTTGTCTGATGAACGGGGTCTCCTCGACCGTCAGCCGGTAGGCCAGTTCCATCAGCATCTCCGGCGAGCCGGTCTCGGGCGAGTGAATCGACCCCGTCGCATAGTAAATCGGCTTGCCCGCCGCGATCAGCCGCTGCGCCGAGTCGCCCGTCAGGCGCCTGGGGTCGGCGAGGGCGGCGGTGATGTCGCGATAATGATCGAGCCGCGCGATCGTCGCGGAGTCGGCGATGGCCGCCACGATCATCGGCCGTCCCTCATCGCTCTTGCCGAGGTCGAACACTTTCACGCGCGGGGACGCCTCGTCGAGCGCGCGGAAGTAGCGTGTGATGTCGGCGACGTAGGAGAGCCGGCCGACGGTACCCGGGACATAGCCCAGGACCTTCAGGGGACTCGGGACTCGGGAGTCGGTGGGGAGATGGTCCGTGAGCTCGGTGTTGAAGCGCGGCTCGGTCGTCAGCTCACGGATTTTGGCAGTGTACGCGGAGTCTACCGGTTGCTGGAATGCCAGGACTGCGATGAGGGCGATGACCATGCGACGTTCTCCGGAATACGGGATAGACCTTCCTTGAGGTAGTCCAACAGATAGCGATTCACCTGCTCGGGCGATTCCTCGGCCGCGTCGTGTCCGGTGCGTGTGAGGACGACGAACTCGCTCCGCGGCAGCTCATGCGCGAACCGCGTGCCGTCCCGCAGCGGGATCCACCGGTCCGCGTCGCCCCAGAGAATCAGCGTGGGCGCTTGCACACGGCTCAGGCGCCCGCCAAGACTGTCGAACCTGAACTCTCGGAGCACGCCTCGCAAGGCGCGCCCGTAGGCCGGATCGGGAACCGGAGCGTAGTACTGATCGACATCCGCTTCAGTGACCTTCGTGGGATCGGCGAATGTCGACCGCAGGACGCGACCTGTGACCCAACGACTGCGAAACGATGTCGCTATCGCTCCCACGAACCGCCAGCGCGCCACCTTCAGTACACCAGGCCAGCGCACACCGTACCCGGCCGCGTCGATCAACACGAGGCCGCGGACCCGATCCGGGTAGTTCAGCGCAACTTCCGCGGCGATCGCGCCGCCCATCGAATGACCGACCAGTACGGCACTCGCAATGCCGAGCGAGTCGAGCAACGACACCACGAGGTGTGCGTACGCCGCATTGGTATACCCGTGAGCCGGCTTATCGGAGAATCCGAAACCGCGATTGTCGATTACTACGACGCGATACCCCGCGGCGACGAGCGGCGGCAGCTGATGCCGCCAGCCGTACAACGACGCGCCGAACCCGTGAATCAGAACGACCGGCGTGCCGTTTCCGGTGTCGATCAGGCGCAGCCGCGTGCTATCGACGGTTCGGTACTGCGCGCGAAACGGAGTGCCGGCGGGATATTGCTGTGATTCCGGGATCGGTGCCGCCGAGCACGCACTCGCGAGTAGAACGATGCACACCAGAGTCCGGTGGGATGTCACGATAGGGTCCGTAGCGCCCGCCGAGCGAGGAGCACGACCAACGGGTGCGAGGTCCAGAGGCCGGCGATGCTCTCCCCTTCACCCGAGGTCATGACCAGCTGTGCGTCATCGATCAGAAGTGCTGTGGCCTCGAGACCGCCCTCAGACGCGGGCTCGAGCCAGGATGGGGCGTCCGGCGGCATGCCACCGCGGGCGCGCACGGTCATCGTCGCGCGTTCCGCCGCCCGCCTCCACGCCGGGAGCGTCGGGCGCCACAGCTCGAGCGCCATCACTCCTTCTACACTCCGCTCGGCCCGTGCGACGAGCTGCATCACGAGGTTCGCCACGGCGCGACTGCCCGCCACCTCTCTCGTCATGGGATCGCCGGGGCGCGAGAGGTCGCGGACCTCTTGCCCCAGCCGGTCTAAGGCCTCTCCCTGCCGGGTCGCCAGCAGCGCCAGCAGCGCCTGCGGGTCGATCGGACGATACCGGGCCGGTCTGTTGGGGGGCGGCGTGCGGGTCGCAGCCCCCCGTGAGACGAGGCCTTCCAGGGCGCTGTAGGCGTTGGCGCGTGCCAGTCTGGCGCCTCGGGCAACTGCGTAGCCGGTGGATGGGCCTAACCGGAGCAACGTCGCGTACACCAGCGACTCGGTGGGCGTAAAGCCGAAGGGCGTGAGGTCAATTGCCACTGTAGTAGCAAATACTACTACCTATTCGTACGGCTCGCCATTCTAGACGACGTTCAGAGGGATTCCCAGCAGTCGCGCAATCAACGCCAGGCGGAACGTGACGTCGGTCTGCCGTTGCGCCGGGCTCTTTCCCGGCCCCTCGAGCGGGAAGTAGTGATATACCACGGGGTTCGTCGATTTCGGCATGACCCTCAGGCCGGACGGACTCCAGATCCCCTGGTCATCGCATTCACTGTACAGCCTGGCCAGGACTTTCGCGGCGCTTGGCACTTGGCGCACGATTCCCAGCCGCGCGAGCAACTCCAGCCAATACACGGCGAAGGGCACATCGGTGATCCGGCCCTGGGCGTCCGCGTGCAGCGGGTCACCCAGGATTTCGAACAGCGGTCGAAAGGTTTTCTTTCCCGCGAGGATGAAGAACGCCCGTCTGGGCGTCGGCACCGACAAGTAGGCCGCCAGTCGCTCGAGGAATCCGGCGCGTTCGCGTTGCACCGCAGGCATGAACGCGAGCATCTCGACGGAAAAAACCGTCGGTGGGTAGGCAAGGGGATCGAGCACGGTCTTGCCCTGCGCCTTCTTGAATGGTTTCTGCGCCGTCTCGCTGCGCAGATACATCGAGATGTCGCTCGCTATGCGATGCGCCGCGCCGCGCAGGCGCGGATCGTCCTGGTGCGCGCCGCGCGAAAGTGCCGCCGCCGCTCCTTGCGCTCCCATGTTCCGCGCCCACAGCGCCAGGCCGGGATCGGTCTTGGCTGCTCGCTGGAACTCGACGAGGAGCGTTGGATCGTCGTCCCTCGACAGCAACCGGAAGAGGAATCGATCGGCGAACCGAAATACGCGAGCATCGGGCGGCCACCCCAGCTCGAGCAGCCGCCGGTATTGATAGATCGTGCCGACTTCCTTCCATCCCATCGCCTTCGCTGGGGCGGGCGCCAGGAGGTTCCCTCCCCACAGCCCCGTGTCCTTCTGTTTCCGGACGATGGCGGGCGCTTCCTTGTAGTGCTGGATCGCTTCGCGCAGTGCGGCGACGCGTTCGAAATCGCGTGCCGGCTCGGGCACGACTTCCGTGAGCGTCCGATACTGAATCGGGAGACTGGCGGCCTCATACAACCACGACAGAGGCACCGTATGTGTGGAGGGAATCTCCAACCGCCGCTCCAATGGTAGGAGGTCGTACCAGCTGGTGCTGCGGGGTCAAAAAGCGGGGGCAAACTATCCCTCCCCCGCTCAATAGGCAATCGCGGGAGATTAACCCATTGTGCTAGAAGATGTTCCGACAATCCTCCCAGCGTGCAACGTACTGCACTCCACGCTTATGGCACCGGCCGCTGGAACTCCGACGACGGCAGCCACCGCGGCATCGACGGACTGTTGGCGATTGCGCGCGCGGCTCGCACCGTGACGCGCACCTGCTGCGCCATACCATCGAAGCGGAACGTCGGCTTGTACTCGTCGCTCGGCTGGTGATAGCGGTCCTGGTTGTAGACGTTCTCCTGCTCCACGCCCCACCCCTTGGGACGTCCCACGAAATCCACGCCCGGCTTGATCGACAACGCCGGCACACCGGAGCGCGCAAACGGAAAGTGGTCCGACCGGAAGAACGAGCCCCGCACGTCGGGTTGTGATTCCACGGTGAGCGACTCGGCGCGCGCCGCCGCCTCGAACACCGGTCCCAGCGTCGAACGATCCACCCCGAGCGCGCCGATGTCGCGCGTCGCGCCCCGGACATTCGTGACGTCGAGATTCAATACGGCCGCGGTTTGACCGAGTGGGACGAGCGGGCGCTGCACGTATGCTTCGCTGCCGAGCAAGCCGCTTTCTTCGGCGGTGGTCGCGACGAACAGGATCGAGCGCGCGGTCCGCGGCAGCTGCGTGAGGGCCTTGGCGGCTCCCAGAATCGCGGCAACGCCCGAGGCGTTGTCCTCAGCGCCGTTGTAAATCGAATCGCCGCGAATCGCGGGACCGATTCCCTTGTGATCCCAATGCGCGGTGATCAATACCGCCTGCGATGCGAGGCGCGGATCGCGGCCGGGCAGACGCGCCGCGACGTTCTCCGATTCGACCCGGCGCAGTGCACTGTGAATGCGGACCGAAGCCGTCACGCCTGTCGCGACCGGATGGAAATCGCGACGCGCCGCCGCCTGACTCAGCGAGTCGAGATTCAGGCCGGCCTTCGACAAGGCGGCGCGGGCGGCGGCCTCAGTGACCCACCCGGCAAACGCGATACTCGGCGAACGTGGCTGGTCGAGCTTGAACTGCTCCACCGACCATGAACCGCGCACGACCTCCCAAGGGTATGTCGCCCTCTCCGTCGTATGAATGAGGATTGCACCGGCGGCACCCTGCCGGGCCGCCTCCTCCAGCTTGTATGTCCAGCGGCCGTAGTAGGTGAGAATCCTGCCGAGAAACACCGTGGAATCGACGAGGCCCGGATCGTTGACGAGCATGAGCAGCACTTTGCCGTGCAGATCAGCGCCTTTGTAGTCATCCCATTGCCACTCGGGCGCCCGAATTCCGTAGCCGACGAACACGACGTCGCCGCTTGCGGCGATATCGGCTTCCGGCCGTTCTCCCCACGCGACGAACGCTTCCCGGTAGGCGAGCGTGTCGGCCGCACCGCCCGCCTTCCCCCACGACAGCGTCGGCTCCGGCGTCATCCCGACGAGGGCAACGGGTTGGAAATACGTCCCGTTTGCGCCCGCCGGCTCGAGTCCCAACGCCTGGAATTGGGCAGCGATGTATTCCCCCGCCAGCCGGCCGCCGCGGGTCGCCGGCGCGCGGCCTTCGAGCAGGTCGCTCGCGAGGAAGCGCAGATGGGCGTCCATGGCGGCGGTATCCACCGGAATCGGCGCTGGTCGCTGTGCCGCGGCGATCGTCGCGGCAAGTATCAGCATCGCGACAGTATTCCAACATGTGTTCATCATTGAGCGGGTTGCTCCGGTGAGAGACGACAACGGACGGTATCGATCGTGCCCGGCCGGCTGCGGCCGGCTTCGCTGGTCAGGACAAACGTCGAATCATCCAGAAAGTCGATCGCTTCGCCGCCGATCTCGATCCCTGCGATGTTGCAGGGACGTTGGCGCGCGAGCAGCAGACGGCCGCCGACCCCAGGATAGAAGAGGTAGATCTCGCTGTAGGTGCGCAGCGCCACGAGGCGGCCGTCGGGCCGAATAGCACCCCCCGTTACCAGTCGCCCCGCCTCGGAGCTGGGGCGGATGTCGAGGGTTTGAACCAGAGTCGCAACGACAATGTCGGACGTCGTATCAGGCGTTCGCCAGGCGCTGCGATCGACGCGATACAATCGGATCGCGCTTCCTCTCGTCGCGCCTTTGCTGACGAGATACACCGCCGTGTCGCGGGGCGACACATAGACCGCCTCGACGTCATGCGAGCCATCCGGGTACCGAAGGCGCAACACTGCCGGCGCTCTTGTCATGCCGGAGGTGTCGCTCGCCCGCTCCGGCGGCGCCGGTTCGGGCACCGCGTAGATAGTGACGAACGGCCGGAACTCCATGTTGTCGCCGCTGTCCGCCAGGTAGACGCAGGCTCGGGGCTGCAGCCGAAAGGCGACCGGGCAAGGGCCAAGGGACATGTCTTCCCAGTCGATCGCCTGCGCGCCGGGAACGAGCAGCGCACCACGGTCCGTACCGCGCAGGTCGGTTGCGTAGAGATACGGTCCATCGCCCGAGTCGTTGTGCGTCCACAACACGCCGGGGTATGCGCGGCTTACGGCCACGCCGGAGCTTTCGACGAGGCGCGGGCTCTGAAACGCTGCTTGCATGAGGAACAGCGCGGTTGCGAACATGAGACTCCAAGAAGATACTTCGCACATGCGCGACGCAAATGTTCGACTGCAAGGCCGCATCCTCTACCTGACTGAGGATCCGGGCTTCGTGCGTGCGCAGCTCGCCGGGAATGATCCGGCCTGGACACCAGAGCACAAGCTGCGCGACGACATCTCGACCGACGAAATCACGCCCGCCTACATCTGCTACTACTACGACGAAACGCTGGGCGAATTCCCCTACCTGGGACTCAAGTGCCGCGACGAATTCCCGATTACACGTGGCGCGGTGAAACGCGGCGGGTTCGTGGCGGCGGTGAGCGGCAAGCGGCGCGGCAAAGGCTCCTCCCGTGAGCAGTCGCCGTACGCCGAGATGTGCGCGGGGATCAAACTGGTCGTAGCCGAAAGCATCGAGCGCATCTACCGCGAGAACTGCCAGAACCTCGGTGTTTTGACGACGACCGATTTCGCGATTCTCGACAAGGTGCGCCGTGGCGAGGACATTCCGTTGTCGGTGTTCACGGCGGGCGAGGGCGAGATCACGCGCGGCATCATCGAGCACGGCGGGTTGTTCAACTACAACATGGCGCGGCTGAAGGGCGAGGTGGTGCTGCATCCACCCAAGACGCCGAAGCGGCCGATGACGCTAGGCGAGAAGATCCTCGCACGCCGCTGGGTCGTCGATCCGGCGAAGGGAAAGATCGGTGTTCCCGCGGTGCAGCCCGGCGACGAAGGGTTCGTGTTGACCGACATCCGCTTCAGCCACGAATACGTGACGCCGATGGCGGCGATCTTCTTCGAACAGCTCGTCGGGAAAGACGCACAGGTGAACGATCCCGGCTCGATTCTCATGTTCCGCGACCATCTCACCTTCCTGCCCGAAGCAATGACGCCCGAGCGCGTGAAGGAAGGGCTACTCGATGTCGCGCTGCAGCTCGAGAAGAAGCAGCGCGAATTCGCCACGGCGCAGGGGATCAAGCTCTACGGCGAGTTGCGGCTCGGCCATCATGGCTCCGAAGCCATCTGCCACTCGAAGATCCTGGAGTCGCACGCGCTGCCCGGGCAGGTGATTATCGGCTCCGATTCGCACACGCCGCATGCGGGCGCGGTCGGCTGCATCGCGTTCGGCGTGGGGACGACTGCCATCTTCAATTCCTGGATCACCAAAGACGTGCGGCTGCAGGTGCCTGAGACGGTCAAGGTGGTGATCACCGGCCAGAAACCCGACAACGTCACCGCGAAGGACTTCATGCTGGAGGTCCTGCGCCATCCGTACGTCAAGACCGGCAAAGCGATCGGCAAACTGGTGGAGTACTGTGGCGATGCTGTCGAATCGTTGTCGGTAGACGAGCGCGCCACGATGACCAACATGACGGCCGAGGTGGGTGGGTTTACGGGCTATGTCGCGCCGGACGCCAAGACGGTCGAATACCTGATGGACTATCGGAAGATGTCCCGCGCTGATGCGGAGCGCCTGTGTGCCGGCCTCACGAGTGACGCCGGAGCCGAGTACTGCGAGGTCATCGAGGTCGACGCGGCGAGCATTCGCCCGATGATCGCCCTTCCCGGCGACCCCGGGAACGGGCTCCACATCGATGACGTCACGCAGCGGATCAAGGTGGACATCGCGTACGCGGGCTCCTGCACGGCGGGCAAAAAAGAAGACATGGACATGTACGCGCGCGTGCTCGCCGAAGCCGCGGGACGCGGTGAGCGTGTCGCGCCGTGGGTGCGCTTCTTCATTCAATGCGGCTCGCAGGACGTGAAACGCTACTGCGAGGAGAAGGGCTACCTGGATGTGTTCCGGCGGGTGGGCGCCACGTTTCTCGAGCCGTCCTGCGGCGCCTGCATCAATGCGGGGCCGGGAGTGTCGAAGACGCGCGAAGAGGTCACGATCAGCGCGATCAACCGCAACTTTCCGGGCCGCTCAGGTCCCGGCCAGCTGTATCTCGCCAATCCCTACACCGTCGCTGCGTCGGCCATTACCGGCTACATCACCGCCTGGACGCCCGGGATGGTGCTGGAGACGTCCTACTCAGGGTAGGGTGCCGCGGATCTTCACCTTCACGGCGCGCGCGCCGCTGCCGAAATCCAGCGCCGAACTCACCGTCGACAAGCTCGAATCCGGAACCGACTTCGCCGTGATCGTGAACTCGCCGTTCAGCATGCCCCGAGCCACGTTGAACGTGGACCCACCCTGACTCGCGCCGTACTGGCTCGACGTGGTATGCAGGTGGCCACTGCGCGACAGCCACTTCTTGACCGTCGAATCCGCCGCCTGATGGATGACGAAGCCCGTGCCCGTGCCGGTCGTGTCCAGGGTGAAGCGCGACCATAACGAATCCGCGATCGGCGCGCGACCCGCTCCGAGCAGGAAGAACACCGAGTCCATGGTGCCCGTCGCGCCATGGTAGCCTCGCCAAGCGAGGATCGCGGTGAGGTTGCTGGTGATGTGCGAGCCGCCCTGCGTCGCGTCGATGTCGAATTCGATGCCGGCCACGCGCGTCGTGTCCCCCCCCGAGCCCTGCGCGATGCGGGTCGCGCGATCCATGAACGGGAAGACGACCACGGACATCAACGCGTACAGCCCCGAGTCCCCCGTAAATGCGGGATCGAGCGACGTGTCGTGCAGGAATGCGGAGTCGAGGGCCATGCGGACCGCGACGAGCTCAGGTCCCGGAATCGCCTCGGGATCGACGCCACCGGCATCGGAGCACGCCACGATGACCCCCGTGAGGGTCAGGGTGAGCAACAACCGTTTCATGTGCGTGAATATGGCGTTACTGAGCGCCACCCGTAACTGTCACGACCGGCACGCGGTAGGGACGAAGTGAATCGCGCTGGTATACGCTGCGGGGATTCCAGAGGACCCACGTCTCGATCCCCAGCTCTTCGGCCGCGCGGATCTGCTCGCGAATCTCGTGCGGCGTATAGCGCGGCTTCCGCCGGCCGAGCGTGAATGCCTGGAGGTAGGGACGGATGGTGGCGGCTTTGGCGAGCGGCCGTGAGCGTTCGAGCGCTTCGCTGAGGGCGTTGCGAACGACGCGGTATGGCTCGCCGTTCGGCCACGCGAGTCCGTAACTGCCCTTGTAATAGTGGCTGGGATAGACCATCGGCAACACGACGTCCGCGACCGTCACGAAGTCTTCCCACACCTGGCCGATGCCAAGGTCTCCGGTCGCCGACGCCGTCAAGCC
>WNEV01001207.1_pt1 | contig 11490 bp, 10 predicted proteins | sample 5399861 | NCBI WGS metagenome assembly WNEV01 (sample SAMN13153335, study PRJNA577476) | soil metagenome | isolation source: 40 cm grassland meadow soil 2 days after 3rd rain plot 2 | place: USA:California | collected 2015-11-11 | reverse complement strand
GCTGCTGCAAACAACAGCGCGCTGAATGTGATGCCCAGAAGACGGCCGAAATAACGCTTGAGTACACCGTAAATAAAAAATCGAAAAAGAAACTCCTCAACCACCGGCGCGATTGCTATCGCGAAAACGATGATCATCATGCGCTGCTCGATCGTGCGCGATCCGCTGAAAAATTCGACGATGTTTTGCTTGCTCGAGCCACCTCCGAAAAGCCGCTGCGTGATGGCGTCGGACAACAAGATCAGTGGATACGCAAAAAACAGCAGGATCGCTCCGGTGCTCAAGGTCCGGGCAAAACTTACTCTGAAAAATCCGCCTAACGCGCCGACATCGAATCCGCGAAGATGAAGGAATGTCACTACGAAGAGCACTACGAAAGCGGTGAGAAGGAAATTTCCAAGAAGATTGCGCGCGTTGAACTGGATCGAGGGCTGCGAAACGGATGCGCCAATGTTTAGCAAAAGGAAAAGAATCAACAGCGCAGCAAGTATTGCTTCCGGAAGCCCGAAGCTTCGCGCCGGTGCGTCCGCGCCAGCGGTGTTTGGTGTTCGCGCGCTGATCTGATGAATCAGCGAAATGTAGACGTAAAGGCTGGCAAGAAGATAAAGGACCGAAAGGACGCCTAAGACGAGGCTTGGGGCGGCTCCGAATGCCGCAAAGAGGCTGGCGGATGGCATGGGACCCCGCCGCTACGGTGCGTAATAGCTTGGCAGAAAATACGCGCGCCCCGATTCCAGTTGCGGAATAAGCTGCTTCGGAAGCTGGAGTTCAATCTTTGCGTCAGATTCTCCGAATATTCGCAGGAAACGGCTTAGACTGAAAGGCGGACCGTACTTCACCACTTTGGCATCCGGCGCGTTGCCCAATTCTTTGGCTTTATGGAAAGCGTCGTCCAACTCACCAAGGCCATCGATCAGTTTGTGTTCGAACGCTTCCTTGCCGGACAAAATCCGGCCATCGGCAATCGTATTGCGCAGCTGATCGGCTGGGAGGTTCCTCTCGTTCGCAACGATGCCGAGAAACTTGTCATAAGTTTTCATGATGAAGTTCTGCACAAGGTCGCGTTCTTCCGGCGTGATTGGTCGTGCGCCATTAAGCATGTCTTTGAATTTGCCGCTCTTAAATATAACGGACGCAAGGCCCACCTTGTTGAACAGCTGCTCATAATTCAACGTTTGAATGATGACGCCGATGCTGCCAGTGATAGTTGTTTCATTGGCCATTAGGAACTGACCGCCGCATGAGACGTAATAACCGCCGGACGCCGCCAGCGAATCCATATAGACGACTACTGGTTTCCTCGCGCGCGTCTTGACCAGCGCGCTGTAGATCGCATCCGATGCTGTCACTTCTCCCCCGGGAGAATCAATCTCCATCACAATGGCTTTCACCCGGCCGCATGTCATCGACCATTGAATCGCTTACGTTGCCGGGGATCGAAGAACTGATCAGGCCGCGCATGGTGATGACAGCGATTTTGTCCAGGCTGGCGCGCACGCCTCTTTGGAGCAGGATCTCGCGGAAACGCGGGATCGGTTCTGCTTCCCGGATGCCGCCCAGGCGCTGAAACGCCGCAATCATCAGGACAAAGTTGACGAACAGACTGACGCAAAGCGCGACAAACAAAAAAATGCTGAGACAACCGAGCCCGCGATTTCCGGCCATGACAGGACGAAACTGGCGGAGAACCGCCGCACGCACAAGCGCTTTTCGCACGGACAAATGCCCTAGAGCATTTTCAAATATTCGAGCAATTTCTCTTTGTCTTTCACTAAGCCCAAAGTTTTGAAACGCTCGCTTCGGGGAAACTTGCGGTTGTCGAGCATCTTTAAGAGATCCATCAAGCCGTAGCTGTCCTGCGCGTCCTGATTCCAAAAATGCTGGTTGCCTCCGCTCCAGAGGTTCCACGTGTTGCGTCCCGTGATTTCCTCGGGGGAAAGATCAATGCCGCCGTGCATCGGCTTGAAAATGTCGGCAGTGATTTGCGGAAAATCGGCAGTGGTCCTTCCAGCCGCTTTCGCTTCGTCAATTGGCTCGTTTTTCTTGCCGCTGGAAAAAACGACAACCGCGCATGCAACGAGGCAGCTTCCGACTCGCGCGAGGCGGAGAAGATCGTCTCTGGCTTCCCCGAACGCCTTCACCGAGCCATTATTGATACGTTGGTCGAGAGCTTTCTGGCAAGAAAATTCTAGACGCTATTGCTAAGGCAGATGCAGCGCAGAGGCCGGGCCCAATCTTTTCGTTGCCTAGAAAAACTCGAACAAACGCTGGCCGACCGCAAGGAGACCAACGGCGGCGCCGGGAAAAAGTACGGCACGAATGAAAGGCTGATCAGTCAGCGGCGCGAACGCGCCCGCCTTGAGATCGCGGATTTCGGCGATCAGCTCATCGAATGTCTGCCGTTTCGCGTCGCTTTCCTGACCAACGAGTCGAAACCATCGCAAATCATTGAGCGCAGTTTCGCGCAATTGTTCGGCCGCGCGTCTGAGCAAGATGGCGCTGCCCAGCGCCCAGGCGGCCGTGATGGCAGCGATCAGAACGAGACTGGCAGGCCACGTCCAATTATCAAAAAAGGATGAACGCGCGACAACCAACAACGTGAGAACGAGCAGCGGATACCAGATGAGGGGGGCCACTACTTGCGTGCGCTGCGCGACAAAAAAGATCTCATGGTAGGCGGAAAGTTCCTTTTCGGTCAGCGGCGGTTTCCGGTGAGATTGCTCGACGACCTCACGGCTCCACCTGGTTACTTCCCTGGCAAACATGCGAATAAAATTGCTGTTCAACTGGATCGCATCGACCACGTAGAAGGAGAGAAGCAGAAGACTCGCTCCAGACAGAAAAGAGACAACCTTGTCGATCTTAAACGCCATCTCACCGCGAGCGGGGGCGGGTGGCGGCGGAAAAAGCTTGTAGATTACGAAGGAGAACAAAAAGTACAGAGCAAAGAGAACTCCGATCCGAATAAAGCGGGGCCAAAATTTATTGCGGCAAAGATAAGCGTGCCACGCTTCTTCCGCGGAAAAACGCGAAGTTCGCGGAGGCTCCTTCATCTGCCAGTGTTCGAACCCGATGCCAAGATCCCGCCATCGAAATCGCGTCAACGGTAATGGAGCAAAAGAAAATTCTGCTTCGATCTTCTTTGCATTGGCGTGGAGATCGAAGCTCGCTTTGAACATGAAAAAAATCGCAAGCATGAAGGCGACCATGCGCAGCATTTCACTGGGCCAGATGCTGATTCCGGAGAAAAACGCCAGCGGCTCCTGAGGAGCCCAGTACTGCGCGATGAGAGCGAGCAGGAAAACTATGAGTGGCCCCCCGCAGACTAACCAGAAAGTCGTGCTGACGAGCGCGCGTTTTAGACGCTCAAGAACAGTACCACCTCCGGGCAAGGTGCGTCGCGCGATGCTCACACTTATCCAGGCAGCCATGGCCAACACTGTGAGCGCAATGATGATCAGCCACCAGATAACACCGGGCGCAAGCAACCACTCCCGAAACCACGTCTTGTCTTTTTCATTCTTGCCGTAGTGCGATTCAATCTTCAAGTCCCCGTTCGGTTTCGAGAGATACCAAGGGTGACTCAGATCATAAGCGCCGCGCCGGCTAATCTCGAAGAGTCGCGGTTGCCAGGAAAGACACCACGCCTCTTCGTTTTTCATTCTAGTCGTGGCGACAAGCGTGCCGACGTACATCGAAGTTTGATTCGTGTCGCGAAATGGGGCGATGTGCTGCTGAAGGTAAATGTCGGGCAACGCGCTGCCAAAGGGCGATGCGATGATGAGATTGTGTGTGTCATCCCAATCGTCGCGGCGCTCAAAATGCGCGTCGTAGTTGTTGGTGAAAAAAAGTGCGCCGGGAAATTCCGGACGCAGCGCCCGCAGAATCATCAGCTTATCGTAAATGTCTGAGCCCAGCAGACCGATCGCACGAATTCCAACGCCATCTTCGCGCTGCCAGCGCGCGTTGTCCTCTTTCATCTGCCGCGCTAAACGGCGCAGATAATCAGATTGATTTAGTCCTTCGGTCGCTTCGATCGCGACGGTGTTCTGGCCGAGCTGACTTTTTTGTGGTTGCTCGTGGTGACTTTCCTTGCCGGATTCGCCCGGCAATTGGCCGTCAATGCCGCGAAGGTAATGGTAAGAGTGAATCCATGATGGCCGTTTGTCAGGCTGCTCGAGGATCTGATTAACGGTTTGGCCGGAAGCCTGTGCTTCAAAAGTTGCGCCTAATGACCGGCCATAAGGAGTGTCCCATTCGCTCAGAATTACGATGTGGGGCGGCTTGAAACCTGCCTCCGCGTTAGCCCATGGTTGTTGCACTACCGGAATGCGCCGACGCTCCAGTTCGCAGATCAGTTCGCACAATACTTCGTCGTCGGGTGCGACTGTTCGCACAAAGTGCAGACCGCCACGAGGGCCGAGTCCAGTCGAACCTTCAAGAATTTTCTCGACCATTTTGTTTTCCAAAAGACCGGCGCAACTTTCGCAATCGCGAGGCAGTTGACCGGAAGCACCAGTCTCGTCTGGAATATTTGCTGCAGCCAGAAGTGCGGCATTCGGCGCCGTCGCTCGAGGCGAAATAATCAAGACCCCGTCGAGCGCTTTTTGCGTCGGGGCGCTTAAGCCGTCCCATTTTGCTTCGCGAACCATGTTCTGCAGGCCGGTGGAATTAGCCGGGCCGATCAGTTTGACGGTGACGCTGTCGCGGATGTTCTCCGGGTCCTCAGGCAGAAGCTCGTCCACAAGAGCGGCAAAGCGGCGCAATGGGTTAGGATTGAAATTCCCTGCCGGCAACCAGACTACAACAACTCGGGTCGTATCCGGGGGAAAAACTCTTTTGGTATCGCCTATTGCTTCGCATTCCTCCCACGGAAGGAGCAGCGCGCGCTCCACCGCAGTTGAAGGCGCGTTCGCAGGCGGCAGTTGATTTTCTGGCGGTGGCGGCCAGCTTCGCGTGACGAATCCTATGTGCTCACCATCAACCGGTGTAAATCCGCTTTCGCTCAATCCTTCGAGAACGGCCTGGCGCGCGCGCACTCGTGACTCAGCTTGTTCGCTGTACGGTCCGGCGTCGAGCATCACTGCAAGCAAGAGAACATGAAACGTGCAGGCACGGTCGCGCAGAAGCTCGGCCAGGGCGCCGACTTCATGCCGAGCCTTAATCTCCGCTTCGAGCGAAAGTTCCTGCTTTTGCGCCACGGCGATTGGGTCCTGCCACAGCCGAGCATCTACGTCTTGTTTCGCTGTCACCGGAATCGCTTTTTCGCTCGGCACGGGCGGACGCGTGCTGACCAGCGGTTTATATTGCGCGATTACTCCGGCGAGCACTGCGAGGAGCGGCAACAGGGTTCCCCAAGGTAAATCAAGCTTTCGTTTGTCGTTGTCTGCCATGGTCGGTTTCGCCCGCAGTGATCTCCGAAAAATCGGCAGTCGCCAGGCCCGCTTTTTGCGCTTGATCGACTGATTCCTTCATTGGGCACCTGGCAGAGCCGGTAACGCACATGCAAAAAGCCAACTTCCGACTCTCGCGAGAAGGAGAAGATCGCCTCTGCCTGGCAGCAACGCCTTCACCCAGCGATCATTCATAGGTCCTTCGTCAGCCCGGTGGCAAGAAAATTTGAAAGCCGGGAAATGACGGTTTCCCCGCCGTACAGGAAACACGACGGCTGCCCAAGCCGTCGCTCCTTGAGTCACTCTACAAATTCCAGTTCGATTGGAACGTCGATGTAGCCTTTTTCATGCGCGTCAGTCAGAAATTTTCGGATAGCCGCGCGTCCGATCTCACCACAGTCGCAGGTAAATTCATTCACATACATGCCAATGAATTTACTGGCGAGCTTCGTGCTCATGCCGCGCGCGTAGGCAAGCGAATGGCGCACCGCCTCATCTCGATGCGCCAGGCCGTAGTCGATGCTTTCGCGAATAATTTCGCTGAGGTCGTGCCGGACTGACGGCGGGATATCTTTGCGCACCACATTTCCACCCAGCGGCAATGGCAAGTCCGTTTCGCGCTTCCACCACTCGCCAAGATCGACAATCTTCTCAAAACCGGATTGGGCGTAGGTGAGTTGTCCTTCGTGAATGATTAGACCGGCATCCGCTCGCCCTGCTTTTACCGCATCGAAAATTCGATCGAACGGAACGACGACGTAATCGAACTCGCCGACAAAAAGTTGTAGCGCAAGAAATGCGCTCGTCATCTTGCCCGGTACGGCGATTTTGCTGCCCACTAAAAATTCCTTCACCGTGGCTTCTTGCATTCCATTCTTATTGAGCGTTGAGCGTCGAGCGCTGCGCGTTGTCTGCTTTCTAATGACAATCGGCCCGTATCCATTGCCCATGCTCGCTCCGCAAGGCAGCAGCGCGTACTTGTGGGCCACGTATGGATACGCGTGGATCGAGATAGCTGATATGTGCAGCTCGCTGCGTCGCGCTCGTTCATTCAGCGTCTGAATATCTTCCAGCCGATGGTCGAACCGATAACCGCGGAGATCGATCTTGTTCTCCGCCATCGCATAGAACATGAACGCATCATCCGGATCGGGGGAATGACCCAGGGTAAAGCGGTCGGGGATGTGCTTCGTCATTTGTTCTGACCTCTAATCATTTGCCTGTCAGGTTCCGTTAACAATAGACGCCTCGACGATGAAAGCGATGCGATGACGCGTCGCAGTCCCAAAGCACTGCGTGCGAAAAGCGTGGGGACCGCATGTTCTGTTTTCGCGAAGCTTTGGAGTGCATACGCGTCCTCGCGTCGCTTTTGCGCGATCGCGCGCTTACCAAACCGCCCCCTCGATTTTGATTAGGAGATCGCTCTGTCGAAGACGAGAACAACGCTTCCTTCATAAAACAAAACAGCCGCCGCGCGGTTCGGCGCGACGGCTGTTTGTTACAACTGTGTCGAGGAAGGTGCTGACTTCTCTACAGCGCTCCCTCCACAGTCTTATCGATTCTCTACTACTTGGGGCGCCGGCTTGATCATTTCAATCTGGGCGCTCACCTTTTGGATTTGTGCGGCCTGCTCCCTCAGGCTTGCAGTCAGGGCTTTAATTTCTCCCTCCTGTAAGGCGATGGTAGCCTGCTGTTTTTCGGTCGTGGCCTTCAACTGTTGCACGGTCTGATGCTCTTTGAGGAATTCGTTGAGCAACATCGCGTTGATCTGGTTGTAGCGGACGGTGTAGGGTTTTCCGTCTTTGTCCACCCCTATCAAGGCGGGATTCACCTTTGCTACTTCTTCGCTTCAACACCGGGGTCGGTGCTGGAGCGCTGGCCCTCACGAGCGGTGCCGGGTCGGATTCCAATACCGCAGTTGGCGCTGCAGCGATGCTGCTGAACACCACCGGCGATCGGAATACGGCCGTTGGTCCCGTGTCTGTTTTGGAACCTTCCGCGTTGGTACTGAATTTCAGCTTTTAGTGTCAATACTTTTTTAGAAATTCTTTTTGGAGGAGTACAGGCAGCGCCCTGCTAAGCGTCGAATGCTCGGCTCGGATTGCTGTTTGCCTTAATAAAGCTGTTCCGTTAGCCTCAGGACCGATGGCTCGCTCCGGTTTGGGTAAAGGTCTTGGCGCGCTGATTGGTCCGCCTTCAGCCGCCACGGGCACAGAGGTCACTGAATCGGGCGAGAGAGTGCACCAGATCAGTTTGGCAAGCATTGTCCCGAGCGCGTTACAGCCGCGCAAGGATTTTGGGCGCGAAGCGTTGCAGGAACTGATCAATTCGATTCAGCAGCACGGCATCATTCAACCCCTCATCGTCCGCCTCGCCACAGCGAGTCCGTCCAGTGGCGGACAGATGGGCGCGCGATTTGAGCTTATCGCAGGCGAACGCCGCTGGCGAGCGGCACAGGAAATCGGCCTTGCGACCGTGCCCGCGATCGTTCGCACCGCAAATGACCTGGAGGTGCTCGAGTTATCGTTGATTGAAAATCTACAGCGCGCGGACCTAAACCCAATCGAAGAAGCTCAGGGCTACGCGAGGTTAGCTAATGAATTTGGAATGCGACAGGAGGACATCGCGGTCAAGGTCGGACGTAGCCGGGCGGCAGTGGCGAACGCGCTGCGGCTTTTGGATCTGCACCCACAGGTGCAAGTCTGGCTAGCTCAGAACTTGCTTTCGGTTGGTCACGCAAAAGTGCTGCTGGCATTAAAAGCTCCAGAGGAACAACTATTGGCTGCGGAAACAGTTTTGCGGCGCAATGCCACTGTGCGTTCCACGGAGCGCCTGGTCGCACGCCAGCTCGGGATCGGACGGTCACGGCGAAGGTCTCGACGGATGGCGGCCGAATTGCCCGCCGCGGGGACGGCAGTGGAAGACTTACAGAACCGGCTGCAACAACATCTGGCGACGCACGTCACCATCCACCACGGAGACAAACGCGGGCGGATTGAAATTGAGTACTACGGAACGGACGATCTCCAACGGATCGTTACTGCCCTGGGACTGCCGCCCAGCGAGACCTGACCTTGCTGCACTGCGGCACGGGGGACAGTTGGATCGTTGAAGCATTGAAACGATGAACTGTGCGATTGCATACGCGAGATTGGTTCCGTTTTTGCTGTTTGCGATATTACTGGCAAAGACAGAGACCCCGAAGATCTGGGAGGAATTCTCCGGCGAGAAAGCTTTTGGTCATGTTCAACGGCTCGTTGATTTCGGGCCGCGCCCAGCTGGATCTACGGCTATCGAAAAATCCAGAGATTACATTGAGGACCAACTTCGTCGCTCTGGCTGGCAGGTAACGCGTCAAGCATTCAGTGACGACACCCCGCGGGGCACGATCCAGTTCGTAAATTTGGTTGCCCAATTTTCCGGCCAGGGGAAGGCGGCGTCCCCCTCGTTTTTGTTGTGCTCGCATTACGACACAAAAATTTTTGACGCCATTCGGTTTGTCGGAGCTAACGACGGCGGCTCTAGCACAGGCCTGCTCCTGGAATTAGCCCGGGTAATCGGGCAGCAGCCAAGTTTGGCTAGGAAAATCGAACTGGTGTTTTTTGATGGCGAAGAAGCTTTTGAACAGTTTTCTCAGACGGATGGTTTGTACGGAAGCCGCTACTTTGCCAGGCGACTTCAAAGCGGCGGCGCGAAACAATTTCGCGGCGGGCTGTTGTTCGACATGGTTGGCGACCGGTCTCTCGGCATAACGCTTCCCGCAGATTCCCCTGCCGAGATTGCGCGAGGTATTTTTGCCGCGGCAGAAGCGCTTAAGTTGCGAAACTATTTCACCTACCTGGGCCGGGAGCTCATCGACGATCACGTACCGCTGAACGCGATCGGTATTGCGACGGCGGACATTATTGATTTTGAATATCCCTGGTGGCACACAGCCGATGACACAATCGACAAAGTCAGCGCGCAGAGTCTCCGGACCGTCGGGTCCGTCGCCTTGTATTACCTGTCTGAGTTCGCGCTAAGGTGAATGAGTAGCGCGGCACAAGATGCGCATCGTCGCACCGCTCTGGCCGTCAATTGCAAATTTCCAGATTGCCTGTTGCCATCTTTCCCGGCAGTCTGATTGTGAATTGCCGTCTCAACGGAGCCCTTCGTATCTATGTCCCGTCTAACGCAAAAGAACATTGGGGTGATTGGCCTGGGGATCATCGGTCGGTCAGTAGCCGGGAATCTCCGCCGCAGAGGGTTTCCGGTTTTCGTTTGGAACCGATCGCCGCGGTCGGTGCCAAATTTTGTCGGTTCGCTTGGAGAACTGGCAGAGGTTTGCAATTACATCCAGATCTTTGTGTCCGACGACGGAGCTCTGCTGCAGACTGTTGAGCAGCTAAGCGGAGACCTTGCGCCGCGTCATCTCGTCCTTGCGCATTCGACGGTCGCTCCGGATTCGATGCGTGCTGCGGCAGAAATTGCCGAACGTCGAGGAGCACGCTTCATCGAGGCGTCATTTACCGGGAGCAAGGTTGCAGCCGAAAAAGGTGAACTGGTTTATTACGTCGGCGGAACCGACACAGCGTTGCGAGAAGCGCGTCCCATTCTTGAGGCTAGCAGCAAAGAGATCATCCACCTCGGAGCTGTCGGCGAGGCGAGTGCCATCAAGCTCGCCACGAACATGATCACTGCCGCAACCGTCCAAGCCGCGGCGGAAGCTCTCGCCCTGATTCAAGCATTAGGCTTGCCGCTGGAAAAATTTGTCGAAGCGATGCATGCCAATGCCAGTTATTCTGGCACTCTAGCGTTGAAACTCCCGAAAATGCTCGAGCGGGATTTCGAGCCGCACTTTTCCGTTAAGCACATGCTGAAAGACATGCAGATCGTCAGTCAGGTTGCTTTGTCGCGTTATTTGGACTTGGGAGTGACCGCCGCGGTCCACGACCAGTTGCTTGAGCAAATGCAGTGGGGTCACGGAGACGATGATTATTCGTCCGTTGTGCGCAAATATTTGCACGACCGTGGTGCAGCGCTTTACGAAGAGCCGCAAACACAAGAGCAGGATGAGAAAGCCGACGCCGCTGAGCCGAATATTGCCCTAGCAGAATCGGAGCCGGACAAGGTTGCAGAAGGTGGGGGTCTCGCGACGCGACAGCCTTTGCTCGCTTTCGGAGAGGCAGGTGGTGCAGCGGCTGACGCAACGACACGATTGCGCCGCGGTTTTCTCAAACAACTCCTGAGCCGGTTCTCGTCTGGACAAGAATGATCCAGCCCTCCCGAGCTGGGAAGGCCAGCTCCCTCGATCTTTCGGAGCGCGCGAAGTTTCGGATCACCGGGACGGACCGGTTTCGATTTCTCAACGGGCAAATCACAAACGATTTGCGCAAAGTCAGCGAAACAGTCGCGATCGAGGCGTGCGTGCTCAATGCGAAGGGAAAAATGGATGCGCACATTTTCGTTGGAGCATTGGGCGAATCGTTTTTGGTGGATGCCGAGACGGGTGTTCGAGAGAAACTCCGCGCCAGGTTGGAGCGCTACATCATCGCCGATGACGTTGAAATTCAAGACGTCACCAATCAATTCTCGCTGTTTCACGTTCTCTCACCGGAATCACCAACAGCAAAAGATAGCAGGCTTGTTTCTGCGCGTCGCTTTACCGAGCAAGGTTGCGACATATGGAGTGACCGGGCACATCACGACGCCTTGTTGCAACAATTGTCTTCCACATTTGCTCCTCTCGATTCTGCCGCGGCAAACATCATGCGAATCGAGCAAGGTATTCCTCAGTGGGGCTCAGAGCTGACCGAGGAGATTATCCCCATTGAAGCGAACCTGGAACAACGCACGATCGATTACCAAAAAGGCTGTTACATCGGTCAGGAAGTGATCTCACGAATTAAGATGTCAGGCCAAACAAACAAACGCTTATGCGGGTTGATTCCGCTCGATAACGTTCCGCTCCAGCCAACAATGAAACTTGCAGCTCCGTCGATAGAAGGGAAAGAAGTCGGCTGGATCACCAGCGCAACCCATAGCGAGCGAATGGGAAAAGAGATCGCCCTCGGATATGTGAAACGCGGCTTCAACAGCGTCGGCACGAAATTAGATG
>WNEV01000967.1_pt1 | contig 11491 bp, 7 predicted proteins | sample 5399861 | NCBI WGS metagenome assembly WNEV01 (sample SAMN13153335, study PRJNA577476) | soil metagenome | isolation source: 40 cm grassland meadow soil 2 days after 3rd rain plot 2 | place: USA:California | collected 2015-11-11 | reverse complement strand
GCGGCCGCCAGCTGCAGGCGGGCGCGCTCGGTTTCCAGCCAGTGCTCGAACTCGGGGGCGTCCGAGATGAAAAACCCTTCCAGCAGTGCACCCCGATACAGGTCGAGCGCCTCCTCCAGCTGTCCAATGCGGAGCGCGCGCTCGAAGGCGGCGACGTCGCACGATACCTGAGCGAAGTCCAGGCCGATCTCCTCGTCGCCGCGGCTCGCGACTGCGTCCGCGCCCAACGCGTCACGCACCACGTGCAGCGCCTGACGCAGTGCCGCGCGGGCATGCTCCTGATCGAGCTCCGGCCAGAACAGCGCCAGCAGCGTGTCGCGGCGGTGGAAGCCTTGAGGGGATGCGGCGGCGAGGTAGGCGAGGAGCGCGAGGCGTCGGGGCTGTCCGAGCAGGCCCCGCACTTCACGCCCGTCGGCGCCGGTGAGGCTCAACCTCCCGAGCATGCTGAGCTCGATCATGCGAGGCCTCGGCGATGCGCGGCGCGGTTCAGAGCCTCACGAGTCGCGTGGCGCCGCCGTTACGGCCGGCGTGACGGTCGCATCACAAGGGCGTGACGCGGGTCTCCTAAACTGCCTCCGCACGCAGAAGCTAGCCCCACTTCAGGGGCGCAGCAATCACAAGTGAGGGAGAGGCGCTATGAGACGGATCAGTGGAAAACTCGCCGGCAGCGCGATCTTGTTGACGCTCGCGCTGGGGTGCAATCCCGAGCAAACGGTCAGGCCGCGCTCACTTGCGTTCGAGGCCACCACCACGCCGGCGCCAACGCTCGTTCTGCACGTCGTCGCGCCCCAAGCGACCGACCCCGCGATCGATCAAGGGCTCGACGATCACTACGTGTGGCTCGACACGACCGCGCGCTCGAACCACAAGCTCTTCGTGTTCCTGCCCGGCACGGGCCAGAATCCCTCGATCTTCCAGCTCGTCCAGCGAGAAGCGGCCCGACTTGGCTATCACGTCATCGGTCTCATGTACCCGACCGGCGGCGGGCTGGCGAAAGTGTGCCCGTCGGCCCCCGATCCCAGCGCGTGCTACGAAAACGCACGCCTCGAGATTATCGACGGAATCGACCGGGTCGCGTTCCTGAACGTCAGCGTGGCAAACAGCATCGACAACCGACTCACCAAGCTGCTTCAGTACCTGACGCTGCAGTATCCCGACGAAGGGTGGGACCGATTCCTCCTCCGTGACAAGCCGAAGTGGTCGCAAATCGCCGTCAGTGGCCACTCCCAAGGAGGTGGGAACGCGGCGATGATCGCGAAGATCCGGCTGGTTGCCCGCGTGGTGCTGTTCTCCTCGGTGACGGACAGTATTCAGACCGAAGCCCCGTCCTGGGTCGCGACGCACGTGACGCCGGTGGAGCGCTACTACGGCATCGCGCACGATCGCGACGGGTTCTATCGCCCGATCCGGGCGGCGTGGGACTCCCTCAGGCTCGACGTCTTCGTCGGTCCCGCGATGCCCGAGACTAGCAGCCCTCCGTACGATGGGACGCACATGCTCGTCACCGATCTGCTGCCGCGGCCGAACGGCTTCGTTGGTACCAACGCACACGGCAGTCCGTCCAACGACCTGAACACGCCGCTCGGTCCGGATGGCACGCCGCTGCTCCGCGACGCCTGGCGCTACCTGTTAACGGCGCGGGGCGCCGGGCAGGAGGACGCCGAAGTCACCGAGATCTCCGCCGGAGGTGCGCGATGAATGCGACACGTGGGACGCTCGTGCGGCTAGCGGTGCTGGTCACGCCGGCGCTGGCGTGCAATCTCGACAGGGTGCCGACTGCTCCAGGCACCCCGATCCGCGCCGAGCTAGTCGCAGCGGCCGGTGTTTCCAGTTTCGTGTGTGACGTTGGCGGCGCGACCTGGGAGGGAGACGCCGATGCCGCGGTCGTGCGGGATCTCGCGCCGAGCGGTGTCATGCGGGTCGCGTTCAACTACAACAACCGGAACAACGCGACGCGGGACCCGATCACGGGCGCGCTCACGGGACCGGGAATTGACATGAGCTGCAAACTGGCACAGGGAACGCACGCGCAGTTCGTGGCGATTGCCTATCTGGGAGCGCCGCCGCTGCTGGTGGGCCTCGCCAATGGCGACTGGGACGCGGCCTTCGCCTTCGACCAGACGCTCGAGCCGCCCGGCATCACCGCGGCCATTCCGCACATCGGGGTGGACAACACCTATCTCGTCCGCGGCGACGCCGCGTTTCAGAAGGTCGCAGACGTCGATGCTCCCGGCGTGCGGATCTCGGTGGCCCAGGGCAGTTCCCCCGACATCTATCTCGGTCGCACCCTCAAGTACGCGACGCTGGTGCGCACGCCGGCAACTCCTCAGGCGCTGGACCTGTTGGGCACGGGGCAAGTGGACGCCTTTGCGGGAGGCCGCGGGCCGCAAGTGATGGCCTTCATCGCCTGCTGCTTGCCGGGCGGCCGGCTGCTGCCCGACAACTACTTGATCGCCAACCTCGCCATGGTGGTGCCGGATACAGCGACGGGTCATGGCGGGGCAGGGCTTCAATACATCGACGAATTCGTTGAGTGGGCGAAGACAACGGGCCTGTTTCAGCTGGCGATCGACCGGGCCAAACAGGGCGGGACCCACGTTACTCCCGCGCTGCCGCCGGCGCAGCGGATTGGGTTGCTCCTGCATCACGTCACGCGCCTGGTGACGACCGGAGTGCTCAATGATGGTCAAGGCAACGCGCTGGCAGTCAAGCTCCAAGGTGCGGTGGAGAAGTTGGCGGACGACGAAACCGAGGCGGCGATGAGCAAGCTCGGGGCGTTCATCAATCAGGTCGAGGCGTTCCATGCGGCCGGCATGCTGTCGGACGGGCAGAGCGCCTCGCTGCTCGAGATCGCGCGGGATGTCGTGACGCGTGCGACCACCTGAGGACCCGAGGGCACAATCGAGGGGGCCTCGGGGCGACGGAGCGCCTCGACGCCCCTCGACTCACAGGGTCGCTCGCCACCGCTCCCACTGTGCCTTCTGCTCGCGCAGGAACGCGACGAAGCCCGGATCGTTCCGGATGTTATCGAAATTGTGATCGCTCACAAACAGCGGGTAGCACGGCAAGCCTTCGGCAGCCGCCCGGCGTAGCCAGTCCACGGAGGCATGCGGCTGCCTGAGCAGCGCATATGCCGAGGCGATGCTGTATGCCGTGTGGTGAAAGTGAACGAATCCCTTCCCCTTCTCTATCGCTGACTGGATGTCGGCCTCCGCCCCGCGCGCGTCGCCCTGCTTGGCGAAGAGGACGGCACGCAGACCCGTCATGAGGCCGCCGCGGTCTTCGGGATGATCGTGGAGGTAGCGTTCAATCAGCGTCGAGGCATCTCCTGTCCGGCCGAGCTGAATGAGCGACCAGGTCGCGTCGGAGGTCCAGAATGCCGGATTGTATTCCGGGGGGACCGTTTTGAGGATGCTGAATCCCTCCTCGTATCGCCCCCTCCACAGCTCGGCCTGACCGATGCGCTCCTGCGCCATCCAGTCGCCAGGATCGATCGCGAGCGTCGTGCGCAGCTCCTCAACGGCCTTGTCGAGCAGCCCGATATGCATGTAGACGAGCGCCAGATGATGATGTGCGGCGTCCAGGTTCGGGCTGAGCTCGACGGCGCGCCGGTCTTCCTGGATTGCCCGCTCGTGGGCGAACTGCTTGGTTGCACCCCAAATCAGATTGGCCCTGGCGAAGTGGGCTTCCGGAAGATCCGGATTCAGCTGGAGGGCTTTCTCCGTGGCCAAGAAGGCTCCCTCCAGGGCGGCCGAGTCCCGGGGCTCGAATTGGGCGACCCTCAGCGTGTAGGCGCGCGCCAGCCACGCGTGGGCGACGGCGAACGATGGATCGAGCGCCACCGCTCGTTGCAACAGGGCAATCGCGATCGAGTCGTCTGCCCGCGTCTCGTGCCGCACACGGATCTTGCCGCGCAAAAAGAAGTCGTAGGCCTCGAGATTGCCGGTCCGCGGTGTCCGGAGGGTCCGCGCCTCCGCGGCGGTCACAGGCAGTTTCAGGGCCGAGAGCACGCCACGCGCCGCTGCGTCTTGCACGGCAAAACGGTTCTGCGTGGCGTCTTCGAAACGATCGGCCCAGAGCTGGCTGCCCGACGCAGCGTCAAGCAACTCCAGGTCCACTCGGAACCGATTCCCCAGCCGCTGGACGCCTCCCTCGAGGAGCGCGTCCACATGCAAGGACTCGCCGATGGCCCGCGCGGGGAGTGGCGTGGCCTTGAACGACATGACCGACCGCTTGGAAATCACCCGGAGTGTCCGAATCCGCCCGAGATCGGTGATGAGCGCCGTCGTCATCCCGTCGGCAAAAGCGTCCTGCGTCGTGTCGCCCGATAGGTTGTCGAGCGGCAACACGGCCACCGAACGAAGCCAGGTGCCGCCGCTCTTTGCCCAGAGGTGCTGGCGCCAACCACCGACATTGAAGCCAATGAGCAGTGCCACAACCGCAGGGAGACCGGCGGCGAGCGCAACCATGACGCTTCTGCTCCGGGCCCCGCGCACTGCTGGCTTGGGCTCGAGGCTCGACGCCGCCAGGGCCTGCGCGAACTCGGCCGCACCGGCGTGGCGATCGGCGGGCACCTTCGCCAATGCCTTCAGCACGGCGCGCTCGACTCCCGGCGAGACGGTGTCCCGCACCGTCCGGATGGGAGCGACGGGATCGACGGCGTGCCGGGCCAGGATCGCTTGCGCGGTGGGGCCATTGAACGGCGGCGCGCCGGCGAGCATCTCGTAGACCACGCAGCCCAGCGCGTACAGGTCGCTCCGCCCGTCCACCGGGCCGCCCTCGTTCGCCTGCTCGGGACTCATGTAGGCCGGAGTGCCAAGCGCGATGCCCGTCTCGGTGAGCCGGTCGCTACCCGCACTGCTGATCGCGCGAGCGATGCCGAAGTCGGCGACCAGTGCGCGGCCGTCCGCGAGCAGGATGTTCTCGGGCTTGATGTCCCGATGTACCACGCCCAGGCGGTGGGCGTAGCCCAGCGCGTCGGCCACGTCGCCTGCGATGCCGAGCGCATCAGCGATCGGTAGCTGTGGCTCGCGGTCGAGCCGATCCCGGAGTGACTCGCCCACGACAAAGGGCATTACGAAGTACAGCAGGCCATCCGCTTCGCCCGAGTCGTGCAGCGCGACGATATGTGGGTGGTCGAGCCGGGCGGCGAGCTGGATCTCCCGCAGGAATCGTTCCGGTCCCACTGCGGCCGCGATCTCGGGGTGCAGCACCTTGAGCGCAACCGGACGGTCGTGCCTCAAGTCGTGGGCCAGGAAGACCGTGGCGGTCCGCCCGCGGGCCAGCTCGCGCTCGATCCGATAGCGCTCCCCGAGGCCCGCCCGAACGCGCGGCAAGAGGTCTACGGCGGCGAGCTGAACCCGCGGCGCCACTCGTTCCCGCGCCCGCACCGCGGCGACGAGCGCCTGCGTCTCCGCGGCCGGCTCGGCGTCGTACTCCGCCGCGAGCCGCTGGGCGAACGCTTGATACGCCTGGAGCGCGCTGGCGCGGTCACCGTGATGGTCGAGCACGCTGATCAGTCGCCGCACGAGTGCTTCGTCGTTCGGGGCGAGCTCGACCGCCCGGCGAGCCCAGTGCGCTGCGGTGGTGAGATTGCCACGGGACTCGCACTGCTCGATCAGTGCCCGTGCGGCTCGCACTGCCGCTTCCCGGAGTCGAGCGCGCTCACTCTCGAGCCAGCGCTCGAAGTCGGGCGCGTCCGAGATGAAGAATCCTTCCAGGAGAGGACCTCGGTACAGGTCCGTGGCCTCGAGCCACGCGCCAGCGTCGATGGCGTGCACGAAGGCCGCGACGTCCGACCACACTTGCTCAAAGTCCAGACCTACGTCCTCATCGCCGCGGTTGACCAGAACGCCCGAGCCGAGGGCGGTGCGGAGCACGCGGAGCGCCTGACGCAGTGCCGTACGCGCGTGCTCCTGGTCGAGCTCTGGCCAGAAGAGCGCCAGCAGGCTGTCGCGGCGGTGGAAGCCGGGCGGCGTCGCCGCGGCGAGGTAGGCGAGGAGAGCAAAGCGCCGGGGCTGGCCGAGGAGCATCCGCACCTCGCGTCCGTCGGCACCGGTGAGGCTGAGTCTTCCGAGCATACGGAGCTCGATCATGCGAGGCCTCGGTGGCGCACGCGGCGCCGTCCAGAGGTCCAACCACCCTTGGGACGCCGTGACGGCCGGCGTCACGCTCGCGTCACAGGGACGCTACGCCGCTCCCCTAAACTGGCTCCGCGGTTCAAACGTAGCCCTGCCGCAAGGCTGCAGCAATCACGGTTTCAGGGGGTGCACGATGAACGGAACGACAAAACTCGCGGGGCCAGCGGCGCTTGTGGTGCTGGCGGTGGCCTGCAATCTCGACGAGAGGCCGCTTGGTCTTGTCTCTCCCTCGTTCGACCGATCTCACGTGTCTGGGGCGCCGCTCGTCTTGCACGTCATCGGGCCGCAAGCCACCGACCCCGCGATCGACAAGGCGCTCGACGCCCACTTTGTCTGGCTCGACACAACGGCCCAATCGAACCACAAGCTCTTGGTGTTCCTGCCCGGCACCGCTGCCGTTCCCGGGCGGACCCAGCTCGTCGAGCAAGAGGCGGCGCGGCTCGGGTACCACGTGATCGGCTTGATGTACCAGAACGACGTGCAGCTCGCGATTTGCGGTGGCGTCACCGATCCCACCAGCTGCTACGAGAACGCCCGCCTGGAGATTCTCCACGGGGTCGACCGCAGCGATCTGGTAGACGTCAGCCCCGCCAACAGCATCGACAACCGCCTGACGAAGCTGCTGCAATTCCTCGCGAGCTCGTTTCCGGAAGAGGGCTGGTCGCGGTTCCTGGCGGACGACAAGCCGAAGTGGTCCCGCATCGCGGTCGGCGGACTCTCGCAAGGCGGCGGCCAGGCGGCCATGATCGCGAAGCTCCGGCTCGTGGCGCGCGTGGTGATGTTCTCCTCGCCGCCGGACAGCCTTGGGACGGAGGCACCTCCGTGGCTCGCCACGCACGTGACCCCATCGGATCGCTACTGGGGGCTGGCGCACGATCGTGACGTGTTCTTCCGGCCGATCTTGGCGGGTTGGGACTCGCTGGGCATGGCCGCCTTTGGTGACCGGGGGGCGCCGGAGACGAGCGCGCCGCCGTACGGCTTCACGCACATGCTCGTCACGGACTTGCTACCGCGCGACGGCTCGTACAGCGGCCTGAGTCCTCACAGGAGTACAGTGAACGATCAGCTCACGCCGCTCAACCCCGACGGTACCTGTTGCGCGCTGCGCGACGCCTGGCGCTACCTGCTGACGGCACGCAGCGCCGAGGACGAGGACGCCGAGGTCGACGAGGCCGAGCCAGCAATCGTCACCGCAAGCGGTGACGCGACGGTCACGGAGTGGTGACGCGTCCGGCTCAAACTGGGCACCGTCAACCGGCACGTATCGGTTGATGCACGTGCGGGCAATCAACCATGAGGAGGTGTCCGATGAAACCGATCGAGAGAATCACGCTGTTTTGCGCGCTGGCAGCTCTCGCGTCCGCGTGCGATTCCAATGAGCGGCTTGCAGGCCCTGGCGCATTAAAGGCCCTCGTGGCGGACGCGAGCGGCGTCCCGTTCACCGAGGGGCTCGCCAGTCCTGCATGGCAGGAGCTCGCGCGCAACTTCATCACGCAGTCCCCGCTGTCGGGCAACTCCGCGAAGGCGACGCGCGTGTACGCCTACCTCAGCGCGGCCCAGTATGACGCGGTGGTACGCGCCGAGGACACGATCGGCGGAAGCGAGTCTGAGACAGATGCGACGCCCGGAACCGGTCTCGGGCCAGGCGGTCGCAGCCGGCTCGAAGCCGACCGGGGGGCGGTGGCGGGCGCGTCTGCCGCCGTGCTGACCTACTTCGATCCGGCCGACGCGCAGCTGTTCGAGGACAAGGTCCAAGAGCAGGCGAACGCGGGGCCGGGGCAGCCGCATCCCGACTTCGTGCGTGGCGAGGCCGTGGGCCGGCAGGTGGGCGCGGAGGCGATCGCGCGCGCCCAGACTGACGGATTCGACCTGCGCTGGACCGGCACGGTGCCGGTCGGGCCGGGTCTCTGGTTCAGCAGCGCGAAGCCGCCTCAGCCGCCCGCCAACGGACAACTCCCGGGGATGCGTCCGTTCTTCCTGAGGTCGGCCGATCAGTTCCGCCCGGCCCCGCCGCCGGCGTTCGGGTCGCCGGACTACCTCGCGGCGCTCGCCGAGGTGCGAAGCATCTCCGATACCCGCACGGCTGATCAGGTGAACATCGCCCTGTCCTGGGCGAAAGGCGCGGGCACGAGCAGCATCGGGGGTCTCTGGAATACGATCGCTACCGGGTGGATCGAGGAGAGCGGGCTGCGCGAGCGTGAAGCGACGCATGTGTTCGCGTTGCTCGACGCCGCTATGATGGACGCCGCGATCGGCTGCTGGGACGCGAAGCTCACGTACTGGTTCATTCGTCCCCCCCAGGCCGACCCTGCGATCGAGCTGATCCCGGCGATCGGTCTGCCCAATCACCCATCGTACCCCTCCGCGCACAGCTGCTACTGCGGTGCGGCCGCCGGGATTCTGAGCGCGTTCTTCCCGGCGAAGACCGACAGCTTGGATGCGATGGTGCACGAAGCTGGGCTCGCGCGGATTTACGCCGGCATTCACTACCGCTTCGATGTGGACATTGGGGCGCAACTCGGCCGGAACGTCGCGCGGTTTGCGGGCGAGGTCGATCGGTCCGGAGGTTCGGCGGTGGCGGTGCGATGAGAAGGGATGGAGCAAGGCAATGAGAGGCGTCGGGCTCTACACTCGGTCTCGACGCCTCTCAACCGTTTCAGAACCGCCGCGCGTACCCCACGAAAACCAAGACCTTGGCGAGATCGCCCGCGCCGATCGAACCGCCGGGCTTGACCATCTGTCGTTGCGCCAGGCGTTGCGCCACGCGGACAGGGGTACTGAACGTGAACGTGCTCCGACCCCGCTCGATTGACACGCCCGGATCGACGAAGACGACATAGCCGGGCCGCCGAAATCCGTCGCTCTTACCGATGAGATCGTGATACGGGATCCCGTCAATGCGCGCCCCGAGGCTGACCGACAACCTCTGCTCCGGCAGGCCGTAGCTCACTCCGAGCCGTCCGGTGTACACGTCGGACACCGAGAAGTGCACCGCGGAGTCCAGCCCGACGGGCGTTCTGACTACCTCGGTCTGATTGCGCGGGTTCACCAGATAAGAGCCCGTGAAGTACGCGATGGCCCGGGGGGCCAGCTGGCGAAAGGCTTGCCCTTGCAGAATCACGCCCCAGCCGCCGTCCCCGAGCTCGACGGATTGATCGACGGGCCACTGAACGGAGCTCCCGTTAGCGAGGAAAAAGTTGTCGGCATACCTGTTGTTCCCCGTGGGCATCTTCACTCCTGCGCCGACGGCGAGGTTGCCTTTGACGTGCGTCCTGGGGTTCAGCAGCCACGCAGTGCTGACGAGACTGACGTCGCCGATCCCCCCAGCGTGCACGACATGGCGGGCCGTGTCTGTGTAGAACCGCGACTGGGTGCCGTAGGAGACGGGCACCGTCAGCCGCAGACCGAAGCGATCGGTGGCGGCATAAGTCACGTTGATGTTGACGGAATGAACGTTGATGATGAGCGGCTGGCCAAAGAAGCCTGCCGGCGGCGTTACCTGCTGCGTACCGAAGAAGAACTGGTCTGCGTGGAGGTATCGGTAGTCCAGGGCGACCTGCCACTCGTGGGCTCGGAGATCCGTCGACTGCGACTCGCCGTATCCCCCCAAACTGGGGGTTGTGAATCGGATCGGGACTCAGCCCTGGCCAAAGGATGGCTTGGGAACGAATAGCAGCCCGGCCCCGATCGTCAGAACCACGAGGACTTGGTGAACTGGGTTGCCTGGAAGTCGCATGGAATCCTCCCTTCGTGCCGGCAGGCCTAACGCGCCGGCATGATCTCCGCGAGCCCGCGCTGGATTGCCTCGCTCGTGATCGGGCCCGGGTTCACTAGGCGCACGATGCCCTGCGCGTCGATGAAAACCGAGGTTGGCACGCCGTGGAGCGCGTATCGCTTGCGCGCCTTGCCCTTGTGATCGAGCAACACGGCAAACGGCAGCTGCAGCTCGTCGACGAACTTCCTGACGTCCTTCATCTGCTCCTGATCGGTCAAGTTGATCGCCAGCACTTCGAGGCCGGCAGCGTGGTGTGTGTTGTACGCCGCAACGATATCGGACATCTCCCCACGGCACGGAGTGCACCAGGAGGCCCAGAAGTTGATAAGCAGGGGACGACGCGTGTAATCGGAGAGGCTCGCCGTTCCGCCGGCGAGCGTTTTCAGCGTGAAGTCGGGCGCGGGCGATCCCAGCGTCTGGGCTGACAGCGGTCCTGCGGCGGTGAGAAGCGTCGCGAACGCGATCGAGAAGAGCTGCAAACCGAGCCGCACCTTGGTCCCCCAAGGCAAGACGCCGAGTTCCCGGGTCGGGAGCTCGGCGTCTGCCGCGTTGCCTCGAACTAGGCTACTGGAACATCGTGCTCGCGCGCTGGCGCGTCAAGACGATGTCGTTCACAGAGTCGCCCGGTAGCGCTCCCACTGCGACTTCAGCTCCCGCATGAACGCGACGAAAGCCGGATCGCCCCGGATGTTGGCGAGATTCGGGTCGTTTGCGAAATAGGGATAGCAGGGCCAGCCCTCGTCCGCAGTTCGGCGCAGCCACCGGACGGCGGGCGCGGCCTGCCGGAGGATCGCGTAGGCTGACGCGATGTTGTAGGCTGTGTGGTGGAAGTGGACGAAGCCCGTGCCGGATGCTTCCGCCCGCCGCATGTCTTCCTCCGCGCCACGTGCGTCACCCCCCTTGGCGCGGAGAATTGCCCGCGTACTGCGCACCACGCCGCCCGGGTCGGTGGGATGTGCCCGCAAGTAGTCCTCCATGAACGCTGAAGCCTCGGCGTCTCTCCCAAGATACAGAAGCGTCCAGGCGACCTGATAACTCCACAATGCCGGGTTGGCATCAGGTCCCGCTTGGCGGATTAGGGCGAGGCCGTCTTCGTACTGTCCGCGATAGATCTTGCCAATGCCGATCCGCCGCTGCGCGTTGACATCGAACGGATTGAGAGCGAGGGCGTTCCGAAACTCGGCGTCGGCCTCGTCCAAGAGCCCAATGTGCAGGTAGATGACCCCCAGGTGCTGATGCGCCTCACCGAGGCTCGAGTCCAGTGCGAGCGCCCGCCGGTCCTCCTGAATGGCCCGCTCATGCCGGAACCCCCCGGTCCAGGCTACATCCCACAAGAGAAAGGCCCGAGCCCAATGCGCCTCCGCAAGGTCGGGGTTCAAGTGCAGAGCCTTCTCCACCTCGACGTAAGCCCTCTCGAGCGCGGCTGTGTCCTCGCGAGCGAACTGACTGACCCGGAGCCCGTAGGCTCGCGCCAGTTGCGCATGCGCGGCCGCGAAACTCGGATCGAGCGCCACGGCCCGTTCCAGCAGCCCGATCGCCACGGAATCGTCCGCCCGAGTCTCGTGCCTGATCCGAA
>WNEV01001180.1_pt1 | contig 11505 bp, 9 predicted proteins | sample 5399861 | NCBI WGS metagenome assembly WNEV01 (sample SAMN13153335, study PRJNA577476) | soil metagenome | isolation source: 40 cm grassland meadow soil 2 days after 3rd rain plot 2 | place: USA:California | collected 2015-11-11 | reverse complement strand
AGTTGGAATCAATCTCCCGAATGCGGAGTGGATCCGGGAGAAGAACGGGTCCAAATCCGTCATGGCTGGCAATATCATGGCGGCCTACAATTATGTGAAGGCCCGCAGTCCGGCAACCGAAGAGTTTGCTGCGACTCCTGAAGTCGCGGCGCGCATCAAGAAGCACGGTGCCCTCGCGTCCGACTTGCACGTGGACATGCATGAAGTCATTGGTCATGCCTCGGGCAAAATCAATCCCGGTGTGGCCACGCCGGACAAAACTTTGAAATCATATGCTGGCACGCTCGAAGCACAACTTCAGCGGCCGTGTAATTACGCGGATATCAAAGTGCTGGGAACACGGCGGGACCGCGAGATCGCGCGGCGCATCGTACGCGCCATCTCGGCTGTCCAAACCCCTTCCGGTCACTGATCTTAAGACGCCGTTTGGCTGCGTGCACCAAGCCAACTCTCTAGCCAGTCTGGACCCGGTTGCCCGAGATCGCCACATGGATCCAATCCGCCAACGCATCCAACAATTCGACTCGAACTTCGGTATCCTTACGTCCCGTGCGGGCGGGCACGTGAAACGAATGATCCGCATCCTGAAACAGTTTGAGTGCGGCGCAGCCGCCGATCCGTTCACAGAGCGCCTTCAGTAGCTGCTGGTTCGCGAGATCATCACGAGTTCCTTGCAGGAACAGCATCGGAATTTTTACCTCGAAGAGGTGCTTCCCGCGCTCGTCGGATGGGCGCCCGGCGGGATGAAGGGGGAATCCGAGAAACACCAGACCGCGCACGCCGGGGAACGGCGATGCGGCTTGCGCTTGAGATGTCATCCGGCCGCCAAAGGATTTGCCACCGGCCAATAGAGCAAGCTCTGGAACCAGGCGTGATGCTTCGAGCACCGCCGCGCGGAAGATCGTCGTGATCCACCAGACTGAGGTGGAGCGTTTTCATTCCGGATTTCGCAGGCAAAAGGAAGCCGAAACGATTGGTGGTGCGATTCGGAAGTCATTCAAGGCGTTTGATCCTGTGCGGAATTATCGGAAGCCCTCTGGTTGATTGGCAGGGTTGAGGCAATGAAGGGAGTCGCCTGGCACAGTTCCCGTTTTCAACGGTGAGAAGGAACAGGTCGTGCTTTACTAATTCCACCTGGACACGAATACCAAGCTTTTTGTCGAAGTCGAACGCGGCGTGACTGACTTTTCAAATTGGTCGCGCGCGATGGTCTCGCGGCCGCGGCGCGCTGTGGGGGGCAGGGTTCGTTTTGGCAGTCTTGCTCCTGGTGGCAGGCATTGGCGTTTCGCGACGTTCCGGGGAACAGCTTCAGGAAGCCACGCGCGCCCTTACCCACACACGCGAAGTCTTGGAAAGCCTGGCAGACATTTCCGCCAGAATGAGTGAAGTGGAAAGCTCCGCGCGCAGCTTCGCCATTTCCGGAAAACAGTCACATCTGAACCCTTTTTATACAGCGGCTAAATCCGTGCCGCCTCAAGTGGATGAACTCAAGCACCTCCTCCGAAGTGACCCAGGATCACTGGAGTCTCTCACACAAATCGAGCCCGTGATCACTCAGCACCTGAAGGTGATGAAGGACATGGTGGAACTGGGCAATCGCAATCTGTTTCGAGGTTTTGGACAACGTGGTTTGACAGACGAGGGCAGCAAGCTGATGGAACAAATTCGGGGCGCTTTGAGTTCGATGGAGAAGGAGCAACGTGCGCGATTGGCTCAGCAACAAGCGAAGCTCGCGGCAAAGACAGATCACGTCGCATTGATCAGTTTCGCAGGAAGCGCTCTGGCCGGAGTACTTGTGCTCGCGTGCGCCATGGCCACATTCGGTGCCGTGCACCGACGAAGGAAAGCGGACGAGAAACTGGATCGCTTGCTGGGTTCGATGCCTGACGGATTGTTCATCGTCAACGCGGAAGGAAAAATTGTCAGCAGCAATGCTCAAGCGGAAAAGTTGTTCGGCTACAGCGACCGGGAACTCCAGGGCGAGAGCATGGCCCTGCTGGTTCCGGAACGTTTTCGGCAGACCCAAAGGCAATACTACGCCGGATACTTCTCCCAGCGTTCCGGCCGGATGCCGACAACGACTTTGGAGCTTTGTGGTTTGCACAAGGACGGTCGGGAATTCCCAATCGAGATGAGCACAAAGCCGCTGGCATTGGACAATGGATCGGTCGTCACAAGCGCAATTCGCGATATCACTGGACGCAAACAGGTGGAAAAGCAAATTTCCAAGTTGAACAAGGAACTGGAACTTCGCGCCGTCGAATTGGAAACAGCCTACAAGGAGCTCGAAGCCTTCAGTTATTCGGTTTCGCATGACCTGCGTTCGCCGCTCCAGAACATTGATAGCTTCAGCCAGATCCTGATAGAGGATTATGCCAATCGGCTTGATTCCGATGGCCGGGATTACGTTCAACGACTGCGCGCCAGTTGCCAACACATGGAGGAGATCATTGATGCTCTGTTGGCGTTGTCGAATATGATGCGAAGCGAGTTGCAGATAGAAGCCTTCGATCTTAGCGCTTTGGCCAATACCGTGGCTGCGGACTTGAAGCTAAAGAATCCGGACCGCCTCGTGGACTGGGTCATCGCCGAGGGACTGAGCGCCGAGGGCGACCCGCAACTGTTGCGAGTGGTGCTGGAGAATCTGTTTGGCAACGCGTGGAAGTTCACGGCGAATCGGCCGCGCGCGCGGATTGAATTCGGAGCGCTTCCACAATCCAACGGCGCCCGCACTTATTTCGTGCGCGACGACGGTGCGGGTTTCGATATGGCGCGGGCAGCCAGTTTGTTCACGCCGTTCAAGCGTCTGCACGACCAAAGCGAATTTCGCGGCACGGGCATCGGGCTGGCAACCGTGCAGCGCGTTATCCAACGCCATCGAGGAAAAATCTGGGCGGAAGGTGTTGTCGATCGCGGCGCGACTTTTTGCTTCACCCTGACGGATGACGGGGGCGCACCTAATGGACGAAATCATGATTCCACCCCACCAAAGTGACTTGTCCGAAGCAGAGCTCCCAAGCAAACCCTTGCGGGTCCTGTTCGCCGATGACTCGGAAAATGACGTTCTGATGCTGTTACGCGTCTTACGCAAGGCCGGCTATGAGCCTGTTTACGAACGCGTCTCAAGCGCGGCGCCGATGAGGGAGGCACTTCTCCGGCAAGCGTGGGATGTTGTGATTTCGGATTACGAGATGCCCGGCTTTGGCGGTTTCGAAGCATTGCAGATTCTTAAGGAAAGCGGGCACGACCTGCCATTCATTCTGGTCTCAGCTGTGGTCAACGAGGAAACAGCCGTGGCCGCGATGAAGGCGGGTGCACATGACTACATCATGAAACGCAGGCTCGCCCGGCTTGTGCCCGCAATCGCACGTGAATTGCGCGAAGCCCAGTCGCGCGTAGCGCGCAAAGCTGCTGAAGCGGCCCTGCGCCAGAGCGAGGAACAATTGCGTCAAGCCCAAAAACTCGAAGCCGTTGGGCGCCTCGCGGCGGGCGTGGCTCACGACTTCAACAATATTCTGACCATAATCACCTGTCATAGCGAACTGATGTTGAGACAAATGCCTGCCAATGACACGCGGCGCAAACACGTTGAACAAGTCGAGAAAGCCGCCCACATGGCCGCGGGCTTAACGAGGCAACTGCTGACCTTCAGTCGCAAACAAGTGATCGAACCTCGCGTGCTGAAACTAAATGACGTCATTACTGACGTGGAAAAAATGCTGCGCCGGCTGATCGGTGAAGACATCGAGTTTCACACGAAACTTGATCCGGCTGCAGGGCATATCAAAGCCGACGCGGGCCAAATCGAGCAGGTTATTATGAACCTCGCGGTCAACGCCCGGGATGCCATGCCTGATTGCGGAAAACTCACCATTATGACTGCCAATACCGTGTTGGACGAGAACTACCTGAGGAGTTTTCCAGAGTTGCGCGCGGGCGATTACGTTATGCTGGCGATTGCCGATACCGGCGTCGGCATGAGCGACGAGGTCAAAGCGCACCTCTTTGAACCATTTTTTACCACCAAATCTCCGGGCAAAGGAACGGGCTTGGGTCTCGCGACCTGCTTCGGAATCGTCCAACAAAACAGTGGCCATATCACCGTCTGTAGTGAAGTCGGAAAGGGCACGACTTTCAGGATTTATTTCCCCCTAGTGCAATTGGAAGTTGAACCTGCGCGCGCTCATATCACCTCCACCGACGTGGCCGGAGGCAGCGAAACGGTGCTTTTGGTTGAGGACGCCCCGGCTGTCCGCGAACTTGCTGCTCTCACCTTGCGCGAAAAAGGCTACACTGTTTTCGAGGCGCTCAACGGCGAGGACGGGTTGCGCACAGCGCGTCAGCAAAATGGAAGAATTGACCTCGTGCTGACAGATGTCGTGATGCCTGTCATGGGCGGCAAAGAAATGGCAGATGCACTTCAAAAATCTTATCCGGAGACGAGGGTCCTGTTTACGTCGGGATATACCGAAGACGCCATTAGTCAACGCGGGATACTGAGACCAGGCGTCATCTTCCTTCAAAAGCCTTACACGACTGCTGCGTTGGCGCGCAAAGTGCGGGATGCTCTGGATTAGAGTTGTCATGTCGGAATTGTGCAGCGTATGCGCTGCGGGAATCCACGGATTTCTCCACCACCAATCCGTTCCCGCGTGGGCGTCAGTGAGTCCTCCGCTACAAACGTAAGGAACTCCTTCGTCGCTTCATCCCTGCCGTCCGAGCTTCGAATTGATCCGCATGTGATTGGTTTCCTTGCCCACGAAGACTTTTGCAGGAATGCCGGTTTGGCCACGTACTGAACCGCGGAATCCCGTCACCACTTCCGTGCACTTTGGCCAATCGGGTCGTCGTTTCATCGGCGAACAACGCTGCCACCGCCACGCATCCCGTGACGGTCACCCACCAAGGCTCGCTCAATATGTATTCGGTTTGCTTGAAGATCATGCGGCTCCTTTTTGATTTTCGTACCACGATACAACCCCGGGTTGGACAAAGGCCGTCCTGCGGAAACAATTCCTCTCTCCGCTTATCCGCCGGCTCACCCGCTCCAGCAACCCCACCCTTTTCAGCTCCCGTTCCTAATCTTCGGGCGGGGTGTCAGCTTGTCCCCCAAAACCCCTCTTGTCGTAGCAGCCGACGTGAGTCGGCTCAAAATATCACGGATTTCCAAGAGCTAGAGAGGACTAACGTTTGCTGCTACGAGGTTTGGAACGAGCTCTATCTAGCCTCAACTCACCTGCCGCTTAACTCCAGCCTTGTTACAATCTGTCCCAAAAGGTAGCGTCGGCCTCATCGTGGAAACCGAAACTATCAGCGCTCAATGGAGCACTGGGCAAATCGCCGGGCATGAACTGGTCGGCCACCGGCTGGTGGGCGCGATGCCCTCTCAGCCGCTGGTGAATATCTGGATTCGGATTACCTCCAAGATCGTGAAATATGGCTTCGCCGTCGAATATCGTGACCTGGAGCCGCCGCGCACCGGCATTTTCGACGGCCTGCGACTCACCGTCGATCCGGACGTGGATTTCGAGATGCAGTGCTTCATTTTGTTGCATCTCTTCGGACACAGTGTGCAATGGGTCGCACCGTCGCTCGCAGAAAAGCTGGGGCCGCTCCAGAAAACCACTGACCGCGAAGCGTTCATGAAGGTCCTTCACGACTACGAATACGAGGCTGCCCGCTTCGGCATTCAACTGCTCCATGAAGCCGGTATCCGCGATTACGATCAGTGGTACTCCGACTTCGTCGTTACCGACTGGCAGTACCTTGAGCGTTACTACCGCGAGGGCGCAATCCCGCCGTGGCGCGAGTGCGTCGCGAGCGGCCAGCCGCTGATCAAGCCCCAACCGATACCGCCTTTGGAGCACAAACAAATGGAAGTCCGTTTCGCGTTCTGAGCGGCGCTCAACCCGCGCCGCCGCTCAATTCACGTTCACGCCCTCCGGGAACGGAAACTCCCTTCGCGATAAGTCTTAATCCCTATGTCGTTGCCGAGAATGGCGTGAATATTTTGGTCACTAGTCGCGGGACCTTTCAGAGCGACGACCGCCGAACTCCTTGGCGGCATTGGCGAAGTGGCAGGCTGAATTCAGACAGCGCTTTGCCGAGATTCCCGACGAGACTATACTGCAGATTGTTGATGCACATTGTTGAAGCAGAATCGGCGCAGGTCGACTATTTGATCGCGTTCATGCCTGGGCTGCCCAAGGGATCGGCCGGGCCTCGACGGGAGTCGGGTTTTAACCTGGTCGAGCTGCTGGTGGTGATCGCGATCATCGCCCTGCTGGCCGCCCTGTTGCTTCCCGTCCTGGGCCGCGCGAAAGCGAAAGCCAGCGCGGTGGCGTGCCTCAACAACACCCGGCAACTAACGCTGGCATGGACGGTTTACGGGGATGCCAACGGGGACCGCTGTGTCAACAACCACGGCGTTGATCAGACCCGCGCAGAACGCAACACGTGGGCCAACCAGGTGCTCGCCTGGGGTGCGGAACCTGACAACACCAATGCGCTCCTGCTAACCGAAGCTCTGCTCGGAGACGCGATCGGCAAGTCTGTCCGGGCTTTCAAGTGTCCAGCCGACCAGGTCCGCGCCGACAACGGAGAGCGGCTTCGCAGTTATGCGCTGAACTGCATGGTGGGGAATCCGGGTAAACTCCTGGACGAATACAATCGCGATTTCCGCCAATTCTTCCGCCCAAGTAACTTTGCCCGTCCCAACGCTGTGTTCCTTTTCCTTGATGAACATCCGGACACAATCAACGACGGGTTCTACATGATCCGGCTTGGCCGCTACGAGTGGTCGAATCTGCCGGCCTCGTTTCACAATGGAGCGGCCAACGTGTCATTCGCGGACGGCCACGCGGAGACCCATCGCTGGTTGGTCGCCGGTCCCAACGGAACGGTTCGCCCCGCCGTTCGAGGCGCCGTGAAGGGCGATTTCCCGGCCGAACCGCGGACGGATTATTTGTGGGTCATGGAACGAATGAGCGAACTGAAAGGGAGATGAACTGGCCGGTGCCCTCCGGCGGCGACCCTGTGTCCAGATGACATGAGCTACCACACGTGAATCGGAACAAAAGGGCTGCAAATCGGGTCGCCGGGGGTGGCGAGGTTCGGGAACGAACCAAGCGGTGGCTGGAAGCCAAAGGTTTGAAGCTCAACGAAACGAAGACCCGAGTGGTGGACATCCGCCAGGAGGGGGTAAACTTCCTGGGATTCAATCGCATCGAGAATTTCCACGCAGTAAGCAACGATCAAATTGGGAGAACAACATGAAAATCGTCGTCATCGGAGGCAGTGGACTCATCGGAATGAAGCTCGTGAAGAACCTTCGTCAGCAAGGTCACGAGGTGGTGGCGGCATCACCATCATCGGGTGTCAACGCTGTCACTGGCGAGGGGCTGGCGCAAGCGCTTGCGGGCGCTCAGGTGGTCGTCGATGTGGCGAACTCACCATCATTCGAGGACAAAGCCGTTTTGGCGTTCTTCGAAACGTCGGGGCGCAATCTCCTCGCCGCGGAAACAGCCGCAGGAGTCGGACATCACGTCGCGCTGTCGGTCGTCGGCACCGACCGCCTGCTCGCCAGTGGCTACTTCCGCGCGAAGATGGCCCAGGAGAATCTGATCAAGGCCTCGCCGGTTCCATACACGATCGTCCGCGCCACGCAGTTCTTCGAGTTCGTGGGCAGCATCGCCCAATCAGCAACCGAGGGGCAGACGGTTCGGTTGCCGCCAGCACTGATGCAACCCATCGCGTCGGATGACGTCGCCGCCGTTATGGCGGAGGCCGCGGTCAAGGACCCGTTGAACGGCACGATGGAACTGGCGGGTCCCGAACCGATCCGTCTCGACGAACTCGTCCGGAGATTTCTGAGTGCAAACCGAGACGGGCGGACGGTGACCACGGACGCACACGCAGGTTACTTCGGGACGCCGGTGAACGATCAAAGTCTCACCCCCGGCGATCACCCGCGCCTCGGTCCGACGCGCTTCGAGGACTGGCTCAGGCGCACCGCCTGACGAAATCGAACAAAAATAGCTTTGACCGGCTGAGCGAAGCGAAAGAGGGTCGAAGCCAGTCAAACCGACATAAAACATGGACTGCGATTACACGAAGCGCAGTTACTTGCTGCCTGAAGGTTGCAAGGACCTGATTGACGTTCTGAAGCTGAAACGGAAGCAGAAGTTCGCACCATTTCTGTTCCCAAAACTTCCAAAGTATTGGAAGAAGGTAAAACCTGGGAAGCAACCCGCTCCGCTGCCGCCAGCCTGGAAGGACTTTTTCGATACTTATTGGAAGTTGATTTACGGAGTGGCGATCAAGGCGGGACTGAACGATGCCGAAGCGCAGGAAGTCGTCCAGGAAACCATCATCGCTGTGGCCAAACAGATGGAGGGGTTCAAATACGATCCGAAAATGGGGTCCTTCAAAGGCTGGCTGCTGCTTCAGACCCGTTGGCGCATCGCTGACAAGATGCGGAAAAGGCGTGACAATGACGCAAAATGAACGCCTGCGAACCGCCGCCCCGCTTTGCAGTCGGACGGTTCGGGAGAATTGGCTCGCGACTGTATTGGACCTTCAATAAACGAATCGGCTGCCGTATATTGAGGCACGGTTTACTTGAGGTGTTTGCCAACAAAGCGAGCCTCACCCAAACAACGAATGAATTCGCCCGCCGACATTTCCGCGCCGAAAATTCTCGAAGAACTCGTCGCGCAGGCCGAGCGCGCGCACGCCAGCGACATCCATCTGCAAATGCGCGACGGCGCGGCCCAAGTTTCCTTCCGGCTCGACGGCGTGATGACGCCGACTAAAGAAATCGGCGCCGATGCCGCCGAGCGCGTGTTCGGTCGAATCAAATTTCTCGCGCGTTTGAAGACCTACCAGGAATCGTTGCCGCAGGATGGCCGCATCGAGCGCAAAGAAATCCATTCGCAAAATGATATTCGCGTCGCCACGTATCCAACGGTCACTGGTGAAAAAATCGTTCTCCGCCTTTTCGCTCCCGCCAGCGAAAAAAATCTCGGCGATCTGGAATTTCCCGCCGCCGCCGTCGCTGAACTGGAAAACTTCCTAAGGCGGAATTCGGGATTGCTTCTGTTGACCGGTCCGGCGGGCAGCGGAAAGACGACGACGATTTACGCCTGCTTGCGAAATCTCGCCGCGTCGGGCGGACGCCACATCATCACCGTGGAAGATCCGGTGGAGCAAATCATCCCGAACGTCATGCAAACCGAAGTCAGCGATGTGCGCGGGCTGACGTTTGCGAAAGCCGCGCGGCATCTTTTGCGGCAGGACCCGCAAGTGCTCGTCATCGGCGAAATCCGCGACGACGAAACCGCTAATCTCGCCGTGCGCGCCGCGCTGACTGGACATCAAGTCATCTCGACGTTGCACGCCGGTTCGTGCAAAGGCGTGTTCGAACGGTTGCTCGTGATGGTGCCGGATCATTACGCCGTGATTTCATCGGTCGCGCTGGTTTTGAATCAACGATTGATTCGCCGCGTGTGCGCGGATTGCCGCGGCGCGGGTTGCGCGAGTTGTTTGCAAACCGGTTTTCGCGGTCGCGCGCCGATCGTCGAATGGTTTCGACTCGATGAAAAACTGCGAAATGAATTACGCGCGCGCGGCGTCGAAATCGTGAAGCCGGAAAACTCGCTGGAAAATTCGGCGCGCGAGTTGTGTGAGAAAGGAATTACGAATGAAACCGAGTGCCGCAGAATTTTTGGAAATTGAGACGCCGGAACCGGAGCGCGGCTGTGTGGGGGTGAGGGACCAGCCGCGCTCCGGAGAGGGCCGGGGTGAGGTCGTTGGAATCTAAATTCTGAAAATGAACCACGAAGAATTTGCGTTCGTAAATCATCAGCTCGCCGGAATGCTGCGCGATGGCATTCCGCTCGAAGGCAGTTTGCGGCAACTCTGCTCGCAAATGCAGCGCGGCCAGTTGCGTTCTGAATTGCAATTGCTCGAACGTGATTTGGCGAAAGGCGTCCCGCTCGCCACCGCGCTGACCGCGCGCAAGCTGCCGGAGCTTTACGTGCAAACGCTGCAAATCGGCGCGCGCACGAACGATCTCCCCGCCGTGCTCACGTTGTTGGCGGATCATTATCAAACCGCCAACGCCACCTGGACGCGCCTCAAGGGATTGATGGTTTATCCCGTGATTATTTTGGTTTTGTCCACTGCGCTGTCGCTTTGGATTGCGCTGTTGCTCGGACACCTTCCGGGGAGTCCTGGAGCCGACAAGCCCTCGATCCTTTTCGGGCTCTCAACCATCGTGAGTGCAGGGCCGGCAAAACCCGCCAGACCACGCACCGCATCATCGCCGCGCAATCAAACCGCGACGCCGGAGCCAGTCGCTCATTGGAATCCATCTGCCACCGAGCTTTATCTGTGGGCGCCGCCGATGATTTTGTTCACCGCTGCAACCCTCGCCTTTTTCGCGGTGAGCTTGCCGTCATTGCGAAGGAATTTGAATTGGCGTCTGCCCGCTTTCAAACAAGCCAATCTCTCGCGCTTCGCTTCGGCGATGGCAATTCTTTTAAAATCCGGCTGTCCGCTGCCCGACGCCCTCGCACTTCTCTCGCAACTGGAACGCCGCACCTGCGCCGGCAAAGAACTTTCACGCTGGAAAACTCGCTGCGCCGAAGGTCACGCCAAATTTTCCGACATTGCCGCCGGCAGCAAAATTTTTCCACCGATGTTTGTCTGGCTGGTGGCGGGCGCGGGCGAGGATCTGGCCACCGGATTTCAACGCGCGGCGCAGACTTATCAAGGCCGCGCGGCGTATCGAACTGAACTTCTGTTGTATGCGTCGCTGCCCGCGTCGCTCTTTCTTCTCGGGCTCATGATCTTGAGCCAGATTTATCCGGTGACCCAGCTCATCTTTGGCCTGCCGAAATCTCTCTCCTTCTAGTCGCCATGATTGATCCGCAAAATTTTGTGCTGGCGACGGTGAACGAACTGTTCTTCCTGCCGGACAAATTCATTGAAAGCTCCGTCTTATGGCTGCTGCTGGCTTTGTTGATTTTGGGTTTAGCCTTGCTGGTTTTTTACGTCATCAGCCTGCCGCTGCGTCGCCAGGAACGCGATCGCTTTCTTCTCGACGTCATCGAATCGGCGCTCGCACAAGGCGAACAAGTTGAACGTTACATCATCTCGCTGGCGCAAACTCGCGACCGTTCGCCGGGAATTCAATTTCATTTGCTTGCCGCGCATCTCGAAACCGGTTGTTCATTTGTTGATGCGCTGGAGAAAACTCCGCGCCTTTTCCCGCCGCAACTGCTGGCAATGTTGAAAGTCGGCGAATCGATCGGCGACTTAAGAAAAGTCTTGCCGGCGTGCCGAAAACTTTTGCGCGATGGAATTTCGCAATCGCGGGCGGCAATTAATTATCAGGTCGTATTTGCCTTCGTGCTCAATCCGATGGTGCTGTTGGCCGTTCCTTTTCTGGCCGTGAAGATCATGCCGGTATTCGGAGAGATCTTCGGCGGTTTCAAAATGACA
>WNEV01000964.1_pt1 | contig 11513 bp, 8 predicted proteins | sample 5399861 | NCBI WGS metagenome assembly WNEV01 (sample SAMN13153335, study PRJNA577476) | soil metagenome | isolation source: 40 cm grassland meadow soil 2 days after 3rd rain plot 2 | place: USA:California | collected 2015-11-11 | reverse complement strand
CATGTCGTGGTGCTGCAAAGTCGCGACCGACGGACGTACCGTCAAGCTCCAGCATCGCTCTACCGCAGCGCGTGCTCGTAACGGACCCGATAGGTGAGCCCGATCGACCCGACAAAGTGCGTGGCGCTCGACCCGGCCACGTGGCCGTCGTTATGGACGAAGTGAACGCCAGCGTTTGCGACCACACTCCAGCCGGCGCGCTGCCAGCTGCCGCCCAGCGCCAGGCGAATCGTCCGCTGCACCACGCCTTGGAAGATCGTCGCCGTGGTGGGAAGGTCCGGCACCAGCGGATGCGGCAGGCGGGGATCGCCCTCGCCTTGGCGCAGCAGCGTCAGCTCCGGCTCGAGCAGCACACCCGACGTCGTCAGGAAACCCACCTTGACGGTGGCCTGGTCGTAGTCGTCGAAGTTGCGGCCGATGCCGAGCCCATGAAACAGCGGTACCTGGAGATCGTCCTCGTTGCGGTACGTCAGATTCGCCACCTGCGTGTAGAACGCGGTCCACGCGGCGCCGCGGGCGGCACCCTTGGCGCCCACGGTGAAGCCGTAGCTCGTGGGCTTGCGGTCACTCGCCACCTTTCGCTCGATCTGAATGTCGTCGAGCATCGCCTGTCCGAACACGGTGACCCTGCCACGGCGCTCGATGTCCAGCCCTTCGAAGCTGTTCACGTTCCCGCCGTACCCCGCGATGTGGAGGCCCAGGTCCATGATGTTCAAGTACCACGGCTCGGCTTGGCGGCCCACGCCCGACCAGACGCTGCCCTCCCACAATGCGAACGTCCAGCGGCCCCCGGGATGGACGTAGATACGGTGCTGCAACATGAAGCGGTTCACGGTGGCGCCGGTCGAGTCGGTGAGCGGGTCCAGCTCGGCCGCGATCGCCTGGAGCCGCACGCTCGCGGGGCCCAAAGTGATCCCCAGATGATCGAGATCGTACGGATTGTTGGAGAGCAGCAGTCCCTGGACGCCGCTCGGGCCCCAGTTGCGGTCCAGGATCCCGAAGAACAGTTCGGCGTAGCGCCACTGGCCGCCGACGTAGGCCTCCGCGGCACGCAGGCCGTTGCGCTTCCTATCAAACCACTCCGGGTCGGCCCTTAGTCGCGTGTCTTCGTACGGGTGCGTGACCGCGATGCCGGGCCCGAACTGGAGCTCGAGGTCGGCGCCAACGCTGCCGAACAGGCGGCCTGGCCCGTATGGCCTGATCGGCACGCCACGGCCGAGCGCCAGCGGATCGCGTACCGCGTAGTTCGCCGCCGCGACCCCCACGCTGGCTTCGATCCGGTACCTGGGGCCGGGGACGCGCGGCCGGAGCTCAAGGAGCAGCCGTTGCACTGTGGCCCGCGCGGCGGCGCCGGCGTGTACCGTATCGACTGCTTCGAGCGCCCGGACCAGGTCCACCTGTCTGAGCGGCCGTGTCAGCGGCGTGGGATCCCTGAGCACGCCGGTCGCAATCAAGTGCTCGACGTACGGCATCGCCCAGTGTTGGAGCGGCACGTACGGCGACGCGTCTTGGGCCGGCGCTGCTCCGGGCGTCCAAATGAGCAACACCAACAGAAGCGCGCGCATGGGCTGGCCAATCTGCACGACTCTTACGGACCGCGCCATGCGTCGGTAACATTGCGAGATGCGCATCGCCTACTGCACCGAGTCCTTGCCCCCGCTGGTCGACGGCGTCACGCGGACGCTCTCCGAGCTCGTCGCGACGTTGAGGGAGACCGGGCACGAGTTCACGTTCCTATCAGCGGTGAAGCCGGATCCCGGCTTGCTGTGGCGCGACCGCGTGCACACAGTGCCCTCAGTCCCGTTCCCGTTGTATCCCTATTACCGGGTGTGCCTGCCGGCGGCGCGCACCCTGGATCCGTTGCTCGACCGGTTCGGCCCGGACATCGTCCACGTGGTCACACCGAGCCTGCTCGGTCTGTACGGCGTGCGCTACGCCCGGCGGCGCGGCATCCCGGTGGTGGCGAGCTTCCACACGGACTTCGTGACGCTGTTCCGCTACTACGGCTTGCGCAGCCTCGAGGGCTTGGGGCACCACCTGGCGCGGCGCTTCTACGGCCAATGCGCCCTCACCCTGGCCCCGTCGCGCTATCAGGCGGCGAAGCTGCAGACACACGGCATCGACAACGTAGCCCTGTGGCAACGGGGCGTGAATCCGGCGTCGTTCTCGCCGGCGTTCCGCAGCTCGGAGCTGCGCGCCCAGCTCGGCGGCGACGACGTCCCGATCCTGCTCTACGTTGGGCGCCTGGGGCGCGAGAAGAACCTGCCCTACCTCGCCCAGGCGATGCAGGTGCTCGCGCGCCAGGGGGATCGCTTCAAGCTGGTGATCGTGGGCCAGGGCCCGATGCGCCGGGCGCTGGCGGAGCGGCTCCCGGAGGCGGTCTTCACCGGCCCGCTCGAAGGGGAGGAGCTCTCCCGCTGCTACGCCAGCGCCGACCTGTTCGTGTTCCCCTCCATCGCCGAAACGTTCGGGAACGTGGTGCTCGAAGCGTTTGCTTCCGGGCTCCCCGTGATCGGCGTAGACGCGGGGTCGGTGCGCGAGCTGGTCAACCCCACCGTGAACGGGCGGCTCGCGCCGGCCGATTCACCCGCGGCGTTCGCGGATGCGATCCACTCGCTGCTGCAACGGCCCGCCGAGCTGTCGCGTCTGGGGTTCGGGGCGCGGGTGACAGCCGCGCAGTACCGCTGGCCCGACGTGAATCGCCGGCTGCTGGAGCAGTACGAACGGCTCATCGCCGCCGGCGGCCGCCGGGTGGAGCGCGCGCTGGCCGTCGCTGTGTGAAGCTGCTCGACGTCACCGAGTTCTACTCTCCGCTCGGTGGCGGGGTGCGCACCTACCTCGCTGCGAAGGCGCGCTGGCTGGCGTCCCGGCACGACGTCCAGCACGTGATCGTGGTTCCCTCGAACAAGACAGCCATGGCGCAGTGGGAGCGCTCGCGCGTGCACCTGGTGCGCGGTCCCGCCGTACCCGCGAGCCCGGGCTATCACTTCTTGGTGGCGGGGCGGAAGCTCGGCGACATCGTGACGCGCGAGCAGCCCGATGTGATCGAGGTAGGGAGCCCGTATCTCGCGCCGTGGCTCGCGCGGCGGGCGGCGCGCGGCACGCGTGCACGCCTGGTCGCCTTCGTGCACGAGAACCCGCGGCTCTATGCGGCGCGCGGCGCCGGGCTCGTGACCCGCTACCTCCGCGCGGCGCACCGTGGCTTCGACCTCGCCGTGGCGGCGAGCGAGGACAACCTCGCCGGTCTGGGCGTGCCGCGCACGGCGGTCGTGCCATTGGGAGTCGATACCGAGTTGTTCCATCCCGCCCGGCGCGATCCGGCCTGGAAGAAGGAAATCGGAGCGGCTCCCGAGCAACCGGTGGCGCTGTATGTCGGACGCCTGTCGGGCGAGAAGGGCCTCGACGTCGTGCTCGAGGCGCTCCCGGACATTCATGCGGCGACGAACGTGCGGCTCGTCCTGATCGGAGAAGGGCATCTGCGGCGCCGGCTGGAGCGCGCGGCGCGCGACGCGCCCGCGCAGCTCCAGGTCCTGCCCTTCGAAACCGATCGCGCGCGGCTGGCGCGCGCCTACGCGAGCGCCGATCTGTACGTCGCGCCCTGTCCCTATGAGACGTTCGGACTCGCGGCCGTCGAGGCGATGGCGAGCGGGCTGCCGGTCGTGGGCGTCGGCACCGCGGGCATCGGCCGCTTGCTCGCGCACGCGGATTGGGGCCGCACCTATCGGGAAGGGAACGCGGGCGATTGTGCGCGCGCCCTGCGCGAGCTCCTGATGCTCGACCTGCCGGCCGCGGGGCGCCGTGCACGCGCCCTCGTGGCGGAGCGCTACGGCTGGGACCGCACGTTCTCGGCGCTGCTCGCCTTGTATGAGGACGTCGTCGCCCGCCGCCCCTCTTCAAGCGCCGCGCCCGCGAAGAGCAGCGCGCCCAGCCCGGCGGGCAGTATCAGCGTGTAGGCGCGCCACGCGAGCAGCAGGGTAGCGAGGGCTGCGGGGCTCAGCGTCCCCGCGAAGCCGCCCACGAACCCCAGCTCGACGGCGCCCGCACCCGCGGGCGTCGGCAGCGCGAGCTGACCGAACAACAGCGTGAAGGAGCCCAGCACCACGGCGCCGGTCGCAAGGCCCGGCTGCCCGGCCACGAGGACGGGGAGAAGCGCGATCCGCAGCGTCATACTGAGCGTGGTAAGCGTCGCCGCGAGCGTCACCCTGGGCCAGGCGAGCCGGCGGGCACGCTGCCACGCGCCGGTGAGCGAGCCCACGGCGCGGGCGGGAATGTGGCGGCGGTACCAGCGGGCTGCCGCGGCGCTCGCGACGGCAAGTGCGAGCACGAGGGCCACGAGCAGGCGAGCCTTGGGGCCGGTGGCGAGCGTGACCAGGTGACGCACACCGGCGGCGGCAGTGTCCGCGAACGCGAGGCCCAGGACCACGGTCGCGACGGCGAGCAGCACCCCATCGATGAGCGCTTCCACGGCGAGCCCGGCGAGCGCTCGTGGAGTCTCGACGCCCGCGCGCCGGAAACCGAGGAACCGTGCCGGGTCGCCGCCCAGGCGGGCCGGAGTGACCGCCGACGCTGCATCGCCGTAGGCGTTGATCGTCACCGCCCGCCAAAGCGAGAGGTCGGGCGCGCCCGGCACAAGGAGACGGAGCCGGACCGCACGTACGACCACGTCGGCGGCGCAAAGCGCGAGCGCCGCGAGATGAAGGGCGAGGGATGGGAACATCGGAGTGATTGACGCTATCGGCAGGGTCGCGTCGTGGGAAGTGCGCGAGTGAACTCGCGACCGTCAGGGAGTCCTTTAGGGCGGCTCGGCGTTTACCCGTGAACGGGCATCGCTCTGCTCTGAGAACTCCGTGGGCCCGCGCGCTCGTGCGGGCGCGTTGGTGGGTCCTAGCTGGATGGGCGGGCGTAGGCGCGCTCGCCGTCGCGCGAGCGGGGGGCGTTGCCGATCGGCTCGACGTGCGGGGCGGCAGCCTGCAGGTGACGGAGGCGTCCCGGGTCGACCGCAAGCTCGCGACCCGGTTTCGCCAAGACATCGGCGAGACGTTCCTCGTGCTCGTATCGGGGCCTGAGTCGCTTACGGGCGGCCGCCCGCGCCAGCTGCTCGACGTGCTGTGCGCCGCGCTCGCGCGCGAGCCCTACGTCCGCCAAGTCACCTGGTTCGGCTCCTCGGGAGACTCGAGCCTCCTCTCCGCCGATCGCCGCACCGCCGTCGTGCTCGTGACGCTGAGTGTAGCGGGCGCCGACAGCGTCCTGAGCCTCGTGCTCCCCGTGCGCAGCGCGGTGCGCCGCGCGCTCGCCGCGTTCGCTGACGACGCCCGCTACCGCGCCATTGTCACCGGTGACACGCCGCTCGAGCGGGACATGCTCACGGTGACCACCGAGGACGTGGCCAGGAGCGAGCGCCGGCTGTTGCCCGTGGCCGCGGTGATCCTCTTCATCGCATGCGGGTCGCTCGCCGGCGCCGCGCTGCCGCTCGCCGTCGGGTTTCTCGCCGTCGCCGTGGCGCTCGCGATTGTCGACGTCCTGTCGGGGCTCGTGCCGATGTCGATCTACGTGCTCACCGTGGCGACGATGATCGGGCTGGGCGTAGGCATCGACTATTCGCTGCTGCTGCTGAGACGATTCCGGGAGGAACTGGAGCGCGGCGTCGCGGTGAACGAGGCCGTCGCGCGGACCGTGGCCACCGCCGGTGCGACGGTCGGAACCTCCGGCCTGTGTGTGGCCGTGGCGTTCGCCGGACTGCTCGCCACGCCGCTGGTGGAGACGCGCAGCATCGGCATCGGGGGGCTCGTGGTCGTGGGGGTGGCGGTGGCGGCGGCGCTCACCCTGCTCCCGGCGCTGCTCGCCCTCCTGGGGACACGAGTCCTGCCGCGGAACTCGAGGGAGGCTCGTATCGCGGCTCTGCGACCCACGAGTGAACTCGCGACTCGGCGCTTGCCCGTAAACGGACGTGGATTTGCCGGTTCAGCGGTAGCGCCGAGCTGCGGCTTGAGCCGCGACCGGGCCGCCGCGCTCTGGGAGCGTTGGGCTCGAGCGCTCACCCGCCGGCCGGGGATCGCCCTGGTCGCGGGCGGCCTCACCCTCGTCTGCCTCACGGCGCCCGTCGCGTGGCTGCGCGTCGGCTTGCCGGCACGCCACTGGTGGCCTTCGCAAACGGAGGCCGGGAAGGGGTTGGACGTGCTGGCGCGCATCGGCGGAGCGGGCTACGTGCAGCCGGTGCGGGTGCTGGTGGAATGGCCACCGGAGTCGGGACGGCGGGCGGTTGACGCGGGCGCGCTGCGCGGGCTGCGGGCGTTGTCGGACTCGCTGCGCGCCGACCCGCGGGTGCGCGACGTGCACAGCCTGGTAGACGTGCGAGCGCGAACGTCACTGCTCGAGTACGCGCTCCTGTACAGCGACCTCGCAGCGGTGCGTGCCCGCGATCCCGCCGCGCTGGACGCGCTACTCGGTATCGATGCCCGGATCGCGCGCCTCGACGTGATTCTCGCCGATACGACGTCACTCCTGTCGGCGATGGACGTCGTGCGCCGCGCCCGTCGGCTCGCCGCCGCGCCACCACCGTCACTCGCCGGCGCCCGCATTTTCGTGGGCGGCTACGTCGCCCAGAACGTCGACTTTCAGGACGACCTGCTGCGCCGGTTCCCACTCGTCGTCGGCGTGATCTTCGGCGCCACGGCGCTGATGCTGGGGCTGGTGTTCCGCTCCGTGCTGATCCCCCTCAAGGCCATCCTGCTCAACGCGCTCTCCGTGGGCGCCACGCTCGGCCTCATCGTCCTCGTGTTCCAGCGCGGCAGCAACGGGACCGAGGCGATCTTCGTGGCGGTGCCGGTGCTGGTGTTCGCGGTGGTGTTCGGCCTCAGTATGGACTACGAAGTATTCCTGTTGAGCCGTATCAGGGAGGCGTTCGACTCGAGCGGGGACAACGGGCGTGCCACGATCGAGGGCCTGAGCGTCACGGCTGGCGTGATCACCTCCGCTGCCCTCCTCATGATCACCGTGTTCGGCGCGTTCGCCTTCGCGCGGGTGTTGGTCATCCAGCTCCTCGGGTTCGGGCTGGCCGCGGCGGTGCTGCTCGATGCCACGGTCATTCGCCTGGTGATGGTACCGGCGGTGATGCAGCTCGCGGGCCGGTGGAACTGGTGGCCCGGTGTGCGAACACCGCGGGCCCGAGGCGTGCCATGATTCCCAAGCGGCGGCTGGTCGTCAACGCGGACGACTTCGGGCTCTCGGCGGGCGTGAACCGCGGCATCATGGAGGCCCATGCCGCCGGCACCGTGAGCTCGACCTCGCTGCTCGTCAATGCCCCGGGATTTACGGATGCCGTCCGCGCGGCGGGCGATGCCCCTGAGCTCGGTGTGGGACTGCATTTGAATCTGACGATGGGGGCCCCTGTATCGCCTGCGGCCGCCGTGCCCAGCCTGTGCGATCCGCACACCGGTCGGTTTTACTCCCTCTCCCGGCTCATCGCGCGCACCCTCGTCGGTCGGGTCGACGGCGGGGAGGTGGCGCTCGAATGCGCCGCACAGATCGCGCGGGCCCGGGGCGCAGGGGTGCGGAGGCTCACGCATCTGGACGGTCACCAACACACGCACGTGCTGCCCGGGATCTGGGGGCCCGTCGTCGCCGCCGCGACGCAGGCCGGGATCCACGTCATGCGGCTCGGGCTCGAGCCCGCGTCGAGGATCGCCTGGCGGCCGCTCGCGGCGGCGGGGCAGTTGCTACTCACCGCGGCGTGGCGGCGGGCGACACGCGGCGCGCCGCTGCCACGTCACGCCGACCACTTCCGAGGCTTTGCCCTCACCGGCCGGCGTGATTTCCTCGCACGGCTGCTCGTCCTGCTGGACGCTCTCGAGCCCGGAGTCACCGAGCTGATGGTCCATCCGGGATACGCCGACGCGAGTCTCGCGGGTTGGGTCAGCTATGGGGCAGGGCGGGAGCGGGAGCTAGATGCACTGAGGTCGACCGCGGTCCGGACGCGATTGCAGCGGGGGGATATCGAGGTGATCGACTTCGCGGACATCTAGTGGTCCTGCGCTCTCGATATCCGCGCGCTGAAGCGCCGGCTCGGCCCGTGATGCGTCCTGAAGGACGCTCGGACGCTGCGCCCTTGAGGGCGCGCTCTGAGCCGAGCCGGCCTTTTAAGGCACGGTCACTCGACGGGGGCCCGCGGATCCGCGAGCCCCCGGTAATCGATCACCTCTCGCCGCTCGAGCAGCGCGCTGAGCGTGCGGCGACAAGACTCGAGCACGGCAGGCGACTCGGTGTCGAGGGGGTGGAGTGCGACGCGAACCAACGGGCGCAGCCGCTCGAGCTGCAGCCGGAGCGCTGCGACTACGACGGACCCCCTGGCGCGCCATGCCCGGCGCGTGCTCCAGCAGGTTGCCGGCGCGCGAATGCGCCGCCCGGTCGCGAGCACCACGACACCACGCGCGTTCTCCGTGAAGGCGAGGCCGGCGTCCCGCGCCACCCGCTCGAGGTCGGGGCCGGCGAGCCAGGCCGGCGGGACGAAACCGATCGGCTCGAGCCCCGAGGCACCGAGCGTGGCGAGACCGCGGTCGATACGGATGCGAGCCTCCGCCGGCGGGAGCGAGGCGAACTCGCCTTCGCGGTCGGTGCGGCCGAAGCTGCGCATCCGGTGCGCGAGGGAGCGAGGCAGGCCGATCTCATCGTGACGCAGCCCGTGCAACAGGATCTCGACTCCCGTCGCCGCCCGCTCCCGGAGCTGGGCGGTGAACTGGGCGTGTTGGGCGAGCGGCCAGGCACCGTGCCAGTCGGGAACGACCAGCAGCGCGTAGCGATGCACCCCGAGCTCGTCGAGCAGGCGATACAGCACGTCGAGCCGTCGCGCGTGTGCCGGCGTGACGTCGTGCACCGCGACGAGCAGCTGTAAACAGCGTTCGGTCACGCTCCGAGAGTAGTGCGGCCGAGTCGCTCGGGGAAGAGCGCAGTGCGGCTCGAAGCCTACGGCTCGTTCGGCGGCCCGCAGCCCAGTCGTGGGATCTGCGCGTGGAAGTCGGCAAGACGATGCGCGTGTCGGGCCCAGGTCCCCCTCACGACAGCACCACGTGGACGGTCTTCTTGGCCGAGCCGCGGGCGCCATGCGCATCGACCACGGTCACCGTGAGCTGGTAGTCATGTCCCAAGAGCGTCACCGGATATGAGTGCGAGCCGCCGATCGACCCCTCGCTCGGCGACGTGCTCGTTGACGAGGTGCCATCGCCCCAGTCGATAGTCACTGTCCACGGTCCATCGTGGTCGGGATCGCTGAACGACGCTCCCTCCAGCGTGAAGAGCAGACCGACCAGTACCGTCTGGTCGCCCCCGGCCGACACGCTCGGCGGCTGGTTGGGCGGTGGCGGCGCGGTGACCGTGACCGGGTGCGACACGCTGCCCGTCGCGTTCTGGTTGTCGGTCACCGTGAGCGTAACGGTGAACGTCCCGCCCGCCGTGTAGGTGTGCGACGGGTTCGCCTGGGACGATGTCGCCGAGCCGTCGCCGAAGTTCCACTGCCGGCTCGCGATCGTGCCGTCGGGATCGGTGCTCTGGTCGGTGAAGCTGCAGGTGAGCCCGCTGCAGCTCGGTGCCGGGAAGGCCGCCGTCGGCGACTGGTTCGGCAGGGCCGCAACTGCGAACGCGCTGCTCGTCGCGTCCGTCAGCCCGGACGCCGTCGCACGCAGGGTGTAGCCCGTCCCCGCTTTGTCGACACTCAGGCTCGGGAACGTCGCGATGCCGTTCACTGCGTTGATCGGCGTTCCGCCCGAAAGCGTCCCGCCATTGGAAGCCGGTTCCAGCGCGAGCCCGATCGTGCCCGTGAACCCCTGCACGACGTGCTCGGAGGCATCGAACGCCGCGACCTGCACCGGCGGCGTGATCGCGGCGCCGGCTTCGGTGGTCTGCGACGGCTGCTGGGTGAATCCCAGATGCGTGGGCGGCGGCGGTGGTGGCGGTGGACCCGGTGTGATGGTGAACGCGGTGCTCGTGTCGACGGGCTGCGCGTTCCCAAAGGCGGCCGTGAGCGTGTAGCCGTCGCCTGTCTGGTCGATGCTCAGATTCGGGAACGTGGCCACGCCGGCCACCGCGGACACCGGCCCGCCCCCAGAGAGCGTGGCGTTCTTGGTGACGCTCGCGTCGTTGCCGAGCGCAACCCGGATGGAGCCCGTGAAGTTCGTGGCCTTGTTGCCGAGGGAGTCGTACGCGGTGACCTGCACCGGCGGCTTGATCGCGCTGTCCTGCATCGTGACGCCCGGCGCTACCGAAAACGCGAGCACGGTGGCGGGCGCGGGCATGACGATGAACGCCCCACTGGTGTCGGGGTGCAGGTCCGGGGCCGCAGCGGTGAGCCTATAGCCGCTGGCTGCCTTGTCGAGCCGGACATTGTCGAACGTCGCGACCCCGTTGATGGAGCGGACCTGCTTCTTTCCCCGCAGCGAGTCACCGCTGGGGTTAGCGGCAAGCGACAGCGTGACCAGGGTGTCCCGCAGCGTCACCCGGCCGGTCGAGTCCTGGACGGTGACTTGCACCGGAGGACTGATCGGCTGCCCCGCGCGTGCGTTGCCGAGCGATGACGAGAAGGCTACGCGGGCCGGCGCGGCCTGGGACGGCGGCCCGTTGCCCCCGCCACTGTTAAACAGCTTGTCGATGTGGCAGCTGACGACCAGTGCCGCCAGCGCCACAGGATAGAGGGTCCTCATCGCAGCGACGCGACGCTGCAAGGGCCGCACCCGCTCGCCAGCCTCGAACGGCCCGCTGCTGAGATTACGCGACCTGAATCGGGATGACACGCCTGCGGAGGCGACGCAACAGGTGCGTTCCCGCTACAACAAACTCCGGTAAACGTCGGCGGTTTGTTCCGCGGTTCGCTGCCAGGTGAAGGTCCGCGCCAGCGCGCGGCCGTGCTCGACGAGCTCTTCGCGTCGCAGGGGATCATCCGACAGACTCTCGAGGGCCGCGACGTAGGCGCCCGGGTCCCGGCCCTCGACCACCACCACCGCGTCACCGCCCACTTCCTTCAGGCCCCCCGCGCCGGACGTGACCACCGGCAGCCCGGAGGCGAATGCCTCGATCACGGGATAGCCGAACCCTTCATACAAGGAAGGGAAGAGCAGCACGTCCGCCGCGCGGTACGCCCGCCGCAACGTGCTCTCGTCCGCGAGGGGAACGGTCCGCACGAAGCGTCGCAGGCCCAGCCGCTCGATCAGCTCCTGCTGATCGGTGGAGAACCGTCCGCCCACCTGCAGTAGATACGCGTCCGCCTCGGCGCGCAGCCGCGCCACCGTATGGATGACCAGGGGCACGTTCTTGCGCTCCACGGTGCTTCCGACGTGCAGCACCACGAACGCGTCGTCGGGGATGCGCCAGTCCGCCCGGCCGCGGGCGCGCGCGTTCGGCGCCTCGGAGAAAAACGCGCGGTCCACCCCGAACGGCACGACATTGATGCGTCGGTCGTCGCCCAGCCAGGTCGCGAGCTCGCGCTTCAGCCACTCGGTGCCCACGATGTACGACCGCGCCAGCCGCAG
>WNEV01001030.1_pt1 | contig 11525 bp, 9 predicted proteins | sample 5399861 | NCBI WGS metagenome assembly WNEV01 (sample SAMN13153335, study PRJNA577476) | soil metagenome | isolation source: 40 cm grassland meadow soil 2 days after 3rd rain plot 2 | place: USA:California | collected 2015-11-11 | reverse complement strand
GGCGCCGGTGATCGGAGCGATTGGGCTGACTGCGCTGCCTGTCCCACCACCAATCCCGCCTCCTCCGCTACCGCCAGCGCCAGTGCCCCGGCCACTCACACCCCCCCCCCCGTTGCCTCCCCCTCCTGCTCCTCCGCCACCGCCCCCCACACTGCGGCTCAGGGAAGCGACGTTGATGCCACCACTCGATCCCGGCGTATTGCTCGTCAACAACGAGCGTGCCGAGGGCCGGCCCACCTCATCGGCGGCAACGTGACGCGCATCGGCTCCGAGAGGCGCCACGACGGTGTCCTGTGCCAGGCTCGCGAACTTTTCTTTGAATGCCAGGATGCCGACGTTTCCCACCTTCGGCTTTGCCTCCGCTGGTAGGCCAACTTCAGGACCTAGTGGCAGTTCCGCTTTACCAGTCAAGTCTGGGCCTGCTGGGGCGTTCGGCTTCGGTTTCAGCGCAGGTGCAGGCGCTCCCGGTGGCGACCCAGCCTCACTCGCCCCTCGCGGTATCGGCCGCGAAACGGTTCGCGCGTTGACCGGGATTTCCGGTGGACGATAGAAGACGATGTCGAGTTCCTTGTTGGGTTGCTCGCTGCGAAACAGCGCTTGCGCCGGTATGACCATCAGCGCGGCCAGCACAAAGACATGGATCACCAGGCTTTTCGCCATGCTGCGGACCGTGGGAGCCCCGGATTTTTTGAGAATGCTCTTTGCTTCCATGGTTGTCACCAAGCAACCACCTCAATTGGCCGCGACAAATTCGATCTTCAAATCCTCAACGCCCGATTTCGCGAGATCAATGATGCGTAGAACCGCCTCGTAGTTCAGGCGATCGTCGACAGCCAGGAACAGAGCGCGCTGTTCCGCAGGCCGGCCGCCCAGAATCGCCGCAACGCGCGCGGGCAATTCGGCTACAGGGATCTTTTGATCCGCCAGGGTCACTTGACAGTTCTTCGGGATCCCCTCCCCTGCCGGCGGCGTGAAGATAGGGCACGCCGCGGAACCGATGCTCAGGATCAACTGGGATTCGGCAACCGGGGTCGACGTATCGGCGGAGGCTCGAGGGATATCCACGTCGTAGCCCTCCATCAGGAGTGGCACGACGACCATAAATATGATCAGCAGTACGAGCACCACGTCGACGAGCGGCGTGATATTGATTTCAGACTGCAGACTGGAACCGGAATCGTTGTTGTTGAATTGCATGATGTCACTTTCCTTCTGCGCCAGCACGCTTGGCGATCAGCCCCACCCCGCGAAAACCTGTTTGCTCGATCGCGACCATGACCTCGCGAACCTCGCGGAAATTCAGCTTTGCATCACCCCGGATCACGATCTTGGGGTTCGTCTCGGCGCCCACCGCAGCGCGGAGAGTTTCGTCGAAATGCTCGGCTGCGACAGGCTGGTCGTTGATCCACAGCCCCCCAGCTTCGTCTATGGAGACCAGGATGCGGCCTCTCTCGTCGCCCTGCGAGTTCGGTTTCGTCGTGTTCGGCAGGTTGACGTCCGGCCCCTTCCGCATCTGCGGCGCCATCACCATGAAGATGATCAGCAGCACCAGCACCACGTCGACGAGCGGCGTGATGTTGATGGCTGCTTGCATCCGGGCTGGCTCACCGAGTCGCATAGGCCGGGCCTTCTTTTTTGACCTTCGACGCCTTGACTTCATCCATTTCGTCGAGTTCAAGCCCCTTGAGCTCTGGCATTTTGAACAAGCGGTTCACAAGCTGGGACGAAGCCCGATTCATTTCGACATGGAAAGTCTCAAGTTTGCCCGTGAAGTGGTTGAAGGCGACGACGGCCGGAATTGCGACGAAGATACCGAGGGCCGTTGAGACCAGGGCCTCTGCGATGCCGCCCGAAACCACAGACATTCCGCCGGACCCTGTGGCCGCGATGCTCCGGAAAGCGTTGATGATTCCCACCACGGTGCCGAAAAGACCGACGAACGGGGCCGTGGAGCCGATTGTGGCAAGGAATCCGAGACCACTCTTCAACTGAATCAGCGTTTCGGAAATAGAGTCCCGGAGTGCGCTCGCGACGAGCTCGAGCGAAGCGGTCGGATCGCCTCCGCTCTGGGCCACGCCGTCGTACTCGACGATGCCCGCCGAGACCACTTGCGCCACGTAAGAATTCGGGTGCAGCCGCCCGGCTTCGACCAGATTCTGGACATCTCCTCCGTGAAGGAACTTCTTGAACTCGGGCTTGAACTTTACCGACTCGCGGAAGGTTGAAGAGAAGCGACGGTGCTTTTCTATGATCATCCCCACCGAAAAGACAGAAAGCAGGGCGAGGGAGACAATCACCGCGCCTCCGAATATACCGACGTGTCTTAACAGTTCAGTGAAATTCATGGTTTTCTCCTCTGCGCCACATTGGCGGGCGCTGCCGTGCTCCCATTCGTCGTCGCACCGCTGGGCCGCGCTGCTTCCGACCGAATTTCGTAGTAACTGAGCATTCGCATGAACACCTCTTTGTCCACGGGTCGCCTCGAGTCATCAAGCAACGTCGAGACGCCGGGGCCATTGCCGAGTTCCGAACTCTTCCAGGGAACGATAACCAGAGCTTTAGGCGCTTCCTGATTGCCCAGAATGGACATGCCGAGCGCCTTGCTTCCGGGGACGGACGTCAACTTCCCGTCTTCTTCTGTCTTTGGCTGCGGCTCTTCCGTCTGTTTCTTTGCCTCATCCTTCTGTGCCTCTTGTGTCTTTGCATGCGACTTTTCGGTTTGTCCCTGTGCTGCTTCTGTTTTTGGCTGCGCTGCTTGCTGCGCGAGTGCAGCCGTGGGCGCTAAGCCAAGGACCCCAAGCAAAATCCAGTGAATGCTAGTCTTCCTCATCGCCCCTCCTGTTTTTTTGCACGATTGCGAAGGTCGGCAATCCACTTGACGACCTCGGCGTCATCCGGAACGATCCGGCTGTACGCCTCGTAATGTGCCATTGCGCAGTTGTAATCCCCGAGATACAAGTCGCACAGAATCGCAAGGTTCCTGTGCGCATATTGAAAATCGGCGGACTGTGCGAGGGCCGCCTCATAACTCGCGCGCGCTTTCGCAAACTGTCCCTTGCGGCGCTGCACCATACCGAGTTCGTTATAGGCGACAGGCTGTTTTGGATCCGATTGCAGCGCCTTGTTCAGGCTGGCCTCGGCGCGGTCCAGGTCGCCGGTTCGCTCGTATGCCATTCCGAGATCGATGTGGGCCGCCGCCAACGCAGGCATCTTCTCGGTCATTTTGAGCAGCAAGGCAATGCCCGGTTCGTACCGCTCCTCCTTCAGCATGCCCACCGCCGACTCGTAGTTGGCGCGCGTTTCATCGGTGACGGCCGCACCCTGGGTGATCGCGTTGCCGGATGTCGGGTTGTTGGAGACCTGCGCCACCGGCGATCCCTCCACATGAGTGTCGATGGCGCCGAGGAAGCCGCTGCTCGTTTCGTGTTTCGCGTAACGGCCCGGCATCAGTTCGGTGAGCCTGCTGAGACTTTTCTCGGTCCACGGGTTGAAGACGCCAGCGTGCAATAGCTCCATGTTCTTCTCGTGTACCTTGATGGCTTTCTCTTCGAACGGAAACGCTGCCTCATCGAGCTTGTTCTTGAACTCCTCCAGGTCCTCTGGTTTCAAATCGCCCGGCCGCTCCGACTCGAGCAACGAGCGGCTGAAATTGGAGTAAGTCTCGGCCATGTAATACGTCGCTGCTGCCGTCACTTCGTCGATTCCGTAATCCACCAGCCGGTTCAGGGCCGCAATCGTGGCATCCATGCGCTGCTTCTTATCCTGCAGGCTGGTCTCGAAGGGTTGCCGCAGCTTCACGACGACGAAATCTCCATAGAGCTGCTCTGCGAGGACGAGCGCCGAACGCGCTGCTAGCGTCCGGGTCCGGCCGGTCCTTTCCGATCCGGCGCCCGCCTCGACGCTTACGATTTCTTCCAACTGGTTGTGATACAGCGTCTCGTCGTGCGCCGCCTTGTACATCTCGGCGATCTTGAACCGTGTCTCGATGGCTGTCTCTACCGGCTTAGGAAACTCTTTAACGTACCGCTTGTATGCATCCAGGGCGTGATCCTGGGAATTGGATTGCGCGTAGAGATCTCCCGCATCGAGTAGCGCCTCGCTGCGTAGCGCCGGATCGTCGGACTGGGATGCGATGCGCTCGTATTCGCCGGCGGCGTGCGACAACTGGCCGCTCTGCCGGTAGGCGTAGGCGATCTGCTTCGTGGCTTCGAGCTGCAGTTTGTTCTTCGGGAAGGTGGTGCGAAACGCTTCAAGCACATCCACCGCCGCCTTCCAGTCCTGCATGCGGATTAGCGCGGCGCCCGCGTCGTACTCAGCGGTCGCACGGATAGATGAGGTTGGCGCGGCTGTGCGAATCCTAAGGAAGTGGTCGGCTGCCGCGCGATAATCCTTGGCCTCATTTGCGAGCTCACCCTGTTTGTAAATCGAGGCAGCAAGGTTGTCGACGAGCGCGGCGCGCGACCCGTCGCCCTCCGGCGTGACCGTCAGCACCTGGGTGTAGGCGTGCTCTGCCTGCGGGTACTGGGCGAGCTCGAACGAGCCATGCGCAACCACAATCCACGCGGAACGCCGGATCGACGCCGGTGCGCCCGGATACTTATCGATGACGCGCTGGTCGGCCTCGATGGCAGCCTTGTAGTCCTTCATCTCGTACATGTCATCGGCGGCCGCTCCGAGAATCGCCGCGGCGTGTTCGTCCTGCGGGAATGCGTCGGCAAATTTGAGCGAGCTTGCGACGGTATCGCGCTTGACGGGGTCCTGCTGCTGCTTGTCGGCAATCTTCAGCTGCTCGCGGTATGCATAGATCGCGGCGTATCCTGCAGCTGTCGACTGCGGATGCGGCGCGTATGCGTAAGCCGTGCGCTCATACTGTTTGGCCGCCTCCCCAAAATCCTTGTTCTCCAAAAGCAGGTCGGCAAGCTGATAGTTGACGGATGCCGAATCAGCTTCCTTCGGGAAGGACTCGAGGTAGGCGCCGTACCATTGGCTTGCCTCGCGATAATTCGTGAGCTTCTCGTTCGGTTCGTTTCCGTTCTGATACTGGGCGTGATAGTGCGTCGCGAGGTCTTTCAGGTTCGTCTTCAGGTAGGCCAGTACTTCCGGCGACTCTTCCGGTTTGAAATGTCGCCAGTATTCGGCCTTCAGGCCGTACTTGGAAGCGAACTCCCGCTTCGACTCCAGCACTAGCTTGGGGAATCCGCCCTGGGTGAACGTATCAACGACGCGCATGCTGAACCGCGGCGCGGCGCGGTGGAATGGATAAAGCGCTACGAAGGCTTTGTACGTCTTCGCCGCATCGTCATAGCGGAGCTTGCCGAGATAGTGCTCACCGAGACTATAGTAAATGCGGTCCTCATAGGAGCGATTCCCGAACTTGGAAAAGTATTCCGGCAGGGTCTCCGGCCCGCCGAGGTTGCTGAAGCTCAGGCTGATCACTCGGAATGTATCCGCGACACGGCGATCGTTGTCCTCATCATGCTTCCGGTCGAAGTCGTAGCCAATCGATACTTTGTAATCAAGCAGGGCAATATACTTTTGCAGAGCCTCCTCGTAGAATTCCTGCTTGTAGAGCGTCCATCCGAGCTTATAGAGAGCGAGCTCATGGTACTCGGAGGAGGGTCCCAGTTTGACGATGCCCGAATAAGCGCTTTCCGCGTCGCGGTAGCGCCTGCGCGTGAAGAAGTACTCGCCCCGCCTGAACTGCACTTCGTCGAGGTGGGAGGAATGCGGATTCGTGCGAATCAGGCGCTCCATTGTCTCGATGGCCTCTTCGGTGCGGCCGAGCTCGTCGTACGCCCGCGCCATCTGATAGAGGACCTGGTCGCTGTTCTTGTAACTGGGGTATTCGGTGAGCAGCCGGTTATAGAGAGCGATCGCCTCCAGTGGACCTTCGGCATCTGCGCCCGCGCGCACCGTGTCCGCCGGGGAAGCGCCAGCGTTACTGCCCGCTAGTATTCCTGCCTCCGCGGTCGTGCGCCGCTCGAAATCCTGATCGGATTCCCGCAAACTTACGCTGGCAGCTGCCGCGGCCGGATTAGGACTGCCGGTCCGCGAGCCCGCGAGTATCGGGGCGGGCTTCGGAGCGGCCATTTCCCGCGGCTTGGCGTTGCCCGTGCGAATACCGAACTGCTTCTCGAGTTGCAGGTCCGCGAGGCGCCGCATCGCCTCCGGAGTCATCGCGGTCTCCGGTGCCTCCTCGAGGAAGCGCCGATACTGCTGCATGGCCTGATCGAGGCCCTGTTCGACCTTCACTTCTTGCAAGTCCGGACGCACATTCCGCAGCTCCGCCAGCGTCCCCGGCGTCCCCACGGGCTTTATGGGACGCGCGGCGCAGGCGACCATGAAAACCGGCGCGATCACGACCGGAATAGCGAGGCGACGCATCAGTGTCCCCCCGCGTCGGACTGGGCGCGCGCGGCTCGATCGTAACTATCGGCGACGCCGAAGCGCGCCTCGGTCTGCTGGGCGACCAGGCGTTCCCGGCGGGCCTCGAGCTGGTTGACGGCGACGGTCTCGATCATGTGCCCCTGCCGGGCGATCAACATGTCGACACGCTGCAACGCGTCGTCGACGCGCTCGCGGAGCCGTATAATCTGGACATCGTATCCGACATAGCTATGCGTCGCTGCCTGCCTCGTCCTAACGAAGGCGTCATACCGCTGACTGAGAGCATCAAGAGGTGCTTTCAGTTCGTTCAGGTGTACATATGCCGCGGTCAGCCGGTCGTTGTACTGGGTCTCCAACCGCCAAGTGAGCGCGCCGCGCAGGCGGGCCGCGCGTTGCCGAAGTGCGAGCGATTGGGGGTCGTCAGAGTGACCGAGCCGTTTCTCGATGCGTGCGATGCGTTCGCCGACGATCTGCTCTTCCCCAGTGGCCAGATAATCTGGCCGCGGTGCGGTCAGCATGGCCTGCAGACGTTCGGCGAGGTGCTTGCGCTGCTCGACGCGAATGTGGATCTGCGAATCCAGTTCCCGGAACTGTGCGTCGACCTCCGGCAGCAGCGGCTCGTAGTTCTGTCCGCGCAGCCGGATGATATCGTCGAAAGCATCAAGGCTGGTCTTCCAGGCATTGAGTCTCGACCGCAGGTCCTCGAGGTCGAGGTAGTTGTGCAATGCGGTTTGGAAGTCGTGAGACGCCATCAACTCCATCAGGTAATAAGTCTCCGGCGCATCGGGCAAGTTGCGCAGGCGGATGACCCAGGTTTCGTCTTCCCGGCTCTCCTCGCGGATCAGCGCATTGAGAAACCGGCCCTCCCTGATGCTGCGGATCGATGCGTCGACTCTCTCGATCTGGTTGCTGAACAGCTCGAGCGCGTGCCCGTACAGGAGCGCGGCGCGACCGTGTAGGTTCAAGCTGGCGTACGCATGCGGTACGGCAAGTATGACTTCCTGAACCGCGGCATCCGTCGGCTCACGATCCACCAGGATGTTCCACGGCACGAGCGCGCGGTCATACTGCTGGGCCGAGGCCTCGGCCCAGCCTGCTCGCAGCAGAGCCTGGTTGGAGAACGGTCCCTCGAGATGGACGCGGTCCAGTGATTGTCTGGCCCGCTCAAAATTGCCCGATTCGAACAGCATAGTGCCCAGCACCAGGTTCGACTTGTCGCGGATGGCGATACTGGCGGGATCACTGGCTGGCATCTGCCCGGCCCTGTCTAGTTGCTCGATCGCTTCCTGCGGTCGACCGTCCTGCAACAGCGCGATGCCAAGGTTGTAGGCAACAAACCCGGCGAGGCGCTGGTTGCTCTTTAGCTGCACGAGCACCTTAACAGCCTCGCCCGACTGGCCTGTGGCTATATAGACGTTCGCCCGCAGGAAGTCGAGGTCACCCTTGATCTCCTCGGGCACCGTACCTTTGATCCGCGCCAGCGCCTGCAGCGCATCATCGAGCTGACCCTTCTGGAAGTGGATGCGGGCGAGCCTGAACGCGGCCTCGTTTCGTACCGCCTCATCGACGGCGCCTTCGAGCACCGCCTTGATGGCGCGCCCTGCGCGCTGGTGCATGCGATAGTCGAGCTCGAAGTCACCGACCGAGAATTCGGCGTCGTTGATGTGATAGTGAAGCGTATCGAGTTGGGGTTCGTCCAGAACGTGGTACTGGGCGAGCTCGGTGTCGAGCCGCTGGAGTGCATCGAAATACTGCCCTTGGTAAGCGTGATAGAGCGCCTCGCCAAAATAGAGGTCCCTCAAGTCGCCGCCGGTGGCCGGACAGACGGCAAGTCCCAAGGCTAGGGCGAGTCCGATGAGTTGGCGAGTCGCTCGCATCGATTACCAATCCCCAAGTGTGATCGAAGTGTTGCCGGAACGCGGTCCGGCCAGAGTCAGTCCGACCAGCTTTGGCTTCACTTCTTTGCGGAAAGTAAACTGTCCCGTGCGGCTGAAGTCGGCGCCGCCCTCAAGCTTGCCGTCGACAAACACGTCCAGCTTGTGATCCCCGGTCGCCACGTTGCCGACGTAGATCCGTTGCACGCCGCCCTTACGCAGGGCTTGGAGTTCTTTGGCGCTGTAGATGTAGTGCGCAACGAGTTGGCCGTCGATCTGGAGCCGGACGGCGTCAAGGCGCATCGTGTCGCCCTTGGCCAGCTCGACGAAGATCGCGACCTGTGTCCCTGACGGGTACAGCAGTTTCTCCTCCAGCTGGCTCAGCTCTGCCGACATGCGGAGGGAGTCTGACTTGATCTCCTGAATCTGTTCGTCGAGGCCCCTCATCTCCCGTTGGTCGGACGAGATGTCTTCTTGGGAAGGCTTCTGGACCGCAGCCGGAGGAGGCGCGGGTGTGATAATGACTTGGGCGCTGGCGTGGGCCGAGCCGCCCGGACCCGTAGCGGTGACGGTATAAGTGGTCGATTGAGAACGCTTCACCGTCGTAGAGCCGTTCGCCGCGACGGGGCCCACCGAGGGCTCCAAAGTGATGGACGTGGCGTTCGTCGACGACCACCTGAGCGTGACCGGTTGGCCCGCTTGGGCGGAAGTCGGCGAGGCGCTCAGAGCGACGCTCGGGGACGCTGGCGGCGCCGTTTGCGCCGCGGCAACAGGCTTTTTCCCGTTGGCCATCAGCGCAAGCACGACCAAACCGAACAAGACCGCAGTGCGAAGTGAATGCAAACGCATCGTATTCACCCCTTGTGTTATGGAGCACTTACACGGAGCTGGATGCGCGCAAATGTCCCCCACGCATTGGTGCAAGGATTGCGGAATCGCACGACGCTGTAAACTGTTCTTAGGAGCGGAATTAGAACGGGGAGCGAGGGTACCAGAAGGACCCGTTCGTTTGGCCGTCATGGAACGCCGCGGAGAATTCGCAGCGGCAGGCCTGCAGACGCAGTCTTACCTTGAGCGAGAGCACAACGTGCGACGGGCTGTGCTTGGCGTCGCACTTGTTTCCTCGAAAAGGCGGGGCCCTCGGTCTAGTTCAAGAATTCATTTCTGGCGAAGCCCTCGATGAGTACGCTCTTAAAGATTCAATTTCGATAGAAGAATATACAAAGATCCTGAATCGCCTCGGGCCTCGTCGACATTCACGGTTACGGCAAGGTACACCGTGACATCAAACCGCACAATCTCAAATTTGATTCAGAGAACGTCGTCAAGATTCTCGATTTTGTCGCGCCGATTGCATCTACTTGGACGCTCGTTTATAGAAACGCCAGAGGAGCGTGATTTTGATCCGATACTCAACCAATTCCTTGCTCACTCCATATCGCTTGGCGATCCTCAGAACAGGTGTACCCTTCATCAAACCCCAAAAGAGCGCGGCGTAGGGAACCAACGCGGCTGCGCCTAACGTAAACGCCCGGCCTCAGATCGGCGTTCACCCACTGGGTCCGAATCCACATGCCGTGAAACCAGATGAAACGTATCTGAGATTAAGGACGATCCTTCACAAGAAATGTCAGCAGTTACCAAAGGCGTCGAGGGGCGTCATCTTGCTTGAACTTTCGCGCGAAAATCAGCCCGGTGCCAGCGAACTACGGTTTCGGGCGTGACGACGATTAGAGCTTGTTTCCATCCTGACCAGAATCGACTTACGGCGACCCAGGACAGTTTGTCGAATGCGCTCGGCACGGGCGTCGACGGTGCCGCTTCAACACGGCGAGCTGTTGAAAGCCATGCGGGCTTACCCCTCGCGCCTTTTCTACTGCCAGTTGGTTCCGTACTGTTCGACCTCGTCGAGCTCCTCGAACCGCCTGATCTTCGCATTCTGTGTTCTGAGGTTAGGTGCAAGAAATCCAATTTCTTCATATCCAAAAAACCAAACGAGTCCACTCGCCACATTCCCGGCATACGAACCAGTAGAGTTGCGTCGATCCGTGGCGGGCGTAGCAGATATTCCGATTCGATTCGACTCTCTTGCATCCAGCACACTGCAATTCCCCGATATGGCTTATGAACTCCATACACACCCTCGCTACCAAATCAATCCGAGGCGAACGGCGCACTCGCGGCACAGGCGTTGGTCGTACTCAAACGGAACCACGACTCGGAACTCGCCGCACCGAACCCGAAAGTCCTCTTCGATCCATCTTTCAGTCAGCGGATCGTAGCCAAACGTTTTGGCGCTATCCACGCCACACCCTTTGTAGCTAATTGCACCCATACAACATTCGATGCCAATTTGCTGCTACCAGTGTCACCACTAAACCCGAAAAAAGTGTCTATCGTCTGCAGAGCCAAGGCCTGTCAGTTGCATAAAATCGGCATTCTTGAGCACTCCTGGGTTCGTTTTTGAGGACAGATGATCTGACTTAGGACCAATTGACTGGCGCTAGGACCATCTTAGGACCAAAACGAGGGTTTTCGAGTCCAATTTCAGGTCGCCCGGCCGTGTAAGGCCAATCGGATCATCAGAGTTATGGAGCGGGCGATGCGAACCCACATCCGAAGTTTGGGAATCTACTAAGCCATTTGTTGGTCGGTCAGCTGCGTTCATGCGGCCAAGGCGTCGGCGAGGGAGTAGCGAAAAGGCACGGTCAAGATGGCAGTTTCGGTGCATTGCAGCCCCCCGCAACCATTCTTAGTTGATAACAAACGGCTTGGGAGACTCCACTCTCAAGCCGTTTCCCTTTTCCGTCCAAGTGGCGTCCAAAATTCCCCAGACTGCGTTGCCAAGTTGCGCCGCAATACGCTTTCCGTCCTCGCTGATTACGTGTGTTGTAAATCGTGTCCGTAACTGGCGAGCCGTCGGCGTGTCCGAGTCTCTGCTGACGCAATTTGCCTTCTTGAATTTCGGTTTCGTTTTCGCGGAAATGGATATCACTCAGATGTAAAACCCCAAATGCCATATGTCCTCCCTTACCTGATCGCACGCGCAGGGGCGATACTGCTTTTGTACTGTCTCGAGAGCTATCTCAAGCTACGCATTGTCACTCCACTCAAACCGAAGCTCGGATGGATACCATCCCGAACTTTGAAATCCGGAATCTGGATTTTAGGGACAGTCCGTCACCCTGGATCCGCCGCCTCTGGCCTTCTCTGATCTGCCGTTCGAGACACGCCCTTGTGAAATGCTCGTCGAGGCGCTTCGAT
>WNEV01000963.1_pt1 | contig 11527 bp, 9 predicted proteins | sample 5399861 | NCBI WGS metagenome assembly WNEV01 (sample SAMN13153335, study PRJNA577476) | soil metagenome | isolation source: 40 cm grassland meadow soil 2 days after 3rd rain plot 2 | place: USA:California | collected 2015-11-11 | reverse complement strand
TCTCATTGCTGCTCGTATCGACTGCGCTGACCGCCACGTTGTAGAGGGTGCCCGCGGAGAGCCCCGTGAGCCTGAAGCTCACGGTCGTGTTGGGACTCGGGCTGGGCGTCGGCGATACGACCGGAAAGAAGGAGGATCCAGAACAGGGAGAGCCAGCAGTGCTGTAGTAGACGCGATAGGACGCCAGATCTGTTAAGGGGCTTCCGTCGCTATTCGTGGTGGGGGCGGTCCAGGACGCATCCAGGATCCCGGCGTCACCCGGGGTGGTGACCAGGAGGAGTCCCCCTAACGCGAGACTGAGCGCGAGAAGCCACCGAGGACAGGCGCCGTCGAGAATGCTCGTGGTCTCCCTTGAGGAAGACCACCGTGTTCCCGCGGGGTGACCACCACCCCTCCTTCGGTAGCCCGGCTGTCAGGCTCTCGGCCTGACCCGTGGCTTTGCGTCCCCGCCTCACGGCGGGTTTGCCCTTATCGAGAAGGGGTCTTCCTAGGGCACGATCGTGCACAGGGGCTGCCAAATCCGGAATCGCACCGGGTCAGGGCCGCCACAAGAAATATCTGAAGTCATCGGGTCTTCAGCGGCTGGCGGAGTCCGGCCAGCGGTCAGAGAGCGAACACGCGGTGTCACGCTCGGCGATGGCTCGACGGTGGGCAAGGTCATTCTGACATTCATAGGTTGCATCCACATATTCTTGACCACCCGCAGCCCTCCGGCTAAGCTCGACCCGCTTCAATGATCGTCCACAAGCTCCTGCCGCTCGTGGCGCTCGGCCTGAACCTCCTGCTCCTCGGAAGCGCTCTCGCTCCCGACCGTCGAAGCCTCCGCAACGTGCGCTTCGCCTATCTCGCGACGGCCCTGGCCGTATGGAACCTGGGGGTGTTCGGGCTGCGCGCGAGCGCGGACCCCGACGTCGCGCTCTTCTGGGAGCGGGTCCTCCACGTTGGCGTGATTCCGATCCCCGTGCTCTTCTACCACTACGTCATCGCGTTCCTGGACCTGCCGCGACGGCGCCCGGAGCTGATCGGCGGCTACGTGCTCTGCGGAGTGTTCCTCGCTGCCGGGCCAACGCCCCTGTTCCTCCGCGGCGTCACGGACTCGGATTGGGGATTCATGCCCGCCGCGGGCCCGCTGTACGTGCCGTTCTTCGTCTACTTCCAGAGCTACCTGGTGCTCGGTCTCGTCCAGCTCGTCCGGGCCTACACCTCGCAGTCCTCGAGCTTCAAGCGCAACCGCACGCTCCTGGTGATCATCGGCGTCGAGGTGAGCCTGCTCGGCGGTATCGTCGACATCGTCCGGTTCTTGTTCCGCTGGGAATGGCTCTACCCGGTCGGCATCCCGAGCAACGCGATCTTCGCACTTGCCCTGGGCGTCGCCATCGTCCGCTACCGCCTGATGGACATCGGCGTCCTCGCCAAGCGTATCGTCCTCTACCTCCTCACCTCGGTGGCGCTCGCGCCGATTCTGTTCCTCGGGCTGTGGGCGCTCGACCAGTTCGTCGATCGCCCGGCCACAGCGCTGACGCCGGACGGGTTCGGGGTCGACACGCTGACCCGGGACGCCGCCATCTTGCTGCTCGTGTTCACGGTGGCCCTGCCCGTGCTCAGAAAGCTCGAGGGAGGCCTGGAGCGGCTGATGTTCCGGCGCCGCCACGGCGTTCGCGACGCGCTGGTCAAGCTGATGCGGGAGCTGGGATCGCTGCTCGAGGTCAGCGCGCTCGGGCGGACGCTCACCGAGGGGCTGGTCACCCGGATTCCGGTGCTCGGCGCGAGTCTGTACCGCTACGACAGGACGGCGGGTCGATTCACACGGCTCGCGCACGCAACGTCCGAGGCGGCGGACGCGCCGTCGGCGAGGCCGGGCCTCGACAAGGCGCTCGCGCTCTGGCTCGGCATGACCGGTCGAACGCTGATCGTCGAAGAGGCGTCGTTCCAAGGCGACGCCTCCAGGTGGATGCGGCCCGGGGTCACACAGCTGGAGCGGGAGCGCATCGCGCTCGTCGTGCCGCTCTTCATGGAGGGCGAGGTGGCCGGGGTGCTCGTCGTCGGCGAGAAGCTGTCGGGCGAGATCTTCGACGGCGACGAGATCGAGCTGCTGGAAATGCTCGCGGGCGAGACGGTCATCGCCTTGAAGAACGCCGGCCTGTATCAGGATCTCCGATCGCGCATGGACGAGCTCCAGCGCACGCAGGAGAGCCTGCTAGAGTCCGCGAAGCTCGCGGCCATCGGCGAGCTCGCGGCGAGCGTGGCCCACGAGATCAACAACCCCCTCATGGTGATTCTGGGCAACAGCAATCTCCTGCTCCGGCACATGCCGTCCGACTCACCGGCCTTCAAGAAAGTCACGGACATCGAGACGGAGACGAAGCGGGCGGGCAAGATCGTGCGCGACCTGCTGGACTTTGCCCGCCGCCGGGAGCCGAAGAGGGAGCGGGTGTCGATCCACGAGCTCCTGGACCGGGCAATCGAGTTGCTCCGTCCCAAGCTCGCCGGGGGGAGCGTGGAGGTCGAACGGGTGTTCGACCTTTCATTGCCCCCGATCGCGGGCGATCGCGACCAGCTGACGCAGGTCTTTCTCAATCTGATCACGAACGCGCTGGACGCGATGGAGCGCGGCGGGCGCGTCGTGCTCGAGACGAGCATCCATCAGGAAGACGACGGTCGAACGATGGTCACCGTGAGCGTGGCCGACACGGGCAGGGGGATTCCGCCCGAGCACCGGGCACGCATCTTCGAGCCGTTCTACACGACGAAGGACGAGGGGCGCGGCACGGGGCTCGGGCTGTCGGTCAGCCTCGGCATCGTGCAAATGCATGAGGGCTCCATCGAGGTGGAGAGCAAGCTCGGCCACGGCACGACCGTGCGCGTCACGCTGCCTGTCTGGGAAGCCCCGGGGGCACCCTGAGCTTCAGAGGCAATCGGTCTCAAGCCTGACAAATTAACGCGCCTTTGTGTCGTCTTGCGCGCGGGATTTCACCCCGAGAGGCGCGAGATTCTCGGTGGTTAGGCCACGCTCCCCGCCTGGTGTCCGTTTTGCAACACGCTGGCCCGGAAAGCCATGCCCGAGGAACCCGAGGTCGAGCTGGTCTTTCACGAGTCGCTGACGAGCCTCGTCACGCCGGCGTTCTGCCGGACGGTGCTCCAGGCCCTCGCCACCCCTCCCGCCCACCTACGGCTCGACCTCGAGGACGTGAAGGTCGCGGACGTCACGGGACCGGCGGCGCTGCTCCAGGCGGTCAGGCTCTGCGACACGCGCGGCGTGAGCGTGTCGATCCTGCCCAGTCCCACGATCTATCGGGCGCTCCTCACGGCTGGCGTCCTCGAGGAGCTGCCGCTCGAAGGACCCGGCGCCGGGTCCGCCATGCCTGCGGTCGTGTCGCGGCCAGACGAGCTCGCGCAGCCTCCGAGGTTCCTCGCGCGCACCGCCCGGCTCGGCCTGCGACCGCCCACATGGGAAGAACTGGAGATCTTCGAGACGTGGTCGAACGACCCGCTGCTGGACCAGATGGTGGGCAGCCAGCTCCTCTCTCTGTGCCGTCACCGCGGCCCATATCATCCGGACTTCGTCGCCAGTGCTCTGTACGACGCCTCCGCGCTCACGCTCGTCGTCCTGCCCCTGGTCCCGGACCCGAAGCCCGTCGGATTCGTCCGGCTCTTCAACGTCAACCTGGCCGAACGCTTCGCGTTCCTCGAGGTCGGGATCGCCAACGCTCGCGCCTTCCGCGCGGGCTGGGGCATCGAGGCCGCTCGCCTTGCGCTCGCGTGGGCGCAGGATGCCCTCGAGCTCCGTCGCATCGAGGCCAAGGCCTACGCGTACAACGCCCTCAGCATCAACTCGCTCCGGCGCAACGGGTTCCAGCAGGAGGGTGTGCTGCGCGAGGCGAAGACGTACGAGGGCCAGCGCTGGGACATCCTCGTCTTCGCGATCCTGGAGGACGAGATGCGCGCCCAGCGAGTCCGGGAGGGGTTCCCGTACATGGGGTTCTGGGAGAGCGCTGAGCGTTCGTCTGGCGCGCCCCTTACGTAGGCCCCCCTGATATATGCGCTGGTGGCCTCGCAAACCTGCCCCGCCCGACGCGACTCCGTTCATCGAAGAAGACCCCGCGCTCGAGACGTCGCCCCGCACGACCAAGTGCGCGCGGCCGGATTGCTTCAACGACATCCCGCCCGACCGCGAGCGCTTCTGCAGCGATGAATGCCTGAAGGCGTACTCCGTAAGCGTGATGGGGAAGATTCGTGGTCTCCGAACGCTCCGGGGCTACACCTATCAAGCGAGCCGCTCAAGACGACGCGCCGAGAGGAGGTGAGGGAATGGATCAGTTCAAGTGCGGGAAGTGCGGCAAGACGTCGGCGAAGCCGGGGATGTGCTGCGGGGCGCCGATGAGGAAGAGCTGACCCGCATCGACACGGCGACCCGGGTGATGGGCCCCGCGCCCGGCATCTGGGTCGCCGTGCGCCCCTCCGTTCCGGCCAATCACCCCGGCTAATCCCAGAGACCGGTCGAAAAGTAGCGCTCCCCCAGGTCGTTGAACAGGGTGACGAAGCGCCCGACTCTCTCGCGGCGCGCCACGCCTTCGACGCCCACCAGGTAGGCGCCAGACGACTGCCCGACGAAGAAGCCGGCACGCGCCAGCCTCCCGCACATCGTGTATGCCTCGCCGCTCGTGACGGGGATACGTTCGTCGATGACACTCTCATCCAGGATCGCGGGGACGATGTCTGTGGGACCCCCGAGTGGCTTGAGGCCTTCGATCCCGGGAAACGTCTCCGGGAGCACACAGACCAGGCGAATTCGCGGGTCGTGCTCCTTCAAGCGTCTCCCCACGCCCGTCGCCGTGCCGCCGGTCCCGACGCCGACGACGACGTGGGTGAGCTCGCCTCCCGTCTGCTCGAGAATCTCCGCGGCGGTTGTTTCGTAGTGCGCGCGCCAGTTATCGGGATTGCTGTACTGGTCGCAGAAGAAGTAGCGCTCCGTGTCCGTGTGATACCGCCGGTGAACCTCGCGGAGCGCTTCGTCGTAGCCTTTCAAGGCGTCCGTGAAAGTGAGCCGAGCGCCATGTGCGAGGAGGCGCTTCTTGCGCTCGAGGCTGGCGTTCTCAGGGATGACGATCTCAACCGGATAGCCGAGGACCCGACCGATCATCGCGTAGGCGATGCCGGCATTGCCCGAGGAGCTGTCCAGGATGATCTTCCCGGGCTGAAGCCGCCCGTCGGCCAGCGCGCCGAGCAGCATGCGCAGGACGGGACGGTCCTTCAGCGAGCCGCCCGGGTTGAGGTGCTCCATCTTTGCCCATACCTCGACGCCGGGCAGCTCGTGGCTGAAGAGGTGGACCGGCACTAACGGGGTCTGCCCGATTGCGCGGAGCGCCGGGTAACGATCGAGCCAGGGCTCGATGCGCCGATCCCAAGGCATCGCGGGTGACTCGGCGCCCGTCGAGCTCTTGCGCGACCCTACTTGGGTTGCGCCACGGTCCGCAGATAGGGCTTCAGCGTCTTGAAGCCCTGCGGATATTTCTTCTTGGCCTCCTCGTCGGACACGGACGTCGGGATGATGACGTCCTGCCCCGGCTTCCAGTTGACCGGCGTGGCGACCATGTGTCTGGAACTGAGCTGCACCGAATCGAGCAGGCGCAGCACCTCGTCGAAATTGCGGCCGGTGCTCATTGGATAAATGATCATGGCCTTGACCTTCTTGTCCGGCCCGACGACGAACACCGAGCGCACCGTCGCATTGTCGACCGCGGTGCGGCGGCCGCCCGTCGCGTTCGGGTGAATCATGTCGTAGAGCTTCGCCACCGTCAGGTCGGCGTCGCCGATGACCGGGTAGTTCACGGCGTGCCCCTGGGTCTCCTGAATGTCCTTGGCCCAGGCCTTGTGATCGGTCACGGGATCGACGCTGAGCCCAATGATCTTGGTGTTGCGCTTGTCGAACTCGGGCTTGAGCCCGGCCATGTAGCCGAGCTCGGTGGTGCACACGGGCGTGAAGTCCTTCGGATGGGAGAAGAGGATCGCCCACTTGTCGCCGATCCACTCGTGGAAACGGATCTTTCCTTCCGTGGTCTCAGCGGTGAAGTCGGGGGCTTCGTCTCCGATGCGTATAGCCATGTTCAACCTCCATCACGTTGGTGTTTCAAGCTGGACGTTACCGTTCAAGACGGCGATTCTAGCACCGCTCGCTCGGCGGGCCAACCCCGTCTCGCTCGGATAGCTGACGCCCCACGAGTTGGTGTCAGTAGCCACCAGCCGAGGACACCACCAAGGCCCATTTCCAAGCTAGAAGCGGAGGGTGAAGCGCGCTTGTACGCCGTTGTCGATCAGCTCGAAGAGGTTTTTGTCCTCGTGACTGGCCTCGTACTGGAAGAAGTAGGTGAAGTGATACCCCAGCTCGACCTGGCCGTTCCGGCCGAGCAAGTAGGCGAGCCCAACGCCGGCGTCGGCGTGGCTCTGCTGCAAGTACATGGTGCCCCCCTCCTTGCGTAAGCTGTCGACCCGGGGCAGCGCGCCGCCCGCCAGCGAGGCCCGCAAGAGCAGGCGCTGACGGAGCGGATAATCCCACCGCAGTCCCAAGATCGGAACGGGGAGCTCTTGCCGATAGAAGTCCTCACTGTTGCTCTTCCCATGGCCTGTCAGCGTAGGGTTGAGGCTCACATACGTGAGCCCGGCACTGCCGATGAGCCGCTCCCCGACGGGCCGGCTGAGCAGCGTGCGCTCGTAGGCGAGGCTGAGACGGGAGAAGTCCGAATTCGTCCGCAGCTGACCGGGCGCGAACTCCTGGCCGTTGTAGACGACCGCGACATGCGGCGTGCTGCTGCCGTCCAGGAAGTAGTAGAGGTAGCTGGCGCGCACGGCATCACGGGGAGTGACATAAAACGCGACCGTGCCTTCGAGCGCCTCGGACACGTCGATTCCTAGGGTGTGCAGCCGAAGAAGTGTGCCCGGCGTCCCTCCTCCCCCGCTCCTGTTGCTGCCAGTGGGAAATTCCCCGACCTTGAGGCGGCCGATTGGGAAGCCGATGCGGCCGTCCAGCGTGACCTCCCACCGGCCGTCGATTACGGGGTTCGCTCCCTCGAGCGCAGCCTCCAGCGCCAAGCCCCCGGGCGTCGGGGCCGGAGCTTGCGCCCGACAGACCAGCGGAACCGCGAGCATCACCGCGCACGCAATCAGCCCCAAGGAGTCCTTAAGATTCGTCAAGGTTACCTCTCATGCCCGTTGTTGTGCGGACCTCCGGATCAATCGCCGCGGACAGACCCGCGGCTACGTCGAGGGCAGACGCCTAGGCGGCGAGAGGCGGAGCGCGGGTGTCGTGGGACGGAAGGGGTGGCGCCGGAGTGGACCGTTCGCCGTACTCGACGATGAAGACGACAATCGAGGACACGGGAGACGCGTCCCACCCGGCCTTCGCGGAGATGACGGGGCTGTGTGCGGTGATGAGGAGGTTGACGTCGCCCCAGTCGTCGTCGTCCCAGATCCCCCCGAGCCACAGCTGATCGGGGGGACTCGAGAATGCCATCGGCCCGAGCACCAGCACCACCCCGAGCACTGCGAACGCGAGCAGCCTACGGAGCATCATCGCGCGGTCATTAGAGCCCGCGGCGCGACCGCGCGTCAAGGGTGGCGGCATCGCAAGCCGATCCCGCCCGACCTGCCGACCCGCGCAGTGCTCCCGAGGAGTCCGAGTGGTACTCTTCGTAGGTTCCAAGCGATCATCGTCGTGAAGGCGTGAGTCCGGAAACGCGCGTCCAGCCGTCGCCGCGCGGCGACTTGGCGATCACGCTCAGCGGCGGTGGCGCCCGGGCCGCCTATCAGGTTGGTGTGCTCCGCGGCCTCGCGCGACACTTTCCACAGGCCCGGCCCGAGATCCTCACGGGCGAATCGGCGGGTGCGATCAACGTGGCGTACCTGGCGGCCCATCGTGGCGCGCTCCCAGAGGCCGTCGAGGATCTCGCCGACCTGTGGAGCCGACTCACGCCGGACCAGGTCTTCCGGGTCGGCGCGCCCGCGCTCGCGCGAAACGCCCTGCGCTGGGGGACGCGGTTGCTGTCGGGTGGCGCGGCCATTGCGCCCACAGTGCACGGCCTCCTCGATACGGCGCCGTTGCGCTTGCTACTCGAACGAAGCCTGCCAACCGCCAACGGCGAGATCCTCGGCATCGCCGATAAGCTCGAGCGCGGTCTCTTGAACGCGATCGCCCTCACCACGATCGATTACTCGACAGGTCGAACGGTGACCTGGGTGCAAGGCCGCCAGATCCGCGACTGGGAGCGACCGCTCCGGCGAAGCACGAGCGCCCGGCTGACGATCGACCACGTGCTCGCCTCGGCGTCGCTTCCGTTCATCTTCCCGGCGGTGCGGCTCGGCGACGACTGGTACGGCGATGGCGGCGTCCGCCTCCACGCGCCACTCTCGCCCGCGATTCACCTCGGAGCGAGACGGATCCTCGCCGTCTCGACCCGCTATCAGCCCACCCACGAGGAGGCCGACCGGCCGGTCATTCGCGGCTATCCGCCGCCCGGCCACGTAGCCGGGATCCTCCTGGACGCGATCTTCCTCGACCTCATGGACTACGATGCGCTGGTGCTCGAGCGCCTCAACAGGTTGCTCGGGAAGCTGCCGCAGCAGGAGTGGGGTGACTTGCGACCCGTGGATCTCCTCGTGCTTCGCCCGTCGCAGGACTTGGCCAGGCTCGCCGCGGATTGCGAGTCGAGTCTCCCTCGGGGCTTGCGATTCTTGACCCGTGGCCTGGGCACCCACGAGACGTCGAGACCGGCGTTGCTCAGCCTCTTCTTGTTTGTTCCGGAGTTCCTCCAGCCGCTGATCCAGATCGGCGAGTCGGACGTCGAGGCCCGTCTGGATGAGGTGGGGGCGTTCTTGACGGGTGCCGGCGGCCTCTCGCGCTGAATTTCTCGTCGGGGCGCGCCACCGTATACGACAATCGAGCCGTATGGTGAGCCGAGCCCCCGACTGGTTCATGAAGGCGAGCGCCAGTTGAAGGGCTGGGAGCGCACCGCCGGAAGGTCAGTAGCGTTAACAGCGGGCTTACTGATCCTGCTGGGTTCGTGTGTGGTCTGGGCAGGCGGCCACCCGACAGCAGGGGGAGGGTTGCCCAATTTCGACGTTCGGGTCGGTAAGGAAGGTCACGCGATTCGGAACCTCCTGAATCCACCGTCCGCCACTCTCGCTCGCCGAGTGGACCTGTTCACCAAAATCGAAGCCGCACGGCAGCGCCTGCAATGGTCGATTCCCGGCCTCAGCGTCGAGATGCATCCGATTCACGGAGTCCCCGAGGTGATCACCGCCCGGGGCATGTTCCTCACACCGCCGAACCCGAAAGCAGATGCCGAGCTGATCGTCCGAAACTTCCTGCTGGCGACCGCACCTCTGTATGGTCTCTCGCAGGCAGAAGCTCGGGCGCTGGAGACGACGGCCAACTATGCGAACCCCGCCGGCAACTTGAAGTGGGTGATTCTCGAGCAGCGGCTGAACGGCATCCCCGTGTTCCGGGGCGAACTGCGTGCGGCCGTGACCCAGGACGGGGAAATCGCGACGATGGTCAGTGAGATCGTTCCTGGGCTCGACTCGACCACACTGGGTGCTCCCCGGCTCTCGCCGGAGCTGGCGATTCAGCTCGCTGCCGACAACATCGGCGTCCGCCTCGGTCGGACTCCCACGCTCATCGAGCGAAGCGGCGACGGGTTGCGGCATCGCTTCGAGCGCGGCCCCTTCGCCAACGACATCACCGTCGAGCTCGTCGTCTTTCCCTTGGGGCCGGCAAAGGGCGTGCTGGCGTGGCGGGTGTTGCTCTGGCAGGCGATCGCGGCCTATTACGTCGTCGTCGACGACGCGACCGGTCAGGTGCTCTTCCGGAAGAACATCACGGAGGACCAGTCCCAGACGGCCACGTTCGATGTCTACCCGAGCGACAGCCCGGCGCCGCTCTCGCCGTCAGACGCGACTCCGGTCAACCACAAGCAGGCGACCTCCGTCGCACGGTCGCGGTTCACCCTGATCAGCGAGCTGCCGAGCTTCGACGACCTGGGATGGATTCCCGACGGCTCGTGCGTGACGACGGGCAACAACGTCGATGCCGGGCTCGACATCGACGGCTTCGATGGCATCGATCCGGGCGGTCAAGCCACCGGTGTGTCGGGCGGGCCGAGTCCAGGCTGCCGCAACTTCACGTTCACCTACAACCCCCCGCCGGGCGGGAGCGATCCGCCGACGGGGACGGATTACCGTATGGGCGCCGTCACGGACCTCTTCTTCTGGTCGAACCGCTATCACGACCGACTCTACTCGTTCGGTTTCACCGAGTCGGCGCGAAACTTTCAGAACGACAATTTCGGGCGCGGCGGACTGGGCGGTGATCCCGTGCAAGCCCAGGCCCAGGACTCTTCCGCGTTCAACAATGCGAATTTCACGGCGCCGGCTGACGGAACTGCGCCCAAGATGCAGATGTATATCTTCAATGGGCCATCTCCCAACCGAGACGGAGACCTCGATCACGATGTGGTGCTTCACGAGCTGACCCACGGTGTCTCGAGCCGTCTCATCGGGAACGCGGCCGGCCTCACGAACCAGCAGGGCCGAGGAATGGGCGAGGGGTGGAGCGACTTCTATGCCCTCTCGCTCCTCTCCGAACCGGGCGACGACCCCAACGGTGTCTACGCCGCGGGCGCCTATGCGACCCTGAACCTCGGCGGCACCTTCACCGACAACTACTTCTACGGCATCCGACGATTCCCCTATACGACGAACTTGCAGCTCAACCCGATGACCTTTGCCGACATTGACCCGGACCAGTGCAACGTCAGTGGCGGGACCTTCCCCCCGAGCCCTATTTCGGGCGGGTGCGCTAATGCCAATGAGATTCACAATGTCGGCGAAATCTGGGCCGGTTTGCTCTGGGAGGCGCGGGCGAACGTGATCACCCGGCTCGGAGGCGCGGCGGGCAATGACCGCATGCTCCAAGTAGTGACCGACGGGATGAAGCTCACGCCGACGGCGCCGACGTTCACCCAGGCGCGCAACGCAATCATCCAGGCGGACTGCGCGGGCTTCGTCGGCGCCGACGAAATCGGCCTCTGGCGGGGTTTCGCGAGGCGCGGGCTCGGGTTCTCGGCTGTCGCCCCGTCATCCGGATCCACGACACTTACGGGCGCGGTCGAGGCGTTCGACCTGCCGCTCGTCAGTGGCGTGGCGGTGATCAGCGACACGGCAGGCGGCAACGGCAATGGTCTCGTCGATCCGGCGGAGACTATCAATCTGACCGTCCCCGTCTCGAATAACTTCACATGCACCGCGCTATCGAACATCAGCGGGACTTTAACGACGACGACCGCGGGTATCATGCTTAATCAATCTTCTGTTAACTACGGGAGCCTGGGCGCGGGAGCCACCGCGAACGGCGGCGCGTACCAGTTTCGTGTGGCGCCGAGCGTCCCATGCGGCACGCAGATCAACCTCACGCTGACCCTCACATCCAGTGAAGGCGTGACGGTTGCGCGCACAATCAGCGTGACAGTAGGTCAGG
>WNEV01000958.1_pt1 | contig 11576 bp, 8 predicted proteins | sample 5399861 | NCBI WGS metagenome assembly WNEV01 (sample SAMN13153335, study PRJNA577476) | soil metagenome | isolation source: 40 cm grassland meadow soil 2 days after 3rd rain plot 2 | place: USA:California | collected 2015-11-11 | reverse complement strand
CCCGCGCTGCGGGCCTCACGGTCGTCTTTCACCGACGGGCCGATGTCGGCACCGCGATGCTGATGGCGTAGAGACCACGACGAACGAAGGGACGAGCCGGACTACGTGAGGGCTAGTCGCGCGAAAGGAGCTCGAAGGTCACTGTGTAGAGGACCTCGCGCACTTCCATTTGATCGGCGGACGAGATCTCCGACAGCGTCGCCAGCGTCGCCGGCGCCACCGGCGGCCCGGGAGCGGCGGGTGCCCCACCGCCGACGGGCAAGGCGGTGGCCAGCGTTGCCGAGATCGTGTTGAGCGATCCTTCGTCCACCGCGGAGCCTTGCTTGTTCGGCGCTGCCGGCTGACTCCAGCTCGGGGCGACCGCTGACTGGCTCCGAGGCGTCCCCGACCGCTGCGAGATCGCAGGTCGCTTGCCGGGGTCGACGGTGCCGTCCTCAGGCGCAGCCTCGATGTCAGTTGCCCCCTCGGTGGAAACGGACGCGCCTCGAATCCGCGGCACCCCGGCTTGGCATTGCGCGGCGGGTGGGAGGCGGCGATGACCGCGTCGACCTCGCGCAGGTAGATCTGCTCGATCGCCATCACGATCGTGAACAGCACTAGGCTCGCCGCGAAGCCGTAGAGCAGGGTCCTGGCACTCAGCATGGCCTGACCTTACGGGAGCGACCGGCCAGGTGTACGTTCATGCGTGGCCTGGTGCGAAACTGATCGCTGTGGTGCTAGACCGACCTGCGTAGCCCGCGAGAGTCCTGATCCATCACTCACGAGGTGTCGGAGCGGTAACGACCGATCTCGCTCAACACACTAAAATTCCAAGCTTCTCAAGCATTCTCTACTGGTTTCTCCCGGAAGGATTGATGAGGGAATACCGCATCACAACTTCAGGGATATTCCATCTATATTTTGGGGCTTCCGCCGGATGGGTCTAGCCCGGTTAACCCTGCAAAGTGCGTAGGGAGATTCCCCGTAGAGCATCCCCGGGGCCCGTAGAGGCACGGAGAGACGACACACTCGAAGTTCAATGGAGGCCATGATGCTCAGTAACGGTTCGCCGCTGTCCGTCGCGCAGCGCCCGAACTCGAACGGCCATCCGCTCACGAGGACCCTATCCCGGAAGCCCGACGTGGGGCATCGACCCAGGTCTGCGGTTGGCTTCCTCCTGCTGGACTCCTCGCTGCGCCCCGTCGCGTTCAACGCCGAGGCGATCAGGGTTCTCGGCTATCCAGACCGGCTCGTAAATGTTCGGCCGGCCGACGTCTTCCTGGCCGAGAGGATTCGCGAAAGCCTGCTCAATCCGGAGCCGTCGCGCGAATCGCCCCTCGTCGCCGAGTTCAGGTCGGGGCGGAGGCGCTATCTTTGCCGGCCCTTTTCCCTGGACTCGGACGCCAAAGGTCCGTTGCGCGCAAGCATCGCCGTCCTGCTCGAACGGCCCCCGTACGGCGTGATCCCCTTGTCGCCCGTGTCGGAGCAATTCAACCTCACGCGACGGGAACGTGAGGCGCTGGAGTCTTTGCTCCAAGGCCTGAGCAACAAGGAGATCGCGAGTCGGATGAACGTCAGCCCCAACACGGTGAAGGCCTTCCTGCGACTGATCATGCTCAAGATGGAGGTGACTTCCCGCGCGGCGATCGTGGCGAAGATCATGATGAGCAGCCCGTAACGGCTAATCCATTCGGACGAACCCTCCTTGGGAATAGACGGGATCGGGTGGATGTCCAAAGATCTCCCGCAGACGATTCACTCCATTCCGCCGCCGAGGCGAGCGCCTCCCGCGGCAAAACCCACAAGGAGGGCTTATGAGGCTACAGTGGTCTTGTCGCGCCACTGTCATCACGGTGCTGGTCGTGTCGCTCGGTTTCTTGATCTCGCCCAGCCGCGCGCAGGCGGTGTCGAGTTTCGGTGGGCAGGCGACGGGTGTGCAGGTGTTCGTGCCGGCCACCGGCTTAACCATCAAGGCCGCCAGCGGTGAGCTTCCCCCGACCGGCGGCGAGGTCGACGCGTCGCTCCTCTCAGGGGACATTCCCGGCAGCGCGACGGGTGGAGTGGTTGCGCTCGCCGCCGGGACGCTCCACAGCGTCGCCGTCGGCCTGGACGAAACAGACACTGAGACCTCGATGGCGAACGTGGACCTCACCGTCTCGGGCAACGGGATCACGTCCGACTTCGTGATGGCCCGGAGCAACGCGAGCTGCGGGCCAGCGGTCGCGGGCAGCTCTCAGCTCCAGAACCTCGTCATCAACGGTCAGCCAATCACCGTCACGGGCAACCCGAATCAGACCGTCTCGTTGCCGAACGGCACGGCGACCATCAACGAGCAAACGCCGGCCGTCGCCGGCAGCACTGCCGAGCTCAGGGTCGTCGCGTTGCACGTGATCACCATCGACGCGATCACAGGCCAGGTCCTCGCCGACGTCCAGCTCGCCATCGCGGACGCGATGATCGACTGCCACGCGGGGTCGGGCCCTCCGGGGGACGCCACGACCGGCGGTGGATGGATTCCTGCGTCCGGGGCGACGGGGACCTTCGGCTTCGTCGCCTCGACTGACGGAACGACCACCAAGGGCCACGTGGTCTACATCGACCACGGTATGGCCTTCAGCCTGCAAAGCACGTCCATTACGGACTTCATCCCCGGTTGTACGAGCACGATCTCAGGAACCGCCAACGGCGGTTCGGTAAATTTCCAGGTCACCGTCACGGACAATGCGGAACCGGGGGCCGGCCGCGACACGTTCAGGATCGATGTGCCCGCGCTCGCGTACACCCAATCCGGAATGCTCGGGGGTGGGAACATCCAGGTCCACCGGATGCCCTGCCAGTAGCGCGCGCCAAGAAGCCTCGCGGCCGGGGACTCCCGGCCGCGAGGCACCGCCCTTCGGCCCAACAGCACCGCCCGCGTCCGACGGCTCTCCGCGACGGTATACTGCCGCTTCCAGTGACGTGACGCGTACGGGCGTTCAGGTCAGCGGGATCTCGCGGTCGAACACCGTGAAGGGCGAGCGGCGGGTCGCCGTGAGCGCCTCGCGGATCTGGGCCTCCCCGCGGCCGGCGCCCTGGGCCAGGAGGCTCTCGAAGAAGCGCGTGTAGAACTCGTCCGGGTACACCACGACGCTGAGGCGAGCGCGAACCCCCGCGCGATCGACGCGCCACTGATAGCGCAGGACCGCCTTGGCGCCGGGCATGAGCCGCGTATCGCCGACTTCGCGGGCGAGGTCGAGCGTCACCTCCCGCGCGATCACCTTTTCCTGCCGGCTCCCCGCGATCACCTCTCCCGCCTGGTCCACCAGCTCGGCGCTCAGCACGACGCGCGGCGTGACATACGTCGGGAAGGCGTGGCCGACGCGCGTGCTCTCGACGGTGAGGGTGACGGACACGATCTCGCCCGGCCGGTAACGTGAAGCGCCGGCGCTCGCGTCGATCGTGAGGCCGGAGCGCACCATCTCGGGATCGTGAATGCCGCGCCACAGATGGCGGCGGTCGGGCATGTGGCAGTCCTGGCACTGGACGCCCTCGCGCGCGAAGCGGCTCGCCTTCCACTCCCGGTACGTGTTCTCGAGGAGCTTGCCGTTCAGCGCGAAGCCGTCGGGCGTGAACTGGTGGCAGCTCTGGCAGAACTCGGACCGAAGAAACGCCGGGGTGCGCGTCACGCCGTTGTGCGGAAGGGTCTCGAGCGGCGCGGTCGGGGTGAGCGAGCCGTCGCGGCGCGGTGGGCCGAATCGCTGGTGGGCGCGGACGTGGCAGCCCGCGCACACGAGCCCTCTGGCGCCGAGGGCGGCATCGTAAACCGGGTTCGCGCGAGCTCGCGCGCCGTCGGCGACGCGCGGCGCCTGCTCGGCGAGGGGCGCGTGGCACGTGAAGCAGCTCAGCGCTGACCCGGGATCGCTCTCGAGCATCTCGACGAGCTGGCCTGCGACCCCTGGCCCCATGGATCGCGAATGGAGGCTCGTCCTCCAGTCGGCGAGCTGCGCGGGATGACAGGCGCCGCACGCCTCGGGCGCGAGCGAGGCCTCGAGCGCGGAGAAGCGCCCCGGCGGCGGGCCCTGGGATGCGAGCGGCTGGCGCCAGTGGCGGACGAGGAACTCCTGGATCGTGTCGGCGCCGGCGGCGGTGACGAAGCCGAGCATCGCCAGCGCAGCGATCGCTGCCGCATAAGGAGTTGCTACCCGTTCTTGCGGACGAGGTCCCAAAACCCTCGAGGGTCAATGATCTTGATGGGAGCGGCGACAGCGATATCCAGAAGATCTCGATCGCCAGTCACCAGCACGTCTGCGCGGCTCTCGATTGCAGAGGCCAGGACCCACTGATCGCCTGGGTCACGCTTTGGAAGCGCCGCTGGCGCTGCCGGTTTCGGAGCCACCTCGTGCTCCCGCAGGAACTCGTCAATCTCTTTGATGGCCCCCGGCGGCAGGCCGATTCGCTTCCTCAGCACGCGCCCAAGTTCTCTCAGCACCACCTCGCTCGTTACGAGGCTGTGTTCGGCAAGCACCACGCGCAGTACATCTGCGCACACCCCCCGGGTTGCAAGGGCGCTGACCAAGACGTTTGTGTCTAGGAAAACCCTCAAGAGACGTCGCGGGCGACATCCTCATCCGTCAGGTACCCGCGCGCCTCAGCGAACGGTAGTGCCCTACGTCGGAGCCGTTCAAACCTCAGCAGGCTTAGCTGCCGCCGGAGGGCGTCACGAACGAGTTCGCTACGGGTCCTACCGGTCTGCTTGCAGAGCCGATCAAGAAGCTTTTCCAGCTCGGGGTCCAGCCGGATGGTCACGGCAGATCTCATGTCGTACAATGTACTACGCATTTCAACCCCACGGCAATATGCACCGGTGAAGGGGCTCCGAGCGCGATCGACGACCTCCCACTCGCTCCGCTCCTCGTCGTGAATGTAGCCTCATGATACGCGCGTAGTTGGGGTACAGTAGGGGCCTGTCGCCGTCATTTTGATCTCTCCGGAGAGAACACCGTGGACCCGTACCGTCTGCCGCGCCATGTGATGCCGAGCCGTTACGATCTCAGGCTCGAACCCGACCTGACGACGCTCACCTTCCGCGGCGAGGAGACCGTCACGGTCGCCGTCACCGAGGCAACCGACGAAATTGTCCTCAACGCCGTCGAGCTCGCCATCACGAAGGCGACGATCCAGAACGACCGCGGCGAGTCGCAGCGGGGCACGCCGACCATGGACGAGGCGGCGGAGCGCTGTCGCATCGCGTTCCGATCGCCGCTCGCGCCCGGCGCCTGGCGGCTCTCCCTCGTCTTCACCGGACACCTGAACGACAAGCTCCGCGGCTTCTACCGCTCGAGCTACAAGAACGCGAGCGGCGCCACGCACCTCCTGGCCGCCACGCAGTTCGAGGCGACGGATGCGCGGCGCGCGTTCCCGTGCTGGGACGAGCCGAACTTCAAGGCGGTATTCGCCGTCACGCTCGCGATCGACCCGGCGCTGACGGCCGTCTCCAACACGCGCATCGTCGCCGAGCGGCGGGAGCGCGGGAAGAAGATGCTCACGTTCGCGGACACGATCACGATGTCCACCTATCTCGTCGCCTTCGTCGTCGGCGAGCTCGAGGCGACCGACCCCGTGCCGGTCGGCGAGGCGCCGGTCCGCGTCTGGTGCGTTCCGGGCAAGCGCCACCTCGCCGCGTTCGGCCACGAGATCGCCGTCGCCTCGCTCCGCTTCTTCGAGGCGTACTACGGCCTGCCGTACGCGGGCGACAAGCTCGACCTCCTTGCGATCCCCGACTTCGCGGCGGGGGCGATGGAGAACTTCGGCGCGATCACGTTCCGAGAGACCGCGCTGCTGGTGGACGCGCGCGCCGCATCGCACACCGAGCTCGAGCGCGTCGCCGACGTGGTCGCGCACGAGAACGCGCACATGTGGTTCGGCGACCTGGTGACGATGAGCTGGTGGAACGGCATCTGGCTCAACGAGGCGTTCGCCACCTTCATGGAGATCCTCGCCGTCGACGGTTGGAAGCCGGAGTGGAAGCGGTGGGTCACGTTCGGGGTCTCCCGCGCCGCCGCTCTCGTGGTGGACGGGCTCCACTCCACACGCCCGGTCGAGTTCCCCGTGCGGGCGCCGCGTGACGCCGACGCGATGTTCGACACGCTGACCTACGAGAAGGGCGCCTCGGTCCTCCGGATGCTCGAGCAGTACCTCGGCGCCGACCTCTTCCGTGACGGCGTCCGCGACTATCTCCGGCGGCACGCGTACGGCAACGCGGACACCGGCGATCTGTGGGCGGCGCTCGGCAAGGCATCGCGCCAGCCGATCCCGGAGGTAATGGACGGCTGGATCTTCAAGCCGGGCTACCCCCTCGTCAGTGCGCGGCTCGAGGGACGCGAGCTCGTCTTGAGCCAGCAGCGCTTCGTGTATCTCGCCGAGCCGCCGGACGGCGTCGAGTCGACGGGCGAGCGCGGCCAACGCTGGTGCGTGCCGGCGCAGGTTCGGATTCACGCAGGAGGCAAACGGTCGGTCGCGCGCGTGATGCTCTCGGAGGCCGAGGCGCGGGTCCCGATCCCGGAAAAGCTCGACGCGGTCGTCGTCAACGAGGGTGGCCACGGCTTCTACCGGGTGCGGTACACGCCGGAGCTGCTGGAGGGCGTCGTCCGGCGGCTCGGCGACGGGCTCGCGCCGATCGAGCGCTTCAACCTCGTGAACGACGCCTGGGCGGTCGCCGTCGCCGGCCTCGGGAGCCTTCTCGACTATCTCGACCTGACGGCGCGCTTCCGCGGCGAGCGCGACCGGAACGTCTGGTCTGTCCTGATCGCGTCCTTCCACGCGCTGAACCGGATCGTCGAGCCCGCCGACCGGCCCCACCTGGCGGCGTTCGTCCGCGACTGCCTGGCACCGGCCTTCGCGGCTCTCGGCTGGACGGCGCGCCCCGACGAGGACGAGCTGACGCGCCAGCTCCGTGGGGACCTGGCCCGCGCGCTGGGCACGCTCGGCGACGACACCGCCGTCCAGCGCGAGGCCGCCGAGCGCTACGCCGCGTACGAGCGCGGCGGTGACGTGGACCCGAACGTCCTCCCCGCGCTCATCGCGATCCTGGCGCACGTCGGGGACAGCGCGCGCTACGACGCCTTCCTGCGCCGCTTCCGCGCGGCCACGACGCCCCAGGAGGAGCAACGCTACCTCTACGCCCTCGCCGGCTTCCGGCGACCCGAGCTGCTCACGCAGACGCTCGCGCGCACGCTCAATGGCGAGATCCGGACGCAGGACGCGCCGTTCGTCGTCCGCGCGCTCCTCACGAACGTCCACGCGCGCGAGCTGGCGTGGGACTTCGTCAAGACCAACTGGGACGCGATGGACCGCCAGTATCCGAAGCACGGCCTCCGACGCCTGGCCGAAGGCGTCATCGCCCTCGCCACGCCCGAGCTCGAGCGGGACGTCCACGCGTTCGTCCGGGCGCGAAAGATCGACTTCGGCGGCAAGACCCTCGCGCAGTACCTCGAGCAGCTCCGCATCGCGGTCACGCTGCGCACGCGCGACGGCGTGGCGCTCGCGAAGTACCTCAGGCACTTCGGCTGAGCTCGACGCTCGCCGGGTCTCCACGATTCAAGGAGGATCGAGCATGCGCGGAGTGACGTCTGGCGGAGTCGTGGTGGTCGCGCTCGGGGTGGTCACGCTCGCGGCGTTCGCGGCCGTTGCGTGGGCTCAGCACGGCCACGACGGCTCCAGCGGAGACGGACACAAGACCGCGCAGGCGTGCGCGAACGAATTCGAGAAGGTGGTCGGCGACGGCCGCGGCTTCGGCCTGGCGTTCGCGGCCGACCAGAACGGCTACCCCGGCCCGATGCACATCGTCGAGCTCCGTGACCGCCTCAAGCTCACCGCGGACCAGGAGGCGAAGGTACAGGAGCTGACGCACGCCATGTTCGCCGAGTCGCGTCCCAAGAGCGCGCGATTGCTCGAGGCCGACGCCCGGCTCCGGCACCTCTTCGTCGAGCACGCCGCGGACGAGGCGACGGTGCGCGCCGCCGTCGCCGAGGTCGATCGCGCGCGGAGCGAGGTACGCCTGGTCCACCTGCTCACCCACCTCAAGACGCGCGACCTTCTCACCGAGGACCAGCGCCGGATCTACCACGAGGCCCGCTGGGGCGCCCCCGTCCCCGGTCGCTGACCTCAAACGCGGGGTGTATCGAAAGTTAGACATTCCCTCGAGCTAACGGCGCCAGCTACCATGGCATTCGATGCCCACGCGGAACGCGATCCTCGCAGCCCAGCGTATCGAGCGCGCGATACTTCTGGTCCGCGCTCAGAAGGTCATGCTAGATGCCGATCTCGCCGTACTGTACGGCGTGCCGACGAAAGTCCTCATACAGGCGGTTAAGCGTAACTCGGCTCGCTTCCCTGGTGATTTCATGTTCCGACTGACGGCCGAAGAGGCCGTCCGTTTGAGGTCACAAATCGTGACCTCAAACGTGGGACGGGGCCGGCAGGCGCTAGCTGCCATACGCTTTCACCGAACATGGCGTCGCTATGCTGTCGAGCGTCCTTCGGAGTCCTCGTGCCATCCAGGCCAACATTGCGATCATACGGGCCTTCGTGCGACTGCGTGGGTTGCTCACCTCGAATGAATCGCTCGCCCGCAAGCTGGGCGCACTCGAGAAAAAATACGACGCTCAGTTCAAAGTCGTCTTCGACGCCATTCGGCAACTCATGTCGCCGCGAACCGTCGGGCACCGCACGATCGGCTTTCGCCCGCGGGCCGGCGGGGACGACGTGGGCCGCCGGGACGGCCGCGCAGAACAACGGTAGTGTCACGGCGGCTGCGACTACGCTCGCAAGGGCCCTACTCGATGCGCCACCTCGTTGCCGACGGTGTGTGGCGAACCTCATCGCCCCGGGGGAGCAGGGCTCGCCGAGGGCGGAGCGGCACGACGGAGCGCCGGACCCGGAGAGAACCAGCGCTGGGCGATGACCGTCGGGATCACCGCGCTCGCCACGACCACGGTCACGAGCACCGAGAACTGCGCCCGGTCGAGGATGCCCGCGTTGAGGCCGTAGAGTGAGGAGATCGTCCCGAAGGTCAACCCCGTGGACATGAGCAATGTGGTGAACATCGCGTTGACGGGCACCCAGCGTTTCGCCAGCGGGTACACGCCCGCAATCTTCGTGACCTGCTTGACGGTAAAGAGGAGCCCCAGCAGGCCGAGATTCGCCCAGACCAGTTTGAGCGAGACGTTCATGCCGCCCTTGAGGAAGAAGAACGGTGTGAGCAGGGCGAACGCGACGACGCGGAAGCGGCGCGTCAGCTCGGGATGCTCGTGGAAGATCCTCGCGACCGCCAGCCCAAGCACGAACGCGGGGAGGACGGCGTGGCTCTGCGCCTTGTCCGCGAAGAACATCAGCACGAGCAGAGCGGCCACGGCCCCTTTGATCTCGGGCTCGATCACCCGCTCGCCGTAACGCGCGAAAAACCACGGCTGGAGCGCGACCATGGCCCAGATGACCAGCACCGAGACGCCGAGGAACGGCACGAGCCACCATGTCGGTCGGATGAAGAGGAGCGCCAGTGCCAACGCGGTGCCGAAGTCGGTCACGAAGGTGGAGGCCATGATGAGCTTGCCGATCGGCGTCAGGGTCAGCCCGGTCTCGACCAGCACGGTGTAGACGACGGCGAGGGACGTCGTTGAAAGCGCGACGCCGGCGATTTGCGCCGCGGGCGTCGACCAGCCGAGCACCCAGGCGCAGAAGAGCCAGGCGCCCACGAACGGGGCCGCGAAGGAGAGGCCGCCGATCAGCACGCTCTCCTTGAGCTTCTCCTGCATGACCCGCGCATCGACTTCCGCGCCGGCGAGGAAGGTCAGGAGGATGCTGCCGAACGCCGCGAGGAAGTCCATCCACGGCGGGCTCGTCAGGCCGAGGAAGTTCCCGGCGACGACGCCCAGGCTGATCTCGATCAGCGCGACCGAGACGCCGAGCTCGACGGAGGCCACGCTCGCCAGGAGGACGAGCAGCCCCGCGATCACGGCGATCAGGAGGTTTTCCATCCGCCCCCGATTAAAAACCCCTACCGGTGCTTGCCCGGTAGGGGTCATCAGCCTCGCGAGCCGCGAGGCGGTTTCGGGCGAACCCCATCGCCCTTCGTTATCTCCCCGATTATCCTGCCGGCCCGCCCCCGGTCAAGGTTTTCGATATCCTGGTCTCCGGGGATAATTTCGACGACGACAAGTGGCAAGCCTGGTATACGCGGGGCGCGAACCTACGAGAGATTGAGTTCTGGCTCGGGTCGGTACGACCCATCCGAGCCGTGCGTGAGAAACTACCATCGTGACCAAGCGTGAGTCGCGCAGGCTCGGAGCGGCCGCGAGGCCATCACCGGGCGATCGCTCCGTGGTTCCTACCTCGGCGCAGCGATGGGTCCGCTGGCTCGCGCCCTCGCTGGTGGCCCTCGTCACCCTCGTGGCCTTCCTCCCAACGCTGCACAACCAGTTCGTGAACTGGGACGATGACGTGAACTTCCTGGACAACCCCCACTATCGGGGGCTCGGCTGGAGCAAGCTCCACTGGATGTGGACCACGTTTCACATGGCCCACTACATTCCCCTGACCTGGATGACGCTCGGCATGGACTACCTGCTCTGGGGCATGAATCCCGTCGGGTATCATCTGACCAGCCTCCTCCTGCACACCACGAGCGCGGTCGTCTTCTTCTTCTTGGCCCGCAGGCTTCTGACCCTTGCGCTACCCCGAGCCTCGGGACGAGGCCACGCGCTCACGGTGTCGGCGGGGTTTGCCGCCCTCGTGTTCGCGATCCATCCCCTGCGCGTCGAATCCGTCGCCTGGGCCACCGAACGGCGCGATGTGCTCTCAGGGCTCTTCTATCTGTTGACGCTCCTGATGTACCTGCGGGCCTGCGAGCGGGGTGCGCCCGGCCGACGATCGTACTGGCTGTCCGTGGCGTTGTTCGGCTGTGCGCTCCTCTCGAAATCGATGGCGGTGAGCCTTCCCGTCGTGCTGTTGATCCTGGAGGTCTATCCGCTCCGACGCCTCGGCGGGTCCCTCGGATGGTCGAGGGCGTCCGCACGGCGGGTCTACGTGGAGAAGATCCCATTCGTCCTGCTGGCCGCTGCCGCGTCGGCGATCGCCCTCATGGCGCAGCTCTCGAACCGCGGCATGGTCTCCGTGGCTCACCTGAGCGCGCTGGACCGGCTCGCGGTCTCGGCGTACGGATTGAGCTTCTACCTCTGGAAGACGGTCGTGCCCCTTGACCTCTCGCCGCTCTACATGCTGCCGCAGACGGTGAATCCCGCGGCGACGCCGTTCATCGTGAGTTACGGCGGGGTGCTTGCCGTCACGGCGATCGCTCTGGCACTCCGCCGTCGATGCCCCGGCCTGCCGGCGGCGTGGCTGGCGTACGTGGTCGTCCTCCTGCCGGTGCTCGGCATCGCTCAGAACGGCCCGCAGATTGCGGCCGATCGATACACCTATCTCGCCGCCCCCGGATGGGCGATCCTGGTCGGCGCCGGCCTGTTGTCCTGCTGGCGCCTCTCCACGAGCTCGACGAGGGCACCGACGACGTGGGGGGTTGCCGGCATTGCCACGGGTATCGTCATCGCGTTGGGAGTCCTCAC
>WNEV01002867.1_pt1 | contig 11580 bp, 12 predicted proteins | sample 5399861 | NCBI WGS metagenome assembly WNEV01 (sample SAMN13153335, study PRJNA577476) | soil metagenome | isolation source: 40 cm grassland meadow soil 2 days after 3rd rain plot 2 | place: USA:California | collected 2015-11-11 | reverse complement strand
GAGGCCGAGCGCATCTGGCAGGAGTCGATCAAGTCAGCGCCGGAAAACGACACGCTGCAGAAGACGATCAAGCGCCTCAAGCGGTAATGGCGATGGCGCGACGGCGGGCGGCCGCTTATGCGCTCGCCAGCCTTCTGCTGGGGGGCTGCGCGCAGCTCGAGACGCGCCCGGCCCGGGAGGCGGAATTCGATCTGGCCGGCCGCCTCGCGGCGCGCTACGGCGAGGAATCGTTCACCGGCAGTATCACCTGGCGCCACGCCAAGGATTTCGACGAGATGCTCATCACCACTGCGCTCGGCCAGGGCGTGGCGCGCATCGTGCGCGAGGGCGACCAGGTGACGCTCACCACCGCCGAGCCGCGCGAGTACCACGCTGCAGACGTCGAGTCGCTCACCCAGCAGGTGCTCGGCTTCCGGCTGCCGCTCGACGGGCTCGCCGACTGGGTGCGAGGCCGGCCTTCCCCCGACCTCGAGCGGCGCGGCTGGAAGATCGAGTACCAGGAGTACGCCGGCGAACTGCCGTCGCGGCTAAGGCTGCTCTACCCGGGAATCGAGCTGCGGCTCATCATCTCGCGGTGGAAATGACCTGGTACCCGGCGCCGGGGAAGCTGAATCTGTTCCTGCACCTGCTCGGCCTGCGAACGGACGGCTACCACGAGCTGCAGACCGTCTTTCGCCTGATCGACCGCTGCGACCGCGTAGGCATCGCTCCGCGCTCGGACGGCAATGTGCGCTTCGAGGGGCCGTTCGGCGAAGAAAACCTCTGCGTCCGGGCGGCGCGGCTTCTGCGGCGTGAAACGAGCTCCAGGCGCGGGGCCGAGTTGCGGCTCGAAAAGCACCTCCCCGTCGGCGGCGGGCTCGGCGGGGGCTCGTCGGATGCGGCGACGGTCTTGCTGGTCCTCAATCGCCTCTGGGAAGTCAATCTCGGCCGGGCGAGGCTGCGCGAAATCGGCCTGCAGCTCGGGGCCGACGTGCCGTTTTTCATCTTTGGGCGCAACGCCGTCGGCGAAGGCATTGGCGAGCGCCTGCGAGGACTCGAGCTGCCGGCGGCCTGGTACCTCGTGCTCACGCCGCAAGTCTCGGTTTCGACGAAGGAAATGTTCGCTTCGGCGTTGACAGCGGATACGAAACGACTCAAAATACCGCCCTTTTTCTCGGGACAGGGGCGCAACGATCTCGAGCCGGTCGTCACCGCTCGCTATCCCGAAATTGCGGCGCAGCTGGCGTGGCTCAAGAGCCGATGCCCGCAGGCGCGCATGACGGGCTCCGGGGCTTGCGTATTCGCCGAGTTCGAGACGAGGGCGCCGGCGGACGCGGTTCAATCCCAGTTGCCGGGGGGGATGAGCGGGTTCGTGGCGCAGGGGCTCGAGCGTCACCCGCTCCATGACCGGGCAGATTGAACAACTGGGGAGTCGCCAAGCTGGTTAAGGCACCGGATTTTGATTCCGGCATACGAGGGTTCGAATCCTTCCTCCCCAGCCATATACAGTGACCGCGATGACCACTGGGATGAACAGCGCGCCGCTAGACCGCCTGATGGTATTTACGGGCAACGCCAATCCGCGCCTTGCGCAGGACGTGGCGAAGCACCTCAATCTGCCCATCGGACGCGCGATCGTCGGCAAGTTCTCGGACGGCGAGGTGCTGGTCGAGCTGATCGAGAACGTGCGCGGCAAGGATGCGTTCGTGCTGCAGTCGACGTGCGCGCCGACCAACGACAACCTGATGGAGCTGCTGGTGATGATCGACGCGCTGAAGCGCTCCTCGGCGGCGCGCGTCACCGCGGCGATCCCGTATTTCGGCTACGCGCGACAGGACCGCAGGCCGCGCTCGGCGCGCGTGGCGATCAGCGCCAAGGTGGTGGCGAACATGCTGGCGTCGGTCGGCGTGGCGCGCGTGCTGACGATGGACCTGCATGCCGACCAGATCCAGGGGTTCTTCGACATCCCCGTGGACAACATCTACGCCGCGCCGGTGCTGCTGGGCGACGTGTGGAAGCAGCGCTACGAGGACTTGATCGTCGTCTCGCCGGACGTCGGCGGGGTGGTGCGGGCGAGGGCGCTGGCGAAGCGGCTGGAGTCCGACCTGGCGATCATCGACAAGCGGCGGCCGAAGGCGAACGTCGCCGAGGTGATGAACGTGATCGGCGAGGTGAGCGGGCGGACCTGCGTCATCATGGACGACATGGTGGACACCGCCGGCACCCTGGTGAAGGCGGCGCAGGTGCTGAAGGACGAGGGCGCGACCAAGGTGGTCGCCTACTGCACGCACCCGGTGCTCTCGGGCGGCGCGGTGGAGCGCATCGCCGGCTCGCCTCTCGACGAGCTGGTGGTGACCGACACCATCCCGCTGCGCGACGAGGCCCGCCAGTGCAAGAAAATCCGGCAGCTGTCGGTGGCCGGCCTGCTCGCCGAAACGATTTTGCGGATCTACACCGAGGAATCGGTGAGCTCCCTTTTCATTGAATAGATTTCCCAATCCAGGAGCAACGCGATGGCAATTGAAATCACCGCGCGCAAGCGCGAAGCGCAGGGCACGGGTCCGAGCCGCCGCCTGCGCAACGCCGGCAAGGTGCCGGGCATTCTCTACGGCGGCGACCAGGGCCCGGTCAACATCGAGCTCGACCACAAGGACCTGTTCATCAACCTGAAGAACGAGAGGTTTCACGCCTCGATCCTGACCCTCGAGCTGGCCGGAACCAAGGAGCAGGTGCTGCTGCGCGCGGTCAACATGCACCCGTTCAAGCTGCAGGTGCAGCACGTCGACTTCCAGCGCGTCGTCAAGGACAAGAAGATCCACATGAAAGTGCCGCTGCACTTCGTGAACGCCGAGAAATCGCCCGGCGTCAAGGAGCAGGGCGGCGTCGTCAGCCACGTGCTGAACGAGCTCGACGTCATCTGCCTGCCGGATGATCTGCCTGAATACATCGAGGTCGACCTCGGCAACCTCGCGGTCGGCCACTCGATGCACGTGCGCGAGCTCGCGCTGCCCAAGGGCATCGCGCTGGCGCTGCACAAGGACGAGAACCCGGTCGTCGCGACCGTGATCGTGCCGGCGCTGATCACCGAGGAAGAGGAAGCGGCCGCAGCCGCCGAGGCGGTGGCGCCCTCCGAGATACCGACGACCGAGCAGGCTGCTCCGCCGAAGGAAGGCGAGGCGCCGGCGGAGGGTGACAAGGCCGCTCCGAAGGCTGCTCCGAAGGCCGCCGAGAAGCCCGAAAAGCCGGAAAAACCCGAGAAAAAAGAGAAGAAGTAACCCACCTTGATCCGTCTCGTCGTCGGCTTGGGCAACCCGGGCAAGGAGCACGAACGCACGCGCCACAACGCGGGGTTCTGGCTCGTCGAGCGCTTCGCCTCGGCCAACGGCATCGTGCTGCGCAAGGACAACAAGTTCCAGGCGCTGGTCGGCCGGCACGAGCCGAGCGGCGCCTGGCTGCTCATGCCGCAGAGCTTCATGAACGCGAGCGGCCGCGCGGTGCAGATGCTCGCCGGGTTCTTCAAGATCAAGCCCGAGGAAATCCTGGTGGTGCACGACGAGCTCGATTTCCCGCCCGGCACCGCCAGGATCAAGCAGGGCGGCGGCATCGCCGGCCACAACGGCCTGAAGGACATCTCGCAGCGCCTCGCCACGCACGACTATTGGCGCCTGCGCCTGGGGGTCGGGAAGCCCCCGGCCGGAATGGAAGGCGCCGACTACGTGCTGCAAAAACCCCCGGCCGAGGAGCGTGCGGCGATCGATGCGGCCATCGAGAGATCCCTGGCCGTGCTGCCGCAATGCCTGTCGGGCGACATCCAGAGTGCCATGCAGAAGCTGCACACCGACGAAGACAAAAAGGCGGAACCGAAGAAAGAGCCCGAGAAGGAAAGCGGCCTCAAGTCTTCGCTGAAAGCCCTGTTCGGCAGGAAATGAACCTGAAGTGCGGGATCGTCGGCTTGCCGAACGTCGGCAAGTCGACCCTCTTCAATGCCCTCACCAGGGCAGGCATCGCGGCGGATAACTATCCGTTCTGCACCATCGAGCCCAACGTCGGCGTCGTGCAGGTGCCCGATCTGCGGCTCGAGGTCATCGCCGAGATCGCCCAGCCGCAGAAGCTGGTGCCGGCGGTGGTCGAGTTCGTCGACATCGCGGGTCTGGTCGCCGGCGCCTCCAAGGGAGAAGGGCTCGGCAACCAGTTCCTCGCCAGCATCCGCGAGACCGACGCCATCGCGCACGTGGTGCGCTGCTTCGACGACCCGAACGTGATCCACGTCGCGGGCAGGGTCGACCCGGCGTCGGACATCGGGACCATCAACACCGAGCTGGCGCTCGCCGACCTGGACGCGGTGGAAAAGCAGCTCGCCAAGTACGAGAAGCTGGCGCAGACTGGCGGCGACGAGGAGGCGCAACGCCTCGTTTCCGCCTTGAAAAAAGTCGGGCAAGCTCTGGATGCGGGGCTGCCGGCGCGCAGTCCTCGAACAAGTCGAGGCGTACGCGGCCAAGGAGGGCGCACCGGTGGTCCCGATCAGCGCTTCGATCGAAGCGCAGATCGCCGACATGCCGGAGGAGGACAAGAAGCTGTTTCTCGAGGACATGGGCATGGACGAGCCGGGGCTCAACCGCGTGATCCGCGCCGCGTACCAGCTGCTCGGGCTGCACACCTACTTCACCGCCGGTCCGAAGGAGGTGCGCGCCTGGACCATTCCGGCGGGGGCCACCGCGCCGCAGGCGGCTGGGGCGATCCACACCGACTTCGAGCGCGGCTTCATCCGGGCCGAGGTCGCGTCGTACGACGACTTCGTCGCCTGCGGCGGCGAGCAGGGCGCGAAGGAGTCTGGCAAGCTGCGCCTGGAGGGCAAGGACTACACTGTGCGCGACGGCGACGTCATCCACTTCCGCTTCAACGTCTGATGCTGCAGACCACCTTCGGCTCCGCCGCGCCCTCGGACATTCCCCACCTGGTCCGCCTGCTCGGGCTGCTCTTCACCCAGGAACCCGAATTCTCGCCGAACGCCGAGAAGCAAAGCGAAGCGCTCGACGCGATCCTCCACGATCGCTCGCGCGGGCGCATTTTCGTCGCCCGCGAAGGCGGCAAGGTGGTGGGGATGGCGAGCCTGCTTTACACCATCAGCACCGCCGAGGGCGGCAAGGCGGCTTGGTTCGAGGATTTCATCGTGCAGCCGGAATACCGCCGCCAGGGAATCGGCACGCGGCTGCTCGAGTACGTGATCCAGCAGGCGCGCGCCGAAGGAGTCCTGCGCATCACGCTGCTCACCGACCTGAAGAACGACAACGCGCAGGATCTGTACCGCAAGCTGGGGTTCGTCAATTCGTCGATGCAGGCGATGCGGCTGAAGCGGTGCAGCCGGCGCAGGTTGTAGTGCGGCACCGAGGCGTAGAGATGGTGCTCGATGTGGTAGTTCACCTGGTGCGGAAAGATCAGCCACTCGAGCCAGGCCGGCGCGACGTTGGTGCGTGCCGCGGTGAGCGGCGAGGAGAAATCGGTGGTCGCGCCGTGCTCGGAAATGGCGCGCAGCCTGAGAATGGCCTGCACGACCGTGACGAGCGGCAGGATCCACAGCACGAGGTATTGGACCAGGTAGCCGCTCAAGCCAAAGAGAAGTAAAGCAGCAAGGTGAAAAAAGATCACTGCGTTTCTGTCGCTGCGCGCTTCGTCGCGCAATTTGGATGAAGTGTCGTCGAGCGGCCGGACCGCTTTATTCGTCGCCGTGTTCAGCGCCGGCGCCCCGCCGAGGAAATAGGCGTACGTTTTCCACGCCGTTAGTCCCAAGAGGTCTTTGAGAAGCTTCTTGACGAGGTAGGCGCGACCGCGCGGATAACCGCCATGCAGCGCGGTGTCCGGATCGAGCTCGCCGTACAGGTGGTTGTGGTGCAGGCGATGGATCACGCGGTAGGTGCGCATCGAGAGCCCCTGCACCGTCGAGCAGGCGCGGCCCACGGCGTCGTTGAGCCAGCGCGAGTCGTAGAGCAGATAGTGCGCTGCGTCGTGCGCCATCACGAAGAGTGCATGCTGCCGCGTGCCCACGATGATTATTGATAACAGGATAATCAGAGGATTGGGCCAGAAGGCGAGAGCAGCTGCAATGGCGATCGCAATCACCGACACGTCCTGGACGAGCGCCGCAGTGGCGCGCCACGCCGAGCGGCGGGTGAGGCGCTGCACGAGCTCTTTCGGCAGCGCCTTGCGAAAGTCGTCCTTGAATTCTTCGCCCTGGACCGGCTCGCTCACTTGTCGATGCCGCCCAGCAGGATGTACTTGACTTCCAGGAACTCCTCGAGCCCGTACTTGGAGCCTTCGCGGCCGAGGCCCGACTGCTTAACACCGCCGAACGGCGCCACCTCGGTCGAGATGATGCCGACGTTGGCGCCGACGATGCCGGTCTCCATCTCCTCGGCGACCCTGAAGATGCGGCCGACGTCGCGGCTGTAGAAGTAGCCCGACAGCCCGAACTCGGTGTCGTTCGCGAGGCGGATCACCTCCTCCTCGGTCTTGAAGCGGATCAAAGGCGCCACCGGCCCGAAGGTCTCCTCGCGCGAGACCAGCATGTCGGGGGTGACGTTCGCCAGCACGGTGGGCTGGAAGAACAGGCCTCCGCGCTCATGGCGCTTGCCGCCGACGATCGCTCTGGCGCCTTTGCCGAGCGCGTCCGCGACGTGCTTCTCCACCTTCTCCAGGCCCTGCTGGTCGATCAGCGGGCCGATCACGACCCCGGGCTCGGTGCCGGGGCCGACCTTGAATCCCTTCACCTTCTCCGCGAGCCTGGCGGCGAAGGCGTCATAGACGCTGTCCTGGACGTAGATGCGATTGGCGCAGACGCAGGTCTGGCCGGCGTTGCGGTATTTGGAAGCGATCGAGCCTTCGACCGCGGCATCGAGGTCGGCATCGTCGAACACGATGAACGGCGCGTTGCCGCCGAGCTCGAGCGAGAGCTTCTTGATCGTGTCGGCGGACTGCTTCATGAGCGTGCGCCCGGTCTCCGTGGAGCCGGTAAAGGAGAGCTTGCGTACGGCGGGGTTGGCGCACAGCTCGCCGCCGATAGCGCGCGAATTTCCGGTGATGACGTTGAACACGCCTTTCGGGATGCCGGCGCGCTCGCCGAGCTCAGCCATGGCGAGCGCCGAGTAGGGCGTCTTGCCGGCGGGCTTGAGCACCACGGTGCAGCCCGCGGCGAGCGCCGGCCCGGCCTTGCGCGTGATCATCGCGTTCGGGAAGTTCCACGGCGTGATCAGCGCCGCGACGCCGATCGGCTGCTTGATGACGAGGACCCGCTTGTCTGTCCACGGCGAGGGGATGGTATCGCCGTAGGCGCGCTTGCCTTCCTCGGCGAACCACTCGATGAACGAAGCGCCGTAGGCGATCTCGCCGCGCGCTTCAGCCAGCGGCTTGCCCTGTTCCGCAGTGAGCAGCTGCGCGAGGTCATCCTGGCTCGCCATCATCAGCTCGAACCACTTGCGCAGGATGACGGCGCGCTCCTTGGCGGTCTTCGCGCGCCACGCCGGCCAGGCGCGCTCCGCGGCGGCGATCGCGCGCCGCGTCTCGGCGGCGCCCATGTCGGGAACCGTGCCGAGCGTTTGTCCACTGGCGGGGTTGATCACGGCCAGCGTTTTCGTCGCGTCCGCGCTGACCCACTGGCCATCGATATAGCACTGCTCCCGGAACAGCTTTGGATCCTTGAGAGGCAGCGCCGGCAGGCCGGCTTGCGCGGGTGCGTTCATGGCGTTCTCCAAAACGAAAATTCTACTCTCGGCATGGTTACAATGACTGCGTCACCCGGAGGAGGAAACCATGAAAAGACTCGTCGCAGCTTTGCTGTTCTTCGCGGCGGCGGCCGCGCACGCGCAGTATCCGCAACGTCCGGTCCAGCTGATCGTGCCCTGGGGCGCGGGCGGCGGTACCGACGCCACCGCCCGCATCATCGCCAGCCTCCTCGAGAGGGAGCTGAAGCAGCCGATCAACGTCGTCAATCGCACCGGCGGCTCCGGGGTCGTCGGGCACCAGGCGATCGCGTCGTCGCCGGCCGACGGCTACACCCTGGGCATGATCACCGTCGAAATCACCATGATGCATTGGGTCGGGCTCACACCGCTCACCTACAAGGACTACACGCCAGTCGGCCTGGTGAACGCCGACCCGGCGGGAATCCACGTCAGGGTGGACTCGCCCTACAAGAGCACGAAGGACCTGATCGCCGCGATCAAGGCGACGCCGGGAAAGATGAAAGCCTCCGGCACCGGGCAGGGCGGCATCTGGCATCTGGCGATCGCCGGACTGCTCAAGGACCAGGGCGTCGAGCCCACCGCGCTGCCATGGGTACCCTCGAACGGCGCGGCGCCCGGGCTGCAGGACCTCGTCGCCGGCGGCGTGGACGTAGTGCCCTGCTCGATTCCCGAGGCACGCTCGATGATCGATGCAGGCAAGGTGCGGGCGCTCGCCATCATGGATGCCAACCCGCCGGCGCTCTATCCGGGCGTGCCGACCCTCAGGAAGGAGCTCGGCACCGATTGGGCCATCGCTGCCTGGCGCGTGATTGCCGCGCCGAAGGGGATTCCGGCCGACGTGCACAAGACGCTCGTCAACGCGCTGAAGAAGGTCTACGACTCCAAGGACTACAAGGACTTCATGGCGAGCCGCGGCTTCGGCGTGCTGTGGGCCGATCCCGAGGGGACAGCGAAGTTCATGGCGAAGTCGGACAGCGATCTGGGTGCCGCCCTCAAAGCCGTCGGCCTCGCCAAGTAGCTTGAAAGTCAATGACGCCGTCACGGGCGTGGCCCTGCTCGCGCTCGCGGCGGTGTTGCTCTGGCATGTCCAGGGATTTCCGGAGATGCCGGGGCAGAAGTTCGGGCCGGCATGGTTTCCGGGGCTGATCGCGATCGGCCTCGGGGTTTGCGGCGCGCGGCTGGTTTACGCGGGCGCGCGGCGCCGCGGTCCCTGGATGACCCTGCCGGAGTGGGCGCACGGCGGGCGGCCGCTGGCCGCCGTCGCCTCGGTCCTGGGCGGGCTGGGCTTTTACATCACCGCCGCCGATACGCTCGGGTTTCATTTCACCGCGCTCCTGCTGATGGCCCTTTGGACACGTTTGATGGGAGCGTCCTGGCGCATCGTCGTTCCGGTCGCCGTGCTGGCGCCTATAGCGATCCACCTCGCGTTCTACAAGCTGCTGCGCATCCCGCTGCCCTGGGGCGTGCTCGAGCGCTTCGCGTTCTGACGTGACCGCCACCGTCCTCGCCCAGGCGCTGTCGCAGTTGTTCGATCCCTACGTGCTCTGGGTGATCCTCGGCTCGGCGGTGTTCGGACTGTTCGTCGGCGCGGTGCCCGGGCTCACTGCCACCATGGCCACGGCACTGCTCGTGCCGGTGACCTTCTTCATGCCGCCGGTGCCGGCCATTGCTTCCATCGTGACGGCTACTGCGATGGCGATCTTCGCAGGCGACATTCCGAGCTGCCTGCTGCGCATGCCCGGAACGCCGGCTTCGGCGGCCTACACCGATGAAGCCTATGCGATGACGAAGAAGGGGCAAGGCGAGCTCGCGCTCGGCGCCGGGCTCGTGTTCTCCGTCATCGGCGGGCTGTTCGGCACTGCGGTGCTGATCGCCGCGGCGCCGGCGCTGGCCGAGATCGCGCTCAAGTTTTCGTCCTTCGAATATTTCTGGCTGGTGGTGCTCGGCCTGGCGAGCGCGGTGTTCCTCGCGCTGGCGAATCCGCTGAAGGGCATCGTCTCGCTGCTCGCCGGCCTGCTGGTCGCCTCGGTCGGGCTCGACAACCCGGCGGGATTTCCGCGCTTCACCTTCGGCAATGCGGAGCTTGCCGGAGGCCTCACGCTGATCCCGATCATGATCGGCATGTTCGCGGTGTCGGAAATCATCCGCAACGTCGCCACCATCGACCAGCCCTGGGAGATGGCCCAGACGCGCATCGGCAACGTGTTCAACGGCATGTGGCAGCTCACGCGCCGCTACTGGCTGTCCATCATTCGCGGCAGCGCGCTCGGCACCGCGATCGGCGCGCTGCCAGGCGCGGGGGCAGACATCGCCGCCTGGATGTCTTATGCGATGTCGAAGCGATTCTCGAAGGAGCCGCAGAAATTCGGCACCGGCCACGTCGAGGGCATCATCGAAGCGGGCGCCTCGAACAACAGCGCGCTCGCCGGCGCCTGGATTCCGGCGCTGGTGTTCGGCATCCCGGGCGACTCGATCACCGCGATCGTGATCGGCGTGCTCTACATCAAGGGCCTCAATCCCGGCCCGACCATCTTCATGAACAACCCGGTGGCGATCTACGCCATCTTCATGGTGTTCATCCTCGCCAACCTGCTCATGCTGCCGCTCGGCTGGGCGGCCATCAAGGGCGCAAAGCAGATGCTGCGCGCGCCGCGCTCCGTGCTGATGCCGGCGATCCTGCTATTCTGCGTGGTCGGCTCGTTCGCCATCAACAATTCCATCTTCGGCGTCACGCTGATGCTGGTTTTCGGGGTGATCGGCTACGTGATGGAAGAGAACGGCTTTCCCATCGCGCCGGCGATCCTCGGCATGGTGCTGGGCGGCATGCTGGAGGAGAACTTCATCAGCTCGATGATCAAGGCGGACGGACGTCTGCTCGCATTTTTCGAGCGGCCGATCGCCGGCGGCCTGGGTGCGCTCGCGCTCGGCGTGCTGTGCTTTCCGTTGATTCGGCGCGCGTTTCGGTATTAGCATGCGTCGTAACTCTGGAGGAGAAGCACAATGATCACGTTTGCCATCAACGGCAGGGAAACGCTTTCCGACCAGCCGTCCGACACCCCGCTGCTGTGGGTCATCCGCGACGAGCTCGGTCTCACCGGAACCAAGTTCGGCTGCGGCGTGGCGCAGTGCGGCGCGTGCACGGTTCACGTGAACGGCGTGCCGACGCGATCGTGCGTCACCCCGGTATCGGCGGTTCAGGGAAAGAGAATCACCACCATCGAAGGGCTGTCGCCCGACGGCGATCATCCGCTGCAGAAGGCGTGGATCGCCGAGCAGGTGCCGCAGTGCGGCTACTGCCAGTCGGGGCAGATCATGGCCGCGGCGGCGTTGCTTGCTAGGACGAAAAGCCCTACGCGAGAGCAGATCGTGCAGCACATGTCGGGCAACCTCTGCCGCTGCGGCACCTACAACCAGATCGTCGCCGCGATCCAGCGCGCGGCGAGAGAAGCATAAGGAGGCGGCCATGAAACCGGGATTCGAAGGCATCGCCTTCCAGGGCATTTCGCGCCGAGCATTCCTGATCTCGAGCGGCGCCGCCGCCGTCGGCATCGCTTTTGGTTCCTTTTCCAAAAGAATATTCGCCCAGCTCGAGCCCTTTTCCCCCAACGGCTGGGTGCGCGTCGGCACCGACAACATCGTCACCGTCTATGCGCCCGCCTGCGAAATGGGACAGGGCGTGATGACTGCCATGCCGCTGCTCATCGCCGAGGAGATGGATCTCGACTGGGGCCGCGTTCGCGTCGAGCAGGCGCCCTACAACCCGAAGGTGTTCGGCAACCCGCTGTTCGGCGGCAACATGCTTGCCGGGGCTTCGCGCACGACCCGCGGCTACTACGAGGTGATGCGGCTCGCGGGCATGCAGGCG
>WNEV01000955.1_pt1 | contig 11612 bp, 6 predicted proteins | sample 5399861 | NCBI WGS metagenome assembly WNEV01 (sample SAMN13153335, study PRJNA577476) | soil metagenome | isolation source: 40 cm grassland meadow soil 2 days after 3rd rain plot 2 | place: USA:California | collected 2015-11-11 | reverse complement strand
GAGCGATGACAATGACTCGCCCCGTGGGCGGCTCAGCTGCGAGGAATGCCTTGGGGTCTGGGGGAAGGAAATGATCGCGGGATATGCGCACTGCTGGAATATAGAAAAAGAACGGAGGCGCCGGTGTAGCGGCGCCTCCTGGGTTGTCTTCCTAGCTACCAGCCGCGATGATATCCGCGCCCGTAACGACGATGCGGCCGCACGACGATCACGCGAGGTGCGTCGTAGTAGCGCGGTCCGACAACGATCAAGGGAGCAGGATGGTAGCGGTAGTAGTAAGGGCGTGCGTAGCGATGGTAATACGGCCGGCCGATCACAATCTGTCCGGCGAAGTACGGGTCTCCAAAACTCAGCGACACGCCAACGCGCGTCTGGGCGGCGCCGACGCCGGTGGCGAGACCAAGCAAGAGTGCGAGAATGACGAAGATGCGTTTCATTGGATGCCTCCTTGGCGTGCCCCTGACTAAGGAAGACACGTGCCATGCGGGCCGGAAGAAGTAAGTAGTTAAGTGGTAGCTGGTTACGCGTTTCGGGGGAAGCGGCGCCACTGTCCGACGGTGGCTACAGGTTGTCCTGTTCAGTCTCCGAAGCTGATCCCCAGGTCTCTGGCCGTGGCAATACTGTCAGAATCGAGGCGCACGCGGCGGGGAGTCGCCAACGCCTCCGCGATTGCGACCGGGACGATATTCGGCGGTTGTAACGCCACCATCATCCCGAACTGCCGCTCCGCAACCAGGCGAACCGCGGCGGCGCCGAACCGCAGCGCGAGCATCCGATCGAACGTCGTAGGGCCGCCACCCCGCTGCAGATGTCCGAGCACTAGTGACCGCGTCTCTTTCCCTGTCATCTGCTCGATCGAGTGCGCCACCTTTTCGGCGATGCCGCCGAGGCGTTCGTGCGCGGGATCGACCAAGGACACCGTGCCGCCCTTCGGCGCGGCACCTTCGGCCACTACGACCATGCTGAAATGCCGTCCTTCGGCCTCGCGGCGCCGGATCTTGTCGCAGACCTTGTCGATGTCGAAGGGGATTTCGGGAATCAGGATGACGTCCGCCGATCCGGCGATGCCCGAGCTCAGGGCGATGAAGCCGGCGTAGCGGCCCATCACCTCCACGACCATCACACGTTCATGGCTTTCCGCGGTTGAGTGCAGTTTGTCGATCGCGTCGGTCGCCGTGGAAACGGCCGTGTCGAAGCCGAACGTCGTAACGGTTCCGCCGACATCGTTATCGATCGTTTTGGGGACGCCGACGACGGGGAGACCCTTTTTCCAGAGCTGCAGCACGATACCGAGCGTGCCATCGCCGCCGATCGCCACCAGGGCGTCGAGACGATTCGCGCGGAAGGAATCGAGCAGCTCCTGGGTGCGGTCGCGCTCCTCCCAGGAGCCGTCCGGCCGCTGCACACGCCAGTTGAGGGGATTGCCGCGATTCGACGTGCCGAGGATCGTGCCGCCGAGGTGGGTGATGCCGCGGACTTCGTTCGGGCCCAAGGGCATCAGGTCGGCCTCGCCGAGCAGGCTGCCGAACCCCCGTCTGATCCCTAGGCATTCCCAGCCGCGATGCACCGCGCTGAGTACCACGGCGCGGATGACGGCATTGAGGCCCGGCGCGTCACCGCCGCCGGTGGAGATCGCAATCCTCACTGCTTGCCGGCGGCTCCCCCCTCGCGAATCAGCCGCACCACTTCGCCCGATTCGGCATGGCGCTTGGAGCTTTTCTTCGAGTACACGCGGCGGCCGTCGACGTCGACTTCAAAGACGCCGCCGGAGGATTGGATCAACCGCACCTCAGCATGGGGGAAGGCATCGCGGATTTCGGCCGCCAGACCGGTGGCCCGAGGTTCGTAGTTTCAGATGACGCAGTATTCGATTGTGACGGTCATGGCGTGAACGATAGTCGCGCTTGACACACCGCGCCACGGCGCCGACCTTGCGCCACAGCGTATGCGGCTCCTCTCGCGATTCTCGACCGCACCAGCGCTCTTCGTCCGCGTCGCGGTTTCGCTCGCCGCAATCGTCAGTTTCGGCGCCGGGCTCACTGTGTACGTCAACGGTCGAGTGCCGGCCGGCGAAAACCTGCCGCTGGCCGGCGCATTGCTCGTCCTCGTCGCGGCGATCACCCGCCGCTATGGCATCGCGCTTCCCGGTAACGGTTTTTCCTCATACGTCCTCGGTGTCATGCTGTTCGGGATCCTCGACCATGGCTGGGCGTTCGCCGCGATCGTCGCGCCATTCGCGATGCTGGTCGGTGACGTATTGCTGCGCCGCCTCCCGCTCCGCGCGTCGCTGGGGAACGCGGCGCATCTGACGGCAGGATCCACGTTCGTGGGACTCATGTACACCCGCCTGAGCGGAGCGACCGGAGTTGCGGCACTGTCCGCCGACAACGCCTGGGTGGTCGCGCTCACGATCGTCGTGCTGCCCATGATCGTGAACGGCACGTTCTATCTGGAGCTCGCCCTCGGTCAAACGATCGCGTGGGTGGACGCCCGGCTCACGCTGCGGTGGGAATCGATCGTCTACCTCGTATCCGCCGCCCTGGCACTGGGCTGGCTCGCGGTCGTGCACGCAACGCTTCCGAGTGGTACGCGCGCGTTGCTCATCGGCGCGCTGGCGCTCGCGACCTGGGGCAGTCTCGGTGTGCTGCGTCTGGGCGTGCGGGCCGACGAGCTGCAGCTGATTCAGCGGCTCGCCCACGTGATCGCCGCAGAGCTCACGTTGAGTCACAGCTTCCAGCGCGTGCAGGAGTTGGTGCGCCGGCTCGTCCCCTGGGAACAGATGGGATTTGCTCGCTACGATCCCCGCACGCGTCAAATGGAGCTGGTCGCCGACACGGCATCGCAACCTGGTGCCGCCGCGTTCCGATTCGATTCCGACGCCGGCCTGACTGGTGAAGCACTGCGGCTGCGCCGCCCCCTCGTGGCGCATGGACTCGCGCGAGATCAGGTCATAGTGCCGGGCGGCGAGACGCCGGGCTCGGAAATGCTCATCCCGCTCTACCACGCGGGTCAGCTCGTCGGTCTCTGGAGCGTCCGGCACTCGAATCCCACCATGTACCGTCAGTCGGATGGCGAGCTCCTGGAGCTGCTCGCGCCGCAACTCGCGCTCATGGTGGCGATCGATGGTTCGCTGCGTCCGGTGACCGGCGCGTCCGATCAGACGACGCAGTACGTGCAGACATTGACCGCCACGACGGAGGAGATTCACGCGTCCAGCGAGGAAGTCGCCGCGGCGGCCCAGCGCGCGAGTCATGGCGCGGGCCAGGCGGCAACGCTGGTCAGCACCGCCGCCCGTGAAGCGGGCCAGTTGAAGGAGAGCGCCGCCGAGCTCGCGACAGCCGGCGACCGGACGCGCGATGCGGGCTCGCAGATGGAAAAAACCACCGACCGGGTGCGGCAGGCGACCCAGACCGCGGTGCGGCAGCTGACCGATCTCGGCGCCACGACCGAGGAGAGCGCCGCCGAAGTGGGGCGCCTGCGTGAAGTGGCGTCGCAGGTCGAGAAGTTCTCCGAAACGATTGGTTTCGTCGCGAATCAGACGAATCTGCTGGCGCTCAACGCGACGATCGAGGCCGCGCGCGCGGGGATTCACGGCCGTGGGTTTGCCGTCGTCGCCGATGAAGTGCACAAGCTCGCCGAGGCGAGCGGACGGGAGGCGCGCAACGTCGGCAAGGCGGTCCAGGACACGCGGCGCGCATTGGACCGCGCCGCCCAGCTCATCGAGCGGATCCGCGGCGATCTGGGCCAGGTGGTTCAGAGCTCCGCGGCGTGGGTACAGGACCTCGAACGGATCGCGGAAGCGGCCGCAGAGACGGCGCGCGCCGGGAAACAGGTGGCGGAAATCGGACGTCACAGCGCCGAGCTGGCGACGCGCATCACCGACTCCCTCGGACAGGCGCTAACGGGCGCGCAGACCTCCAGCCAGGAGGCCGAGGCGGTTGCCGCCGCGGCGTCCGAGCAACTGCGGGCTATTCAGGACCTCGCCAAAGGCGCGACCGAGCTTTCGGCGCTGGCCGAGCAGCTCTCCCAGGCACTGCGCTTCATCAAAGGAGGGAACGGACACCCTTAGGCGGGACCGGGAGGGAGCCCCAACGGCTTGTGACCGAGGTTACAGGGGTTTCTTCACGAGGGGCTGATTATTAAAGTGAAGAGCCAACCTCGGGGAGAAGACATGCGCGCCCGGACGACACTACTGGTGTTTTATCTCAGCGCGGTTCCTGCGCTGTGCATCGCCCAGCATACCCATCAGTTCGAAATCGGCGGATTCGGATCCTACACGCGCTATGACCGCGCATTCGTGCTCGACAAGCAGATCGGGGGCGGCGGGCGGCTCGGCTACTTTTTCAGTCACGTCGTCGGCATCGAGTTCGAAATGGGTTATCAGCAGCCGACACCCTATGCCGGGGGCAACAACGCGACCGCGACGCTGGCGAGCGGCAGTCTCGTACTCAACACGGGCAACGAGCACAACCTCTTTTATGTCCTCGGTGGCTACACCCGGCTCGAGTTCGGCGACCGGCCAGCCTACAGCTTCTCCGACAACGCCGTGCACGGTGCGATTGGAGACCGGCTGTTTTTGGGCGGCCGAGTCGCCCTCCGGATTGAAGGGCGGGCGATCTACTCGCCCAGCACCAGGTTCTCGAGTGGCAATTGGGCGGGACACATCGTCGGCTCGGCGGGGCTATCGATTTTCACCGGACCTGGCGCGCTGCGCGACGCCGATCTGGACGGCGTCGCTGACGGGAAGGATGCGTGTCCCGGGACGCCGACCGGCGCCGTCGTCGATGCGCGTGGGTGTCCGAGTGACTCCGACCGCGACAAGGTCTACAACGGGCTCGACGCCTGTCCCAACACCGTAGAGGGCGCAGAGGTCGACGCCCGCGGTTGCCCCAAGGATACGGATTCTGATGGCGTATCCGACGGGATCGACAAGTGCCCGAACACGCCGACCGGTGCTCGTGTGGACGCGCAGGGCTGTCCCACCGATAGCGACCGGGACGGCGTGCCTGACGGTCCCGACCAGTGTCCCAACACGCCGGTCGGTGCGACCGTCGACACGAACGGCTGTCCGGTCGACAGCGACCGCGACGGCGTAGCCGACGGCATCGACAAGTGCCCCAATACACCGGCGCGGACCGAGGTGGATTCGGCAGGCTGCCAGCGCTCGTCGGATACCGACGGCGACGGCATAGACGACACCAAGGACAAATGCCCCGGAACGGCGGCCGGCACGCGCGTTGATGCGGCCGGATGTCCGATCCTCTTTACGGAGGCCAAGACCCCAGTTGTGCTGCGCGGCGTGACTTTCGAGACGGGCCGCTCTGCGTTGAAGCCTGATTCGTACACCATTCTCGACATCGTGGCGGCGTCGCTCGTTGCCAACCCCGGCATCAAGATCGAAATCGGCGGACACACCGACAACACGGGGGCCTCGGCGACGAACCTGCGTCTGTCGCAGGCACGTGCCGATGCCGTACGGGCGTACCTGGCGAGCAAGGGCGTCACTCCCGAGCGGATGGTCTCCAAGGGGTATGGTGCAGCGCAGCCGGTCGCGCAGAACACGACGGCAACCGGTCGCGCGCAGAACCGGCGCGTCGAGCTGCGGCAGACTAACTGAGGCGGAGGCCAAACGTGAAACGCATCGCCCCGATACTCATCGTGCTCGCGCTGACGGCAACGCGGCTGGAGGCGCAGTATGCTCGCCGCTACGAAGTCGGCGTATTCGGCGCCTACACGAGATATGACAAGGCCTTCGGTCTCGCCGACAAGCCCGGCGGCGGCGTGCGCTTCGCGTACGCGCTCACACCGATGATCGATCTCGAGGTCGAGGCGCTGTTCCAGTCACCGCAGGATGTCGGCGCGGCGCACATCGAGGGGCTGATCGGCAGCGGAAGCCTTGTCGTGAACGCGCTGAACGCGAGCCGCATGTCCGTCTACGTGCTCGGTGGCTACTCGCTACTCGATTTCGGCAATACCAATCCCTACCATTTCACCGACGGCGGATTCCACGGCGGCGCCGGGGCAAAGTTCTTCATGAGCTCGCGGTTCGCGCTCCGATTTGAGGCGCGCGGCATCTACACGCCAAGCACGACGAGCGCGTTTCCCGGCGGGTCGAAAAACGCAACGCACCTTATGGCGTCAGCGGGGTTCGCGTTCTTCCAGCCGGACCCGGCCCGCGCCGGGGACGCCGATCAGGACGGCGTCGGGGACAAGAATGACGCCTGCCCCGATACGCCACGTGGCGCGACCGTCGATAACCGCGGTTGTCCCGCCGACTCCGATAGTGACGGCGTATTGAACGGGATCGATCAGTGCCCCAATACGCCGACGGGTGCGACGGTGGATGCGATGGGCTGCCCGCACGATCAAGACGGCGACAAGGTGTTCGACGGGATCGATCAGTGCCCCGACACGCCAGCCGGTACAGCCGTGGACGCGAAGGGGTGTCCGCTCGCCGGAGCCGCTCCGACGACGCCGCTGGCTGACTCGGACCACGATGGCGTGAACGATTTCCTCGACAAGTGTCCGGACACACCGGCGGGCGCGACCGTCGATTCGACGGGATGCCCGATTGATTCCGATCACGACGGGGTTTGGGACGGGCTCGATAAGTGCCCGGATACCCCGGCCGGCGCGACGGTCGATGCGAACGGCTGCCCGTCGGATTCCGACGGCGACAAGGTCTTCGACGGCATCGATCGCTGCCCCGACACGCCTGCCGGCACGCCGGTTGACGCGTTCGGCTGTCCGGCAGACAGCGACAAGGATGGCGTGGGCGATGGCCTCGACAAGTGTCCCAACACGCCGCCCGGGATTCAGGTCGATGCAAACGGGTGCCCGCTCGCGCACGACACCGACGGTGACGGGGTGATCGATCCGCAGGATCGCTGCCCCAACACGCCGGCGGGTTCGCGCGTCGATCAATTCGGCTGCCTGTTGCTGTTCGAGGAGCGCCCGGTGACTCCGGCGCCCCCGGGCGCGCCGCCGGCCCGCCCGACGCTGATTCTGCAGGGCGTGAACTTCCAGAGCGGCAGATCGGTGCTGACGACCTCGTCGTACGCAGTTCTGGATCAGGTGGCTGGGTCCCTCGTAGCCAATCCCGAGATTCGGATCGAGATCGCGGGATATACGGACTCCACGGGCCGGCGTCCGATGAACCTCCACCTCTCCATGGCGCGGGCTGCCGCCGTGCGCGCGTATCTCGCTCGCCGAGGAGTCAGCCCCATGCGGATGCAGGCACGAGGATACGGAGCGTCCGGATACATCGCCCCTAACGCCACGCCGGAAGGTAGAGCACAAAATCGGCGAGTAGAGCTGCACAAACTGAATTAGGACCTGCAAAAGCTAGACGCACCGACGCAGCAGCGGTGAACAGGCTGGAGGGGTTGGGACAAGCGTCTGTCCCGACCCCTCTTGACCGTTAGCCGCGGTGCGTCTGCTGCGTCTAGTTTTTGCATGGCCCTGTCGTATTTTTGTCTCTCCCCTACCCTCTCGAGACCCGTATGCGTTTGCAACGTGTCGTGATCATCGGTCTTCTGGTCCCAGCCGGCCTCCAGGGACAACAGCGTGCCTGGCAATCCACCGACTACTATCGGCTGACCGTCGTGAGCAGTCCGGCGCTGTCGCCCGACGCGCGACGCGTCGCGTTCGTCGTGACCACCGTCGTCGAGGACAAGGACCGGCGCCACAACGAGATCTGGATGGCGCCCGCCGACGGCTCCGCGCCGGCGTTCCGCTACACCAGTCCCACGACCGAAGCGTCGAACCCGAACTGGTCGCCCGACGGCTCGTTGCTCGCGTTCTCGAGCAAGCGCGAGGGCGCGGATGACGACATCTGGTTTCTGCGGACCGCCGCTCCGGGCGGCGAAGCATTCCAGATCAAAGGCGTCCACGCGATGCCCATCTTCTCGGCAAATGGGCAATGGCTCGCGTATGCGTGGCGCGGCGATGAGCCGGACAGCATGAAGAAGGAGACGTGGCGGACTCGCGTGTCCCCCGCCGCGATCACCCGCGGTGCCGATCCCAAACGCTTCGACGGCCGTGTGTATACCTCGATCCCGATCGTCGGCGATGAGCGCGGGTACCTCCCCCCGCGCGAGACCAGGCGCGCCAGCCATTTGTATCTCGTACCGCTCGCCGGCGGTGCACCGCGCCAGCTCACCACCGGCGACCTGAGCCAGAACTCGCCGGCGTGGTCGCCCGATGGCAAGACGATCGCATTCGATCAGGACTCCACCGAAAACAAGGAGGTGCGGAACGACAACTGGCCCGCGCTCTTCCTCGTCAATGTTGCCGATGGCACGACTCGAGCCCTTCCGACCGGTTTCCCGCAAAGCAGCTCGCCCGCCTGGTCTCCGGACGGGAAGACGATCGCGTTCGTGTGCTCAAAAGGCCGGGACGTGGAGAACGACATCTGCATCATTCCGGCAAGCGGAGGCAGCGCCCGAAACCTTACGGCGATGGACTGGAGTCTCGACCCCAGCGGTCCCACCTGGTCGGCCGATGGCAAGACGATCTACTTCAGCGCCGAGACCAACGGCAACGTGCACCTCTTTGCCGTGGCGGTCGCTGGTGGCCCAGTTCGTCAGGTGACAACGGGAGAGCGCCAGCTGCGCGGCTTCTCGCTCAGTACAGACGGGCGGTCGCTCGCCTACACGGCCAGCGACATCACGCATGGCACCGAGCTGTATGTGGCTCCGCTCGCTCGCGGGACGGACCGCCGGCTCACATCGTTCAACGATTCGCTCTTGAAGCAAGTCACCGTGATTCCCGCCGACACGTTCTGGTTCACCGGCGTCGGCGGCCTGAAGATCGAAGGCTGGTTGATGAAGCCGTACGGCTATCAGCCGGGCAAGAGCTACCCACTGGTGCTCTCGATTCACGGCGGCCCGCACTCGAACTACGGCAACGTGTTGTTTCCGGAGTTTCAGATGCTGGCGGGTCAGGGCTACTGGACGTTGTTCACGAATCCACGCGGGTCGAGCGGCTACGGGCACGCGTTCACGTACGCGACGCGCGCACGGTGGGGGATGGAGGACTACCAGGATCTCATGCAGGCGGTGGACGTCGCGATCGCACGCAGCAAGGGCGGCGTCGACACGGCGCGCATGGCGGTCCTGGGCGGCTCGTACGGCGGCTTCATGACGAATTGGATCGTCGGCCACACCAACCGGTTCCGGGTGGCGCAAACCGATCGCTCGATCTTCAACTGGTATTCGTGGTACGGATCGTCCGATGCCCAGGGGCTGACCGAGTACGAGTTCAATGGGGCGCCGTGGGAGAGCGATTCACTCTACCGCGTGCTCTCGCCGATGAAGTACGCGACCAGCATGCACACACCGATGTTGATCGTGCACTCCGAGGACGACAAGCGCGTGCCGATCACCGATGCCGAGCAGCTCTTCATGTCGTTGCGCAAACGCGGCATCCCGGCCGAGTTCGTGCGCTATCCGCGCTCCTCCCACGGTCTGTCGCGCACGGGTCCGCCCTGGCTGCTGGTCGACCGGCTGGAGCGGATCCGGACCTGGTTCGCGCATTGGATCGGGACCGGCGAAGCGGCGCCCGCGGCTACGACGAGCCAGCATTGATCGCTCGGCAGTCCGTCCTGCTCGCGCTGGCGGTCACGCTGCTGGCGGAGCCGGGGCTCGCACAGCAGCGTCGCGCGCGCCCGGCAACGCCACCCGCCGCCCCTCGCCGCCCTCCGCCGCCCCCCGCCGCCGCCGTTATACCCACGCCGCGCTCCGTGCTGGGGTTCGAGCCCGGCGACGACCGCAAGCTCGTGGAATGGCCCGTGCTCGTCCGGTACTTCGAGGCGCTCGCCAAGGCGAGTGACCGGGTCGATTACCGCGAGCTCGGCAAGACGACGCTCGGCGCGCCCTTCATCGCGCTCGTGATTTCGAGCCCGCAGAACCTGCGGCGGCTCGACTACTACCGGCAGGTGAACGCGGGACTCGCGGACCCCCGCTCATTCCGGACCAGTCGGGCCGCCCGCGAGGCGCTGCAAAACGGCAAGACGATCGTGCTCATCACATCGAGCATTCATTCGACGGAGGTGGGTGGGCACCTCTCGCCTGTCGCGCTGGCGTACCGGTTGGCGACCGACACCGGTGCGACGACGCGCGCGATCCTGGACAACGTGATTCTCTGGCTCGTGCCGTCCTTGAACCCCGATGGCGTCACGATCGTGGCGAAGTGGTACAACCGCACGATCGGGACGACCGCGGAAGGAACCTCGCCACCGGAGCTGTACCACCATTACACCGGGCACGACAACAACCGCGACTGGTACGCGTTCACGCAGGTCGAAACGCAGCTGACGGTCGATTCACTCTACAACGTCTGGCATCCGCAGATCGTGCACGACATCCATCAGATGGATGCGAACGGCGCGCGGCTGTTTCTGCCTCCGTATCTCGATCCCGTCGAGCCCAACGTCGATCCGCTGCTCATCGATGGTGTGAACGCGCTGGGCAGCGCGATGGCGTGGGAGCTCGCCGGCCAGGGCAAGTCCGGCATTTCGATCAATTCCACGTACGACGCCTGGACGCCCGCGCGCGCGTATCAGCATTATCACGGCGGCGTGCGGATCCTTTCGGAGACGGCAAGCGCGGACCTCGCGACGCCGATCGACGTCCCGTTCGACCGGCTGCAGGCGCGCGAGCGCGGATACAACCCGCGCGAGCGATCGTGGAACTTCACGAACCCCTGGCGCGGGGGACGCTGGTCGCTGCGCGATATCGTGTCCTATCAGACGGAAGGCGCCTACGCGCTGCTCACGCATGCGGCGCGCGAGCGCGAGCGCTGGCTTGCCAATTTCTTCAACGTCGAGACGCGCGCGATCCGCGGTTGGCGGGAATGGCCGTATGCCTACGTGATCTCCGCGCGCCAGGACTCGGTCGCGCTGAGCGCGATGCTCGGGATCTTGCGGCGCGGCGGGGTGGAGATTCGCACGGCCCTGCAGTCGTTCAGCGTGCAGGGCCAGCGCCATGCCGCGGGGACGTACGTCGTCGTGCTGCGCCAACCGTACGCGGCATTCGCCAAAACGCTCCTGGAAGTGCAGAACTATCCTGACCGGAGACTGTATCCCGGTGGACCGCCGGAGCGCCCCTACGACGTCACCGCGCACACCCTGCCGCTGCTGATGCGAGTGACGGCGATCGCGGCAAACGACTCGTTGCGCGTTCCGTTGTCGTCGCCGATCACGCCGAGATCGGTCAATCCCATCCCGCCGCTGCAGGCTGACACGCAGCGCATTGGTCTCTACAAATCGTACGACGCGGCGATGGATGAGGGTTGGACGCGGTGGGTGTTCGACAACTGGAAGGTGCCCTACACATCGCTCGTCGACTCCGTGGTGCGCGCGGGGAAGCTGCACGATCAGTTCGACGTGATCATTCTGCCCGATCAGTCGCCGCGCGAGATTCTCGAAGGCCTGCCGCCGCGCTATCCGGCGCCGTACGCGGGAGGCATCGGTCCCGACGGCAGCGAAGCGCTGCGGCAGTTCGTCGTCGACGGCGGAACGCTCATCGCGTTGAATGAGGCGAGCCGATTCGCGATTCAGGCGCTGCTGCTGCCGGTGCGGAACGTGCTCGAAGCGGTGGGCGACGAGGATT
>WNEV01000918.1_pt1 | contig 11947 bp, 12 predicted proteins | sample 5399861 | NCBI WGS metagenome assembly WNEV01 (sample SAMN13153335, study PRJNA577476) | soil metagenome | isolation source: 40 cm grassland meadow soil 2 days after 3rd rain plot 2 | place: USA:California | collected 2015-11-11 | reverse complement strand
AGGCCGGCCGCCGTTCGCCTGAATCAGCACGTCGAACGGCGGCCGGCCTTTCCAGGCGATCTTCGGCGCGTTGTAGAGTCCCACGGCGAGCAGAAGCACGGCGTACCACCACAAAATGCGCGGCCCGACGAAAAAATAGAATGCCGCCACGAATGGAACTTGCACCGCGGCAATCTGCCATTTCAACGCAGCCAGTTGTTCGCGCGCGCCGCGTGAACCGAACATGAACGTGCCTTTGCGTGGGTTCAGCGAATCGCTCTCGGCATCGACAATGTCATTGACGCCGTAAAGCAGAAAGCCAAGCGGAAACAGTACGAAAACCAATCCCAGCCAGAGTTTTCCGGAATGCAAAATGTCCGCATGTCCGAGCGGCATGAGGTAAAAGAGGGAGGTCGTGCTCCACAGCCCGGGCCGCGAAACCTGCAGCAAGAAAACCAGATAGGAATGAGATTGTTGTCGGCTAGCAACACTGGGAGGGGCTTGGGCGGCTTCGGCCATCCGCTTCAATATACCGCGATTAAGTCCGGGCCCGGGTTTTCATACCATCGCGATGTGCTGAATTGTTTCGCTGGTTTTGAAAGCTTCACGGAAATTGCAGGCCAAGAAGATCCGCTGCCAGAGCAATCTGCGTGGCCGCTAGATGAGGCCGAGCGAGGCGAACGCGGTGATCGAAGCGCAGCCGAGGGCAACGCCCATGACCACGCCTGCCAAGACATCGCTTAGGAAGTGCATCCCCAGCACGATGCGAGACACAGCAATGCTCAGCGCCAGGAAAAAAAGCATGCCTTCGAGCGAAGGATAAAAGTAGCTGACCACCAGCGCGATCGAAAACGCCGTCATCGTGTGGCCCGAAGGAAACGAAAACTTGTCCGGAGGCAGCACCTTCGACCAGCAGTGCGGCTCGATCTGGCAAGGCCTCGGCCGCTGGCTCAGTCTCTTCAGCGCTTTGAAGACAAAAATGCCCAGAACCGCCGCGGAGCCTGCAGCCCCGATGGCCGCAAAACGCTGGGGGCCTCCATACGCGAGCAGCATCAGCCCCAGGCCGTACCAGATCCAGCCGTCGCCCATGCGCGTGGCCGCGATCATCCAGATGCGGATCCAGCGCGGGGCGCGCCAGCGATTCATCCGCCGCATCAGCCGATGATCGCGCCGGTCGATGTATCCCCAGAGGTTGCGTGCGACTGCCATCGCCTTACCTCACCCACACCGCTGGAAACAGACATGCGCTTTCAATCAGAAAGATGCATGCATAGGCGAGAAAGATTTCCAGCCAGCAAACCGCCCGTGCGTGAATTGTTTTTCTTTTCGGATGCGGCGACGAATTGGAGGGCTTGCGCACCACGCACCTCAACTTGCCCAGTTGGCCTCGAAGTTGGAATCCAAATCCCACAGCATCCGCTTGCGCTTCTCGCCGCGCTCAATCGCGGAGGACCACTTCCGGCAATAACGAATTTCGTTCAGCCAGTGTCCCGCTGTGAAAGCCGGCACCAGTAACGCCAGCGGTGACATCGCCAGCGTCCACGGTTCGTCCCAGAAGAGTGACCGCACGATGCTGAAAACGTCTGCCGTAAGCTTGCCCCAGCTCCCGTGCACGCCGTGGATTCGTCCATGCCCAGTCCGCAGTCCCGCGAAAAATTCATCTATCGTTCGCGCGCCCCGCACTTCCGTAAACGTATGTCCGACGCCCGCGATGGTGTGCGAGTCGCTGCCCGCAATCGCGATTTTTCCCAGTCGTGTCGCCAGCCGCGCAGCACTCTCATTGGACCGGGGCCACATCTGCCCGTTGCGCGTCTCAAACGCCGGCACATACGATTCAAACCAATGAAAATCTTCCGCTTCGCGGCGCCCAGTCAACCCGGAGAAAACATGATTGGCGCTGAAGAAAAGTTTACGTTCGGTGAGGTACATCAACAGCGCTATGAAATCATTTCTACGCCGGTGAATTTCAGCATGGTCGCGTTCGGTTATGCCATAGACGCCCATATGCATCTCGGTTCCGCTGGGCATTCGGACGGTCACTTCTTCGCTTAGGAAAAAGTCGGCATACTGCCGCAGGGGCTCCGCGCCGTCGATGGAGTCATGGTCGGTTAGGGTGACGATGGACATGCCCATTCGCTTCAGCCGTTCATAGACTTCCGCGGGCTCGGTGTAGCACTCCCGGCAAATGCGATTTAGCCCGGGAGCGTTGAACATTCCGGATGCGATCGAGTGAACATGAAGGTCGCAGCGCATGGTGTAATTTTCTTCCCTCGATATGAACAGCCTGTAAAGAGGTTGCGAAATCTGCGTGAATGTGTCTACGGAACCTATTGAGCACAAATCAGTTATTCGGTTATCCACATGGCATGGAGCGTGCTCTCCCCAATTAGCTTCGGTTTGTGGCACAATCCTGCCAATGAAAAAAATTCACGTCGTCTTCCATGATGGCGGAGGAGGGCATCGCAACGCCGCAGTAGCTTTACAGACGGTAATTTCCCAGCAGCAACGTGACTGGCAGATCGAACTCGTCCAGTTCCAGGACCTGACGGACCGGCTGGACGTTTTGCGCAAACTCACCGGGATTCGTATACAGCAGCAGTACAATATCCTGCTGCAAAACGGCTGGACCCTTGGCAGCACGTATCTCCTGCGCATTCTCCAGGCCACCATCCGCATATTTCACCGGCCGTTGGTAAATCTGCTCGAACGATTTTGGCGCGAAAAACCTGCGGACTTGCTCATCTCCGTAATCCCTCATTTCAACCGGCAAATTTGCGAGAGCTGGAACAAGGTTTATCCCGGCCGTCCGTTTGTCACCATCATCACGGACCTGGCCGATTTTCCGCCGCGCTTCTGGATCGAGCCGATCGCGGAGCAGTATGTGATCGCTGGCACGGAAAAAGCCGCCGACCAGGCGCGAGCGATGGGCCATGATGACGCTCATATTTTTCTGACTTCGGGAATGATTTTGCGCTCGGATTTTTACCTCGAAGACAATTCAGATTCGGTTGCGCTGCGCCGGGAAATGGGATTGCGGGAAGATTTGCCGACGGCCATCGTGCTCTTCGGCGGCCACGGTTCCAAAGTGATGTGCGACATCACGGAAAAACTCGAGGCTGCTGGGTTGCCGCTGCAATTGATTCTGATTTGCGGACGAAACGAAGAGCTCGCCGCGAAATTGCGCGCCCGCCGTTGGAAAATGCCGGTTCATATCGTTGGCTTTACGAAGGAAGTTCATCGGCTGATGCGCGCTGCGGATTTTCTGATCGGCAAGCCCGGCCCCGGCAGCGTCGCGGAAGCCATGGTTCGCAAGCTTCCCGTATTGATCGAATGCAACGCGTGGACGCTTCCCCAGGAGCGCTACAATGCGGACTGGGTGAAAGAAAAGGGCGTCGGCATTGTATTGAAGAGTTTCGAAAACGTCGTGGAAGGTGTGAAGCGGATGCTCGATCCCGCAACGCTTGCCAAATTTCGAAGTAACGTAGCTGCTCAGAACAATCGTGCCGTTTTCGAAATCCCAGAAATTTTGGCCAAGCTCCTAATCGAAACAAATTCTACCCTGGGGCGCGCGACGCGGGCGGCTGTCGAAGCGGAAGCTCGCTAGAATTCCTGCCGGCAGAAAAAGTAGTTCCACGTTCCGATCAGAATATTTTCAGCCGAAATTGAAAGTCGAAAACACCAACTACGGATGGAGTTGCGCGTGTTCGGCGCGGCCGGGATGCGGGAATCTCGGGCCGGCGTTTGAGTTGTTCGCCGGTGTATGCATGTGGGGTTTCGCGCACTTGATGGCCCACCAGCGGGAGGCAAATCGCTTCGAATCGCACAACTTTACGCAGCCGCCTCGCCGATGCGATTCCTCGCAACGACAAAAGCACCCGCCTGCAGGAACTTTCCGCAGCAACGCCGGCGTGTCCGCGAGCAGTGTGAGCGAGCAGGCCAGGAAGGCAGCTCCAAAGAGGCACGTCCTCCAGAAGATTCGCCGCGACATAATCTTGGCAACGTGCCCACGCATGGGCGTTATTCTGTGGAGGGTCTGGAAAAAAACCGATAGTTCCCAGAGTTCGAAAAATTTGTTACCCGGGTCCTGGAACCAGGTGGCAAAGAAGTATTCGAATGTGATAAACACGGGCAGGTTCCTGATTTAGCGTGGAATCGGTTCCGAATTGAAACGCTAGTGCAGATTTGGCGTTTGTGGATGCACGTAGGGTGAAGCTAACTTAAACATAAGCAAGTACTTATGTGGAGGCCCTTGGTGCGCCACATTGGCGGAAGCCTTGCATAAGAAGGCAGCGTGGGCGCGTTTCAAATGACGAAATGTAGGGAGAGACAAGCGAGGGGGAAGGGGCTTGCTTGTCACTTTTTGCAGATCGTTCCCACCTGCCTCTGAGAGGGAAGCAAGTGATGGATGACCCCACGCGCTGGTGTGAAAACGACGCCAGCAACTGAAACGCGCCTTCAGGGGCCCCCATCCCAAGCGGGGGCCCCTCCTTTTTTGGCGCAAGCACTGCAGAACTCTCCCGGCAGTTTTCGTTTCCCGCAAAGCCGAAACCGGCAGTTGGCCGCGGAAACGAACTCGACCGCATTTCCAGCCGCTCCTTGACTTGGTTCGACCTAGCCACTCGGAATTAGACTAATTCACTTTGCGGGCGACGGCGATGCGTGCCTGGCCCAGCGCATGCGCCACCTGCGTCTCGCGCAAGCGAGAAGCGTCGTACTCGAACGACAACCGTTTCTTCGATTCGTCAAGGCGGAATCGCCGCAAGCCGTAAGTGTTCGCGAATTCGCCGAGGTGGCGCAGTTGCTGTTCCGTCAGCGGTGATTGCAATTCGTAGGTAATTTCCACGAGTGTCATGGGCGGCATTATACCAGCCGCCGCGGAATTCGAGGCCTATCCGCGCGTAACCTGAATTCATCTAACATAGTGATATGTCCGACTCATCGCCAATGTCCAAGCCTCAAGTTCCAAGCCTGACGTTTTTGACGACACTGGAAAAACGAAAGGATCCCGTCTGCGGAATGATGGTTGCGGCGGAAAAGGCCGCCGCCAAAATCGAGCACGCCGGAAACACCTACTACTTCTGCTCGACGCGTTGTGCCGAACGATTTTCGGACGAGCCGGAAAAATTTCTCGCTGCTCCAGGAACCGCAGGAATGGAGCAGGGTCCCGCGCACGCGGAACACGATGCGGCGCGACACTCGGGAGCGACTGCATCGCGCGCCGCGACTGACGAAAAGAAAATTCGTTACACTTGTCCGATGCATCCCCAGATCATCCAGATTGGTCCGGGGAGTTGCCCGATTTGCGGCATGGCCCTGGAGCCGATGGACGTTTTCGCGGAAGTCGAAGCCGATCCCGAGTACGACTCCATGCGGCAGCGTTTCTGGATCAGCGCGGTATTGTCTCTTCCGCTTCTGCTCCTTTCCATGGTGGGCGACCTGATGGGCGCCCAGCTAACGCCCGCAGTTCGAAATGGGATCGAGTTTTTTCTTGCGACGCCAGTTGTTCTCTGGGGCGGATGGCCTTTTTTTGAGCGCTTCTGGTCCTCGCTCGTCAATCGCAGCCCGAACATGTTCACGCTGATCGGGCTCGGCACTGGCGCCGCGTACTTCGACAGCGTGCTTGCCACTTTTTTCCCGCAGATTTTTCCAGCCTCGTTTCGCGGGATGAATGACGCCGCGCCCGTTTATTTCGAAGCTGCTGCGGTGATCACCACGCTCGTTCTTCTCGGGCAGGTTTTGGAGTTGCGCGCCAGGCAGCGCACCAGCGGGGCAATTCGCGCGTTGTTGAATCTCGCGCCGCAGCAGGCCCACTTGCTTGCTGCGGATGGCACGGAGAGCGATGTTCCCCTCGATCAGGTAAAACGCGGCGACAGACTTCGTGTACGCCCGGGCGAGAGCATCCCCGTGGACGGCACGATACGCGAAGGCGCGAGCGCCATCGATGAATCCATGGTGACCGGCGAACCCATGCCAGTCGAAAAAAGCATGGGAGACAAGGTTACCGGCGGCACGCTGAACACCAGCGGCAGCTTCATCATGGAAGCGGAGCGTGTCGGGAGCGAAACAACGCTCGCCCAAATAGTGAAACTCGTCAGCGAAGCGCAGCGCAGCCGCGCGCCGTTGCAGCGACTTGCTGATCACGTCGCAGCTTATTTTGTGCCGGCAGTGGTTGTCGTTGCGATCCTGGCTTTTGCAGGCTGGATTTTGTTCGGCCCGGAGCCGCGTTTTGCGCACGCACTGGTGGCGGCTGTGTCTGTGCTGATCATCGCTTGCCCATGCGCACTGGGCCTTGCGACGCCGATGTCCATTATGGTTGCCGTCGGCCGCGGCGCGCACGGCGGTGTGCTGGTGCGCAACGCCGAGGCGCTGGAGACGCTCGCCAGAGTCGACACCCTGGTCGTGGATAAAACGGGCACGCTGACCGAAGGCAAACCCCGGGTCGCTGGGGTAAGTGTTTTCGATGGAGGAGGCTTCAGCGAGGGAGGGCTGTTGTGGCTTACCGCAAGCGTGGAGAGAGCTAGCGAACATCCATTGGCGCGCGCCATCGTGGATGCAGCAAAGGATAAAGGAGTCGAACTTGGCGAAGTCACCGAGTTTTGCGCAACTTCCGGCGGTGGAGCGGAAGGACGCGTGCTTGAGGATCGAGTTCTTGTCGGGACTCTGCGATTCCTGCAGTCGCGTGGAGTGACAGGTGCGACCGGAGAAAAACTCCCAGCCGTGGATTTCGGCATTGACCGAACGGCGTCGGTGAGTTTTGTTTTCGTGGCGGTGAACGAACGCCTAGCCGGAATGATCGCACTGACGGACTTCGTCAAGGAATCGACGCCTGAAGCATTGAAGGCGCTGCGAGAACAGGGCGTGCAAATCGTGATGCTGACAGGTGATTTAGAGGCCACAGCGAAATCCATTGCAAAACAGCTGGGGATTGAAAAAGTCGAGGCCGAAGTCCTGCCACACCAAAAGAGTAAAATCGTCAAGCGGCTGCGCGAACAGGGCCACATTGTGGCAATGGCTGGCGATGGAATTAACGACGCGCCAGCGCTCGCGGCGGCGGACGTCGGAATCGCCATGGGCACAGGCACGGACGTTGCGATTGAAAACGCTGGCATCACATTGATAAAAGGAGATCTTCGCGGCATCGTTCGCGCGCGCAAGTTGAGCCGCGCCACCATTCGCAACATCAAGGAAAACCTGGCTTTCGCATTTCTCTACAACGTGATCGGAATCCCCATCGCTGCGGGCGTTTTCTTTCCTTTTTTCGGATGGCTGCTGAGCCCCATGATTGCCAGCGCAGCGATGAGTTTTAGCTCAGTGTCCGTCATCGCCAACGCGCTTCGCCTGCGAAAAGCTTCGCTCTAGCGACAAAACCAGAACGTAGAATCGCATAGGGTTCGATCGGGGCTCTATCCTGCCGTGGTGGATTTTTGCACACCCGTCCACAGATTTGCACAAGTGTTCAAGCGGAATTTGATTGACGCCGAAAACGGGAAAGTTTATTTTGCATTCCAGATTGAACCGGGAAGCTTAAGAACTTTACGGATCAATTTAGAGGGCGCAGCAAGATTAAACATCGGCGGCGCCGCGAGATTGAATCGCGAAGCTCGAAGCCTCAACGGTTCCGTTTGGAGGGCGCGACTAGCCTAACGGCGGTCACGCCGCCAGGTTGGTTCGGAAACACTTGAAACTTAACGGTTTCATCCCAGGGACGCAGCTAGCGTAACAGCGAGTTGCGTCGCGAGATGGAGCCGGGGAGTGGAAAAGTCCTGACGGACCGGGTTGGAGGGCGCAATTGCCTCACGGCGGTTGCCCTGCCAGATGGGATCGAAGAGGTTAGAAACTTTACGGCTCAGTTAGAGGGCGCAACAGGCTAAACACCGGTTGCGCCCTCAAATTTTTTGCCCCGGTCTGCGACGAACGGAAATCCTCGTAGAAGTGACCAGCCACAGACAAGCTTTTTTGATTTAGGCAGTAGCTAAAGGGTGTTGCAAAACCCCTGATTTTTCAAATTCCGTCGGCTGAGTCAAAAATCTCCTGGGGCAAGGTGGCTCGTTGTTGTTTTGAGCTGCCGTCTTTGACTGGCAACCGCCAAATTCCGATCGTCTTCGGTGCCCCATGGGTTTCTTGCCCGGGTGGGCCAATATTTCCCTTACTCCACGAATCCTCGAGGACCAAAGATGTGAGCGGTCCAGCACGAGCCGGATCGAATTGCGTGCTTTCGACAACCGATGCAGTGGGCGAGCCAGACGCGGGTTCTCTGCATCGATCCAACCATTGGCTTGAGCCCGAAACCTGCGACGAGTGGTACATGCCAGCCTGCTGAATGAGGCCGAGCACCAGACACACCAGTGCCCAGCAGACCATGGTTAACCAGCACTTGGACTTCATCGTCAATCGGCCTCGCGGGCACTCTGCAAATTCCGTTCCTTATTTAGCTCCGCCAGTTCTCGTAGACATTCCTGCATTTTTTGCCAGGCGGCGACCCCCTCGCGCGTGGCCTCTTGCGCTGCCTTCGGTACATAGTAGCCGGTAGTCTTACCCTTCTCCCCGCGGTAGCTCACATTCAGATGCGGACCATGCTTGGGTCCATCTCCTTGGCAGTGGCAGCCCGCTTGTCCGCAGGTGCGGTAAGTTTCCGATAGGGTTCCGAAAATAGCGACCTCTGCTAGACGTGCAATCTCGCCCAGCAGCTTGCGTCGTTGGGCAGCGGAATCAATCGACCTGGCCATTGATGCTCCTGCGCTCCTGATAGCGAGCAATGGAAAACAGATTTTTGGTGATCACACACCAGCCCACGTAGCGCTGAAATCCAGGGTCTGTTTTGTACGTGGCTCGCAACATGGAGAAGGGATGCTTCAAGGTGCTGATGGTAGCCTCACAGCCGGCTCGCCAGCGCAGCGCTCGCCGGAACCAGCGCTCCTTTTGGTTCTTGGCCCGCTTGACTGAGAGACGTCCGCGCCCCGGCAGCGCCACTTTCTTTACCCCTAGCTTTTGCGCCTCACGTTCGTTTTTGGCGGAGAAAAAACCTCGATCGCCCGTGGCCATCTCCGGCGCTCGCCCGAAGCAAGCCTGATGTTGTTCGATGGCCGGCATCCAGGATGTGAGATCGGCCGGGTTGCCGGTCAGAACTTGGTAGGCGCTCACGATGCCGTTTTCAACCTCGTCAATCCGCACCAGCCTACCAAACTCGTTGGGCTTGTGCGCTTTCCCTTTGCGAATCACTTCGGTGTGCGGTTCGAACAGACTCAACACTTTACCTTCCACGTGACAGTTTCCACCCCACACTCGTTTCTTGGTTTGCGTGATCACCTTCTCCACCAAAGGTAGAAAGTGCCGCAGCTGGTCGATCTGTGCTTCTACCCGCAGGAACTTGCCCACCACTCTCAGCTGTCCCTTCCTCCATCGTTCGATCACTTCGCTGGCCTGCTGCACCACGCTCCGGGTCAGCCCCACTAACTTTTTGTAACTATCCCGCATCCGCTGTTTGCTGGCGTCCGTAAGTGACTTGGCAGCGCGGGCGATCTCCAACAGGCGATATTTCACCGCGCGCCCGTGATGCACCACGTTCAGGGCTCCGTCCTTACACTCGGCGGCGATCCGTTCGAGACTGCGGCTGAGCACTCGGATACCGTCGCCCAGAAGCGAGCTGTCAGTCGGATAGTGAACGTTGCTTTCCACGACACTGGTGTCAGTGCGAAGTTTACGTCCGTGCGTTACGCCTTGCTCACGCGCCAGGCGCACCACCCGCTGATTAATTTGTTCGGTGACCTGCGGAGTCAACAACGCGAAGGTTCGGCTGAAGGTAGTGAAATCGGGCGTGACTTCGGCATCGAAGCGGGTGAACCGCCGATACACCAAGTTGCTGCGGAGTTCCCGTTCCAGATCGCGGAAGCTCCAGCCCTTCAGGTGCTTCATGACACAACAGCGCAGTACGCGATCGGGAGGAATGCCGGGTCGCCCGGTGCGCGCTGAGGCGGGGGAACGTGCCGCCAGACATTGCTGGACCAAATCAACCAAAGCGGGATCCTCCAAGAGTTGATCGACGGGATCGAGCAAATCATCCTTCAGCAGTACAGCTTGCTTGGCCAGAGGGGAATAGAAGAGCCAGGATTGGTGGGAGGTAGAGTTGATCATACCGTACTCGATTATATCGAGTAATATATACATTGTCAAGGGAAAAGGGGAAATCAGTGCACATTTTCGGAGAAATTTGCTGCAAAGATAAGCGAACCAGCAGATCTGCCACGTCGTTTCGTCAGCTACCCGCGTCAATCAAGGGGTTGGGCTCTGTGTTTTGCAACAGCCTTTAGCTAGTAGAGCTTCAGTTCGAGGTGTTCGCTCTTAGCACTCAGACGAGCGAATATCAACAGGAGATGGCCAGACGTCTACAACTTCCGTTTGAGATTTTGACGGACGCGGAATTTAAATTATGCGATCAGCTGCACTTTCCAACCTTTGAAGTTGACGGAATGCGGCTCCTAAAGCGCCTCACCATGGTTGTTCGGGGTGGCCGAATCGAGCACGTCTTCTATCCCGTCTTTCCGCCCAACGAAAGTGCCGAACAAGTCTTGCGCTGGCTCCGGAAACATCCAATTCCAATTCAACCTAAATAATTTTAGTACTAAAGTTCCCGAGCGATCCGGTTCGATCCCTTCCGGCTGCCCCACGGCGCCAAGCAGAAGTGCCTTCGCATGGCGTTCAAAATTATGGAGGAAGTTCGGCTAGCGTTTCACCTTGACGGTAGTCGCACAGGCGCTTGAATCCGATTCCGTCCCCTCGACCGATTCGGCGGTCACGGCGAGGGTATGTTTTCCTGCGGAAAGCGGAACGGGGGGACTTGTGCCGGTGATCCCTTTCACAGAGCCGGCGGCGCCGGCGGGAACAGGGATAGAAAAAAGCTTCGTCCGCACTCCGGGGGAGATGTCATAGACGTTGAACTGCTTCACACACTTTTTTGTGAGCTTTGGGGAGCAAGCAGGGCTCAGCCTGAAGTCGTAGTCGAAAGTGACCGTGACCGTTCGATCGCGCCGGGAGAGTAAGACCAAACCGGCGGAAGCCGCCACTACGAATACCAGGAAGGTCTGCAGGATGGATCGATGGATCTTCAATGAAGTGTGCCCATGAGGCCGCCTTAAGCTCAGTGATCTGTCGACGCCAAGGGGTAAACCGGACATCATGATACTCAGCACTGCCTAGAGAATCCCATCCTATTCCCGCGCCTCTTCGATCGGCAGACTAACGTTCGCCGGGAGGCACTGGCAGGTTCATCGAGGGTCATCCCAGCTGAAGGGAAACTACACCGTTGACGGGAACCATTCTATCGCTCGACGAAGAACTGAAAATCAGTGGAAGCCTCGAAATCAAACTGCGGTGAATTCCCCATGGGCAATGATGAGCTCCATCCAAAAAAGAGAGTCGCGCCCCGCGCGAGCTTGCCATCGCTCATGCCGTTGACCATCTGTTTTGAAACGACTCCGGCGTTCGGAGGGATAGGGAAGGCAGCGAACTGGAGCATTTTTCATATGGCATCGCGGGGAACAGTATGGGAAGGAGCAGCTCACGTCCCGGGCGCCCTTTCTTGAAACGGCAGTCAAGGATTTACCGGAGTCCCGGGCACCCTTTCTTGAAACGGCGCTCAAGGATTTACCGGAGTATAGATGAATGATCTCCGTCCGAGTTTTGCAGCCTTGACCGGATTGCCAGGCCCTGCGGCTTCGACTAGCGTCAATATGGTCAGAAAGGTCCCCTCGACACTTCGTTGGGGAAGCGCCATCCCGAGCGGCCCTTGAGCTTAACTGCTCCGGGCGTCGCGCTTGGTGCCTGTGGCGGATTGCCCCTCCAGTGAAACGAAGATATGAGCCGCATTCACGAAGCCCTAAAAAAGGCCCACGAGGAACGCCATAGCAGCCAAGCGGCGGATACCGTGACGTTGTCGGTGGAGACGCCGCGCACTCGGGTAATCGCAGGGATT
>WNEV01001070.1_pt1 | contig 11957 bp, 10 predicted proteins | sample 5399861 | NCBI WGS metagenome assembly WNEV01 (sample SAMN13153335, study PRJNA577476) | soil metagenome | isolation source: 40 cm grassland meadow soil 2 days after 3rd rain plot 2 | place: USA:California | collected 2015-11-11 | reverse complement strand
GAGGCATGGTGATGGGTCACGCTGCGAGGCGGGCACTAGCTCTTTGCCCAAGGGGTTTGCCCCATGCTGTGAGGTTTTTGCGGGTCATGTCGACACGTGCATGTACGACGTGCGTTACGAGTGGTGGAGCCAGCAGCGCTTGTGGGTCATCCTAATCCGCTCCTCACCTGAGGTCGGCATTGCCATCCGTGTCTGTCCGCACTGTGGTAGGAAGCTGAAGCCGGCGACACGTCGCCAGCCAAGCCGATGGCCCGCCGGGGGACAACCCGGAAGGTGGCTTCGGCTGTACCGACCGAAGCGTCGCGTCTATGCCAGCTAACAAGCCGTTCCACCTGACGTCGGGCCTCGCTCCCCGCGGTCGCTCGGCCCGCCGCAGGTGAACGGCAACGTTAGAGCGACAGAATGCTTGGGCTGATGCGGAGCGTCGGTCTGGGCCTGCTTCTGGTGGCCGCAGGAGCTGCTTGGGTACTGTATCCCTATGGGTCATCGCGCGTTGAAGGGTTCTGGTGGCTTGCGAACACACTCGCAATCTGCATTGTCTACGCCACCCTTCGGCGGCTTGGTCTCGGCGGTTTTGTGATCTGGGGCGCAGCAGCGTCGGTAGCCGCCGCCCTCGGGGCGCTCGGCTGGTGGAATCGATGGATGTACGCCGGCTGGCCTGGCACTCCCCAGTTACTCCACCGAGTCATTTGGGTGGACGGTGAGGCGAGCTACGACGCCACGAGAATCGAGATGTTCCTAATGTTGTTCGTTGCCTTTGGCGCCGCGGTGACCGTGCGCGCTCTAACTCTCAGGTGGAGCGGCCGCGCGCAGAGCCGCGCGCCGCTCACCTGAGGCGTTAGACGGGAGGCGCGCGGCGATATGCAGTCGGAGATGAAGCCGTGGATCGCCATACTCTTCACATTGGCGTTTGCGGCAGCGTACGCACTGGGCGCGCTTGGCAGTCAAGATCCGCTCGTCCGATTTGCCTGTCGACTCGCGATCGTTGCTTTCGTGTTGGCTGCCCTTCTTTCCCTATGGATCTCAGCTGCCCGTCTGCGGATCATCGCGTCCACCGTGGCTGGCCTCATGTTGGCATCGTTTGTGAGCCTCATAGTCACCACGCTCGTACTAGGTGGTGGGGCTCTCAACGGCCGCGTGGATGAGAACGTCTACTACTTGAGAATGCACGGACGAGAGACGCGAGTGGGCAAATGGACCTACTACTCAGTGGCCACGATCGAGACGATGGTGCTTGCATCTTGGCCGGTCGGCGCGCTTCTTGGCTTTCGGGCGAGGCTACTGCGAAAATCGACTAAACGCGCTGATGACTCGGATCAGCTCGTGCAGTCATGAACACTTCGGGTCGGGAGGTTCATCGCATAGTTCGAAACGCTGGCCCGCAGTTCGAGGCCCGTCTAACATCAGCTTGCACCCGACGGCCTTCGGCCGCGGGTGAATCTGAGCGTTAGCCGAGCGTTAGCCGCACTTGAACCTAAGAGCCATCACCGGTCTTACCGGATGGGTCGTCCTTGGATCCGTCGCGATGGCGACGGCGCAGCCAGGCAGTCTCGGTTCCCGCGAGGTCTTTTTCTCTACACCCACGATCAATGATGCCGTGCCGAACGCGTTCGCCGAAAGCCGACTCACGGCGAGTACGGTCGTCACGCACGAAGATGACTGGCGTCAATTTGAGTTCGTTGCCGCTCGGTTCAGGCCTCAGATTGAAGCCGAACTTCGGAGCATTGGTGAGATCTGGACCAAATACAGCTTCCGACTTGCCGAAGGTACCGTCTTTCGGAAAGTCCACGTCAGGAAACACATTCCGGCACCGCTTTCGATCCCCTTCAGTCAGGCTGAGCTCTCGGCCTTATTCCTGGGACAGCCGGTGGCGTTCGCCCTTGGCGGGCACCCTCGGCCGCTGCGGGACGTGCACGCAGTGCGATGCGGAGGACTAACGTTTTACAGCGAGATCACAGACGGCCGCCTGCGTACGCTCGGCCTTCATCCCGATGCTAAGCCGCCGCTTCAAGAGAACGTCGCCGCTCGTCTGGACCCGTTCGTGAGGGGCAACAGCTTGCTCTTGGTCCATTGGCCGAGTCGCAGGGCGTTCGCATCCCCCGAGGCGGCAATGAGATATCTTCGTGGACAAGGCGGCTAACAAGCCGCATTTGAGCGGGCCGGCTACGCCGGCCGCTCAACGCCAAGCCGTTAGGCGGCGGGGCACCTGCGCCCGGACGCTGGCGTTACTACATTCCGCGAGGACTATGAGACCGGCTCGAGGATCGCGCGGTCCTCGACGAGAATGCAGGCGCTCTCCTCGGCGCGACGGATCGCCTCCACGTTGTCCCCGTCCTTCGCCAGCCGCTCGCGGTACTGCTCGTAGGCCGCCAGGCTCGGGAAGCTGATCAGGGCCAGCGCCTCGTTCGTGGGGCCCGCGAACTTGGTGGGCAGCCAGTAGCCCACGAGGTCGCCGCCGCAGCGCGGAACGATCTTGGTCAGGCTGCGCGCGTAGCGCTCGAAGTCCGGCCGCTTCCTCGCCTCGATGGTGTAACGGATGCTCAGCGTGATCATGGTGCTGCCTCCACGTAGCGAAGATTGAAGACACGCTGCAGCTGTGTGCGACCCGACGACGTGACGAGCAGCGCGCGGGTGCCGCGCAGACGGCGCACCCAGCCGCGCGCCAGCGCCAGTTCCGCGAGCGCCGTACCCACGGGGCCGGCGACGTGGGGCCGCCGCTCGGTCCAGTCCAGGCACCAGCGCGCCGGCGCTTGCCCGCGCCGCCCGTTGGTCTCGATGCCCAGCGCTCGCAGCGAGCGCGCGCCCTTCGTCGTGACGCGATAGCCGCGGCCGTCGTCCTCGAGCCAGCCCTCGGCGACCAGCGCGTCGGCGAGCGCCACGCCCAGCCGGCCCGCGAGGTGGCTGTAGCACGTGCGCGCCTCCTTCAGCCGCCTGGCGGCGCCGTCGTGCCCGTTGGACTCGGCCCGGCTCGGCAGCGGGGGGGCCACCACGGCCAGCGCCTCGACCGCGTAGCCGACTTCGGCGCCCGCCAGGCGGTAGTAGCGCCACCGCCCCTGCTGCTCGACGCGCAGGATGCGGCCGGCGACGAGCTTGGCGAGGTGGTTGCTGGCCGTCTGGGCCGAGACGCCGGCGCGCGCGGCCAGCTCGCCGGCCGGCCGGGCTTCGCCGCCCGCCAGCGCCTGGCACATGGCGGCGCGCGAGGGATCGGCCATGAGATTCGCCACGAACGCGATGTTGGGTTCGCTCATGTCGGCAAGCTTAGCGCGCCGCGCCGCCGGATGTTTCACGGTAGGCCGAACCCAAATGCGCGCGCAAGGGATCAGCGCACGTGCACGACGAACGACGAGAGCCGGCCGTGCTCGACGTCGACCACACGAAAGCCAGGCGGCCCCGGGTCGAAGTGCGCGCCGCTCGCCGTCGTCTTCGACAGCTGGATGCACGTGGACGGCGTGGTGAGCATCGTCAGCGCGCCGCGCTGGATCACCTGCTCGCTGTGCACGTGGCCGCCGATCAGCCAGCTGACGTGGGCGTGCCGGGCAAGGATGTCCATCAACTCGGCCCCGTTGCGCAGCGGCATCGTGTCCATCCACGCGTGGCCGAGCGGCCACGGGTGGTGATGGACGAACACGATGGTCGGCCGGTCGCGATGCGCGGAGAGATCGCGCTCGAGCCACGCGAGCTGTGCCGCGTCAAGCACGCCGTCCGCATGCCCGACCTCGTGCGAGTCGAGCGCGACCAGGTGCGTGCCGTCGTGGTCGAAGCCGTAGTAGCACGGCACGTCCACCGGTGCCTCCGGACGCAGCGCCCGGTTCAACGCCTCGAGGTTGTCGTGGTTGCCCATCATGTAATGCGCGCGGCACGGCAGCCCGGCGAGGATCTCCTTGAGCCGCGCGTAGGACGGCGCGTACTCGGCGGCCGTCAGCGTGCGCTCGCGGTGGAGGATGTCGGGGCTCGCGAGGTCGCCACCCAGCACGGCGAACGCCGGCGCCGGATCGAGCGCGCGGACGACCTCCACCACCCGGCGCAGGGAGGCGTCGGTGTCGAACTCGACGTCGCCGCCGCGGATCCGCCAGGTCCCGCCGGCCATGATGTGGGTGTCGGTGAGGTGGACGAAGCGGAAGCCGTCGTCGGTCATGTCATGTTTTCCGTGGTCTGGCGTACCATATCATCGTCGTGGCCATGGATGAGTTCGTCATCGACGGCGGCGTGCCCCTGCGGGGAACGGTCACGCCGAGCGGCAACAAGAACGCCGCTTTCCCGCTGATCGCCGCCGCCCTCCTCACCGACGAGCCGGTGCGTCTCTACAACCTCCCCGACATCGCCGACGTCCGCACCATGCTCGCGCTGGTCGAGCGGCTCGGCGTGGAGGTGGACCGCCACGATCCGCACACCGTGAGCCTGCGCGCGCGGCGGATCACCACCACGACGCCCGACCCCGCGCTGCTGCGGCGGGTACGCGGCGGACTCGTGCTCATGGGCCCGCTGCTGGCGCGCGAGGGCGAGGCGCGCGTCGAGCGCTCCGGCGGCGACCAGATCGGCCGCCGGCGCATCGACACGCACGTGCTCGGCCTGCAGGCGCTGGGCGCCGTCATGCATCAGGACGACGGGCTCGTGCTGCGCGGGCGGCCGCTGCGCGGCGCCGACATCCTGCTGGACGAGGCGAGCGTGACCGCGACCGAGAACGTCGTGCTGGCGGCGGCCCTCGCCGAGGGCACCACGATCCTCAGGAATGCCGCCTGCGAGCCGCACGTCCAGGAGACCTGCGCGCTGCTGGCGGCGATGGGCGCACGCATCGAGGGCCTCGGCAGCAATCTCCTCCGCATCCACGGCGTGACGCGCCTGCACGGCGCGGAGTTCACGCTCGGCCCCGACTTCATGGAGGTCGGCAGCTTCATGGCCCTGGCGGTGGTGACCGGCGGCGAGATCATCGTGAAGAACGCCGGCCTCGAGCACCTGCGCATGGCGCTCGGCGTCTTCGGCCGCCTCGGCGTCCGCACGCGCGCCGACGGCGACGACCTCATCCTGCCCGCCGGGCAGTCGCTGGCCGTCCGCCCGGATCTCGGCAACGCGATCCCGACCATCGACGACGGCCCCTGGCCGGCCTTCCCCGCCGACCTCATGAGCGTGGCCCTGGTGACGGCGACGCAGGCGGAGGGCGCGGTGCTCTTCCACGAGAAGATGTACGAGAGCCGGCTCTTCTTCGTCGACAAGCTCATCGGCATGGGCGCGCGCGTGGTGCTGTGCGATCCGCACCGCGCGCTCGTGCACGGGCCCGGCCGGCTGCGCGGCGAGCCGACCGGGATCCCCAGCCCCGACATCCGCGCCGGCATCGCGCTCGTGGTGGCCGCGCTCTGCGCCGAGGGCCGCACGGTCATCCGCAGCGTCGACCAGATCGATCGCGGCTACGAGAACATCGACGCCAAGCTGGAGGCGCTCGGCGCGCGCATCCGGCGCGTGCGCGTCTGACCCAGCCCGGCCCGGGGAGCCCGTCATGAACGACAACGCCTATCGCGTCCGCGCCGAGCGCGGCGAGGTCCAGCTCGGCACGTGGGTGACCATGATCCGCACGCCCGCCGTCCTCACGCTGCTGAAAGCCGCCGGGCTCGACTTCGCGCGCGTCGACATGGAGCACTCGCCGTTCTCGATGGAGACGGTGGCCGACATGGCAACGTTGGCGCGCGCCCTCGACTTTCCGCTGGTCGTGCGGCCGCCCGAGGGCAACCGCGAGTGGATCACGCGGCTGCTCGACGCCGGCGTGTGGAACCTGCACGTGCCCCAGGTGGACACGCCCGAGCAGGCCGCCGGCGTCGCCGCCTGCTGTCGCTACGCGCCGCTCGGCGAGCGCGGCATGTACGGCTTCGGCCCGCACACGATGTACCAGACCCTGACCCCGGGCGAGCACATGGCGGCCGCCAACGCGCGCGTGCACGTGACGGCCATGCTGGAGACGAAGCGCGCCTTCGAGCGGCTCGACGAGATCGCATCGGTGCCCGGCATCGACGCCCTCACGATCGGGCCGACCGACCTCGCCCAGGATCTGGGCGTGCTCGGCACGCCCGCCCAGCGCGACACGCTGGATCGCTACCGCGGGCGCCTGGTCGAGGCCGCGCGCAAGCACGGCAAGGCGGTGGCGATGCTGACCGACAGCGTGGAGGGCGTGCGCCAGATGGTCGCGCTCGGCGCCACCATCATCAATTACTCCTCGGACGCCGCCGTCCTGCGCGCGGGTTACGCGGCGGTCGCGGCCGAGGTTCGCGGCGGCGCGCGCGGCTGATAGAATCCCCCACCGTGAGCCCGACCCCGATCGCCTGGCAGGCCGAGACCGTTCCCGTCGCCGGCATCGCCCTGCATCTCGCGCGCGCGGGCGCCGGCGCGCCCGTCCTGGTGCTGCACCACGACATCGGCCGCCCCGAGCCCTCACCCTTCGACGACGCGCTGGCGCGCTCCTTCAGCGTGCTGGCGCCCTCGCACCCGGGGTACGACAAGTCGCCGCGCCCGGACTGGATGCGCAGCGTGCGCGACGTCGCCGTCGTCTACCAGTGGCTGCTCGGCGAGCGCGAGCTCACGCGCGACCTCACGCTGGTCGGCCTCGGCTTCGGCGGCTGGATCGCCGCCGAGATGGCGACCATGGCGCCCCGCGCCTTCAAGCGGCTCGTCCTCGTCGGCGCGATGGGGATCAAGCCCGAGCGCGGCGAGATCGCCGACCAGGCGCTGCTGTCCTACATCGACTACGTGCGGCGCGGCTTCGCCGACCAGCGCGCCTTCGACCGGCTGTTCGGCGCCGAGCCGACGACGGCCCAGCTCGAGCAGTGGGACCTGAACCGCGAGATGACGTTCCGGATCGCGTGGAAGCCGTACATGTACGGCGCCACCCTGCCGCACCTGCTCGGCGGCGTGGCCACGCCCGCGCTGGTGGTGTGGGGCCGGGAGGACCGCATCGTGCCGCTGGAGTGCGGCGAGCGCTATGCGAAATCGCTGCCGCGCGCGCGTCTCGCCATCGTCGAGGGCGCGGGCCACTTCGTGGACATGGAAAAGCCCGACGAGCTGGCCCAGCTCGTCATCCGATTCGTGAACGAGGCCTGACGGGGAGATCCGATGCACCTCATGTATTTCACCGAGCAGCCGATGTCGGCGTACGACGCGCAGGCGGGGCTCGACTTCGGCGCCACCGCGCTCATGTTCTCCAACCGCCACTTCGATCCCGTGGCGGGCAGCCGGCTCTACAACGAGTACCTCGAGCACTACCGGCTGGCCGAGGAGGTCGGCTTCGACGGCATCATGCTGAACGAGCACCACAACGCGCCGTTCTGCATGCAGGCCAAGTGCAACGTGTTCGCGTCGATCCTCGCCGCCATGACCAGGCGCGTGAAGCTGGTGCTGCTCGGCAACCCGCTGCCGCTCGCCGACAACCCGGTGCGGCTGGCCGAAGAGCTGGCGATGATCGACATGGTCTCGCGCGGGCGCCTCGTGTCCGGCTTCGTGCGCGGCGGCGGCCAGGAGCAGCTCGCCGCCGGCGTCAATCCCGCGTACAACCGCGAGCGCTTCGAGGAGGCGCACGCGCTGATCGTGAAGGCGTGGACCCAGACCGGGCCGTTCCGCTGGGAAGGCACGCACTACCAGCACCGCGTGGTGAACCCGTGGGCGGTGCCGCTGCAGACGCCGCACCCGCGCGTGTGGATCCCGGGCGTGCTCAGCAAGGAGACGATCGTCTGGGCCGCGAAGCAGCGCTATCCCTACATCGCGCTCAGCACCGAGATCGAGGCGACCAAGAAGATCTGGGAGCTCTACGACAAGGTCGCGCTGGAGACCGGCTACGCCGGCGGCCCCGAGTATCGCGGTTACCTGCAGCGCTGCCACGTCGCCGAGACCGAAGAGAAGGCGATGGCCAACGCCAAGCAGTTCATGTGGATGCAGGGCGAGTTCACGGGGCTGGCGCATCCCGTGTGGTCGAGCCCGTCGGGCTATTTCTCGCCCTCGTACCGCACGGCCTTCGTCGAATACGCGGTCGGGCGGCGCTCCAACCCGCGCGGCGCCGCCTTCGAGGACCAGATCACGAACCAGCAGATCGTGGCGGGCACGCCGAAGACGGTGATCCCGAAGCTGCGGCGGCTGCTCGAGGAGACGCGGCCGTCGATCATGGGGTTCTGGGCGTCCGACGGATTCGTCTCCAACGAGGACACGAAGACGTGCATCCGTCTCCTCGGCCAGGAAGTGCTGCCCGCGCTGCGCGACATCGGCAAGGAGCTCGGCCTCTGGAGCCCGTTCGAGGCCAACGCGCCCACCAGCATCCACTTCGCGGAGCCCGCGCGCCTCAAAGACGCCGCGCGTCAGGCGTGATCGAGCCGGGCCCGGGTTCACCCCGGGCCCGGTGAGCGTTCGGGGGTTCAGGGGGCCCGTCGAGGCCCCGTTGTCCATGCGGTATGATGGCCGGCCATCAGAGGAGGTCGGCGCATGAAGACGCTCATCGAGGGCGGCTGGGTCGTCGCGTACAACGGCAGGAGCCACGAGGTCCACGAGCGCGGCAGCGTCGTGGTCGAGGCCGACAAGATCCTCCACGCGGGCGGGCCGTACGCCGGCGCCGTCGACGTCACGATCTCCGCCCGCGGCAAGCTCGTTTCCCCGGGGTTCATCAACACCCACGTGCACACGGCCGGCGGAGGCGGCGACTACCTGCTGCTCGACATGGCGAAGAACGACTATCGCACGGCCAACTACATGAGCTTCGCCGCACCGCTGAAGGGCCGGATGAGTCCGCCGCCGGCGGACGCGGTGGCCGCCCTCCGCGCCTTCGTGTTCCTGCACGCGCTGAAGAACGGGACGACGACCGTCATCGACGTGGGCGGCCTGCGCGGCGACTGGGAGGGATACGCCCGCCTCGTCGACGACCTCGGCGTGCGCGTCTACGCGAGCCCGCCGTTTCGCGACCGCGAGACGTACATGGACGCCCGGGGCCGCCTCACCTACGAGGAGGACGCCGCCGTCGGCCAGGCGCGCCTGCGCGAGGCGGTGGACTTCGTGCGCAAGTACGACGGCAGCGCGCAGGGCCGCCTGCGCGGCATGCTGAACGCCGCCCAGGTCGAGACGTGCAGCGAGCCGCTCCTGCGCGCCGGCAAGGACGCCGCCCGCGAGCTCAACGTGCCGATCCACACGCACGCGGGAGGGAACCTGGTCGAGTTCCAGCGCATCATGGAGGAGTACCGCAAGACGCCGGTGCAGTTCCTGGCCGACATCGGCTTCCTCGACGAGCGTACGCTGCTCGGCCACGTCGTGTTCACCACCGCGCACGGCTGGCCGCGCTACCCGTTCGGCGACGACCTGCGCGTCCTCGCGCAGAGCGGCGCCACCGTCGGCCACTGCCCGTACAAGTACGCGAAGATGGCCATGACGCTGCAATCGTTCCAGCGCTACCTCGAGGCCGGCGTCAACCTCGCGATCGGCACCGACACCTACCCGATGGACATCGTCGCCGAGCTGCGCTGGGCCTCGATCCTGGCCAAGGTCACCGACGCCAACTATCAGGTCGGGCTGCCGCGCGACGTCTTCAACGCGGCGACGCTCGGCGGATGCAAGTTCCTGGCGCGGACCGATCTCGGCCGCCTGGCACCCGGCGCGAAGGCCGACCTCCTGCTGATCAACCTCGACCACCTCGGGGCGCCCGTCTACGCCGACCCGATCAAGGCCCTCGTCGACGGCGCCTCGGGTCGCGACGTGGACACCGTCATGGTCGACGGCAAGGTCCTCGTGCAGGGCGGCCGCACGACACGCGTGAACGAGGACGAGGTCTACGCGAAGGCGCGGCAGGCGACCGAGCAGTACTGGAGTCACGTGGACGGCTGGCGTTGGGACGGCGCGACGGTCGATCGCATCGTGCCGCCGGCCTTCCCGATGAGGAGGCCAGCATGACGCTGCGCGCGTTCCGGCTGTCCGTCGCGATGCTGCTCGTCACGGCGCTGGGCGCGCTCGTCGCGCCGCTCCCGCGCGCGGCCGCCCAGGGCGACCAGGTCACGTGGGGCGTCCACATCAACCTCGCTCCCACGTGGCTCGATCCCGCCGAGGCGTCGGGGATCATCACCCCGTACATGATCTACTACGCGCTGCACGACGCCCTCGCCAAGCCCATGCCCGGGCAGTTGCTCGCGCCGAGCCTCGCCGAGTCGTGGACGGTGTCGAAGGACCACCTCACCCACGAGTTCGTCCTGCGCGGCGGCGTCCGCTTCCACAACGGCGAGCCGCTGACCGCGGAAGACGTGAAGTTCTCCTTCGAGCGCTATCGCGGCGCGGCGGCGAAGACGCTCAAGGAGCGCGTGGCCGCCGTCGAGGTGGTCGACCCGGGGCGGGTTCGCTTCCGCCTCAGGCAGCCGTGGCCCGATTTCCTGACCTTTTACACGACGGCCACCGGCGCCGGCTGGATCGTACCGAAGAAGTACGTCGAGAAAGTCGGCGACGACGGTTTCAAGAAAGCGCCGGTGGGCGCCGGCCCCTACAAGTTCGTCTCCTTCACGCCGGGCGTCGAGATCGTGATGGAGGCGTTCGACCAGTACTGGCGCAAGCGGCCGAACGTCCGGCGCATCGTCTTCAAGGTCATCCGCTCAAGCGCGGCGAGGTGGACATCGTCTACTCGATTCGCGGCGCCCTGGCCGAGGAGCTGCGCCGCACGCCGGGCGTGCAGCTCAAGGCCACCGTGCTCCAGGGAACGTTCTGGGTCTATTTCCCCGAGCAGTGGGACGCGAAGTCGCCCTGGCACAACCTCAAGCTCCGCCAGGCGGTGAGCCTCGCCTTCGATCGCAACGCCATCAACCAGGCCGAGACGCTTGGCTTCTCGCGAATCACCAACAGCATCGTCCCCGACATCTTCGAGTTCTTCTGGAAGCCGCCGGCGGCCGTCTACGATCCGGCGAAGGCGAAACGGCTGCTCGCCGAGGCCGGCTATGCCAACGGCTTCGACGCCGGCGACTACACCTGCGACGTGGCGTACGCCAACATTGCCGAAGCCGTGCAGAACTACCTGCAGGCCGTCGGCATCCGCACCCGGCTGCGACCGCTCGAGCGCGCGGCGTTCTTCAGCAGCTATGGCGAGAAGAAGTTCCGCAACGTCGTGCAGGGGGCCAGCGGTGCGTTCGGCAACGCGGCCACGCGGCTCGAGGCCTTCGTGGCCGCCGGTGGGACGTATGTGTACGGCAGCTATCCCGACATCGACGGGTTGTTCCAGGAGCAGGCGGCGGACCTCGACCTCAAACGTCGCGAGGCGATGCTGCAGCGGATCCAGCAGCTCGTCCACGAGCGTACGGTCTATGCGCCGATCTGGCAGCTCGCGTTCCTGAACGGCGTCGGGCCGCGGGTCGAGGAGTCGAGCCTGGGCGCGATTCCGGGCTTCGCGTATTCGGGGCCGTACGAAGACGTCAAGCTGAAGAAGTGACGGGGGCGCGCGGGATCGTGAGCGTGACGCGACAGCCGCGCGCGGCCGCGCCGGGCCCGATGGCGATGGCGCCCCCGTGGACCTCGGCGACGCGGCGCGCGAGCGTGAGCCCGAGCCCCACACCCCGCCGCGTCTCACCGCTGGGGTCCGGTGTGCGCGCACTGTCGGCCCGATAGAACGGCGCGAAGACCCGCTCGCGGTCGCCGGGCGCCACCCCTGGGCCCTCGTCGCTGACGGTGAAGACGACGCGCTCACCGTCGAGAGACGCCGACAGGGTGATCGGCGGCGCGCCGTACTTCACGGCGTTCTCCACGAGGTTCCAGAGCGCGCGGCGCAGCAGCGCCTCGTCCGCCGTCAGCGTCACCGCGGGCCCGTCGTCGACGCTCACCGGCATGGCGGCGGTGAGTGGATCGTGGCGCGCGCGCTCGGCGAGCTCCGCCAGCAACGGGCGGGCATCGACGGGACCGAGACGCGCGGGCAGACCGGTCGCCTCCAGTCGCGCGGTGGTCAGAACGTCTTCGACGAGTCGGTCGAGCTCGGC
>WNEV01000909.1_pt1 | contig 12016 bp, 13 predicted proteins | sample 5399861 | NCBI WGS metagenome assembly WNEV01 (sample SAMN13153335, study PRJNA577476) | soil metagenome | isolation source: 40 cm grassland meadow soil 2 days after 3rd rain plot 2 | place: USA:California | collected 2015-11-11 | reverse complement strand
CTGGAAGCTGAACCTCACATCCTCCGCGGTGAAGGGGTCGCCGTTGTGGAATTTCACGCCTTCGCGCAGCTTGAACTCACAGACCCGCTGATCCGCGCTCACCGTCCAGGACTCCGCCAGGCTGGGCGTCATGAGGTTGCCCGGCATGGGCTTCACGAGCGCGTCATGGAGGGCATAGAGCACCCAGAAGGGCGTGATGACGCCCACGACCTCTCCTGGATCGAACCAGACGGGGGACAACGTCACGTACAGTGCCCAGCGCATCTCGCCTTCCGGCTTCGGCTGGGGAGCCGCCGGCTGGAAGCGACCATCCGCGAGCAGGACGCACACCAGCGCACATCCGAGCGCCAACTTTTTCATGCCGTCACCCCCGGCTCTTTCCTACAGCATCCTCAGCCGCGACGGCAAGCCGTATAGACCTCAAAGGACCGGGAACCTCCCGCTGGTTCGACGGGTTACGCAGGTGTCTCTCGAACGCTGCTGTGAAGGAGCCGACATATGAGGAGGTGCCACATGAAGAAGGCCTTGGGTCTCGTGCTTTTCCTCGTCGGGGTGTTCCCCGTCTCGGCCACGACGGACGATACACTCGTGAAATTCAAAGGTGGAATCGGAGTTATTCCAGTCTCGAGCGCCGCGGGAGTCGCGAACGCCAACGGGACCTTCCCCGACGTGAACCGGAACACTGTCCGTGGGGTCAACCCCCCAGGCCAGATCTGGACGATTGCCGACCTCAGGGCCGAGGTGAATGTCGACGGGCGCATCAAGGTTCGCGGACGGGGCCTGCTGTTAGCCGGAGGCAATAGCATCGGGACAAACGCTGGGCAGAGCGTCTTCGCGACGCTGATCTGTGTGGCACCGGACGGAACCTTCACCTTACACAGTACGGACAGCGACGACGTCACAGCCGGCATACAGGGTGTGCCGCTCGAGGCCAACGGCGACTTCCGAATCGACGATTTTCTGTCGCCGGCACCGCCGAACCCCTGCGTCGGGCCGGTGCTCCTCATCCGCAACACCGCCGGGGCCTGGTTCGCCGCCGGCATCCCGAAGCATGATGATTAACCCCTGGTTCGGCTGCGCTGGCTGATCTTGTTCTAGCCGTAGGACGCCAGGGGATGGCATCCCTCATGCCATCCCCCGCGTCCCATGCCCCCGAATTCTAGCGGCGCAATCGTGTTACGATTCCTCGCTTAAAATCACGCTGGTCCCGCGGACGGGCGCCGTGGCTTGGCGAGGACCGGGGAGCGAGACGACGATGCGAACGCTGATCCAGGGTGGCTGGGTAGTCGGCTACAACAACGGTGGGCATGAGCTGATCCCGAACGGCTGCGTCGTCTTCGAGGACGACCGTATCGTCCACGTCGGGCGCCGGTTCGAGGGAACCGTCGAGCGCCGGATCGAGGCCACGGGCAAGCTCGTGTCTCCGGGATTCGTCAACTGTCACCTGCACGCGGCTACCAACGCGGGCCAGGCGGTCCTCCTCGACGGGCTCAAGGCCGACTATTTCGGCAGCAACTTCATCGGCTACCTCGCGCCCCGCCGGGGGGCACCGGCGCCGCGGGCAGGCGACCGGGCCGAGGTCGCGGGAGCGTATGGCCTCTGGTCAGCGCTCCGCGCCGGCGCCACGACGATCCTCGACGTCGGCACGATGCCCGGTGGCCCGGAGGCGTTCACTCGTGTCGCAGGTGAGATGGGCGTGAGGGCCTACCTCGGCCCCGCGTTCCGCTCCGCCGGTTACGCCTTCGACGGCAGTCGGGTCGTGTGGGAACGGAACGAGGCCGAAGGCGCTGCCGGCCTGGAGCGGGCGGTCGCCTACATCAAAGAGTACGACGGCGCCTACGGCGGCCGTATCCGGGCGATGCTCTATCCCGGTCAGATGGACACGTGCACCCTGGACCTGCTCCGGCAAGCCCGCCGGTGGGCCGACGATCTCCGCGTCCCGATGCAGTTCCACGCCGCGATGAACCTGCGCGAGTTCCACCTCATCTTGGAGGAGCACGGCAAGACGCCGATCGAGCTGTTGCACTCGATCGGCTTCCTCAAGCCGCGCACCGGCCTCGGGCACTGCGTGTTCCACAACGGTCACTCCTGGTGCCACTATCCCTATGGCGACGACCTGAAGCGGCTCGCCGACGCCGGCGTCACCGTGGTCCACGCTCCGTACAAGTACGCCAAGTTGGGCATCGCGCTGGAATCCTTCGAGCGCTATCGCGCGCTCGGCATCAACCTCGCGATCGGGACGGATACGTATCCGCAAGACGTCGTCCACGAGATGCGCTGGGCCGCGTTGATGTGCCGCATGGCGGAGGGGAGCTTCCGGGTCGGCCGACCTGGTGACGTCTTCGACGCCGCCACGCTCGGTGGGGCGCGCCTGCTCGGCCGCGACGACCTCGGCCGACTGACGCCGGGCGCCAAGGCCGACGTCATCGTCGTCGACCTGCTCCAGCCGCACTACGGCGCCGTCCACGACCCCATCAAGTCGCTCGTCGAGTGCGGCACGGGTCGCGACGTCGAGACGGTCATCGTCGACGGCCAGGTGCTCATCGACGGCGGCAAGCCCGCTCGCGTGGACGAGCCGACCCTCCTGGCCGCCGTCCAGGCCGAGGGCGAGCGTCTCTGGCGCGCGATCCCGGAGTGGCACTGGAGCGGCAAGACGCTCGATGACATCGTGTCGCCGAGCTACCCCGTGCAGGGGTGACGTCGTCAGGGGCTGGGCGGCGCGAGCGCGACGATGTGCGGCATGACCTCGGCGGTAAAGAGGTCGATCGATGCCGCCGCCTCAGCCTCACCCATGTTGCCGAACATCAGCCGGCAGACGAAGTAGGTGCATCCGCTCGCGGCGATCTGGCGCTCGATCTCCTCGCGCACGCGACCCGGCGTACCAGCGATGGCGATGCCGCGCTGGCGTGCCTCGTCGAAGTCGCGAGCAAAACGGATGGGGATGGAGCCGAAGTCGCGCCAGAGCTTGGTGAGATTCGCGTACCAGACGGCGTAGTTCGGCCGGGCGAGCCCCTCGGCCTGGGCGTCGGTGGGCGCCACGACGACGTGGCGTGACATGCCGAGCTTCGGCATCGGCGCCCCGCCGTGCTTACGCTGCCAGACGTCGCGATAGCGCTCGAAGAGCGGCGTCGCCGCGTCGCACGTGTTGTTGGTGATGACGTTCACCTTGTTGGTCGCCGCCCACTCCGCGCCGGCCGTGTGGCCGAGCCCGTACCACAGCGGTGGGTGCGGCTGCTGGAAGGGCCGGAGGACCATCGGCACATTCCGGTAGGTGTAGCGCGGCCCGCGATGGTCGAGCACGTCGGTCGTGAGCCCGTGCAGGATGACCTCGAGCGCCTCCCGATAGATCTCTTCGGTCTCCAGGTGGTGCAGGTTGAAGTACGCCATCTCGTAGGGGACGATCCCCCGTCCCACGCCGAAGTCGAAGCGCCCGCGCGAGAGCTGGTCGAGCATGCAGACCTCTTCGATGAGCCGGAGCGGGTCGTAGAGCGGCAGGCAGTACACGCACGGCCCCAGGCGGATGCGCCGGGTACGCTGGGTGGCCGCGGCGAGGAAGACGCCGGGCACCGGCGCCAGCCCCAGCGGCGTCGCGTGGTGCTCGGCCAGGTGATACGAGTAGAAGCCGGCGGCGTCGTACTTCTCCAAGAGGCGCAGCCGGCTCTCGTAGAACTCGTCGAGCGGCGCCTCCCGCCGGTCGAGATGATCGAAGATCCCCAGGTCCATTACTGCATCCCGTCGGGATCCTTGGCGTACAGCCCCGGGTAGTCGACACTCACGGTGATTGCGACGCACGCGATGAGCGTGTCGGCGCCCGGCACACGTAAGCCGCCGGTGACCGGGCGGACGGTGATCTCACCATGCGGAAGCTCGCGCCGGACCAGATCGAGGTTCACAGACGCCGGATCGGGGACACCGACCGTAACGTCCACGAGCATCCGCCCGCCGCGCTCACGGACCTCCTGGAATAGAGGCAGGCTTGAATGCCGGATCGCGTCCGCCACCGCGCGGCAGGCGGCCTTCGTCCCGTCTCCGCCGTGGACGTCCACGCCCATCCCGAACTCGAGAACACATGGCTTCGCGCTCACGCTCCACCTCCGCACGCTAGGCTGCCGTGCGGGCCATTATAGTGCGAGCGTGAGCGAGCCGACTGGCGGAGGAGACTACGGGGCGTCCGACCTCGGACGCCCCGTCGTGCGGGATCAGCTGCGGACGTACACGGACTTGATGTTGCGATCGCCGCGGGGCGTGTGCAGCGTGCTGTCGATCGTCAGGACCTTCCTGTCCGGTGAAAGCGTCCAGACGGACTCGCGAGACATCGTCCTGTCGCCCTGATCGCCCTTCATGGTGCGCGTCTCCGTCACCACCAGCCGGTCGCCGTCGAACGCCGCGCGGGTCACCACGCTGCCGCGGTGCCCCGGCTGAGCCTGATCGGTGCCGTCGGTGACGTAGGTCTCGGTCATCGAGCGCTCACGGGAGCCCATGACCATCGTCCGCGTCACCTTGACCACGTTGCCCTGCTGCTCGACCACTAGCTTGACTTTGGGCTGCGTCCCCTGAGCGTCGGCGCCGCCGGGACCCTTGTCGCCGTGCGCGGGAAACTGGCTCTGGGCGTTGTCGAGCATCCAGGTGCCGGCGAGCTGCGGCTGGGCCTGGGCGGCGACTGCGCCGACAGCCAGCACGAGCACCGCCGTCATGCCGATCATTCGCTGTACGCGTCTCATCGGGATCCCTCCTTGGGGACTGGTTGCCTCCTTTGACGGCACAACTCACCGCTTTGTTTACCGTCCCCCGGCCGGAATTACCGGGTGATTCATCCTCAGCCCCCACACCCCGCCATCCGCCGGGCGGTGATGGCCGCGTACGGCCGGGACGACGCCGTGCTCAACGCGCGTCCTTATATAGAGGACCGCTCGGGATATGTAGGAACCGCTCGGCCGCGCCGGATCGCCGGGAGCGGCAGCTTCCTGCAGACGCGCCGACCTGCTCCTGGTCCCCAGATCGACCTCGACGCGCTGCAAGCCGCGCTCGCCTCCGGCAAGCCGGCGGTCGTCGAGATCCCGATCGATCTGGAGGAGTTGTCAACCCCCGCGACGGCCCTTTGCGGGATCCCCATGGCGCATCTGGTAGGCTAGCGCTTGACTGGCCTGCCTGACTTGGCTAACATGGCCATATGAAAAAAGCCAGAATTGCGGAGCTCAAGGACCATCTATCCCGCTATCTGGACCATGTCAAAGGCGGCGGCTCCGTCCTGGTGTTCGACCGGGATCAACCCGTGGCGCAGATCGTGCCGATACAAAGCGGGCGACACAAAACGGGAGATCTGGGCGAGCGGCTTGGGCGCCTGGAGCGCAGAGGCATTGTCCGCCGTGGAGCCGGCGGCCTTCCGGACTGGCTGGGGCGCCGTAAACCGCCGAAGCTGCGGGGGAGTGTGCTTCAAGACCTTCTCAAAGAGCGTGCGGGTGGATGGTGAGGTTCTGGGATACCTCCGCGCTGATCGCCCTGGTGGTAGCTGAACGCGCCACCGCCCGAGCCGAGCGATGGCTGCGCGAAGATCCCGATGTTGTGGTCTGGACGCTCACACGTGTGGAACTGCTATCTGCACTTGCTCGACGACGGCGAGAGGAGCCTCGCTCAGCTCCCCATCTTCTTGAGGCGAGACGAGAGATCCTTAGCGCATGGGAGCGATGGTCCGAGGTAACGGTTGTGGAGATCGTGCGCCGTTATGCTGAGCGCGTTGTCGAGACTCACCCGATCAGAGCCGCCGATGCTCTGCAAATCGGCGCCGCGTTAGTGGCGGCAGAAGACAACCCTGCGAGCATTGCCTTCGTGAGCCTCGATCGCAACCTGGCTGAAGCGGCGGAACGTGAGGGGTTTCAGGTGATCGGGCACTGATCGCTGGCGATCGGAGCCCTACTCGACCCTCCATCGCAGAAGAGGGGCGGGCTGTCAGGCCTCGGGGCCGACGGCGTTGCGGAGGAGGGCCTCGTACTCTTGCCAGGTGTTCACGTCACGGGGGTGCGGGCGGTCCACGGGGACGCGACGGATCCAGTCCCGGTGGGCGTCCACGATCTTCCACGCCGCCTTGTCTCCTCGCAGCGCGACGAGCTCGGCGAAGAGCGCGCGCGCGAACACGATCGGGTGTCCCTCGCGGGCTCGGTACGAGGCGAGCATGATCCGATCCCGCGTGCGGCGCCATTCGTCGACCATGACGTCGATGACCACCCGGTCGACGCCGGGCTGATCACCGAGCAGCACCGCCACCGCCTCTGCTCGCACGTCCAGTGCTCCGATCCCCATTCGATATGACGAGGCGCACCCGTGACTGAACTCCGGGTTCTCGACGACCTTGACGCCGCCGAGATCCACGCGCCGGCGAACTTCGGCGGCGGCGCCTCCGATGACCACGACCACTTCGTCGAGCGCCGACGCCGCCTGGACCTCGGCGACCACGCTGCCGAGGAGCGTGGTGGATCCGAAGGGGAGGAGCTGCTTGGGCTGGCCGAGGCGGGTCGACGCGCCGGCCGCGAGGACGAGAGCCGAGACGAACGGCCTCATCCGCCGAGACCCGCGAGGTGCCGCGCCGGATCCCGGTCGAATGTCTCCTTGCACGAGTGGCAGCAGAAGTACACGAGCTGCCCCGACACCTCGGAGCGATAGTCGGCGGTCCCGACCTCGACGAGCATCCCGCAGATTGGATCTCTGGCCTCCGTCACGCGAGCAGCGGCCTGGCGGTGCTCGGTCTCTGGCCAGGCGTCCTTCTCGCTCCGGTGGTGCTGGATGATCTCGGCGAGGATGCTCACCGCGATCTCTTCGGGAGTCACCGCGCCGATGTCGAGCCCTGCGGGCGCCTTCAAGCGGGCGAGGCGTTCGGGCGGCACTCCTCGTTTCTTCAGACGCTCGAGGATCACGGCGGCCCGGCGACGGCTCGCGACCACGCTGACGTAGCCCGCCCCGCTCCCGAGAACCTGCTCCAGCGCCTCCTCGTCGGACTCCGCGTGCGTGGCCACGACTACGGAGGCCCGTTGCGTCAGGCTGAGCTGGTCGAGCCCTTCCCGTATGGCGTCCTCTCGGAGCGCCGCGATCGAATAGTCAGCGGCGTGACCGAGGGTTGCGAGCGTCTCGACGACAGGTCCGTGGCCCACGAGCACCAGAAGCGGCTTCGGGAGGTAGGGCTCCACGTAAATCTCCAGCGTGCCGCCGCTGTGACACGTCATCGTGTACTCGAGCATCCCCTCCGTCCGGCCCGGGCCCCGTCCGCCTTCTCCGTAGAGCCCGATGAGCCGTGGCCGGCCGTCCCGGAGGGCGTTGAGGGCTTCTCGCACGACGACTGGTTCAGAGCAGGCGCCCCCGACCCAGCCGGATACGGTGCCGTCGGCTCGAATCAATGCCTTCGCGCCAGGCTTGGCTGAGGTCGGCGCCTCACAGCGGACGACCGTCGCCAGCGCGAATGGTTCCCCGCGGCGCCGGAGCTCCGCGGCGCGGGCGAGAAGGTCTTCAGCCACCGCCCGGCGCGCCCCTCACTCCGTGATGCCCTTCTCGCGGAGGAGCTTCCAGACTTTCGGCGGCGTGATCGGGATGTCGATGTGACGCACTCCTAGATGCCACAGGGCATCCACCACTGCGTTGGCGATGGCGGCGGGCGCGCCCACGGTCGCAGACTCGCCGACGCCCTTGGCGCCGAGCGGGTGATGCGGCGACGGGGTGCAGGTCTTGTCCGTCTCCCACTTCGGCGTTTCGACCGCGGTGGGTACGAGGTAGTCGATGAAGCTCCCGCCCCGGATGTTGCCGATCTCGTCGTAGGAGATTTCTTCGAGGAGGGCCGGCGCGAACCCCATCGTCAGCCCACCGTGGATCTGCCCCTCGACGATCATCGGGTTGATGATGTTGCCGCAGTCGTCGACGGCGACGAATCGACGGACCTTCACCTCGCCGGTGCCCTTGTCGATGTCCACGACGCAGACGTAGCTTCCGAACGGGTAGGTGAGGTTCGGCGGATCGTAGTAGCTGACGGCCTCCAGCCCCGCCTCCATACCCTGCGGGTGATTGGTGTAGGCGGCGAAGGCGATCTCCTGGATGGTCTTGAACTTGGCTGGCGCGCCCTTGACGGAGAACTTTCCCGGCTCCCACACGAGGTCGTTTTCGGCAGCCTCCAGGAGATGGGCCGCGATCTTCCGGCCCTTGTCGCGCACTTTCCGCGCCGCCATCGCCGCGGCGGCCCCGGCCGTCGGCGTGGAACGGCTCGCGTAGGTGCCGAGACCGTAGGGAGCGGTGTCGGTGTCGCCTTCCTCGACCTGGATGTCGGCGGCGGGGATGCCCAGCTCTTCGGCGAGGATCTGCGCGTAGGTCGTCTCGTGGCCCTGGCCCTGGGACTTCGTGCCGAACCGCGCGATGGCCTTGCCCGTGGGATGGATCCGGATCTCGCAGCTGTCGAACATCTTCAGCCCGAGGATGTCGAAGTGCTTGGATGGACCGGCCCCGACGATCTCGGTGAAGCTCGAGATGCCGATCCCCATCAGCTCGCCGCGCTTCCGCTTCTCCGCTTGCTCGCGCTTGAGCTCCGTGTAGCCGATCTTGTCCATGGCCTTCCGGAGCGCGCCATGATAGTCGCCGCTGTCGTACTCCCAGCCGAGCGCCGACTTGTAGGGGAACTGCTCCGGCTTGATGAAATTCTTGAGTCGGAAGTCGGCCGGATCCATGGCGAGCTGGTGGGCCATGAGGTCGACCATGCGCTCGATCGTGTGCACGGCTTCGGTCACGCGGAAGGAGCAGCGGTAGGCGATGCCCCCGGGCGGCTTGTTGGTGTACACGCCGTCGACCTCGACGTGCGCGGCCTTGAGGTCGTAAGAACCCGTGCAGATGTGGAACAGCCCCGCCGGGAACTTGGACGGGTTCGCGGCGGCATCGGCGTACCCGTGGTCGGCGAGCGTCTTGATCCGGAGCGCGGTGAGGGTGCCGTCGTTTTTCGCCGCCAGCTCGGCGGTGATGTGGTAATCGCGGGCGAACGAGTCGGCCTGCAGGTTCTCCATCCGGTCCTCGATCCACTTGACCGGCTTCCCCGTGAGCACAGAGGCGGCAACGGCGATGACATAGCCGGGGTACACGGGGACCTTGCCGCCGAACCCTCCGCCGATGTCGGGGGAGATGATGCGGATCTTGTGCTCGGCCAGCCCGACGTGCCCGGCCACGAGTGCGAAGACTGTGCGGATCGCGTGGGGAGCCTGGGTCGTCATCCACACGGTGAGCTTGTCGTTGACCTTGTCGAAGTGCGCGACGCACCCGCACGTCTCGATGGACGCGACGTGGATGCGCGGAATGTAGATGTCCTGCTTGACGGTCACGTCCGCTTGGGTGAAGGCGCGATCGGTGGCAGCCCTGTCGCCCCATTCCCAGTGCCAGATGTGGTTATCCTTCTTGTCCTTCTTGTCGGTGCGCAGCACCGGGGCCCCGGGCTCGAGCGCCTTCTTCGGGTCCACGACCACGGGCAGCGGCTCGTACTCGACCTCCACCGCGGCGACGCCGTCGGCGGCCGCGTACCGGCTCGTCGCGAGCACGGCTGCGACCTCCTGGGCCTGGTACATCACCTTTTCCACCGGGAGCACCATCTGGGTGTCCGACATGAGTGTCGGCATCCAGTGAAGGTTGTACTTGGCGAGGTCCTGGCCCGTGATGACGGCGAGCACGCCCGGGATGGCCAAGGCCTTCGACGTGCCGATCCGCGTGATCTTGGCGTGGGCGAAGGGGCTCCGCGCGATGTCCAGATAGAGCATCCCCGGAAGCTGCACGTCGTCCACGTAGGTGCCCTTGCCGCGGATGAAGCGTGGATCCTCCTTGCGCTTGATCGAATGCCCCATCCCCCCGACTTCGGGCGAGGTCCTGAGCGCCATCATGAGCCTCCTTGCCGGAGCGTGGCTGCCGCGTACTGGATGGCTTTGACGATGTTCACGTAGCCGGTGCACCGGCAGAGGTTGCCGGAGATGGCCCGGCGGATGTCTTCCTCGTTCGGCGCCGGATGCTTCTTGAGGAAGGCGTAGCTGGTCATCAGCATGCCGGGTGTGCAGTAGCCGCACTGGAGGCCGTGCTCTGCCATGAACCCCTGCTGAAGCGGATGCAGCTTGCCGTCCTGTTCCAGGCCCTCTACCGTCATGATTTCCTTGTCGCGGGCCTGGACGGCGAACACCGTGCACGACTTCACCGCTCGGCCGTCCATGAGGACGGTGCAGGCGCCGCAGTGGGTCGTGTCGCACCCGATATGGGTGCCGGTCAGCCGCAGCACGTCCCGGATCAGGTGGACCAGCAGGAGGCGCGGCTCGACGTTAGCCTCGTGCTTCTCGCCGTTGATCGAGAGCTTGACCCACATCGCCCTCACCTCTCTTCGCCGGCGCGCTCCAGGGCTTTGCGGAGCGCGCGGGCCGTCAACACTCGGACCATGTCCCGCTTGTACTCGACCGACCCGCGGAGATCCTCGCTGGGCTGGGCCGCCTCTGCGCAGAGCTGGGCGGCGCGCTTGATGGCGGCGTCGTCTGGCCGGTTGCCCTTGAGGGCTGCCTCCGCCCGCGTGGCCTTGATGGCAGTGAGACCGACGCTGGTGAGGCCGATCCCGACCTGGTCGCAGGCGCCGCTGGCGCCGAGCGTGAGCTGCGCCGCCACGGCGACTGTGGCGAAGTCGCCGACCTTGCGCTCGAGCTTGAGGTAGGCGCCCCCGCTGCGGGCCGGTGGAATCGGCACGCAGATCTCCACGAGGATCTCGTCGGGCTTGAGCGCGGTCGCGAACGGGCCGGTGAAGAACGATGTGATGGGGATCCGGCGCTCGCCCTTCGGGCCTGCGGCGACGACCTCGGCGCCGAGCGCGAGCATCGTCGCGGGGTGGTCGTTGGCGGGATCGCCGTGGGCGAGGTTGCCGCCGAGTGTGGCCAGGTTGCGCACGAGGGGATCCGCGATGACCTGGCACGTGTCGTGGAGCAGGGGATAGCGGGTGCGGATGAGGTCGGACTCCTCCAGCTCCGATTCGCGCGTGAGGGCACCGATGCGAAGAACGCCGTCCGTCTCGCGGATGAACGCGAGTCCGGGGATGCCGTTGATGTCGACGAGGTGGCGGGGGCTGGCCAAGCGGAGCTTCATGAGCGGGATGAGGCTCTGGCCTCCGGAGAGGATCTTGGCCTCCTCACCGAGCTGTGCGAGCAGAGCCGTCGCCTCGGTGATCGAACCCGGCGCGTGATAGTCAAAGGCGGCCGCAATCATCGTGGTGGTCCCCTTGCTCTGCTGCTCAGATCATGAAAAAAGACTTTCTGGGAGAACCGGCCAGCGTGCGACGAACCGTACTGGTCGGCGTGGACCATGTCAAGCGGGAAGTCGCCGCGGCTCTTTCTGATCTCTCGGCCATCGTGCGGGTCATCGACGACGAGAGGCGGCGCAGATGCATCGAGAAATTGACGGTTTACTTCCAGCCGCACCGTGCGCTAACGTGGGCGCCTGTGGGCGCGCACGCTATGACGAACGCCTTGGGAACGGAGACCGCAGGAGCGTTATCGCTGCCGGCCCTGGTGGTCGACGACGAGCCCCAGATTCGCGTCTTCTTGGCCGACATCCTCGAAGCTGAAGGGTTCAAGGTGGTGGCGGTTGCGGGCGGTGAGGCCGCGCTCGAGTACGTGAGCTCGTCGACTCCCGGCCTCGTCCTCCTCGACCTGAGCATGCCGGGCCTCGACGGGATGGAGACGCTCAAGCGGCTCAAGGCCGCTGGCCTCCAGGCCCCGGTGATCATCCTGACCGGTCACGGCAACATCCGCTCGGCCGTCGAAGCGATTCGGCTGGGGGCCTACGACTACCTGACGAAGCCACTCCGGGCCCCGGAGATCATGGTTGCGATCCGGCAGGCGCTGCGGCATCGGCAACTGCTCGCCGAGATCGACGAGCTCAAAATTCAGCTCGCCAGCTCGAGCGCGCTCGGCTGGCTGGTGGGGCCGAGTCCTGAGTCGCAGATAGTCGCCGATCACGTCAAGCAGGTCGCCAAGTCCATGCT
>WNEV01000908.1_pt1 | contig 12031 bp, 8 predicted proteins | sample 5399861 | NCBI WGS metagenome assembly WNEV01 (sample SAMN13153335, study PRJNA577476) | soil metagenome | isolation source: 40 cm grassland meadow soil 2 days after 3rd rain plot 2 | place: USA:California | collected 2015-11-11 | reverse complement strand
CCCCGCCCCCCCCGCCCCCCACGTCCCCCGGCGGCGTCGCCGTCACGGATGACGCCGGCCGGCGCGTAACGCTGTCCGCCCCTGCCCGACGCATCGTCTCACTGTCTCCCGCCGTGACCGAGTTGCTCTTCGCCCTCGGCGCGGGAGACTGGGTCGTAGGCCGCACCACCTGGTGCGATTATCCCCCGGCAGCGCGCGCCGTGCCGAGTGTGGGCGACGGGCTCAATCCAAACCTCGAGGCCGTGGCGGCGCGGCGACCCGATCTCGTGATCCTGTACCGATCCGCGCTGAACGAGACCGCCGCCCAACAGCTCGCGCGGCTGGGCATCGCCGCCGCGGTGGTGCGGCAAGATCGGCTCGAGGACCTGGCCCGCGCAGCGGGGCTCGTTGCGACGTTGACCGGTCGCGGGGCGGCAGGCGCGTCCCTCGCCCGCGGGATCGACAGCTTGCTGCACGCGCCTGCTCCCCCGGCGCCCGCGGCGGCCCGGCGACGCGTCGCGTTCGTCGTGTGGGACAACCCCCCGATGGTGATCGGCGGCGGCAGCTACCTCGACGAGCTCGCGACGCTCGCTGGCACCGAGAACATGTTCCACGACATCCCGGCGGCCTCGGCGACGGTATCACTCGAGACCATCGCCGCGCGTGATCCCGACGTCATCGCCGTGCTCGCCGATTCCGGGGCGCCCGCGGTGCCGGCGTGGGCTGCGCGCCGGGAATGGCAAGTGGTCCGGGCTGTGCGCGAGCGCCGCTTCGCGGTGCTGGGGGGCTCGCTGTTCGCCCGTCCGTCTCCCCGGGCGCCGCAGGCGGTGGCCGCGCTGCGCCGCGCCTTGGCGGCGACCCGATGAGGTGGCTCGGGCTGGGTGTGGCCGCCGCGGCGGCATTCGTGCTGGCCGTCGTTGTGGGGCCCGCGCATGTGCCGCTCGCCAATCTCATGACCTCGGACATCGTGCGCTCCCTGCGGCTGCCGCGTGCGATCCTCGCGTTCCTGGTCGGCGGCGCGCTCGCCCTCTCGGGCGCGAGCCTTCAGGCCCTCGTGCGCAACCCACTCGCCGACCCGTTCCTGCTCGGCCTTTCGGGGGGGGCGGGCCTCGGCGCCGTGCTGGCCATCGCGCTGCGCATCGGGGGGCCCTGGGCGCTGCCGCTCGCGGCCTTCGCTGGGGCGCTCGTCGCGATGGGCCTCGTCTACCGGCTCGGCCTGGTGGGCGGATCGGCCCTCGACCGCGCGTACTCATCCTCGCGGGCGTGGCGGTCGGCGCCTTCGCGTCGGCGGTCACCACGGCGATCGTGTCGCTCTCCGAAGCGACCCAATTGCGCAACGCATTTCTGTGGCTGTGGGGTGGGCTGTCAGGCGCGTCCTGGGACACCGTGCTCGTAGCCTGCGTCTACTTCCCACTTCCGGTCCTGGTGCTGCTCGCCGCCGCCCGGCCGCTCGACGTTCTGGCCCTGGGTGAGGAGCCCGCTCGCCACCTCGGCGCCGACGTCGAGCCGCTCAAGCGGCGCGTCTACCTCGCAGCGTCGTTGCTCACCGCGGCGGCGGTGGCGGTGTCGGGAGTCATCGGCTTCGTCGGCCTAGTGGTCCCTCACGCGATGCGCGCGCTGTGGGGTCACCAGCATCGCCCGCTGCTCCCGGCCGCCTTCCTGGGCGGCGGGACGCTGCTCGCCCTCTCGGACACCGTCGCACGCACCTTCGTGGCGCCGCGCGAGCTCCCCGTGGGCATCGTGACGGCCCTCGTCGGCGTCCCCGTCTTCGCGCTGCTGCTGCGCCGATGGACCGCGAGCTGATTCTCGACGCGCGCGACGTCGCCTATCGCTACCCGGGGGCAGTCCGGGACGCCCTCGCCGGGGTGAGCCTCGCTCTGCGGGCCGGCGCATTCCACGCGGTGCTTGGTCCGAACGGGAGCGGCAAGACCACGCTCGTGCGGGTGGCGCTCGGCCTCCTGTCCCCCCGCGCGGGGACGGCGGCAATCCTGGGCCGGGCCGCTGCCGCGTGGTCGCGGCGCGACCTCGCCCGCATCGTGGGCGTCGTGGCGCAGCGCGAGGAGAACCCCTTCCCGCAGCGCGTCCGCGAGACCGTGTTGCTCGGACGGTTCGCCCATCTGTCACTCTGGGCTGGCGAGCGGCCAGAGGACCACGAGGCGGTGAGCCGCGCGCTCGAGCGCTGCGACGTGGTGCCACTCGCCGACCGCTGGCTCTGGACGCTTTCGGGCGGCGAGTACCAGCGCGTCCGGCTCGCCCGCGCCCTGGCCCAGGAGCCGAGGCTACTGGTGTTGGACGAGCCGACCGCGAGCCTCGACATACGCCACGAGATGGAGCTGTTCGAGCTGGTGCGCGCGCTGGCGGACCGCCACGGGCTCGCGGTGGTGCTGATCACGCACCACGTCAACCTCGCCGCGCGGTTCGCGGACCAGGTGCTGCTGCTGGCCGAAGGCCGGGCCGTGGCGCGCGGCAGCCCGGCGGCGGTGCTCACCGCAGAGACGGTGCGGCGGGTCTTCGGCTGGCCGGTTGCGATCGCGCCATTCGAAGGCGCCCCCCAAATGATCCCGCTGCGAAGCGGAAAGGACGGTGTCTGATGCGACGCTGGCTCGTAGCCTGCAGGCTTACGCTCGTCCCCGGAGCGCTCGCCTCCCAAGCGCCCACCGATACGCTCGACGTCACGCCGGTGGTCGTTACGGCGACCCGGCTCCCCACGCGCGTCGACGCGGTGACGGCCGCGGTGACGGTGCTCACCGGCGTCGAGCTCCGGGCGCTGGGGTTACACACCGTCTTCGAGGCGCTCCGGGACATCCCGACCGCGGCAGTGGTTCAGACCGGCTCGTTCGGGGGGCAAACGTCGCTGTTCCTGCGTGGCGGGCAAAGCAACTATGTGAAGGTGCTGGTGGACGGCGTCCCGGTGAACGACCCCGGAGGCGCCTTCGACTTCGCGAGCCTGACCACCGATAACGTCGAGCGCATCGAAGTGGTGCGCGGCCCGGGGAGCGTGTTGTACGGGTCGGATGCGGTCACTGGGGTGGTGCAGATTCTCACCCGTCGGGGCATCGGGGTGGCGGGCGCCGATGCGAGCGTCTGGGCCGGGACTTACGGCACGTTCGACTCGGACGTGCGGGCGTCGGGTGGCGGCGCACGGGCCAGCTATTCGTTCGCGGCCTCCCGCTTTACGAGCGGCGGCACATACGCGTTCAACAATCACTACAGCAACACCGTGGCCTCCGCGCTGGTACGCGTCGCGCCCGACGATCGCACGGACGCCACTCTCTCGCTGCGGTACGACGACCACACCTATCATTTCCCGACCGACGGCGCGGGCAACCCTGTGGACCACAATCAATACAACTACGGAAGCGGTCCCACGATCGGGCTCGACCTGGGGCACTACTTCACGCCACGGATCGAAGCGCGGCTACTGCTCACCGACCACGCGACCAGGGGCGGCTTCGACGACCGGCCCGACAGCGCCGCGGACAGCACGCTGTTCCACAGCCTCGATCGGTTGCGGCGAGCGGGCGCCGACCTGCGCCTCAACCTCCATCTCCCGGCCGGCACCGTGCTGACCGCCGGGACGGCCGTGGAGCAGGAATACGACGCGAGCTCGAACGTGTGCCAGACGAGCTTCGGCGACTGCAGCTCTCCACCCATCGACACGTCGCGCTGGAACGGGGCGATGTACGGGCAGGCGGTCGCGGACGTCGCCCGGCGAGTGTCCCTCACAGCTGGCGTGCGGCTCGAGGACAACCAGCGCTTCGGCACCTACGCCACCTACCGCGTCGGCGCGGTGTACCGGGTCGCGCGCGGCACGCGCATCCGCGCCGGCGCGGGGACCGGCTTCCGCGAGCCGACCTTCTTCGAAAACTTCGCGACCGGATTCTCGGTCGGGAACCCGAATTTGCGACCCGAGCATTCGCGGAGCTGGGAGGTCGGGGTGGAGCAGGCGATCCATGACCGGGCGACGCTCGCGGCCACGTTCTTCGAGCAGCACTTCGTCGATATGATCGACTACAATCCCAGCGCGCCGTCTGGCACGCCGAACTACGCCAACGTCGGAGGCGCCGTCGCCAGTGGCGTAGAGCTGACCGTCGGTCTCCCGCTCCGGCTCCTGTCGCTCGCTGCGACCTACACCTACCTCCACACCGACGTCACGAATCCCGGCTTCGACGCGACGCCCGGCGCGGCGCTCGCACCCGGCCAGCCGCTGCTGCGGCGGCCCCGGCACTCCGCGCGCGTGAGCGCCGCCCATGGCTTTCCACGACGTGGCAGCGTGACGCTCACGGTCGCGTACGTCGGAGCTCGAGCGGACCAGGACTTCTCGACGTTCCCGTTCCCCCGTGTAACGCTGCCGTCGTACACGCGAGTCGACGCGGCGGGCGAATGCGACCTGGTCAAAGCGCGCGGGTCGCGCCCCGGGCTTACGCTCAGCGGACGGGTCGAGAACCTGTTGGACCAGCGCCACGACGAGGTGAAAAACTTCCCCGCCCGACGCCGCACCTTATTATTCGGCGGACGCTTGACGCTCGGCCGGTGAGGCCCGGGAAGAAGGGAGAAGGGGAAGGGTGAGGCGACGCGACGCGTGGTTGGTTGCGGTGGCCCTTGCCGCCGCCGGGTGCAGCGACGCGCTCGAGCAGACGAGCTCGTCCGGGCAGGTGATCGCCGTCGTGAACTCGAACCACACCGTCTCGTTTGTCGCGGCGGCGGATCTATCGGTTCGGACGGTGGACCTGCAGGCAGGCGGCGCAGCGATCACTGCGGCGGGTCGCGGCAGCACGGTGCTCGTGCCCCTCGGTTCCGCGGACTCGGTGGCCGTGATCAACAACGCCGGTCTCTGCACCACCGGCTTGTGCGTGCGCCCGGTGGTCGTCTTGCCGCTTGCGAGGGGATCTGGCGCTACGGGTGTGGTGATCCAGGACGACTCGATCGCCTGGGTCGCGAACCCGAAGCTCAACACAGTTACGCGCCTCAATTTTCTCTCGGGTGACACCGCCAGCTTTCACGTGGGCGTGTACCCGCAGGCCCTCGCCTTCGTGCGGGGTCGCGTCTTCGTTGCGAACGGCAATGTCGTGAACGGCGCGCCGGCGGGTCCGAGCTGGCTCAGCTCGATCCCTTGCTGCGGTGGCCCCTCGGTCGACTCGATTCCGCTATCCGGGGCGAACGCTCGCTTTCTCACCGTCGGAGACGACAGCCTGCTGTACGTCGTGAACTCCGGCTATCCGATGCGCGGCGACGGCAAGCTCTCTGTCGTCGACCCGGCATCTCGCACCGAGCTCGTGGTCATCAACGGGCTGGGCGAGGCCCCGGGCGCCGCAGCCTTTCATCCGTCGGGCCGCGTGCTGATCTCTTCTATCAGTGACGGGATCCTGGAGGTGAATACCCTGACGCGGTCCGTGACGCGGGGGCCGGGGCAGGGCTTGAAGCCCGGCGGCGACGGCGTCACCGGGCTGGCAATCGATCAGGGGGGCCGGGTATACGCGCTCGACGCCGGTGCCTGTACCAGCCCCGGCGTCGTGCATGTGCTGTCGGCGCCGCCCGACTACGACGAGCTCCGGGCCGTCGCGGTGGGCGTCTGCCCCTCCGCCACCGCCCTGGCGGTCGTGCCATAGGCGCGGCGCCGCCGTTAGCTTTGACCCCATGGCGCTCGTCACCACCCCCGCGGTCGTCCTCCAGACCTATCGCTACAGCGAAACCTCCAAGGTGGTCCGGCTCGCGACCCGGGAGCTGGGCGTGCAGAGTGCGATCGCCAAGGGAGCGCTGCGGCCGAAGAGCCGCTTCGGCGCAGGGCTCGAGCTGCTGAGCGAGGGGACGGCGCAGCTCTATTTCCGCGAGACGCGCGAGCTGCACACGCTTGCCGCGTTCGATCTCGCCAACTTGCGGCGCGACCTGGCGGCCGAGGTCGGGCGGTTCGCGGGGGCGACGGCGCTCGCCGAGGTGATGCTCAAGATGGCGCCTCCGGCGCCACTCCCCGCGGCGTACGACACATTCACCACCGCGCTCGACGCGCTCGCGAGCGCGTCCCCGGAGGCGATCGACGTCGCCGCAGTGCGGGGGATCTGGCTGCTCCTGGGCGTGTTGGGCTTCGAGCCGTCCCTCGTGGCGTGCGTACGGGACGGCACTGCCATCGCCTCCGACGGCCAGGACCCTGTGCCGTTCAGCATCGCCGACGGCGGCGTCGCTTGCCCCCGCTGCACCCCGACCCAGCCGTTCACGCGGCTGCCACGGCAGGCCTATCGCGACCTGCTCGCCCTGACCGACGCTCGGGAAGAGTTGCCCCGGCTCGACGCGCAGCACGCCGCTGCCCATCGCCGCCTCGTCGCCCGCTTCGTGCGCCACCACTTCGGCGAGACTGGCGCCCTCTCCGCCCTCGATTTCTGGGAGCGTCGCGCGTGGGCCTCCACGCCCCCCACTCCAGTCCCATCCGCCGCTTCGTAATCGGCACCGCCGGCCACATCGACCACGGCAAGACGGCGCTCGTAAAGGCCCTCACCGGAGTCGACACCGACCGATGGGAGGAGGAGAAGCGCCGCGGGATCACGATCGACCTGGGCTTCGCCCCGCTGCCGCTCGGCGACCAAGTCCAGGCCAGCGTCGTAGACGTCCCAGGGCACGAGGGGTTTGTCCGCAACATGCTCGCGGGAGCGACGGGCATCGACGTCGCCCTCCTCGTGGTCGCGGCCGACGAGGGAATCATGCCGCAGACGGAGGAGCATCTGGCCATCGTCGAGCTGCTCGGCGTGCCGCGCGGCATCCCCGTGATCACCAAGCGGGATCTGGTCGAGCCCGAGTGGCTCGACTTGGTACGGTCGGAGCTGAGCGAGCGCCTCAAGACCAGCCGGGTTCGCTGGGAGGATCCGGTCACTACGTCGGCCGTGACGGGGGAGGGGTTGGACGGGCTCCGAGCGGTGTTACGGCGGGTGGCGGAGGACCTGATCGAACGCCCGGCGGCGGACTTGTTCCGGCTGCCCATCGACCGGGTGTTCGCGGTGGCGGGGGCGGGTACGGTGGTCACCGGCTCCACCTGGAGCGGCACGGTGGCCGTGGGGGACGTCGTGCGGCTCTTGCCACTCGAGCGCGAGGCGCGAGTGCGCTCGATCGAAGTGCACAGCCAGGCAGCGGATCGGGCGGTGCCCGGTCGGCGCACGGCGTTGGCACTGGTCGGGGTTGACAAGAGCGAGCTGGCGCGCGGACATGTGGTCGTGACGGGGGCGGGCTGGCGCGCCACGACGATGCTCGACGCCGCCGTCGAGTTGCTCCCCGGAGCCCGCAAGCCGATCGCCTCTCGGACCCGGCTCCGGGTGCACCTCGGCACCGCCGAAGTACTGGCTCGTGTGGTTCAGGTGCGGTCGATCGGGCCAGGCGAACGGGGCGTCGCGCGGCTGATCCTCGAGACGCCCCTGGTGGCCCGCGGCGGGGACCGGTTCGTGCTGCGGTCGTTTTCGCCCGTCACGACCATCGGCGGGGGCGTCGTGCTCGACCCCTTCGCGGCGCCCCGGCCAAGGCTCCGCCAGCGACGCCTCGCGGCGGACCAGCCGCCGGTGGAACGATTGCGGCTGCTCGCACTGGAGGCAGGGCTCGCCGGGCTGCCGGTGGCGACGCTGTCCGTACGGCTGGGTTGTCCCCCGGAGCGCGTGACACCCGTCATCGCTGCGGCGGGGGCGGATCTCGTAAGCTGGGGCGACACGCTTGTCGCGCTCGGAGTCGTGACGGCCGAAGTGGCACGCCTAGCCGAAGTGCTCCGGCGCTACCACGAGGAGCATCCGCTCGATCCGGGGATGTCGCTGCAGGCCCTCCGAGCAGCGGTGGCAGCGCCGGCACCTCCGCCGGGTGTGGTCGATGCCATACTGGAGCTTGGCACCGGGGGGAGGGGGGGAAAGGGGAAGCTGGAGATTGCGGGGAGCGTGGCGCGGCTCGCGGGGTGGCGGCCCGCCTTCGACGCCCGCACCAGCGACTTGAGGGAGACCCTGACCCGCCGCTTGGTGGAGGCCCGCTGGCAGGTTCCGACGCTGGGAGAGCTGGAGCGCGAGTTCCCCGGCGCGCCGATCCGGGCGCTGCTCGCGCACCTGGCGCGCGAGGGCGGGGCCGAGCAGATCGATCAGGAACGCTACGCGGCGCGGCAGGCGCTGGAGGCGTTCCGGACGAGCCTTGAGGCAGCGCTCGCCGAGCTCGGCCAGGCGACCCCGGCCGAGTTGCGCGACCGGTTCGGTCTCACCCGCAAGTACTTGATCCCGTTGCTCGAATGGGCCGACCGCCGCGGCATCACACGCCGCGCCGGCGACGCCCGTGTACTGGCCCGGTTGACAGCGGGGAAAGGCGGCCCGTAGTTTTCCGCCAAGCGCCCTAGAACGGTTCACTCGACAAGGAGTGCGGTCCCAAGGTTCTTTTCTCGTTCGCAGAAGGAGCGGTGGATGAAGCGGTACGCCTGGGCGGTGCTGGGGCTCGGGCTTTGGGTGGCGGGGCTGGGGGTTGTGGCGGGGCCGGCGTGGGGGCAGGAGCCCCGACCCACGGTAGAGCTCAAACAGAATTACCCGAACCCGTTCAACCCGGCGACCACGATCCCGTTCTCGCTGAACGGTGCGTTGTTTGTCAATGGTCACCGGCCGAAGGTCTCGCTGAAGGTCTACAACGTGCTCGCCCAGCTCGTGGCGGTGCCGATCCTGCAGGGGACGGGGGAGGCGCTCGACAACCTGGAGTTGAGCTGCTCGAGCGCCGACGGCTGCGCCTACAGCGCCTACTGGGACGGCAACGTCCGGAACACCAGCCAGCAGGCGGCGTCTGGAGTGTACATCTACCAGCTGGTCGTCGACGGGCAGCGATTCACGAAAAAAATGATCATCATGAAGTGATTCAGCGTGGATGCTGGAGCACGATGTAGCGCACGTCGTCCTTGGCCATCTCCTTCAGCCACTGAATCAGGTCGCCGATTCGGCCCGGCGGCTCGACCCCCTTGTGACCGATGAGCTTGCGTGCGACGCGCAGCACGCGACCCTCCTGGCCGTACTCGGCCGTGTACGTCCCGAACGCGCTGCGCGCTGTGATGTTGGGCGGCAGCTGCGCCCGCCAGCCGTCCGGCAGGGTGAGCTTGAGCTCGGCCGCTTCTTCGTGGGGCCCCGCGACGGCGGCGACATCGATGGGGAAGCGGCGGGGGCCGCGGGCTTCGAGCTCGGCCGCGAGCCCCTTCACGTCGCCGTAGTTGTGAATCGGCAACGTCAGAATGTCGCTGCTTCCGGACTGAGAGGTCGCCTGAGCCTCGCGGATCACGACTGCGATCCTGGGCTCCGCGCGCAGGTCGCGCCCGTCGAATAGCTCGAGGCTGTCGCCCGTGGCTCCCGGGAACAGCATGTTCACGGCGGCCCGTGTGATGCGCTCCCGCTCCGTCGTCCCGAACGGCGTCGCGAACGTCTGCCGCATGCCGTACTGCTGGTCGCCCGCCGCGACGTGGACATAGCGACCGTGGAACACCCCCTGCGGCGACAAATCGCCGGTCAGCACGGCGACATCGCGGTTCGTGGCCGCGGAGTCTGCGGGGAAGGTGACCTCCTCGCCGCTCCCGTCGGCGTGCACCATCAGGCCGAACTCGCCCTGCTCGGCCGGTGGGAGCGAGCCGAACGGGGTCAGCTCTGAGGTCAGGTCGAGGTAGAGGTAGCCGCTGGGACGCTCGACCGCGGCGATCATGTGGTCGAACGCCAGAGCGGACGGCCGGTCGCGCGCGATCCCGCCGCTGCTCGACAGCAGCACCGGATAGGCGCGCAGCCCCAGTCGCCGGGCCAGCGCAATGAACAGCGTCGCCTTGTCCTTGCAGTCACCGTACCGGGTCGCGAGCACCGCGGCGGGGAGGCGCGGCTGGAAGCCTCCGATCCCGAGCGAGAGTGAGACGTAACGGAAGTCTTGCGCCACCCAGCGGTGCAGCGCCCGCAACGAGTCGTCGAGCGTGCGAGCGCCGGTGACCACCGAGCCGAGCGCCGAGTCGAGCCCCGGGGTCACGACGTAGCGGTCCCGGGAAAGCCCACCGTACCAGCGCGCCACGTCCGCCCACTGGACCGGCGCCGCGAGGTCGATGTATTGGTCGATGCCGTTCGAATCGGCGGCAAACGGCTCCCGCTCGATCTTCGGCACGTCGGCCGCCGCCCACGTGTACACGCGCCGGCCGCGCGCTTCGACGGTCTTCCGCGGGACGGTGAGGTTAACCTCTTTGATGCGGACATCCAAGGTCGCGGGCACGTCCACGACGTAGCGCGAGCGCCGCGTGAGCCGCCCCGTTGTCACGCGCCATCCGCGCTGGAAGTCACCGGGCATCACCGGCTTCAGCGTTTCGACGGTGTAGCTGTAATCGAGTAGCGTACCCGGCGCGATGCCGCCGCTCGAGACGCGCCGCACCTTCGCGTCCGAAAAAACCGGCGCCTCTTGCGCCACCGGTGCGATCGACTCCTGCTCGTGCGCCGGCTGCGAACTGATGACCTCGCCCGTCGGTTTCACGACGCGGATCCAGTTGAGTGTCAGCCGCTCGCGCCCGCTCACGTAGGAAAACGACTGCTCGCCCCACGTCTCGGCGGCCTCCCGGGTGAGGATCTGCACGACCTGGCGGTACGTCCGGCTGCCGCGGCCGTCGGCCTCCAACCGCACGACCCCGTCGTCCAGCAGGTAGATGTAGTCGTCGTCGGGGTGATCGGCGGGGTTCACCGCCAGGCCGTAGATCGTGTCGTTCCGGACAGTGGGATCCCCCGTCGGGGTAATCCGCGGGGCCTGCGCTCGGGCGGCAGCCGCCACGGCGAGGAGCAGCACCAGCGAGCGTGTCAGCACAGCAAGCATCCTGGAGTCAGGGCCATCGGCGGGAACATCACACGGCCACAGCCAAGCGTCAATTGATCGTTTTCTTGGGCATTTTGACTTGTGCTCTGCCGATTCGGCATCTTTCAGCAGGCACAAAGGTTGCCCGGAGGGCCAGCGCTATGATCAGACCCGAACGATTGACCGTCAAGGCGGCTGAGGCGTTGCAACAGGCGAGCGGGCTGGCGCGCGAGCGCGGCAACCCGGTGGTCAACGACGCCCATCTCTTCCACGCGCTGCTGTCGCAGGACGACGGGATCGTGGTGCCCCTGCTCCAGAAGGCGGGGCTCAACGTCACGCGGCTGAAAGCGGAGACGGAGCGCGAGCTCGACCGGTTCCCGAAGCAGTCGGGAAGCGCCGCCGAGCCGACCCTGTCGCGCGAAGTCACCCGGGTCTTGGATCGCGCCGACGAGGAAGCCAGGGGGTTGGGCGACGCGTACGTCTCCACCGAGCATCTCCTGCTCGGGCTTATTGAAGAGAAGGGGACGACGGCGAAGCAGCTGCTTTCGGCCGTGGGCGTCGATCGCGCTGACGTGATGGCAGCGCTGGAGGGCGTGCGCGGTCCGCAGCGGGTCACCGACCAGGAGCCGGAGCAGAAGTACCAGGCGCTCGAGCGTTTCACCCGCGACCTCACCGAGCAGGCCCGCAAGGGCAAGCTCGATCCGGTGATCGGGCGAGACGAAGAGATCCGCCGCGTGATGCAGGTCTTGTCGCGGCGAACCAAGAACAATCCCGTGCTGATCGGCGAGCCGGGCGTGGGCAAGACGGCGATCGTCGAAGGGCTCGCGCAACGGATCGTGAACGGCGACGTGCCGGACTCGCTCAAGAATAAGCATCTCGTCGGCCTCGATCTCGGGGCCCTCGTCGCGGGGACGAAATACCGTGGCGAGTTCGAGGAGCGTCTCAAGGCGGTGCTGAAGGAAATCACGAGCGCCGAGGGCCGGTACATCGTCTTCATCGACGAGCTGCACACGCTCGTGGGCGCGGGCGCAGCGGAAGGGGCGGTCGACGCCTCCAACATGCTGAAGCCGGCGCTGGCGCGCGGGGAGCTGCACGTGGTGGGCGCGACCACGCTTGATGAGTACCGCAAGCACATCGAGAAGGACGCGGCGCTCGAGCGACGCTTCCAACCCGTGTTCGTGGGGGAGCCGTCCCTCGAGGACACGATCGCCATCCTGCGCGGCCTGAAGGAGCGCTATGAAGTGCATCACGGCGTGCGGATCAC
>WNEV01000907.1_pt1 | contig 12038 bp, 8 predicted proteins | sample 5399861 | NCBI WGS metagenome assembly WNEV01 (sample SAMN13153335, study PRJNA577476) | soil metagenome | isolation source: 40 cm grassland meadow soil 2 days after 3rd rain plot 2 | place: USA:California | collected 2015-11-11 | reverse complement strand
CCCCAAGTGCGGAACGGATGGGAGCTCGTCGCGAACGCGCTCGATGTACTGAGCCCCGCGGCGGCGCCGCTGCCCCTGCCGATCGCGGACAGGGTCGGCGCGGATCCGGACACCCGGTTCGACAACCGGCCGCTGGATCTCCGGAAACCGGAGCGGCGCGCGATTTTTCGCGTCAGGTCGGTCGTCGCGGCCGCTTTCCGTTCGTACCTGGACCACCAGGGATTCGTCGAGGTCCAGACGCCCAAGCTCGCCGGCGCGGGCGCGGAAGGCGGCGCGACCCTGTTCGAGACGAACTACTTCGGACGGCGCGCGTTCCTGAGTCAGAGCCCTCAGCTCTACAAACAGATGCTCATGTCGACCGGACTCGATCGGGTGTACGAGATCGCCCCGGCCTTCCGGGCGGAGCCGTCCGACACCGTGCGACACGTGACGGAGTTCACCTCGTTCGACGGGGAGGTCTCCTGGATCGAGCGACAGGAGGATTTCTTCCCGATCCTTGAAGGCGCCGTCGACGCCGCGATCGAACGCGTCCGGGCCGAATGCAAGGCGGAGCTCGCCCTCCTCCAGGCGGACCCGAAACGGCCGGCGCTGCCCCTGAAACGCCTCGCGTATCCGGAAGCGCTCGAACTCTTGCGGAACCGCGGGAAGCGCCTTCGCGACGGAGACGACATCGACACGGAAGGAGAGAAACTCCTGGGGCAAGCGATGGGCGAAGAAGGCCGCGAACTCTACTTCGTCACGGAGTATCCGACATCGATCAAGCCGTTCTACGTCATGGCCAAGCCCGACGAGCCCGAGTACTCCTGTGCCTTCGACCTCGAGTACAAGGGAGACGAGATGGCCTCCGGAGGCCAACGGGAGCATCGGTACGACGTCCTCCTGGCGCGGATGAAGGAAAAGGGCCTGAACCCGGAGAACTTCGATTTCTATCTCAAGGCATTTCGGTACGGCATGCCCCCGCACGGAGGCTGGGGATTCGGGCTCGATCGGTTTATCCAGAAACTACTGGACCTGCCGAACATCCGGGAAGCGATCTTGTTCCCCCACGACCGGGTCCGGCTCGTGCCGTAGGGGTTTAATCGTAGTCGCGAAGCTTTTTGTAGCGGCCCAACCGCAGTCCTCAGCTCACCGCTTTCTTCACGAGCGCGCTAATCCTGGCCTCTTCGGCGGTAGTCAACTCCTTCAGCGCGAAGGCGACCGGCCACATGGCGCCTTCGTCGAGGTTCGCCGCGTCGCTGAAGCCGAACGTCGCGTATCTCGTCTTGAACTTCTGCGCGGGTTGGAAGAAGCAGACGACCTCGCCGTCCTTGGCGTACGCAGGCATCCCGTACCAGGTTCTCGGCGAGAGGGCTGGCGCGCTGGCTTTGATGATCGCATGGAGCCGCTTGGCCATGGCGCGATCCGGTTCCCGCATCTCGGCGATCTTCGCGAGCACGGCGCTTTCCCCGTCCGCCTTGTCCGCGCGCGGGCCGCGAGCCGCGGACGTCTTCCGCTCTTGGAGGTACTCCTTCATCGCGGCTCGTTCCTCGTCCGTGAATCCCGTGAACTTCTTGTTGGTCGCGGTGGTGCTCTTGACGGACTTTTGCGTGTCCTTCTTTGGGCTCATAGAAACCTCCTTACTTTGTGATTGGTGATCGTTGAAGCAAAGTTTTCAGCCGCCCAAGATGGTGGTTGCCGTATTTGAGAACATTTATTCTAGACAGTCGAGAAGGAAAATTGTCCGAATTAGCCGTCGTATGCCTTCTGCAGGCCGGCGACGATGCCCCGTGCGGTTCTCTGCCGCCGGGCGGAATCGTACCTTTGTAGGCTTTTCCGGTCGGTCGTCCGTTTGTCCGTCGCCGTCCGTGGCTTCGCCCCGCCTTTATATCCCGACAAAGCGATTTCCGTTGGGGAGAGACATGCCTGCATCGGTTCCTTCTTCGGTGATGCGCGAATTCAAAGTGTTTGTGGCGGACAAACCCGGCGAGTTGGCACGAGTGACGGAGGCCCTGTCGAACGGGGCGGTCAACATCCGGGCGATCGCGAGCGAGTCGAAACACGACGCATCGTTCCTTCGCGTCGTCACATCAGACGTGCAGACGACGCAGAAGGCCTTGACGAATGCGGGCCTGAAGTACGAGCTGAGCGACATCCTGAACCTCGAGCTTTTGGACCGGCCAGGAGAACTGGCGAAGGTCGCGAGGCGCCTCGCCCGCGCGGGAATCAACGTGCAATCCATCTACATCCTGGGATCGAAGAACGGACGGACCGAAATCGCGCTGGTCGTGGACGACATCGAGCGCGCCAAGACCGCGATCAAGTAGTTTCGGTGAGATTCGCCGGCCCGGGGGAGGGGCTATATAGCGCCTCGCCGGAATGTGATGAGCCGAGCCCAAAGAAATGTTAATACCGCGCGAGGCGTTGTCGGCTCGACGTCAGACACTTCCCGTCCCCGGGAAGTGAGGATGGGCATGGCCACCAAGCAGTCGCGCCGGAAACCGCATGGCGGTGGCGGTCGGGCTTCCGCCAGGCCCCCGATTCTACCCGAGGACGAGGTCCACCTCGAAACGGGGGCGGTCAAGGGCGAGTCGGTAATCCGGTTCCAGGTACATGGTCTGCCCGTGCCTCAGGGATCTTTACGCTCCTGGGTCGTGAACGGCAAGCCGGTGATCACGTCAACGGCGAAGGGCTTGGGAAGCTGGCGTCGCCTCGTCGCCGATGTGGCTCAGCGATTCGCCCCTACGGAGCCCTGGGCGGGGCCCGTCGGGATCGAACTCGACTTTGGCATTCCGAAACCGAAGTCCGCGCCGAAACGAAGACGCGTATGGCCCGACAAGAGGCCGGACCTCGACAAACTCAGCCGTGCAGTTCTAGACGCGCTCACCTACGTGATCTTCGCGGACGACAGTCAGGTGGTCCACTTACGGGCGACGAAGGACTACGGGGCTCCCGGGGTTGCGGTGGAGGTTCGCCGCGTGAGCGATGACGACACGGTAGAGGCATGAGGCTCTCGGTCGGCAACGCGAGTCCGCCTTCCCCTCCTCGACGGTTTGCTCGCCTAGGTATTATCGCCAAGCGGAGGAACACTTTCCTTCACTCGCCCTCGACGCACAGGCTATTCGCGTCGACGCATGCCAGGGCCGGCTCCACTCAGACTCGATCCAGGAACCGCAATCCCGTAGGCCTCGTCGATTGCCGAGCGTTTCAGCACTCATCGGGGTCGTCACGCTTCCGTCGGCTGACCCTCTTCTCATCACGAACGCAGGGACGCCATGGCGACGGCCGTAGAAAACGGTTTTCGGGCACCCCAGGCGTGTCAGGGGCCAGAATTTCGTGGGAAGCTTCTTAATGTGACAATAATCTGTAATCCGCGATGGAAGTCCCTCCGGGGCGAGTGGAGCGGATCGCCGATGGAGGGCCCGAAGCGATCCGATCGATCCTCGCGGAGCTTCGGGCGATGAAATTCAACGGGGTCCTGAAGACCTCCGTCTTTCGGGGCGACACGCCGTCCCAGGGGGTCCTCGTCTTGCGGCGCGGGGATGGGGTCCTGGCGGAACACCGGTCCGCGACCGACGTGGCGGGCCACGAAGCCCTGCCCGAGATCCTGAAGGACGCGGCGAGTGCCCGGGCCCAGCTCGAAGTGCGCACGTACGACTATGGACACTCGTCGATCAGCATCGACCATCTCCAGCGGAGCTACCCCGAGGCCGCCGTTGAAGGCATCGGCGACCCGGACGAGGTGCTGGACCAGGCGATCGCCCAAGAGGCCCGCGAGCGCGAGGTCTACGAGAAACAGCTCGAAGCCCGTCGCGGTCAAGAACGAACGCTCGTCGAGCGCGAAGAGGAGCTCTACCGCCGGAAATGGGAACTCGAACAGGAGTATCAGCGGAGCGCGATGCGACAGCGCGAACTCGACTCCCTCCGGGCCGAACTGCAGACGGTCAAGGAGGCCAGCGGGCTGATCCTGAACCGGTTGGAGGAGCGACGGGCGACCCGGGACGTCGAGGTCGAGTCGCAGAAGAAGGTCCTCGCGATGGAGTCCGAGAAGGCTCGGACGGAGCTCGAGGCCCAGAAGCGCAGCCTCTCCGAACGGCAAGCCAAGCTCGGGGGCTTGGAACGGGAGCTGACCTCCAAAGAAGCCACCTACCGCGACCGCGAGGCATCGCTCGATGCGCGGGCCGCTTCCCTCGAACGCGAGCGGAAGCAGATGAACGATCTCTACGCGAACCTGCAAGCCGAGGCCGAGAAGATCTCGGAGGCCCGGAAGACGTTCGACGAGCGCCTGGGGGAAGCCGAACGCCGCGAGCGCCTCCTCACGAGCCAGGACCAGGCCATCCGGGACCGGGAGCAGAAGCTGCGGGATCACCTGGCGGGAGTATCTCAGCGCGAACGGGTCGTCGAGGAACGGGAGAAATCGCTCCCTCGGCGCCTGGCCGAACTCGAGGGCCGGGAGGCGGAACTCGCCGAGAAGAGCGCGAAAGTCGCCAAACAGGCGGAAGCGTACGAGGCCCACGACGCCGGCCTCGATGACCAACGCGAAGAGCTCGAACGAGCGACGAAGCGCATGCAGAAGCTCGCGAAGGACCTCGCGGCGAAGGATCGCAAGATCTCCGAGGAGGAGCGGGAAGCCCGCGAACGTCAGGTCGACATCCGGCGACGGCAGCGCGATCTGGCGACCCGCGGGAAAGAGCTCGATCAACTGAAGCGCCGTCTGGAGCGAATGGACGAGGAGCTGTCCGCCAACCGCTCGACGATGAAGGCGCAGGCGGTCAAACTGCTCCGGTCCGAGCGAGCCGTCCAGGGACGCCTCGGCGCGATCGAAGCCGCGGACCGGGATTTGAATAAGAGGGAGGCCGACGCGAAACGGCGGGAGGCCGCGATCGAGAAACGCGAGAAAGCAGCGGCCGCCGCAGAGGAGAAAGTCGCGGAGCGCGCCGACGTGGCCGAGGTCGTCGAAGGGGACGTGCGGTCTCGACGGGCGGCTCTCGAAGAGGAGTACGCCGCCAAGCGGGTCGAAATTGAGCGACGGGAAAGCGAGGTCGCCGCCGCGGAGCGAGCCTTCGCGAAAGAAACGGAGTCGATCGAGTCGCTGAAGGCGACCCTGGAAGAGCAGGAGACGGCGTTCCTCTCCGACCTTCAGGACATCGAGTCGCGCAAGGCGGCGCTCGAGAAATCCGAGGCTGCGCGGGCACAGGAAACGAAGAAACTCGAGCAGCGGTCCGAGGCCATCTCGAGCCGCGAGTCGCGTTCCAAGCAGGAGATCCAGCGTCGGGAAGCCGCGATCGAATTACGAGAGCGCGAACTCGAGGAGCAGGAAACCGCCCTCCGAGAACGGGAAGCGGGCCTCCAGCATCGCCTCGAGGAAGTGGAAGACCGCGAATCGGACGCCGAGAAACGGGTGACCCGGGCCGAGGCGGAGGGCAAGCGTCGGCAGGAGGCAATCGCCGCACAGCGCAAAGGGATCGAGGAACGCCTCGCCAAGCTCGCGGCCGAACGAGATCGACTCGCCGGCGAGCGCATCGCCACGCAGGCGGCCCAGGCCGCGCTCAAGACCCGGGAAACGAAACTCCGGGACCGCGAGGCTCGCGCCGCGAAAGCCGATTCCGAACTTCAGCGCCGCAAGAAAGATCTCGCCCGAATCAAGGAAGGCTTACGGCGCCTCAGCTGATGAGGTCGGAGCGGATGAACGCGATCGTCACGTTGACCACCGACTTCGAAGCGGGCGAGTACATTGGCGCGATGAAAGGCGCGATCCTCACCGTCGATCCGGACGCCACGGTCGTGGACATCGACCATGCGATCCGGCCTCATGACATCCGCCACGGAGCCTACGTCCTGTACTCCGCGGTTCCGTACTACCCGTTCGCGGCACACGTCGGGGTGGTCGATCCGGGCGTGGGCACGAAGCGCCGCGCGATCGTGTGCGTGTGCGAGGGAGCCTTCCTGGTCGGGCCGGACAACGGACTCCTGATTCCGGCGGCCCGTCGCCTCGGCCTCAAAGAGGTGCGCGAGATCACGAACCGAAAGCTCGGTCGACCCGAGCTCTCCGACACCTTCCACGGCCGGGACCTGTTCGCACCTGTGGCCGCGCATCTGATGTCCGGGACGAAGGTCAAGGACGTAGGGCCGATCATCAAGGATTTCGTCGACCTGGACTTCGGGGAGCCGAAGAAGCGCAAAGGGGGATTCGACGCCGTCGTCATCACGCACGATCGCTTCGGCAATGTCGTCACGAACATCCCGCGGCCCGTCGCCGAGAAGGCATGGTCGTTCGGCGACCGCCTCGCGGTGACCGTCGGCGGCTACGAAATGACTGTGCCCTTCGTGAGGACGTACGGGCTCGTGGCCCCTGGAGACTTCCTCGCGACCGTGTCCTCGAGCGGATTCCTCGAAATCTCGAGGCGGGAAGCGAACGCGGCCGCCCAACTCGAGGCGACACCGGGGATGCCGGTGAGCGTCGCGAAGGCCGAGTCGCGCACGTAGGACCGCGGAAACGTTCGCGGGACGATGCCATCGGCGTTCGGTCCAGCAAAGACATATCTAGGGACCGGACCTTCGGCGGCCGAAAATGGATGCGCGGAAAATCCTGCTCGTGATTTTCGACGGCCTCGGCGATCGACCGCTCACGGAACTCGGGCACAAGACGCCCCTCGAGGCGACCCCGAAGCCGAATCTCGATTGGTTCGCGTCGAACGGCGTGAATGGACTCGTGGATCCGATCGCGCCCGGCGTCGCCGCGGGAAGCGACACGAGCCACCTCGCGCTCTTTGGATACGATCCGCGGGAGGTCTACACGGGCCGCGGTCCGTTTGAGGCCGCGGGCGTCGGCATCGAGCTGAAGCCGGGAGACATCGCATTCCGCGGGAACTTCGCCTCGGTCGACGAGGACATGAAACTCACGGATCGCCGCGCCGGACGGATCCGGGAGGGGACGGAGGAACTCGCGCAGGCCCTCGACGAACTCAAGCTAGGGCGGATCAAAGCGACCGTGCGAGCCGGGACGGAGCACCGCGTCGCGGTCGTGTTGCGGGGCCGCGGGCTCTCCCCCAAGGTCACGGACACGGATCCGCATGAGATTGGCGAGACGATCCATGAATCAGAACCCCTCGAGTCCGCGGCGAAGGTCACCGCGAAGGCCGTCAACGCGTTCACGAAGCAGTCGTACAAGATCCTCAAGTCCCACCCGGTGAATCGCGCCCGCGCCGCGAAAGGCGAACCGCCGGCGAACGCGGTCGTGCTGCGCGGGGCGGGCGTCTTTCCGGAGCTCGTCCCGATCACCGAGCGTTTCCATCTGACGGCCGCGGGGATCGCGGGCGTCGCATTGATCCGCGGGATGTTCCGGACGATCGGCATGGACGTCATCGAGGTGCCAGGGGCGACCGGTGGCCTGGACACGGACATGATCGCGAAGGCGGACGCCGCGCTCGAGGCCTTACGGACGCACGATCTCGTCGTCCTCCACGTGAAGGCGCCGGACTTGTGCGGCCACGACGGGAACGCGTCGGAGAAGATCCGCGTGATCGAGCGGATGGACGCGATGATGGGCCACCTCAAGGCGATGCTCTCGTCCGAAGTGGTCGTGGCCCTCACCGCGGACCATTCGACCCCGGTTGCGTTGAAGGACCATTCTGGCGACCCGGTGCCGCTCACGATTTTCGGCGAAGGCGTCCGCGTGGACGACGTCTTGAATTTCGACGAGCGGAGCATGGCGCACGGCGCCCTCGGTCGACTCCGCGGGACGGACGTGATGACTGTCCTCTTGAATCACTCGAACCGCATGGAGAAGTACGGGGCGTGACCGACCCGTCAAAGCCTAAATACAAGGAGGAACTTGCGGCCGCGCTCACGGGAGAGGATCGGACGTAATGGCTCAACTGGACCTGAGCATCATCATCCCGATCGCGATCCTGGCAGGCCTCGGTTTTGCCGGAATCTTGACGCGGGGCATCCTCCGACAGGATGCGGGCTCGGAGCGGATGCGGGAGATCGCCGCTGCGATTCAGCAAGGGGCCCAAGCGTTCTTGCGGCGCCAGTACAAGGCGATCGGAATCATCGCCGCCCTCCTTGCGGTAGTCTTCGCCGCCGCGATTTTTGGGCAGAGCGCGGTGAGCGGGAAGTCGGACGCCGTGGCGCTTGGTTTGAAAACGGCGGGCGCGTTCGCACTCGGTGCCACTTTCTCGGCGCTGTCCGGTTTCATCGGGATGCAAGTGGCGATTCGGACGAACGTTCGCTCGGCGGCGGGTTCCACGCGGTCCTTCAACGACGCACTCGTGATCGCGCTCCGAGGCGGCGCCGTCTCGGGCCTTTCGATTGTCGCACTCTCGCTGGCCGGCGTTTCGATCCTCTACTACGGCTACGGGTACGGGGTCCCCCCGGCCGAGGGCGATCAACGCAATCTCATCTTGTCCATCGTTGGGTTCGGCTTCGGCGCGAGCCTCGTGGCCTTGTTCGCCCAACTCGGTGGCGGCATTTACACGAAAGCCGCGGACGTGGGTGCGGATTTGGTCGGCAAGGTCGAAGCGGGGATCCCGGAGGATGATCCGCGGAACCCGGCAGTCATCGCGGACCTCGTAGGGGATAATGTCGGAGACTGTGCTGGACGCGGCGCCGATCTCTTCGAGTCCACGGCCGCAGAGAACATCGGTGCGATGGTCCTCGGCGTCGTCTTGTTTCCGTGGTTTGGCGTCCTCGGCGTCCTTTTCCCACTCGTCGCCCGGAGTTTCGGCGTCTTGGCGTCGATTGTCGGGGTATATGTTGTGCGCGCGAGGGAGGACGAGGCGCCGATGGGCGCGTTGAACCGCGGGTACTTGGTGACAACGTTGCTCGCGGCGGTCCTATTTGGATTCGCCGCCTGGGCGATGCTCGAACCCGCCGGGGCGGACGTGGACCCGTCCGTCCCCGGGGTCCAGCTGGCTTCCTCGGAGACGTGGCTCTTCTACTGGCTCTGCGGCATCGCAGGAATGGTGACGGCCTTCTTGTACGTCTGGATCACCCAATACTACACCGAAGCTCGGTACCGGCCCGTGAAGGAGATCGCTCGCGCGTCCGAGACGGGCCCTGCAACGAACATCATCTCCGGTTTCTCCGTCGGCCTCGAGGCCACTTGGCTTCCGGTCCTCGTCGTCGTCTCGGCTCTCCTGATCTCGTATTGGCTCGGGCAGTCGACCGGCATCCCGCGTGGCGGTCTCTACGGGACGGCGATTGCCACGATGGGGATGCTCTCCACGGCGGCGTACATCTTGGCGATGGACACGTTCGGGCCGATCGTCGACAACGGAGCAGGGATCATCGAGATGTCCGGGATGTCCGAGGGGGCCCGCCGAAACATGGACAAGCTCGACGCGGCCGGCAACACGACGAAGGCCCTCACGAAAGGGTACGCGGTCGGGAGCGCGGCTCTCGCGGCGTTTCTACTGTTCAACGCCTTTCTCGAGGAAGCACATGTAACGGCCGTGGACCTCGCGCACCCGGAGACATTCGTGGGCGGCTTCATCGGCGCGGCACTCGTCTTCCTCTTCACCGCCTACGCGATCCGAGCAGTCGGTCGCGCGGCATGGGCGATCATCAAGGACGTGCGGGACCAATTCCACGAGGACCCAGGCATCATGGCGGGAACCTCGAAGCCGGACTATGCGCGGTCGGTCGACATCGTGACCCGGAGCGCTCTGAAGGAAATGATCGTTCCCGGTCTCCTGGCGGTCGCGACACCGGTGGCCGTCGGCCTGTTCTTCCGGTTCGTGCGTGTCACGCCCGGCCTTCTGGCGGGCGAGCCACTCGGCGGCACGCTCATGGTAGGGACGATAGCGGGTGTCCTAATGGCCCTCGTCCTGAACACGGGTGGCGGCGCTTGGGACAACGCAAAGAAATTCATCGAGGCCGGCAATCTGGGCGGCAAAGGGAGCCCGACGCACAAGGCCGCCGTCGTCGGAGACACAGTCGGCGATCCATTCAAGGACACAGCAGGGCCGTCGCTTCACATCCTCGTAAAACTGCTTTCTACGATTACTCTGGTCATCGCGCCGCTTCTGATTTGAAGATTGGCGACTCAGGCCGCGGATGGATTTCCGCAGCACGTTGCCTGCGCATAGCGTTATATGCTCCGTAACCTTCCCGAGAACGCGGAGGAGAGCGGGTGGCCGCCACCGAGGAGCCGAGCGGTGTGCCCCCGGGGATGGAGCCCCTGGGTGGGAAGAGGAATCCGCGAACGGTCCGGATCGTGGTCGCGGTAGTGGCGATCGTTGTCATCCTGGCCGGGATTGCCTCTTACATCATCTTGACGCGGCCGACGGGGGCCGCGTGCACCCTCACATCGAAGGACCCGCTCATCTTTGATCAGCCGGAGACCCCCGACACGTTGGACCCCCATGTTACGTTCTCCACGCCCGGGTGGGGTATCGTCCAGCAAATCTACCAGAGCCTGGTGAACTACAACGCGTCGAAGTACACGGAATTCGTCCCGGTCCTCGCGAAGAGCTGGACCGTCTCACCGAGCGGATTCAACTACACGTTCGCCCTGCGGCAAGATGTGCACTTCTCGAACGGCCACCAGTTCAACGCCTATGTGATGTGGTTCAGCCTGTATCGCGGAATCGTCATGAACCAAGCGGGGAGTTTCATCTTGCAAGAGAATTTCTGGTACCCGGGGCTCACCTACTACGCAACCGCGAGCCAAAACCGGAGAGCCGCTACCCAGATGGCGGGCCACCTCAACTCGTTCGACTTCCAGAATCCGATCGCCCCCGATCTTGCCGTGATGCAGGCCGCGGACCAATCCTTCCGAGTCATCGATCGGTTCACCATCGAGCTGAACATGGGTTATGGCTACCTCGGAACCGTCGCATACTCCTTCTTGCTCGCGGCGATTGCGGGTCCCATCGCGAGCGCCGTGGACCCCGCGGTCGTCCAGGCGAACGGCGGCGTCACCGTGGGCGGGACGAACGCCTTCATGGCCACGAACATGGTCGGGACGGGACCCTACGTCGTGAAGACATTCAACTCGGCGACAGGCTACCTCATTCAGCCGGATCCGAACTACTGGGCCAAGAACGCCTCCGCTGCGGAGCCCTGGAACAACATCATCCAGCCCGCGAAAGCGTCCATCCAGATTAACTTCCTATCGTCGGCCATCACCGCGATCGCCGACATCAAGTCTGGTGCCGTCGCGGGCCTTTCGTTCGCGTACGTCGGGCCATCGCAGATCGACTCGTTGACCGCTGCTTCGTGCGTCGACGCGAGGCTGCTGGACATCGTCTACGGATCGACGGCGGGCGGTTGGTGGATTTACATGAATCAGAAGACCGACCCGTTCACCGACATCCACGTCCGGGCCGCAGTCGTCCACGCAATCAACTACGACGAAATCATCAGCCGAGCGTTCAGCGGGAAAGCCCAGCGGTGGGTCGGGCCTGTGCCGCCGGGCTATCCGTACTACAACTCGGGAAATCTCCAGCCGTACTCGTACGATTTGAACTTGGCGATGCAGGAAATGAACCAGTCGCGCTGGAAGCTGCCAGGCGGCTATCCGAACACGATCAATTACATGTACATCAAGTTGGGCGACTGGGAGCAAGTCGCGCTCCTCCTGCAGTCCGATCTCGCGAAGATTGGAATTCGGATCAACCCCGTGGGCATCAACAATATCGACGACCTCTACACCGAGCAGGGCCGGGACAACGCGGGGAACTGCATCTCCCAGACGACCTTCAGTGGCGGGCCGTTCCCAATTGGTCAGGAGTTCTACACGTCAGACTACATCTCTCCGGACGATTGGACGCAGAACAACGCGATCAGCTACGGCAGCGCGAACGACTGCATGGCCGGGTACGTCAACGACACGATGGATGGCTTGGTGATCGCCGCAGCGGGGGACACGAATCCGACGAACCTCACCCAGTACTACACCCAGATCACCCAGCTGATGTACGACAACTACACGGTCGCCTGGCTCGTGGTGCCGCAGCAGTACCAGGTCATCTCTTCGGCCGTCCACGGATACGTCACGAACCCAATGGGGGCTGCCCTGCCGTTCGTGACGTATCCGTGGACGGCCGAAGAGATGA
>WNEV01000890.1_pt1 | contig 12139 bp, 14 predicted proteins | sample 5399861 | NCBI WGS metagenome assembly WNEV01 (sample SAMN13153335, study PRJNA577476) | soil metagenome | isolation source: 40 cm grassland meadow soil 2 days after 3rd rain plot 2 | place: USA:California | collected 2015-11-11 | reverse complement strand
TGAACACTGCAGGATCAACGTAGCGCTCCACGGGCAGATGGTGCGGTGAAGGCCGCAAGTATTGCCCGATCGTCAGCATATCGACGTCGTGCGCACGCAGATCGCGCATCACCGCGAGGATCTCGTCGTCGGTCTCGCCCAAACCGACCATCAGGCCGGATTTCGTCGGCAGCGCAGGATGCAGTCTTTTGAACTGCTTCAGCAGGTCCAGCGAATGCGCATAGTCACCGCCCGGACGCGCCTGGCGGTACAGCCGCGGCACCGTTTCAAGGTTGTGATTCATGACCTCCGGCGGCGCCTTGGCGAGGATCTCCAGGGCGAGCTGCGCGCGTCCCCTGAAATCGGGGACGAGAATTTCCAGCATGGTATTAGGAGAAACCTTGCGAATGGCACGGATGCAATCGACGAAATGCTGCGCACCGCCGTCGCGCAGATCGTCGCGATCCACGCTCGTGATCACGACATAGGACAAATTCAGCCTTGAAATCGTTTCCGCGAGGTGCCGCGGCTCTTCCGCATCGGGCGCAAGCGGCCGCCCGTGCGCGACGTCGCAGAACGGGCAGCGCCGCGTGCAAATGTCGCCGAGGATCATGAAGGTCGCGGTGCCCTTGCCGAAGCACTCGGCGATGTTCGGGCAGGAGGCTTCCTCGCACACCGTGTGCAGGTTCTGCTCGCGCAGGATGTGCTTGATCGCGTGAAAGCGCGAATTCGGCCCCGGGGCGCGCACGCGGATCCAGGCCGGCTTGGCGAGCGGCTCGCGCGGCACGATCTTGATCGGGATGCGCTCGGTCTTGGCGCGGCCTTTCTCCTTGATTCCGGCCTCACGCATGCTCGAGCTTCCCGGCCAGGCTAGCCGCGAGCTCGGCGCCGATTTCGTCCGTCGATTTCTCGATTCCAAGGTCGCGCGTCTGCGTCACCGCCAGCCCGGGACAGCCGCAGGGGTCGATCGCTCGAAACGGCGCGAGATCCATGTCGACATTCAGCGCGAGACCGTGATAAGCCCTGCCGCGGGACACGCGGATGCCGAGCGCCGCGATCTTGGCGCCGCCAACGTAGACGCCCGGCGCTCCGGGCTTGCGTTCACCGCGGCCGGCGAGAAGCCCGATCACCGAGCTTTCGAGCATCGCAACGAATTGCTTCACCTTGATCCCGCGCCGCGCCAGGTCGACCAGCGCGTAGAGAATCACCTGGCCCGGCCCATGGTAGGTGATCTCGCCGCCGCGATCGGCCTGGACGAGCGGAATGCCGTTATCGACGCTCGGCCTTTCGGCGCCCTGTCCCAGGGTGTAGACCGGCGGATGTTCGAGCAGCCAGATCTCGTCCGCAGTGGCCTCGTTTCTGCGCGCCGTGAAGGCGCGCATCGCCTCGAAGGTCGGCAGATAGTCGAGCCGTCCCAGCTGCTTGACCAGAATTTCCTCGACCAGCGTCATAGCACCATCACTACCGAGGGGTGATCGCACAACTCCCGGTACAGCGCGTCGAGCTGCTCGCGCGAGGTCGCGCGTACGATGCAGGTGAGGCTGAGGTAGCGTCCCTGCCGGCTCGGACGCATCTCCATCGTCGCCGCGTCGAAATCCGGTGCGTGCTTGAGAACGATCTCCATCACGGTCTGCGCGAAGCGCGGCTCCTTGCGTCCCATCACCTTGATCGGGAAGTCGCAAGGAAAAGCGAGTGCTGAGCCAGCCGCTACCACCGGCATGAGTCGCCGCCCTTCAGACCGACGCTGCCTCGCGTTTGCCCGCGCGCATCACCTTTAGCTTGAACTCCTGATAGAGCTGGTACATCCGCCGGAAAACGGGGCCGGGCTGGCCGTCGCCGATCCTCTTGCCGTCCAGCATGACGATCGCCAGCACTTCCTTCGACGAGGACGTGACCCACAGCTCATCGGCGCCGCGCACCTCCGGCTCACGGACTTCCCTGAATTCGAGCGGCATGCCGTTCGCGCGTGCCAGTTCGACGATCACGTCGTAGGTGATTCCCGGCAGGATCAGGTTTCCCTTCGGCGGCGACTCGATGACGCCCCGCCGGACGATGAAGACGTTCGAAGCCGAGGCCTCGGTCAGCTTGCCGTCGCGAAACAGGATCGTCTCGGCGCCGTCCGCCTCGGCGGAAAGCTGGCGCAGCAGCACGTTGCCAACGAGCGAAATCGACTTGATGTCGCAGCGCAGCCAGCGATTGTCCGGTGCGCTCACCGCGGAGGCGCCCTTCTCGACCTGCTCCATAGATGGGTTGACGAGCGGATTCGACATCATGAACACCGTCGGCTCCGCGTTTTTCGGAAAGGCGTGATCGCGCTTGGCCACGCCGCGCGTCACCTGGAAGTACACGCCCTGGTCGTCGAACGGCTGCGCATCGATCAGGCGGTAGATGAACTCGCGCCATTGCGCCGGCGAGTACGGGTTGCGGATGCGCACTGCCGAAAGGCTGCGCTCGAGGCGGACCAGATGCTCCTCGAGCCGGAACGGCACCCGCGAGTACACCGGCACCAGCTCGTAGACCCCGTCGCCGAAGATGAACCCCCGGTCGAGCACCGAAACCTTCGCGTCTTCGATCGGGAGAATCCTGCCGTTCAGAAAAACCATGTGCGCCTCGCTACTTGAACCACAGCCTGAGTGTATCCCAGGCCCGCCCGAAAATCCCGGCGACAGCCACCGGCTCGAGAGCGATGACGGGGTATTCGCCGACCGGCCTGCCATCGTGCGTGACGCGCAGCGTGCCGACGCGCTGGCCCCGTGCCACCGGCGCGACGAGCGGCTGCTGCGACAGCAGCTCGGCCTTCAGCTTGCCCGCCTCGCCTTTCGGCACGGTGATCATCAGGTCGCCCTTGAAGCCTGCCTTGACCGCGCTTTCCGCCCCCTTCCAGACCTCGAGCGATTTCACGGCGTCACCGCCGGCGTAGAGCTTCACGCTGTCGAAGAACTGGAAGCCCCAATTGAGCAGCTTCTGCGACTCCTGCGCGCGCGTGGCTTCCGACGTCGAGCCGAGCAGGACCGAGAGCAGGCGCCTGCCGCCGCGCCGCGACGACGCGATGAGGCAGAAGCCGGCCGCCTCGGTATGGCCGGTCTTGACGCCGTCCACCGTCGGATCGAGCCACAGCAGCCGGTTGCGGTTCGGCTGCGTGATGCTGTTGTAGCGGAATTCCTTCTGCGAATAGTACTGGCCGTACTCGGCCGGGAAGTCGCGGATCAAGGCCGCAGCGAGCAGGTACAAGTCCTGCGCGGTGCTGTAATGCTGCGCGTCGGGCAAGCCGGTGGAATTCATGAAGCGGGTATTCTTCATGCCGAGTCGCGCCGCCTCGCGGTTCATCATCTGCGCAAAAACCTGTTCCGAGCCCGCAGTCGCCTCGGCGAGCGCGATGCAGGCGTCGTTGCCCGACTGCACCACCATGCCCCGGATCAGCTCATCGACGGCGACCGGCCGCCTTGGCTCGACGAACATGCGCGAGCCCGGCGCGCGCCAGGCGCGTGCCGAGACCGTCACCTGCTGCTCGGGTGAAATTCTCTTCTCGCGCAGCGCCGCGAACACGAGATAAGCGGTCATCAGCTTGGTGAGCGAGGCGGGCTCGATGCGCTCGTCGGGCTTTTGCGAAGCGAGGATCTGGTCGCTCGAGAGGTCGCCGATGATCCATGACCGGCCGATGACGGGAGGCGGCTGCAGCGCGGCGGCCTGCGCAAGGGACCCTACAAAAAACAGGGCAAGGAGAACGCTTCGCATGGGTGACCATGAAAAAAGGGCGAATTATAAGACCGGACTAGCGCACGACGAGCAGCGGCTTTATGCTCAGCTGGCTCTCGATGCGCTCCGCCACCGAGCGCGCGTCGTCCTGCGAGCGGTATGGCCCGACGTGCAGCCGCCACAGGTTCCCGATGGCGAGCACCTGGACTGTGTCCTTGAGCCAGCCGAATTCGCCTTCCAGCCTCGAGCGAAGGTTTTCTGCGTTGTCGCGCGACGAAAAGGCCCCCACCTGCAAGTAAACGGCCTTGGCCTGCTCTGGCGCTGCTGGAGCCTGCTCAGTCGTGGTTGCAGCCGGAGGAGTCGTCGTTTCAGCCGGGGGAGTCGTCGCTACAGCCGGCGGATTCGTCGCTGCAGCCGGCGGAGTCGTCGCTGCAGCCGGCGGAGTCGTCGCCGCAGCCGGCGGAGTCGCCGTTGCGGCCTGCTCGATTGGCGTTACAGCTTGTCCCGGTTCAATGCTTTCCAGCTCCACCTCCGCGCTACCCAGGTAAGCAAAACCCAGCTTGAGCGCGGCGGCATACGAAAGGTCGATCATCCGCCCCTGGTGAAACGGCCCGCGATCGTTGATGCGCACGATAACGCTGCGCCCGGTTGCGACGCGGGTGACGCGGGCGTAACTCGGGATCGGCAGCGTCGGATGCGCTGCGGTCATCGCATACATGTCGTAAGCTTCCCCGCTCGCCGTTCTCTGCCCGTGAAATTTCTTGCCGTACCATCTCGCCACGCCGCGCTGGCGGTACGGCTGTACGAAGGCGAGCGGGACGTACTCCTTGCCGAACACCTGGTACGGCCGATTGGCGTAGCGGTGCAGCGGCTCGGCCTTCGGCTGGGCGTCGGCAATCTGGTCGAGGTTCGCCGGCGGCTTCTCGCCGGGGCCGTCATCCTTGTAATAGCCCCCGGACCGCGGCGCGGCGGCGCATGCGCTCAAAGCGAGAACGACAAAGGCGAGAAGCGGTTTCATCCTTCGTACACCACGTTGCCGGCTACCACTGTGTAATGCACCCGGCCCGCAAGCTCGTAGCCGAGGAACGGCGTGTTCTTGCCCTGGCTCTTCAGCGACTCGGCCGTCACGCGCACTGCTGCGCCCGGATCGAAGATTGCAAGATCCGCCGGCGCGCCGGTGACAATGCGTCCCGTCGCGACCCCGAGGATCCGCGCCGGGTCCGACGTCATGCGCGCCAGCGTAACGGCGAGCGGCAGCTTGTGTGCTGCGCCCCACTTCAGCGCAAGCGGCAGCAGCAGCTCCAGGCCGGTCGCGCCGGGCTCGGCTTCGGCGAACGGCAGGTGCTTGCCGTCCTCATCCACCGGCGTATGGTCCGAGCACAGGCAGTCGACAGCGCCCTCGGCCAGACCGCGCGCGAGCGCGTCGCGATCGCGCTGGCTTCTGAGGGGCGGCTCGAGCCGGCAGTGCGAATCGAAGTAGCCGAGATCCATGTCGCACAGATGCAGATGGTGGATCGCGACGTCGCAGCTCACCGGCAGGCCTTCCTGCTTGGCATGCCGCATCATCTCCACCGCGCCGGCCGTCGACAGCCGGCATACATGGACCCGTGCCCGCGTGGCGCGCACCAGCTCCAGAATGGCACCGAGGGCGATGGTCTCCGCGAACGAGGGGATGCCGGCCAGCCCGAGTCGCGTCGCGACCTCGCCGTCGTGCGACACGCCGTCCTTCGCAAGCCAGGCATCTTCCGCGCGCAGCCATACCGGGTATCCAAACGTGGCCGCATACTGCAGCGCGCGCCACAGCAGCTGCGTGTCGCGCAGCGGCACGTTGCCTTGCGAAAACGCGACACAACCGGCCTCGCCGAGCTCGGCCATCTCGGTGAGCGCCTCGCCCCGCAGCTTTACCGTCAGCGCTCCCAGCGGATAGACGCGCGCGCGGGAAAGCGCCTTGGCGCGCCGACGCAGCATGTCGACGAGTCCCGGCTCGTCGAGCGGCGGATCGGTGTCCGGCGGGCAGGCAAGAGAGGTAACGCCGCCCGCCACCGCTGCATCCATCTCGGACTCCAGCGTGGCTTTGTACTCGTAGCCCGGCTCCCGCAGCCGCGCCGAAAGGTCGATGAAGCCGGGCGCAACGACCAGTCCCTTCGCGTCGATCACTCGGTCCGCTCTTGAAAATTCCTCCGCGATTTTTCCGTCGGCCGCGTAGACGTCGCCGACCGCGTCGCGTGCGCTCGCCGGATCGACCACGCGTCCACCCTTGATATGCAGGCGCATCAATTGCCCGCGACGATGCTCATCACCGCCATCCGGACTGCGATGCCGAAGGTCACCTGCGGCAGGATCACCGCGTGCGGGCCGTCGGCGACCGTCGAGTCGATTTCGACGCCGCGGTTCATGGGGCCCGGGTGCATGACGATGGCGTCGGGCTTCGCCAGCGAGAGCTTCGCGCCGGTGAGGCCGTAGTGCTTGAAGAATTCCTGCGCCGAGGGCAGCAGCGTGCCGTCCATGCGTTCGTTCTGCAGGCGCAGCATGACGATCACGTCGCAGTCCTTCAGCCCGGCGCGCATGTCGTGGAACACGCGCACTCCCAGCGCCTCGACGCCGCTCGGCAGGAGCGTCTGCGGGCCGATGACCCTCACTTCCGGCGCGCCGAGCGTCGTCAGGCCGTGGATCAGCGAGCGCGCCACGCGCGAATGCAGGATGTCGCCGACGATCGCCACGGTGAGCCGCGTGAACTCCTTCTTGTAGTGCCGGATCGTGTAGAGATCGAGCAGGCCCTGCGTGGGGTGGGCATGGCGGCCGTCGCCAGCGTTCACAACATGCTCGTGCGGCTTGACGTTGCGCGCGATCAGGTAAGGGGCGCCAGAGGAGTTGTGGCGCACCACGAAGATGTCGGCCTGCATCGCGGAGAGGTTTGCCACCGTGTCGAGCAGCGATTCGCCCTTGGTCTGCGAAGAAAGCGCGATGTTGAGGTTGATGACGTCGGCCGAGAGGCGCTTGGCCGCGATCTCGAAGGTGGTGCGGGTGCGCGTCGAGGGCTCGAAGAACAGATTGAACACGCTCTTGCCGCGCAGCAACGGTACCTTCTTCACCTCGCGCTCGGTGACCCCGACGAAGGATTCCGCCGTGTCGAGGATCTGCACCAGCACCTCGCGCGGCAAGCCTTCGATGGACAGCAGGTGCTGCAGCTCGCCGTTGGCGTTGAGTTGCGGGTTACGCTGCACGCTCGGGCTCGAGGGCGAGGGTCAGCCTGTCGCCGGCGTCGCGCTTCAGCCGCAGGCGCATGCCGGAAGGCACCTCGACGCGCGCGCCGCAGTGCTGGGCGCAGATCGGCAGCTGCCTGCCGCCGCGGTCGGCGAGGACCACCAGCGAAATGCTCGCCGGGCGGCCGTAGTCGAACAGCTCGTTCATCGCAGCGCGCACCGTGCGGCCGGTGTAAAGCACGTCATCGACCAGCAGCAGATCCCGGCCGCTGATGTCGAACGGAATCTTGGTGCGCTTCGGGTCGTGATGCAGCCCGCGGGCGTGATAGTCGTCGCGGTAGAACGCGATGTCCATCAGGCCGAGCGGCTCGGGCAGCCGCAGCATCGCGTGCAGCCGCTCCGCGAGCCAGGCGCCGCCCGTATAGAGGCCGATCATGGCGGTCTGCGGGCCGATCCGCGCCTTGAGCTCGCCGACCAGCTGCGCGCACAGCTGTTCGGCTTCAGGCAGCTTCATGAAAGTATTGCTCGAGGATGAGCTGCGCGGCCACCGAATCAATCGACTTGTGCTTGATGCCGCGAAGACGACTTTCCGCCTCCACCGAGGTGAACCGCTCGTCGACTCGCGCAACCGGAAGCTTGAACCTCCCCTCCAGCCGCCGCGCGAATCTTTCAACGCGCCCGGCAAGCGGATGCGCGCCGTGCTCGCGCACCGGAAGGCCGACGACCAGCCGCGCCGGGCGCCATTCGGCAACGAGCTTTTCTATCTCGGCAAAACCTGCGATGGCCGGCAGCGGATGCGCGGTGGCGAGCTCGGGCTCCCCGACTGCGACGCCAATGCGCTTTAGACCGAAATCGAAGGCAAGGACGGTGCGGGCGGCCCGCTCAGGCATGTCCCGCTTCGTCCTGCAGCCTCGCGTAGTCGAGGCCGAGGAGCTCCATCGCCGCCGGCAGGCGTTCTTCGGCCGGCGTGTCGAAGATGATGGCGTCGCGTGCTTCCACGGTGAGCCACGCGTTCTGCGACAGCTCGTGCTCGAGCTGGCCGGGCGACCAGCCGGCGTAGCCGAGCGTGACCAGCATGCGCTTGGGACCTTCGCCGCGCCCTACCGCCTCGAGGATGTCCTTGGACGTGGTGAGGCCGATCACGTCGCGCACGCGCAATGTCGACTGCCAGTTGCCCGCCGGCTCGTGCAGCACGAAGCCGCGATCGGTCTGCACCGGGCCGCCGAAATAGATCGGCGCTGCGGCCAGATAACCGTCGCGTAAAGTGAGCGAAAGGCGCTCGAACAGCGCCTGCAGCGTCATATCGATCGGGCGGTTGACGACCAGGCCGAGCGCGCCCTGGTCATTGTGCTCGCAGATGTAAGTCAGGGTCCTCGAGAAGTACGGGTCCGCCATGTTCGGCATGGCGATCAGGAAGTGATGCGTCAGATTGATCGAGGACATGCTCGCTGCCCTATTTTACCGCATCGGGGTTAGAGCCCCCTCTCGACGGAAAGTTTTTCAGATCTCGACCATCTCGAAGTCGTCCTTCCTGGCGCCGCACTCCGGGCAGGTCCAGTTCATCGGCACATCTTCCCAGCGCGTGCCCGGTGCGATGCCCTCCTCGGGCAGTCCCGCTGCCTCGTCATAGACGAAGCCGCAGATGAGGCACATCCAGGTCTTGAATTGGACTTGGTGTTCGGTCATTGAAAGCGAGGCAGTAAAATGAGTCGGATATTAAATCATGTCCCATTCGCCTCCGATCGTGCTTACTTTCGCGGCGTCCGATCCTACCGGGGGCGCGGGGCTGCAGGCGGATCTGCTGACGCTTGCGAGCATGGGATGCCATCCGCTGTCGGTCGTGACCGCGCTCACCATGCAGGACACGCGCGGCGTGGAAGGCATCCTCGCCGTGGAAGCCGACTGGGTCGCAGGCCAGGCGAAGCACCTGCTCGAGGACATGCGCGTCGCCGCCTTCAAGCTCGGCGTGCTCGGGTCGCTGGAAAACATCCGCAGCATCGCCGACGTGATCTCCGATTATCCCGAGGTGCCGGTGATTCTGGATCCGGTGCTCGCCTCCGGGCGCGGCGACGCGCTCGCCAGCGACGAGATGATCGGGGCCCTGCGCGAGCTCATCGTGCCGCAGTGCACGGTGGTGACGCCGAACAGTCTCGAGGCGCGCCAGCTCGCCGCGAGCGGCGAAGACGAGATCGAGCTCGCCGAATGCGCGCGGCGGCTGCTTCAGCTTGGTTGCGAGTACGTCCTGGTGACCGGTACCCATGAAGCGGGAGTGGAAGTCGTCAATACTCTGTATGCCGGCGGTGCCGTGGTACGCGAAGATCGCTGGCAGCGTCTTCCGGGCAGCTATCACGGCTCGGGCTGCACGCTGGCTTCGGCGATCGCCGCGGCGCTCGCCAACGGGCTCGAAGTCGCGGAAGCGGTGCGCGACGCTCAGGAATACACCTGGCAGGCGCTCGCCGGAGGCTTCCGTCCCGGCATGGGCCAGCTCCTCCCCGACCGCTTTTTCTGGGCGCGCGGCGGCGAAGGCAGGAAGTGAAGCTGCGAGGCCTGTACGCCATCACCCCCGAAGCGGCGGAGAGCGTCGCGCTGCTCGCGATGCTGCAAGACGCGCTCGAGGGCGGCGCCGCGCTTGTGCAATACCGCAGGAAGAAGCGCGACGTTCTGGAGGCAAAGGAAGTCGTGCGCCTTGCCAGACGCCACGGCGTGCCGGTCATCGTGAACGACGATATCGAGCTCGCGCTGGAGGTGAGTGCCGACGGGGCCCACCTCGGGCGCGAAGACGGCGAATTGCGCGCCGCGCGCGCCAGGCTGGCGGGCAGGATTCTCGGGGCGTCGTGCTACGACCGCCTGGAGCTTGCCCAAGCCGCCGTCGCGGCGGGCGCAGATTACGTGGCCTTTGGCAGCGTGTTCGCGTCGCCCACCAAGCCTGGAGCAGTGCGGGCACCGCATTCCCTGTTCACCAAAGCGAGGAAGCTCGGCGTGCCGCTGGCTGCGATCGGCGGAATCACGCTCGAGAACGCGCCGCGGCTCATCAGCGCCGGCGCTGACCTGCTCGCGGTCATTTCCGATCTTTTCGAGGCGCCCGATATCAGTCTGCGCGCCCGCCAATACGGGAAGCTGTTCACATGAAAAGCGAATCGCTGTTCGAGCGTGCGCAGCGCGTCATCCCGGCCGGCGTCAACTCTCCGGTGCGCGCCTTTCGCGCCGTCGGCGGCGTGCCGCTGTTCTTCGAGCGGGCCTCGGGCGCCTACCTGTGGGACGCGGATCGCCGCCGCTACATCGACTATGTCGGATCCTGGGGTCCGATGGTGGCCGGCCACTCGCATCCCGCCGTGGTCGAAGCAGTCCAGGAAGCTGCTTCGCGCGCGCTTTCCTTCGGCGCGCCGACTGAAGCCGAAGTCGAGCTCGCCGAGATGCTGTGCCGGCTGGTGCCCTCGCTCGATCAGGTGCGTCTCGTTTCTTCGGGCACCGAGGCAACGATGACTGCGATTCGCCTTGCGCGCGGCTTCACCGGGCGCAGCCTGATCGTCAAGTTCGAAGGCTGCTATCACGGCCACGCAGACGCGCTGCTGGTCAAGGCCGGGTCCGGCGCCCTCACCTACGGCCATCCGAGCTCGGCCGGCGTGCCGGCCGAGACGGCCGCTCATACGATGGTGATGGACTACAACGATAGCTCCGGCCTGAAAGCCCTGTTTCAAGAGAAAGGTGGCCAGATCGCGGGGGTGATCGTCGAACCCGTGGCCGGCAACATGAACCTCGTTCTGCCAGCGCCGGGATTTCTCGAGGGACTGCGCAGCCAATGCACGCGCAGCGGCGCAGTGCTGATCTTCGACGAGGTGATGACCGGTTTTCGCGTCGCGCTCGGCGGGGCCCAGGCTCGCTACGGCATCCGGCCCGACCTGACCACGCTAGGCAAGGTAATCGGCGGCGGCTTGCCGGTGGGCGCCGTCGGCGGGCGGCGCGACATCATGCAGAAGATCGCGCCGCTCGGGCCGGTGTACCAGGCCGGGACGCTTTCGGGGAATCCGGTGGCGGTCGCAGCCGGCCTCGCCACGCTGAAGCTCGTGAACCAGCCTGGTTTTCAACACAGGATCGAATCGATCACTCAGCAGCTCGTCACGGGTCTTGCCGCCGAAGCGCGCAAGGCAGGCGTCATCTTTTCGGCGCAATCCATCGGCAGCATGTTCGGCATCTATTTCCGCGATGCGCCGCCGCGCAGCTTCGCCGAGGTGATGCAGTGCGACCGCGAGCGTTTCAATCGTTTCTTCCATGCCATGCTCGCCCACGGCGTCTACTTCGCGCCTTCTGCTTACGAAACAGGCTTCGTGTCGGCCGCGCACGACAGGCCGGAGATCGAAACGACGCTGGCCGCGGCGCGCGACTGTTTCGAGCGCTTGTCATAAAAACCCGCATCGCGCGCGCCCTTAAACCAGGAACAGCGTCGCGAGTCCTAGAAAAATAAAAAATCCGCCGGAGTCGGTGCACGCGGTAATCAGCACCGACGAGCCGACCGCGGGGTCCCTGCCGAAGCGCGCGCGCACCCAGGGGATCGCCACTCCCATCGTCGCGGCGAGCACCAGGTTGAGAAGCATGGCGAGCGCCATCACGCCGGCGAGCGCCACATTGCCGTAGAACGCATACGCAATCGCGCCGAGCAGTGTTCCCCACACCACGCCATTCAGCAGCGCGACGCCCATCTCCTTGGCGAGCAGCTTCGCCCAGTAGGTGCCCTGGATCTGCCCCAGCGCCAGCGCGCGCACGATCATGGTGATCGTCTGGTTGCCGGAATTGCCGCCGATGCCGGCGACGATCGGCATCAGCGCCGCGAGGGCCACCAGCCGCGCGATCGACTCCTCGAATGCGCCGATCACGCGCGAGGCGATGAATGCGGTGACGAGGTTGATGGCAAGCCAGGCCCAGCGATTCTTGAAGCTGTCGAGCACCGGCGCGAACACGTCCTCCTCGTGACGCAGGCCGGCCTCGGCCAGCTGCGACTCGGCGCTCTTCTGGCGAATGTAGTCCACCACAGCATCAACCGTGAGACGCCCGATCAGGCGCCCGCCGGCATCGACCACCGGCGCGGACACCAGGTCGTAGCGCTCGAAGGCATTGGCCGCGTCTTCGGCGCGGTCCTCGGGATAGAGCTTGACGCTCTCGTGCACCATGATGCCGGCGACGCCGAGCTCCAGGTCGGATACGATCAGGCGCGCGAGCGGCAGCGTGCCCTTGAGCGCCTGCTCGCGATCGACGACGAACAGCTG
>WNEV01000928.1_pt1 | contig 12140 bp, 18 predicted proteins | sample 5399861 | NCBI WGS metagenome assembly WNEV01 (sample SAMN13153335, study PRJNA577476) | soil metagenome | isolation source: 40 cm grassland meadow soil 2 days after 3rd rain plot 2 | place: USA:California | collected 2015-11-11 | reverse complement strand
GCGCCGAGAGATCAATCACTTGGCGACGGACGGAGTTTTGGCGAAGGACAGGATGATCATCGGGCTAAGATCTTCTCCGGATCAGAGCAGACAGATCAACCACTTGATCACCGGACGGAGTTTTGGCGAAGGACAGGTAAGGTTTCCGCGACGGGCGGTTACTTCGGCGCGATGCAGCTTCTTGCGGACGTCGAAGCCAAGTTCCGCGTACCGGCGGGCGGTGGGCGGCCGACGGATCCTCGGTGGACGGAACGGCGACTCGTCCCCCTCGCCCTGGAGACGCTCGAGCGTTTAGAGGACATCACGGCCCGGGTGCGCAAGCACGGGGGAATCAACGTCGAACCAATGCAGCTCGCAGCGCTGCTACTCGAGAAGACAACGAGGCAACTCAGCGAGGCGGAAGCCGAGAAGCTCGTCCGGCCGCAGCGGCGAGCGAGTCGTTGAGCTAAGCGGAAGATCGCAGGCCTCGCGTGCATATCGCAAACGCGGGGCGTGTACGGCGCTGAGTTCTGGGGGACGCCGAAACCGTGTTGGTTCGGCGATTCCAACGCCTAGGCGCATTCAGCACTCGGGGATGCGCAGCCCAGCCGAATACCGTTCTGATTTGGACGGCACGCATTCTCCGCCTCCCGTGTCAGTGACCGCCGAATTCGACGAGATCGCGACCGGCGAGCGGACCCCCGGCCTGCTGCAGGCGGCCACCCGTCGCGAGACCGTCGAGATCGATCGCCGTGAAGCCGAAACTCTCGATGAGCTGTTTGATGAATGCGGTCGGTTCGGGATGGTCGCCCGAGACGAAGATCACGCGACGTCCTCCGTTCTTGACCGGCCCTTCATTGAAGCGGGCGGTGACGATCGAATTGAACGCCTTGACGATGCGGGCACCTGGCGCCAGGGCCGCCACGACCTCGCTCGCGCCCTTGCCGCCGAGGTCGGCGAGGACGAGCTTCGGACTCGTCTCGACGAAGGGATTCGTCGCATCGATGAGCACCCGGCCGTTCCAGGCGGGGAGGCTCTTCAACGCCGACTCGACGTTTCGCCAGGGCACGGCCAGCAACACGTAGTCGAGGCTCGCGACTTCCTCGACCGAGGCCGCGAACGCACCACGACCCAGCTCGGCGACCGTGTCGACGAGTGCAGCTGGACCACGCCGGCTGCTCAAGACCACTTCATGGCCCCTGGCCAGCGCCTCTCGCCCGAATGCGAGCGCGACAGCGCCGGCGCCGATCGTTCCAAATTTCATGCTCCCCTCCTATCGTTTGAGAAATCGATGAGGACGACGCCCGCCCGTCCGGCTCGACCGACGTGCGCGAGCGCCTCCGCGATCCGTGACGGCACGGAGCGTTCGGCCACTTCGAACAGCGCTGGCTTTTGCGCGAGCTGCAGCGCGAGAGCGACATCGGCTCTGTGCTGGTGGGGTGGTTGTCGCAGCCAGCTGCTCATCGCCACGCCTGTGAGCGTCAGCGATCGGGCTGCTCATCGCTTTCCCATCGATGCCCGCGCGTGACCTTAGGCGATCGCGCGAGCACGTCAGGATCCCGTCGGACTGCGCGGGATGCCACGCGCCAATGACAGCGTATCAACCATTTTCATGAACGTCGACCTAGCGAGGCGTTCCGGGCCCGCATGTCCGAGTGCGGACAGCAGTATCGGCGACGACAACGGTTGGGCAGTTGACCACCGAGGGAACCCCTGCACGTTATGAATAAGCAGGCTAGGCGGCCACCCGGACGATCAGCTTTCCGAAGTTGCGCCCCTCCAGCATTCCGATGAAGGCGCCTGGCGCGTTTTCGAGACCGTCGACGATGTCCTCACGGTAGCGGATGCGACCCGTGGCGATGCCCGCACCAACCTCTCGCAGGAAGTCGGCATAGTGCTCGGAGGCAAAATCGTAGTAGATGAAGCCGCGTACGGTCAGTCGCTTCGAGAGAATCTGCCGCATGGTCGCGGGTAGTCGGTCGGTACCGTCGCCGTCTGGGACGCCGTTGTACTGCGCAATGAGCCCAGAGACCGGAACGCGCGCAAAATCGTTGAGCAACGGCAGGACGGCTTCCCAGATGGCTCCGCCGACGTTCTCGAAATAGACATCGATGCCGTCTGGACAGGCGGCCGCCAATCGCGCGGGAAAATCCGGAGCGCGATGATCAACCGCGGCGTCGAAGCGAAGCTCGTCCTTCACGAAGGCGCATTTCTCCGGGCCGCCTGCGATGCCGACTGCTCTCGCGCCGGCGAGTTGACCGAGCTGTCCGACCAGCGACCCGACCGGGCCGCTGGCCGCGGCGACCACGACGGTTTCTCGGGGCTGCGGCTTGCCGATCACGCGCAGGCCGCCGTACGCGGTGAACCCCGGCATTCCGAGCACGCCGAGACCGGTCGTGACCGGCGCCGCGACCGGATCGAGCTTGCGAAGGCCCGCGCCGTCCGAGAGCGCGTGCGTCCGCCATCCTGTTCGCGCGAGGACGACGTCACCTTTGACATATGCGGAATTGCTCGAGACGAGCACATGCGCCACGGTTTCCCCGGGCATCACCTCGCCGATCTCGAGTGGCTTGGCATACGACTTACCGTCGTTCATACGGCCACGCATGTACGGGTCGAGGGAGAGGTATTGCACCTCGAGCAGAAGCTGCCCGGCTGCCGGGGTCGGGATGGCGGTCTCCTCGAGGCGGAAATCGGTGAGCCCCGGCCTCCCCCTTGGTCGAGCCGCGAGAACGATCTGTCGCCCACGTGTTGTCATGACGCCACCTTCTCCTTGTCCGAGATGTGGGCGCGTTGGGCGAGGCCGCGGCCGAACGAAATGTTCTCGCCCGGCGTCTCGTAGAGCGTGATCAAGAGATCGTCAGGGGAGATCTTCGCGGCCGTGACGACAGCATCGTTCAAGGCCTTCAACAGGCCCAGTCGCTTCTCCTTCGGCCGGCCCGCGATGAACGTGATCTCCAGCAGAATCAGGTCATCCGAATAGTTGAGTTCCAGGAACGACCGTGTGTGACGGAACTGCGTCGCCGGCAGGACGTGGATGATCTGGAAGAAATCGTCCGGCGGTATCCCCAACGCGCTGATCAGGCCTTGTTGAACTGCGTTCGAGACCCTGCCGAGGCGAGCCTCATCGTAGCGTCCTTCGAGGACATGGATTTTAGCGACAGGCATGGTGTCGTCTCCTCACTCGTCCTAGACCTGTGCGACTCCGCCATCCACGAACAGCTCGATTCCCGTGACGTAGCTGCTGTCGTCGGAGGCGAGGAACGCCACGGCCTTTGCGATCTCGTCCGGTCGGCCGAGGCGACCGAGTGGCACAGTGGCGGCGATCATCTTCGCGCGCTGCTGCCCTGTCTCGGAGGAGGCGAGCAGCTCGTTGAGTCCCGGCGTATCGATGGGACCGGGGCTCACCGCATTTACCCGGATGCGGCGATCCTTCAGTTCGGTCGTCCACGTCCGGGCGAACGAGCGGACGGCAGCCTTCGTGGCGCTGTACACGCTGTTGGCCGGAAATCCCTTGCTGCCGACGATCGACGCGTTGAGGATGATCGACGCGCCGTCGGGCATCAGCGGAAGCGCCTTCTGCACGGTGAACAGCAGTCCCTTTACGTTGATGTCGAAGATCGAGTCGTAGAGCTCTTCGCTGATCTTGCCGAGGGGCGCATACCTCGCGACGCCCGCATTCGCGAACAGGACGTCGAGCCGCCCCTTTTCACGCTGGATCTGGCCGAAGAGGCGGTCGAGGTCGGCATGGTTCGAAACGTCGCCCCCGACACCGGTGACGTTGTTCCCGATCTCCTTGACGGCCGACGCCAGCTCCGGCTCACGGCGTCCAGTGATGAACACGTACGCGCCTTCGCCGACAAACTGCTTCGCCGCCGCTAGCCCAATCCCACTACTGCCACCCGTTACGAGCGCGATCTTGCCGTCGAGCTTTCCCATGTCGTCGAGCCTCCGGTGTGACCGCATTGCGTTCAGTCTCGGACGACGGCGTAGGTGCGGCGCAGGACGGGCCACCGGATCGCCGAAGTCTCGTCCAGGTTGGCGACGCTCGTCTTCCGGCATCACCGATCTCCTTGCGCCTTCAGACGCTCGCCACTCGGCATCCGATTCCCATATGGATGTGTCCACATCCTCTCTATGCATCTACATGCATATCGGCTGCCACGCACCCAGACCGGTGATAGGATGGTGCAGATGGAGCCGCAGGCGACCGGCGTGACGGATGGACGTAAGCCCGGACGGCTGTCCCCGTGCGTGTGCAGCACGCTCCGCATGGTGAGTCGTGCCGTCACTCAGTTGTACGACGATATCCTGCGGCCGAGCGGACTTCGGGTCACGCAGTTCAGTATTCTCGCGACCATGGCGCGTAGCGGCGAGGCGAATCTGCGCCAGCTTGAGGCTGGGCTGGCCATCGACCAGACGACACTGACACGCAGCCTCAACCTTCTCGAGCGTGATCGTATGATCGAGCGTGTGCCTCACCCCGACGGGCGCATCAAGGCGATGCGGCTCACGCGGAAGGGCAGACGGGTGCTGAACGTTGCGCGGCCGCTCTGGGCCCAGGCCCAGGACAAGGTGCTAAGGGACCTGGGCACGAGGGTTTGGGACGACGCCCAGCGACGGCTGGCCCGCTTGCTTCACGTCGCTGTCGAGAAGCGCCGGCTGCGGCGGAACCGAATGCGCAAACCCGTACGAGCGTAAGCTACGAGTGGTCCGCTGACGTCTCGCCGCTGCCCCTGCCCAGTCCCACAAAGAGAAGGAAACCGCTATGACCGATCAAAGCAAGCCCTACATCCCCCTGACCGCGGACAATTCCGCGCTCGTGCTGGTCGACCATCAGGTCGGCCTGATGACCGGCGTGCGCGATTACGAGACCGGGGAACTCAAGCATAACGTTGTCGCCCTGGCCAAGGCCGCCAAGGTGCTGCGGGTCCCAACCGTCGTCACCACCACGGCCCGCGACAGCATGTGGGGACCGACCTTCCCCGAGCTCGTGGAAGCGGTGGGAGGAGAGCACATCATCGATCGCTCGTCGGTCAACGCGTGGGACGATCCGAAAGTCGCAGCCGCCATTGAGGCGACCGGACGCAAGAAGCTGATCTTTGCCGGCATCTCGCTCGAGGTCTGCGCCGCCTTCCCGGCGATCACCGCGCTCGGAAAGGGCTATGACGCCTACGTTGCTGTCGATGCCTCGGGCACGTTCAGCGAGACCAAGCGTCAAGCGGGCCTGCTCCGCATGCAGCAGGCCGGGGTGATCCTCTCCGACTACGCTACGCTCATGGTCGAGATCCTCAAGGACAACGCCAGTCCGCTGGCCGGCCCTGTTTACGGCGCTCTCGACATGCCGTGGGCTACGCTCGTCGGCCAGATCGCGAAGGCCTATGGCAAGTAGGCGCGACCTTCGCCGGTCGGCGCGTGCCGATCGGCGAGCTCTCTTAAGGACCAGACTCGATCGTCGACTTCGTCGAGGCCGAGGACCTGTTGCTTGAGCGAGGTCGGGATGAAGAGCCGTTGCTTCGTGAACGGATCGTCCCCGCTTGGGAATAGTCTGACCAGCGAGAGAGTCCGCCGAGCATGAACGCTTCGGATTCGCGGCCCGCACACGCCAACACCGCGGAGCGTCGAACGATTCTCGACGCCATCCCGGCGATCGCCTGGTGCAAGCTTCCCGACGGCTCGAACGAATTCGTGAACCAGCGTTGGCAGGACTATACGGGTATCCCGGCAGACGAGGCCCGGGGGCAGGGATGGCAAGCGGCGGTTCACCCCGAAGACCTTCCGAAGTTGAGCGAGAAGTGGGCCGAGATCGTGGCGTCGGGTAAGAGCGGTGAGTTCGAAGGACGTCTTCGTCGCCATGATGGGGCGTTTCGCTGGGTCTTGGCTCGGTTCGAGCCCGTACGCGACGACACGGGCCAGATCGTCAGATGGTACGGGACAAGCACGGATATCGACGCCCTCAAGCAGGCAGAAGAGAAGTTGCGTGAGGACGAGCGGGCGCTGCGCCGGATCACCGACACGATCCCTCAAAACATCGTGGTCCTTGATCCTGACGGCATTCCAATCTACGCGAATCGAGCGACACTCGACTACACGGGCCTCACGCTGGCCGACGTCGTCAGCTCGGACTTTCGCGCGCGAGTCTTCCATCCCGAGGATCTGGAACGCGTGCACGATCAGCGCCAGGCGGCCCTGGCCGCGGGTGTCCCGTTTGAATTCGAGCTGCGGGCCTTGAGTAAGGAGGGGCAGTATCGGTGGTTCCTCACCCGCTACAAACCCTTCCATGACGAACAGGGGCGCCTGGTCAGCTGGTATGCGACGGGAACCGACATCGACGACCGTAAACGAGCGGAAGACCGAACGCGGAACGAGAATGTCGCGTTGCGAGAAGAGATCGTGCGTTCGTCGATGTTCGAAGAGATCGTGGGCTCTTCGGACGCGCTGCGGACGGTGTTGGCGCAAATCGCGAAAGTGGCGCCGACCGACTCGACGGTTCTGATCCAGGGCGAGACGGGAACGGGCAAAGAGCTCATTGCCCGTGCGATCCACAATCGCTCCAGGCGCGGTAGTCGTGCGTTCATTCGCGTCAACTGTGCCGCGATTCCGCCCTCTTTGCTCGCCTCCGAGCTGTTCGGGCACGAAAAGGGCGCGTTCACGGGAGCACTCCAGAGACGCCTCGGTCGGTTCGAGTCAGCAGACGGCGGCACGATCTTTCTGGATGAGATCGGAGAGTTGCCTCCGGAAGCGCAGATCGCCTTGCTGCGCGTCCTTCAAGAGCGGGAATTCGAACGCGTCGGTGGAAACCAGCCGATACTCGTCGATGTCCGAGTGCTCGCGGCGACGAACAAGGACCTCACCGCAGCCCTCAGGGACGGTGGCTTCCGCGCAGATTTGTTCTACAGGCTCAATGTCGTTCCCATTCAAGTCCCGGCGCTTCGGGATCGGCGTGGTGACATTCCGTTGCTCGTGGAATATCTGGTCGAACGATATGCTCAGAAGGCCGGCAAGAGGATTCGAAGTATCAGCAAGGCCACGCTCGATTTGTTCGAAGCCTATCACTGGCCCGGCAACATTCGTGAGCTCCAGAATGTGATCGAGCGGGCAGTGATCCTGAGCGACGGGGATGTATTTCGGGTGGATGCCAGCTGGCTGACACCGGCTCCGGCCAAGTCCGCTGTGCCAGGCGGCGCACTGGCCGCAAATCTGGTTCAGCGTGAGAAGGCGATCATCGAGGCCGCGCTGCGCGAGGCACACGGTGTCATCGGCGGCGCGACCGGTGCTGCGGCAAAGCTTGGTCTCCCCAGACAGACCCTCGAATCAAAGATGAGGAAGCTCGGCATCGACCGGTATCGCTTCAAATCGTCATAGCCTGCGGCCCACCCACCGTCCCCGCTCGGGCGATACCGTTCAGCATCCCCGAAGTTGTTCGAGGCGTACGCCGAACTTTCGGCGAATGCCGAAATTACGGCCCGGATCAGCGCGCTAAATAGCGGCTACTGAGGCAATCGCGTCTGGCCTGCGATTTGCGATGTCGATTCGCGCCAGGTGCAGCATGACCTCGAAGGAAGGAGCGGACTATGTCCATCATCTTCTCCCACATCGACATCGCCGACGGGCGAGTCTGGATGCTCCCGAAAGGCGTCGCGTGCTTCGCGGGAGACCTGTCCGAGGCGGATCAGAAGGTCGTCTGGGCGACCCACGCCGCGCCGGCCGCAGACCTGTTCAACCAGAAGGTTGAAGGTACCGCCCGGAAGTCGAAGCCGAGCTGGTACATCGTGGCCAAGAACGACCGCACCGTCCAACCCGAGCTGCAGCGCTTCGTGGCGAAGCGGATGGGCGCTACGATCTACGAGATCAACAGCAGCCACGTCCCCATGCTCTCGAACCCTGGCCTCGTGATCGACGTGATTCGTACCGCCGCGAACGCGGTTCAGCGATCCGCGATCGGAGCGTAAGCGAAGGATTCGTGGCAAAGGGCTTCGATGAACACAAGAGCGACGCAGAGCAAACGACTCGTCTTGGAGGCGTTCGACACGCTGGCCAACAAGCGTGACTACGCTTCAGCAGAGAAGTTCTGGTCGCCGCACTACATCCAGCACAGCGCTCACATCGAGCCCGGCCGCGACGGCCTGTTCAACTTGGTCAGGACGCTTCCGCCGACGCTCAAGTACGAGCCCGGAACGATCGTGGCCGACGGAGACTTCGTGATCGGCCACGGACGCTTTTCTGGTTTTCTACCGGTGAACTGGATTGCTGCCGACATTCTTCGCATCGAGGATGGAATGCTGGTCGAGCACTGGGATGTGATTCAAGACGAGGCGACCCGAAAAGAGTCCAAGAGCAAAGCTCCGATGTTCGGCACGAGTTTTCCGAGATATCCCGACCGCACCAGCCCAGCATGACCTTGAGGATCGAGAGGTATGCGGACCGGGGCGGCACGACGATTCGACTGATCGGTCGAATGCAAGCCGAGCACGTGAGCGAAGTCGAGAGGGAGATCGAGGAGAGTGGAACGAAGGTGACGCTGGATCTGGAAGAAGTGACTCTCGTCGACGTGCAGGTTGTTCGCTTCCTCGGGACCTGTGAGATCAGAGACATCAGTATCCTCAACTGCTCGCCGTACATAACCGACTGGATCGCCAAGGAGCGACGTTGAGCCCGATGTCCATGCGTACAGCCGTTGCTTAGGAGACGCGATGAAAAAGCTCGCTGAACTGGTCATTGCCATCGCCGTCCTGACGATCCCGGTCACTGGTTCGACTCAGACGTTGACAGAGGCGCACGCCCGCGCCGTCATCGGGCCGTGGTACGTGCTGTTTAACCAACCGGTCCAGGGCGATATGAAGACGCTGCAGGAACAGATCCTTACGCCGGACTACGAGTCTTGCTGGGGGTATCTTCCGGGCGAGTGCTGGGGCCGTGACAACTCCATCAGAGTCGTCGGCGGCTTCGCCAAGTCGATCCCAGATATGAAGTTCGACATCAAGGAAGTCCTTGTCGCCGGCGATCGTGTCGTCGTCCGCGGCGAGGTCACGGGAACACCGGCCGGCGATCTCTTCGGTGTGCCGCATTCTGGCAAGAGCTTTCGGATCATGGCGATAGATATCCAGACGATCAAGGACGGCAAGATCGCCCGGACCTACCACCTCGAAAACTGGCTCAGTGCTCTGGGACAGCTTCGCGCAAAGTAGGGGGACCGGCTCCCACGGAGACCGTCAATGACTGCGGAAGATGTCATTCGGACCCATACGCGCGGCCCGTGGGTACCTGCAACTCGCTCATTTGCAGAGCGTCGCCCTGGCTCAGGAGGACGGGATGAACGCCGATGTTCTGACGACAAGAGTAGCCGATGGAATTGCGGTCATTACACTGGGCAGCGCAAGGCGCATCTATTTCGACGAGGAGATGGGCGACGCGCTCACCGAGGCGCTAATGAATCTCGCAGAATAAACTAAAGGATTTCACGGGTGCGATCGCATGTGAAGCATGGCCACTCCTGCTCGCCGGGATTTTGCCGCGTTGGAAGCGCGTCGGTTCCAGGCCGCACGACTGTTCGCGAGGGGCACGTCGCAGGGAGCGGTGGCGCGGGCCTTGGGGGTCACGCCGGTGACCGCGCATCACTGGTATCACGCCTGGCACGCCCATGGGCGCGCCGCTCTCAAGTCGGCGGGCCGCGCCGGGCGCAAGCCCAGGCTCGAGCCGAAGCAGTTGGCGACGATCGAGCAGGCGCTGCGCGCGGGACCGCGCGTGTACGGCTTCAGCACGGATCTCTGGACCTTGCCCCGCGTGGCGGCAGTCATCGAGCGGCTGACGCGAGTGCGCCATCACCCCGGGCATGTGTGGCGAATCCTCCGTGGATTGAACTGGTCGCTCCAGCGGCCGGCCCGCCGCGCGCGGGAACGCGACGAGGCGGCGATCGAGCCGTGGAAGACGCGGCGCTGGGCGCGGCTAAAAAAAACGCCCGGCGCCAGCACGCCTGGCTCATCTTCGAAGACGAAAGCGGCGTCTCGCAGCAGCCGGTCGTCCGCCGTACGTGGGCCCCGCGCGGCGAAACGCCGATCCTGATCCACACCGGTGGGAATTGGAAGCGGCTGTCGATCGCCGGGGCCCTGGCGTTTCGCTGGGACGGCCGTCGGACCCGCTTCTTCTTCCAAACGCGCCGGGCAGCGACACGGACGCTGCCCTCATTCCGTTTCTGCGCGACCTCAAGCGCCACTTCCCCCAGCAGCGCGTGCTGCTCATTTGGGACGGCTTGAGCGGCCAGACGAGCCGTGTGATGACCGCCTACGTGGCCCGGCAACGCGCGTGGCTCACGGTGGAGCGGCTGCCCGGCTATGCGCCTGACTTGAATCCAGTCGAGCAGCTCTGGGGCAACGTCAAGACTCGCGAGCTGGCCAATGTCTGTGCGCCGAGCCTCGCCGCGCTGCGGCCACCGCTCCACGCGGGCTTTGCGCGCGTGCGACGACAGCCCCACTTGGCCTTCGCCTTTCTCCGTCACGCGGGATTGGAGTTCTGACGTGAACATTGGTCTATTCAGCGAGACTCATTAGATGCCGAGCGCATCGCATTGCCAGACGTCCACGGCGGCCTTTGAGATCGGCGCGCACGACGCGCAGCCCCCGAGGCGGACGGCAAGAAGATCGAGATGAAGGCTGCGACGTCGTCAATATTCAAAGAACGGGAAGGTCGCCGTGCCGTGCCAAGGCTGCGCGTTATATATGTAGCTGCATGAACCTCCGCGACGGTTCCCCCCGTCTCAACGGGCAGGAGGCGTCGCCCCAGCGGCGGCGGCAGTCACATGCAGACGGTGGAGATGCACATTGACGACGGACGAACGTGGCTCGGCCAGCTCCACCATTTCGTTACTCGAGCGGCATGTACGCTGTGGGGGCCCGCATGCCGTGGTGCGGGTCGAAGCGGCCAATGGACGGCGCTCGCGGTCGGAATGGCTGTCGCGCTGGCCGCGAGTCCGGGGCAGGCCGTGCCCGCGGTGCCGGCTGGCGGCTTCGGTATGCCGACGCCAGTGTCCCCCGTGAATGAGGCGATCGTCGCCGGCGACCTCGACGCGGCCGGGCGCCTGAGCGACCTCGGCGACCGCTACCTCGGCCAGGACGCGCTCGCCGACGCAGAGGCCGCGTTTCGGGGCGCGCTGGCGATTTTCGAGGCCGCGCTCGGCCCCGCGGATCCCCGGGTCGCCGACAGCATGACCGCGCTCGCCGACGTCCGCGCCGAACGGCGCGACTTCACGGGAGCTGAGAGCCTCTATCAGCGTGCACTCGCCGTGAACGAGATGGCGTATGGGCCGGACGATGCCCGACTCGCCAGTCCGCTCGCGAACCTGGCCGGGCTGTATCTGTCGTGGGAACGCTGGGATCAGGCCATCCCTCTGTATCTGCGCCTCGCGAATCTGTTCGAGCGATTGCTCGGCGCCGACGACTTTCACGTGGCGATGACCCTCGATCACGTCGCCGAAGCCTACGCCGGCCAGGCACACTACGCCGAGGCCGAGGAGTTCTATGGAAGAGTCCTGGCCATCCTGACGCCGAGGCTGGGATCGGATAACCCGGTCGTCCAACGGGTGCTGACGGAACAGGCCCGTGCCCGACGCCAGCTCGAGCTGAGCGGTGCGAAGAAGAGCTGAATAAGGAGGATCGGCGACGATGACCAAGCGTGAACTTGTGATGGCCGCACTCGCCGGCCGCGAGGCCAACCGGGTCCCACTCGCCGTGACGACCCAGACTTCACCCAGGAAAGCGCCAAAGAAGCCCAAAGGCGACGACATGAGAAGCGCTAATTTACGAGGCGTTGTTTGTGGCGCCTTGGCTCTAGTGTCGATTTGAAAAGGGCTCATAACCCAAAGGTCGCTGGTTCAAATCCAGCCCCCGCAACCATGAACGACGAGGGGTTAGCGGACGCAGCAGCCGCTAACCCCTTTCGTTTACCCAGACTTCACCCAGGAATCGGTCGTGCGGCTGGGGACGCTGCATCCCGCACCGCCGCCCAGAAACCGAAACGTCTGGGCGAGGGGGCGCACGGTGCCGAGCATCATTCTTTCACCGGCGTGAGGATGGGAGCGCCCTTGGCCTTCAGCAGCACCACGACGAACCTGGCCGGCTCCGTGTTGCTGGCGTTGCGCCCCACGACGTGAACATCGGTAGGACCCT
>WNEV01000888.1_pt1 | contig 12153 bp, 9 predicted proteins | sample 5399861 | NCBI WGS metagenome assembly WNEV01 (sample SAMN13153335, study PRJNA577476) | soil metagenome | isolation source: 40 cm grassland meadow soil 2 days after 3rd rain plot 2 | place: USA:California | collected 2015-11-11 | reverse complement strand
CTCGGCCTCCTCAAGCGCTACTGCGACGAGGCGGTACTGTTCTTCGACGCCGACGCGGCCGGCCGCAAAGCGGCGGAGCGCGCCGAGGAGCTGCTCGAACCCACGGGCTCGAGCATGGCGTGGGCCGTCAACCGCACCGGCGCCATCGAGTCCTCGGGCGCGCTGCGGCTGCGCGTCGCGCTCCTGCCGGCGGGCCACGACCCCGACACGTTCCTCCGGGAGCGCGGCGCCGCCGCGTTCGAGGAGCGGATCGCCGCAGCGCGGAGCCTGCTCGCCTACGCCCTCGACCGTGCCATCGCCGACCCGGACGGCGCCACGGGCCCGCGCGCACGGACCAACGCGTTCGCCCGCGCGGCGCTGATGCTCGCGAAGGTCGCCGATGCCCAGGAGGCGGCGCTGCTCTCGCGCGAGGCCGCCCAGAAGCTCGGCGTGGACGCCACGCAGCTCTGGATCGAGGCCCAGCGCTTGCAGACGGCGCTGCGCCGCCCCGCGGTGCCGGTGCGCGCCGCGACGCCCCCATCCGTCGAGCGCGACCTGGTCGCGCTCCTGCTCCACTCGACCGAGGCGCGGGAGGCGCTCCTGCCCATGATCGTGGAGGCCGAGGAGCTCGCCCATGGCCCGTTCCGCACGATCGTCGCGGCCCTCCGGCTCCGGCCCACCGCTCCTGCGGAGAGCCTGATGACCGACCTCGCCGCCGACGAGGCGCGAGGCGTCCTGGCCGCCCTCCTCGTCGAAGAGCACGCGGAGCTTGACGTCCGGGTTAGCATTGAACAGTTCAAGAAGCGTCTCGAGCGCAGCCAGCGGCTCCGGCGGGCGCGCGAGGTGAGTCAGTCTATCGCCGACGTCCAGGCCAAGAGCGGCGCAGCGGCGCCGTTGCCGCACGAAGAGCTGCGAATGCTCCACCAGGAAACCGCCGTGGTCTACGAGATCACGGGGGGTGTCGCTCAGTCTCTCGAGCCGAGGACTCCAGGGTCCGAAGGAGCGCAGACGCATGAGTGAAGAGCCCAAACTGGAGGAGCTGGACCGGCTGATCACGATGGGGAAGCAGAAAGGCTTCCTCACCTACGACGAGGTCAACGACGCGCTGCCGTCGGACATCGTCTCACTCGACCAGCTCGACGACATCATGATGATGTTCGGCGCAATGGACATCGAGGTCGTCGACTCCGCAAAGGCGGGGCGGCTCCCCTCGGAGGTTGGGCGCGAGCGCCAGGCGGTGCCAGCCGAGGAGGCCGATGACGACGGCCCGCCCGAGTCGATCGACCTGACGCCCGGGCCCGTCGGCCGCACCGAGGATCCGGTGCGCCTCTATCTGCGCGAGATGGGCCGCGTCGCCCTCCTGACGCGTGAGGGCGAGATCGCCCTCGCCAAGCGGATCGAGGAAGGGAAGAACCAGGTCACCGCCGCGATCCTCTCGACCAACCTCGCCCTCGAACGCTTCCGCGAGCTGCGCGAGCAGCTCAGGCGCGGTGAGAGCTCCATCAAGGAGGTTGTGGACGTCAACGAGGAAGAGTTCACCGAGGAGAAGGAGGAGGAGCTCCGGCGCCAGGTGATCGCGGCCTTCGGCACGGTGGACCGGCTCCTCCGCGACCGCGACAAGCTCGTCGCCCAGGCCAAGAAGCTCCGGCTCAAGGCCGGCGGCAGGAAGAAGACGAAGAAGGGCAAGGAGCCCGCGTGGAGGCGGCTGGAGGCCCAGGCGCACAAGTACCAGGAGAAGGTGCTCGACAACCTCCGCAAGCTCAACATCGGCAACCAGATCGTCGACCGCGAGGACGGGGAGCCCGGCCGCCGCGGCCTCGTCCAGCGGCTGCGCGACCTCCTCGACGACATCGAACGCGCCGAGCAAGTGATCAAGCTCTGGACCAACGGCCGCCGCCCCTCGCCCGAGGAGGTGCAGAACCTCATCTACGTCTCGTTCCGCGATCCGGGCACGGGCACCGTCAACGGCCCGGTCGGCGACCTCCACCTCAAGGCCGCCAAGAAGTTCCAGTCGCCGAAGGCGCAGCAGATCTGGGTCGCACAGCAAGAGGTCAAGCTCGCCGAGCAGCGCGCCAACGCCAAGGCCGACGAGATCAAGCGCGTGATGACGATCATCAGGCAGGGCCAGATCAAGGCGGCGCAGGCCAAGAAGGAGATGGTGGAGGCGAACCTGCGGCTCGTGATCTCGATCGCCAAGAAGTACACGAACCGCGGGCTCCAGTTCCTCGACCTTATCCAAGAAGGCAATATCGGCCTCATGAAGGCGGTCGATAAGTTCGAATATCGGCGTGGTTATAAGTTTTCGACCTACGCGACCTGGTGGATCCGGCAGGCGATCACGCGCGCCATCGCCGACCAGGCCCGCACGATCCGCATCCCCGTGCACATGATCGAGACGATCAACAAGCTCATCCGGACCTCGCGCCAGCTCGTCCAGGAACTCGGCCGCGAGCCCACCCCGGAGGAGATCGCGGCGAAGATGGACGTCCCCGTGGACAAGGTGCGCAAGGTGCTGAAGATCGCGCAGGAGCCCATCTCGCTGGAGACGCCGATCGGCGAGGAGGAGGACAGCCACCTGGGCGACTTCATCGAGGACAAGCAGGTCGTCTCGCCCGTCGAGTCGATCATCGGCCTCTCGCTCCGGGAGCAGACGAACAAGGTCCTCAACACCCTCACGCCGCGCGAGGAGAAGGTGCTGCGGCTCCGGTTCGGCCTCTCCGACGGTTGCGAGCACACGCTGGAAGAAGTCGGGCAGGACTTCGCGGTCACCCGCGAGCGGATCCGGCAGATCGAGGCCAAGGCGCTGCGCAAGCTCCGGCACCCGTCGCGTTCGAAGAAGCTCCGGAGCTTCCTGGAGACCTGACCACGTATGATGGCGCCGGGGGCCCATAGCTCAATGGCAGAGCAGCCGGCTCATAACCGGTTAGATCTTGGTTCGAGTCCAGGTGGGCCCACCGTTGTACCGGGGTCCGCGAGGCCGGCCCACTCGGTGGGTGGCCTGAGACGAGGTGCAGTCTGGCTCCGTCCAGCACGTCGCTTCTCATTCCACATGGCCACGAGGCCGGCCCACTCGGTGGGTGGCCTGAGACGAGGTGCAGTCTGGCCCCGTCCAGCACGTCGCTTCTCATTCCACATGGCCACGAGGCCGGCTCCGACCATAGATGGCCCGCCACGAGGTGCGTGCGGCCGCGTCTGGAGGAGGGCGTGGATCAACAGCTTCTTGCGCTGATCGATTTACAGGCTCTCGACACGCGGATTGCCGCGCTCGAGGCCGAAGCCGCCCGCCTGCCGAAACAGATCGACGCGATCCACGCCGCCCTCGCCGAAACGAAGAAGGCCCTCGAAACCCTGCGAGTGAAAGCCGACACCGCCAAGAAGGATCTGCGAACGAAGGAGAAGGACCTCGAGTTCATCACCTCCAAGCGGACGAAGGCCGAGGCGCGGCTCTGGGAGGTGAAGAACAACACCGAGTACTCCGCGGTGCTCGCCGAGATCGAGGCGATCAAGCAGGAGAAGGCCAAGGTCGAGGAGGAGATCCTCGCCCTCATGGAGCTCCAGGAGCACCTCGTCGCGGACATCCGCGACACGGAGACGCAGTTCAAGCGGCGCGAGGCCGAGGCGCGGCAAGACGAGCTCGTCGTCCGGAAGAAGCTCGCGGCGGTCGAGGAAGAGCTGGCAGGCGTGCGCGGCGAGCGCGAGTCACGCGCCCGCGAGCTCCCGAGGTCGCTCCTCAGCGACTACGAGAGGATCCTCCGGGCGCGCGGGGGTGTCGCCGTCGCCGCCGTGACGCCCTCCGCGGTCTGCGGCGGCTGCCGCGTCGCGATCCGCCTCCAGGCGATCCAGGAGCTGAAGGCCGCGAGCCAGCCCCTGGTCTGTGAGAGCTGCGGCCGCTACCTCTACTGGCAGGAATCGGCCTGACCGCTCGCCTGCCCGAGCGGTCGTCCCCTCGCGGTGTCATCGTCTACACCGACGGCGCCTGCGCCGGGAACCCGGGTCCCGGCGGCTGGGCGGCGATCATCCTTGACGCCGGCGAGGAGCGCATCGTCAGCGGTGCCGAGCCGCACACCACGAATCAGCGCATGGAGCTCACCGCGGCCGTCGAAGGCCTCGCGGCGATCGCGGGCCGGCGGCGCGTGCATCTGCACTCGGACAGCGCGTACATCGTGAACTGCTTTCGCGAGCGCTGGTGGGAGCGCTGGGAGAAGAGCGGCTGGAAGAACCGCCAGAGGCAGCCTGTCGCCAACCGCGACCTCTGGGAGCGGCTGCTCGCCGAGACCCAGCGCCACGACGTCGTCTGGCACAAGGTACGCGGCCACAGCGGTGACCCGCTGAACGAGCGCGCGGACAAGCTCGCGCGCGACGCGATCCAGACGCTCTGAAGCGCGCAGCTCGGCGCGGGCGAGCCGGCGCCGCGGTCGTGGACGCTCGCGATCACACCGCTTGGGCGTGACGTCGTGGCGGGGCGCGCCGACTGGCTCGCGCACCATCGGCTCGACCGCTGGCTGGGCGGCGTCCATCTGATTCCGCCACGCCCCCACTGGCGCTGGGACGGCCGCGCGCGCCGGCTCGTCCCGGTCTGAATCGGCAGCGGCGCCGAATCCCACGCGAACGCGTTCCCGCGCGGTATACTCATCGGTGCGCCAGAGAAGGCTGGACGGTCGCCGGTCGCGGCAACGCGGCGGGAGGAAAGTCCGGGCTCCACAGGGCAGGGTGCTGGGTAACGCCCAGGGGGGGAAACCCCACGGACCAGTGCCACAGAAAGCAGACCGCCGTCCGCGAGGGCGGTAAGGGTGAAACGGTGAGGTAAGAGCTCACCAGCGGCGCGGGTGACCGCGCCGGCTCGGCAAACCCCACCCGGAGCAAGGCCAAATAGGAGAGCTATCGGGTCGCCCGCCCGCGCTCTCGGGTTAGGCCGCTCGAGGCGCCGGGCAACCGGCGCCCTAGAGAAATGACCGCCGCCCTGGGCTAACCACTCGGGGAACAGAACCCGGCTTACAGGCCTTCTCTGGCGCTTTTCTTTTTTCTCCGTCGCTTGGGGAGGCACACCTGCGAGAACACGGGGAGGTTCTACGAGCTGACCTCTTCAGGGTGCGCTAGATACGAGGAGGCGCGGCCATGAAGGTCGCAACCTGGCGAGGTGAAGCGCGCTTCACGATCGACGAGGTGCCCGATCCCGCCCCGGGGCCCGGGCAGGTCGTGGTCGACATCAACACCGCCGGCATTTGCGGCACCGACATCCACGCCACCCAGGGGCTCTTTCCGTGGAAGCCGCCTGTGGTGCTGGGCCACGAGTACACCGGCGTCGTGCGCGATGTCGGCCGAGGCGTCAGCCGCCGCCTCATCGGGCACGTGGTCGCCTGCGAGCCCTCGTACGGTTGCGGTGAGTGTGCCGAGTGCCACGCAGGGCGCGTCAGCCAGTGCCCACGCTGCGTCCGTGTCGGCGGCTTCGCCGAGCGCGTCGTGCTCCCTGCGCGCTGCGTGCATCCCCTGCCCCGTGGCCTCGATCCCGTCACCGCCGCGCTGACCGAGCCCGCCGCCTGCTGTCTCGCGGGCCTCGAGATGTTCCGCATGCCGCCCGGCGCGACGGTGCTCGTCATCGGCGGGGGCCTCATGGGGCTCCTCACCATGGTCCTGGCCCGCCGGCGTGGCGCCCGGCGCCTCATCCTCTCGGATCCCCTCGAGGAACGCCGCTCGATCGCCCGGCGACTCGGGGCTCACATCGTCGTCGACCCGTCGCCCGGAGGCCTCAGCGATCGGGTGATGGCGCTCACGCGCGGCCGCGGAGCCGACGTCGTCTGCGAAGCCGTGGGCAAACCCGATCTCGTGGCCGAAGCCATGCGGCTCGTCAAGCCCACCGGCACGGTCCAGCTCGTCGGCGTGAGCCCACTGGGGAGCCATCTCCCGCTGGATCTCTGGGACATCCACTTCCGTGAGGTCAAGATCCTCGGCGCCTTCGGCCGCGGCGCCGCCTTTCGACGCGCGCTCGCCCTCATGCCGACGCTCGGCGTGAAGCGGCTCGTCACCGCGCGCTTCCCGCTCCCGCGCATCACCGAAGCCTTCGCGCACGCCGCGGCCGGCAGGGGCGTCAAGACCGTCATCACGCCGGGCGGGGCATAGCCGCACGCCGAGCCGATCGTGTCCGGCCGCGCGGGCCGGCCACGGCCGTCTCCTTGCCTACTGTTTCCGCTGCCGCTCCTGCAGCGCCCGGAGGATCCGTTCTGCCTGGTCGATGTTCTTCTTGGCGTCGACGTGCTGGGAGTCGTACTCGAGCACCGCCTGCCACTTGGCGATCGCGGCCTCGAGCTGCTCCTCCCGGTAGAGGCGAATGCCCTCGCTGTAATGCTGCTGGATCGCCTTCGCCCGCGCCTCGCGCAGCAGCGCGGCCGAGTCCTTGAAGTGGCGATCGAGCTCGACGAGCTGGGAGAACGTACGGTGGGCCTCGTCGTAATTCTTACGGTCGAAACTGTCCTTCCCGTCCTCGTACAGAATGGACTTCTTGAGGTCGAGCCACTCGGGGTTTCGCGGATTGCCCTCGAGGAGCTTGTCCACTCCGAGGAGCGCGACGTCGTACTCCTTCCGCTCGAGCGCTTCGCGGGTGTCCACCAGCAACGGATTGGCCTCCGTGGTGAGCTCTTCCCGCGCCGACTCCTCCGCTTCAGCCGCCGGGGCCGGCGGCTCCGGTTGCGCCGGCTCCGCGTCCGGCGGCTCCGGTTGCGTCGGCTCCGGCTGCGCCGGCTCCGCCCGCTTCGGCTCCTGCGGCGTCGGCTCCGGCCGCGTCGGCTCCAGCCGCCGGGCCGCCGCCGTCCGCTGCAGCGCCGCAGTCCGGAAGGGGACGCCCGGGATCTCCGGGATCTTCAGCTGGCTGCCCGCCTTTGGGCGAGAAGACAGCTGGTTCATCTCCCAGATGACCTCGGAGCGCAGGCGATCGCCGTAGTAGCGGTCCGCGATCGACGCCAGCGTCTCTCCGCGGGCCACCGTGTGGGAGACGAAGTGGATCTCTTTCACACGATCGCGCAGCGTCTCGAAGGCGACCTTGTTCCCGGGATCGAGCGCGAGCGCCGCCAGGAAGTTGCGGCGCGCCTCCAGTTGCGCGCCGCGGCGCAGCGCCTCCTGGCCCTGGCGGAGACGGCTCGCCAGCGCCCGTTGGAGCCGCGCCTCCAGCCGTGCCTGACCCTCTCGGGCCGCGGCGTTGTGCGGCTCGAGGGTCAGCGCGATCTGCCACTCGTCCAGCGCGCGCCGGAGATCACCGCTCCGCTCGAGCTTCAGCGCCTTCTCGCGGTGGCGGGCCACGAGCGGCCCGTAGGAGGAGGGCGTTCCCGCGACCGTGGCGCAGGCCCCTAGCATGAGGGCCAGCCCGAGCGCGACGAGCCGGCTGGCGCCGACGCGCGCCGTCACTGGAATGCCTCCTTCTGGAAGACGTCAAGACTCTTGGCGAACTCCTCGATGGTCATTTCCGAGTAGATCTGGCTCCGGTGGATGCGGAGCGGGGGGACGAACGACGCGTTGCCCTCCCGGCGCACGGAGAACGCGGCGATGTAGCCGTGCTCGCGGACTTTCTTCACCAACGCGTCGTCGTGGGCGCCGTACGGATACGCGATGACCTGCGGCGCCTGCCCGAGTCGCCGCTCGAAGAGCGCGAGCGGCTCTGCCAGCTCGACCTGCATGCGGCGGGCGAACTCTTCGTCTGACTCGCCGGAGTGTCGCCGCAGATCGTTGTGGGTCTTCGAGTGCGCGCCGATCGGGAAGCCCTGTTTCGCCAGCGACTTGAGGTCGTCCCAGTTGAGCGCATTGCGCCCGTTCCCGACGTAGTCGGTGTACACGAATAGCGTGGCGGTGAAGCCCAGCTCCTTGAGGATCGGATAGGCGTACTGGAGGAACGACTTGTAGCCGTCATCGAAGGTGAGGACGACGCTCCGGCGGGGGAGCTGGCGGTTCAGCTCCGTGTAGTCGACCAAGTCGTCGAGGCTGATCACCCGGTAGCCGTGAGCCTTCAGATAGCGCATCTGTTGCTTGAACGTGCGGGCGGCCATGACGAGGCGGCCCTTGGCCTGGGGCCCGATGTTGTGGTAGACGAGCACGGGCACGAGCTGATAGCCGTTCGCATAGACGCCCGACGGGCTCCATGGCTTCTTCGGAATGACGACTTCTTGGCCGGGGGCGACGCGGGACAGCCCGTTGTAGTCCTCGATCATCCACGCCTTTCCGGGATCGCCGAGAAAGCGGTCGGCGAGGCTCTGCACGGTGTCACCCTCCCGGGCGAAGGTGACGATGAAGTCGTCCGATTTGAAGACCTCACGGGGCTGCCAGGCCGCCGGCAGCGCGCATGCGGTCAGCGCCAGCGCGGCGCCGGTCAGGACGAGGGACCGCAGGCCCCGGGCGCCGCTCATTTCAGGCGGAGCACCTCGTAGATCTCGACGGCCTCTTCCTTGCCCTTCACCTTCACTTCGCCGAGCGGCCGCGCCTGCACGTGCTCCTTGACGTCCCGGTAGGTGCGCCCGCTGATGAGGATCTGCATGGACTTCGCGTTGGACTCGAGCCGGGCCGCCAGGTTCACGCTGTCGCCGATGACGGTGTACTCCATCCGGTCCTCGGTGCCGACGGTGCCCGCCACCGCGTCCCCGGTGCTGACGCCGATGCCGACGGTGAGGGGATCCTTGCCGTCGCGGATCCGTCGAGCGCTGAGGCCCTCGATCCCGTCGCGCATGGCCACCGCCGTGCGGACCGCCCGCATCGCGTGGTCCGGATGGGCGATGGGCGCCCCGAAGATCGACATGACAGCATCGCCAAGGAACTTGTCGAGGGTGCCCGCGTTCTGGAACGTCGCCTCGATCATGAGATTGTAGAAATCGTTTAGCAGCATCACGACCTCCTCCGGGGTCAGCCGCTCGGAGAGCGCGGTGAAGCTGCGCAGGTCGCAGAAGAGCACCGTGACCGCGCGCCGCTCGCCAGAGAGGACAAGGTGCTCGGGATCCTTCAGCAGCTCGTCCACCACCTCGCGATCGACGTAGCGCGCGAACGCCCGCTTGATCATCTCTTTCTCGCGGAGGTTATTGGCCATCAGGTTGAAGGCTTCGGTGAGGTCGCCGATCTCGTCCCGCGACGGAACGGCCAGGGTCACCCCGAAGTCGCCCTGGGCGATGGCGCGCGTGCCCTCGACGAGGCGGAGAATGGGGCGGGCGATGCGCCCAGCGAGGCCGAGGGCCCCGCCGATCCCGATCAGGACCATGACGACGCTGATCCCGATCGTCTGATTGCGGGCCTTGTCCAGCGCCTGCTCGATGGATTTCTGGCTGAACCCGAGGAAGACGGCGCCGACAGGCACCTTGCGGAAAGTGAGGGGGATCGCGAAGTCCATGATCCGCTCATTGTCCAAGTCGGTGTAGGTCTGGATCAGCAGATCGTCTCCCAGCCGCGCCAGCCCGGTAGGTCGCTCGAGCGGCCGGCCGATGAGGGTGACGTCCGGATGGGCGACGATCTTGCCGTCGTGATCGGTGACGATCGCGTAGGCCACGTCCGCGTCGTTCATGGCGTCCTTGACCAGGAGATTCAGCGTCAGCCCGTCGTCGTTGAGCAGCGGGTTCTTGGCGGCGTTGGCCAAGTGCTGGGCGATGGTGAGGCCGCGCTTGGTCATCTGCGCGATCAGGCTCCGCTCGGCACGGTAGAGGAGGAAGGCGCTCAGGAAGGTCACCGTCACCACCAGCAGCGCGGTGATGAGCAGGCTGAGCTTGAGCTTCAGCGGCAGGCGGATCCGCGACGCGCGATCGGCTTTTGGCTTTGGCATCCCCCGTCTTTCAGCGCGACGGACGCTTCAAGGGCGTCTATTCGACTCTAACGGCAGGGGTTCGCCACGGTCAACATTTGAAGGCAAGGTCAAGGACGGCCGCTTGACAGGCGAGGGCGCGAGTGTGAAAGTCAGGTCGTGCGAAGGCTCGTCGCGTTCGTGCTCGCGTTGCTTCTGGTCGCCGGCATGGCGGTGCCGGCCGCCCATGCCGGTGGCGGAACTGCCACCAATGTCGCCCTCGGGCTCGCCTCCTTCGCGGTGTTCAATCAGCTCTTCTGGCCACTCGCCTATTCCCGGCCCGTCTACGTCGCGCCCCCAGTCTATGCGGCGCCGGTGTACGTCGAGCGCCCGATGTACTATCAGCAGGTCTACGTGCCGACGCCGGTAGTGGCTCAGGCCCCGCCGTACCCGACCGTGGTTCAGTACCCCCACGGGCGCTACGAGCTCCGTGGAGACGGAATCCAGATGCCGTATCAGTGGGTGTGGATCCCGAACCCGCCGCTGCCCCCGCCGCCTCCGGCGGCTGCGCCCGCTCCGCCGTCCGCTCCGTCTCGCTAGCTCGCGACGCAAAGCGCGTCGACCAGTCGCTCGTCGACCTCGGGCGCGAGGGAGGGTGGTTTGCGTGGGGGTCAACTCCGGGAGCGGCTGCGCGCCCTGTACCCGGGGACGTCGAGCCGTCGGCTCAAGCAATGGCTTGCAGGCGCGCGCGTGCGCGTCAACGGCGTCGTCGTCTGCCGTGGCGACGCCTCGGTAGGCCCGGACGACCGTGTTGAGCTCGACTCGCCAGCCCCGGCCGCCTTTCCGGCGCCGCTCCGGCTCGTCCACGAGGACGAACACCTCTTGGTTGTCGACAAGCCCCCGGGGCTCCTGACGATCGCGACCGAGACCGAGCGCGAGCGGACCGTGTACCGCCTGCTCGGGGACTGGATGCGCGCGCGGGGAGGCCGGCGAATCTTCGTCGTCCATCGGCTCGACCGCGAGACCTCCGGCCTCCTCGTCTTCGCGAAGTCGGTTGGGGTGAAGCGAGCGCTCCAGGCGCAGTTCGAGGCGCGCATGCCCGAGCGCGTGTACGTGGCCCGCGTGGAGGGCGTCGTCACCGAGCCGGAGGGCATGCTGACCGGGTACCTCGTGGAGGATCGGACCTTGCGCATCCGGGCCGCGCGCGACACCCGGCGCGGCAAGGAGGCGATCACCCGTTACCGCGTGCTGGAGCGCTACCGAGGGGCGACACTGCTCGAGCTCGCGCTCGTGACGGGACGGCGGGGCCAGATCCGCGCCCAGCTCGCTGCGCTCGGGCATCCGATCGTCGGCGACCGGACGTACGGGAGCCGGCGCGACCCCCTCCGACGTGTCTGCCTGCACGCCGCGCGGCTCGGCTTTGTCCACCCGAGCGGGCGGCGAGTCGTCTTCGAAAGCCCACCGCCGTCGAGCTTCCGGAGGGCGTAGGGTCGGCTCAGAGGAAGACGCGCTCGACGAACAGAACCAGGCCGATCACGAGGATCGCGAGCGACGAGCTCGCCACCATCCGCGCCTCCCACCGCGTCTGGCGCAACAGGACCAGTCCCGGCAACACCAGCGCGATGACGAGTGCCTGCCCCGCCTCGACCCCCAGATTGAACCCCAGGAGTGACAGGACGAGTCCCTGACGCGGGAGCCCCAGCTCCCGCAGGCCCGCAGAGAAGCCGAAGCCGTGCACGAGGCCGAACAGGAAGCTGACCACCCAGCGTCGCGGGACCGCGGGGCGGGGCGACAGGTTGTCGGCGGCGACGAGGGCGATCGAGAGGGCGATCACGGCTTCCACGAGACGGTCCGGGAGCACGACGACGTCGAGCACGGCCAGTGCGAGCGTCACGCTATGGGCCACGGTGAACGCGGTGATGATCTTGAACAGGGAAAGCATCCTGCCTCCGCGGAGGATCAGCCCCAGCAGAAACAGCAGGTGGTCGTAGCCGCTCAGGATGTGGTGGACTCCGAGGAGGAAGAAGCTCACGCTTCCGCGGCCGACCTCGCCGTCATCACCGAGCGTCACCCGCGCCTCGCGCGCGTCAGGCGCGAAGGCGAACTGCTCCGTCGCCCTCGGGGACTCGATCTTGGCCAGGGTGTGGTGATCGGGGCCGAGCACGTCGAAGATGTCGTCCCTGATCACGAGCTCACGCATGGGCAGGGCGCAGACGAAGTCGACCACCAGCGTCACGCTTTCGACCTCGAGCGACGGCGACTCGACGAAGCCGGGACCCGCCTCGCATCCGCCTCCCGCGGTGCGAAGTTTGAGCTTGGCTCGGATCAGTCCCAGCAGCTTCTCGCGGCTCGCCGCTCGGCCGGCCCGGGCGAGGCGGATCTCGTCCCTCAGCTCCGGTGAGAGCGCCGCGGGCGAGAGCGTCAGGCTGTAGCGG
>WNEV01000881.1_pt1 | contig 12177 bp, 10 predicted proteins | sample 5399861 | NCBI WGS metagenome assembly WNEV01 (sample SAMN13153335, study PRJNA577476) | soil metagenome | isolation source: 40 cm grassland meadow soil 2 days after 3rd rain plot 2 | place: USA:California | collected 2015-11-11 | reverse complement strand
GGGCGCAGAGAGATTGATTCGTACAAATATTCGAGGTCGCCTTCTCGCGCCGAATATGTTGCTCGCGAGTAGATAATGTCAGCACAAAGCCGCGGCGTCCGGAAAAATCTTTTCCCATACCCACCAGGCGTCCAGGCATTTGCCGGACATACTTCTCACGAGTGGCGAGAAAACCCACATGCGGCCCGCCAAAGCTGGGTGGAATGCCGAAAGATTGCGCCTCTCCGACGACGATATCGGCCCTTCGCTTCTCCGATTGGTCCTCACCAGCCGGCTTGAGTATGCCGAGAGAGATTGCCTCGCAGACATTCGTGATAGACATTGCATCATGCTTGTGCGCCATCTCCGCGACGTCGTGGGTTCGCTCGATTGTTCCAAAGAAATTGGGCGATTGCACGACTACGGCGGCCGTGTTCGAATCCAATTTGCTAGCGAGTTGTTCCAAGTTCAATCGTCCGTCAGGCGCATACCCGATAAGCTCGATTTGGATGCCGAGATTTTTAGCGTAAGTATCGACGACAGCTCGATACTCGGGATGCACGCTCCGAGCCACGAGGAACTTGTTTTTTCGAGTGACACGCTGGGCCATCAGTATGGCTTCGGCCAGGCCAGTACTGCCGTCATAGAGCGACGCATTCGCAACTTCCATTCCCGTCAACTGCGCGATATAAGTTTGAAACTCGAAGATCGCCTGCAAGGTGCCCTGCGCGATTTCGGCCTGATACGGCGTGTAGGCGGTATAGAACTCCGATCGCGATATCAACGCGTCGATGACGATCGGAATGTAATGGCGATAAATGCCGGCTCCAATAAACGCTGCCGGCTCGATTTCATTTTTGGACGCCCTTTTCCGGAAGTATTCCAGCAGTTCCGACTCGCTGAGGGCTTTCGGGAGGTCCAGAAACCGGCGAAGCCGCAATTTTTCCGGAATACCTGCGAAAAGCTGTTCCGTCGAATCGACGCCAATCTCCGCCAGCATCTGTTGGCGGTCGGCTTGCGAGTTCGGGATGTATCTCATTTATGGGGCGGTACTATTTTCCTTCGCTGGTGTACTCGTCGTATTCCTCAGCGGACATGAGGTCTTCCGTCTCGCTTTTGTTGAGCAGCCGAATGCGGATCATCCATCCGGTTCCGTAAGGATCTTCGTTGATATTCTCGGGTGCTGAACCGAGATCTTCGTTCACCTCGATGACCTCGCCGGATACCGGGATGTATAGTTCCGAAACGGCTTTGACCGATTCCACGCTGCCGAAGGTCTCGCCGGAATTGAATTTTGTTCCCGTCTTAGGCAATTCGACGTAGACGATATCGCCAAGTTCTTTCTGTGCGTGATCGGTAATGCCGACGGTCCCGCCGTCATCCGCAATCCGCAGCCACTCGTGCTCTTTGGTATAGAGCAAATCATCTGGACTCATGTGGCCTCTTCCACTGCGCGGCGGTTTTGGGCCGCCGGTTGTTCTTGTTTCGGGCGTCCAGGGCGGTCATGACCACACCTAGAGTGATCCTCCCGTACGTTTATAGAACGGCGTTCGCACGGCTTTTGCTTCTGACATCTTGCTGCGCACCAGGACATGAAACCTGATCCCGATCGCGGCACGCTCGGCGGGCAGGTATGCCAGGCCGATGTTCTTCTTTAAGGTAATCGAGGGCGCTCCGCTGGTGACGTGCCCGGCTTCCTGTCCATCGAGGAAAACGGGATAGTGATCGCGTGCAATCTCGCGTCCCACCATTTCAAAGCCGACGAGCCGGCGTTTCACGCCCTCCTGTCTTTGTTTCAGCAAGGCATCGCGGCCGATGAACTCTTCCTTTTCGAACTTCACAATAGAACCCAGGCCCGCCTCGAGTAACGTCGTGGTCCCGTCCATATCGTTGCCGTAAAGAAGCATTCTCGCTTCGAGCCGCAATGTATTGCGCGCGCCAAGCCCGGCGGGAAGCAATCCGTATGGGCTTCCGGCTTGCAGTATGCCATTCCAAACGGGTTCGGAGTGTTTTTGCGAGAAGTACAATTCAAAGCCGTCCTCACCAGTGTAGCCGGTGCGAGATAGGATTGCATCCACGTCGAGAACTTTGCCCGCGACGAAATGATAATACTCGATTTCGCTGAGCCGCACGTTCGTCAGCGTTTGCAAAATCTCAATCGCTTTCGGCCCCTGCAGGGCCAGGAGTGTCAGGTCGTCACTGATGTCATCGATTGTCGCATCATAACGATTATGTGAAGCGATCCACTCGAAATCTTTACGGATGTTGGCGGCATTGACAACCAGCATAAAGTGGTCGGCCCTATGGCGGTAGATCAGCAGGTCATCGACAACGGTGCCGTGAGGGTACGCCATCGCCGAATATTGAGCCTGTCCATCGATTAGTCTCCGAGCGTCATTAGTCGTAACAAACTGAATCAGGTTGAGCGCTTCTCGGCCACGGATCTCAAACTCCCCCATGTGGCTGACGTCGAACAGACCGGCTGCGGTCCGCACGGCGGTGTGCTCCTTCGCGATGCCGCTGTATTCGACAGGCATTTCCCATCCACTAAATGGAATCAGGCGTGCACCCAAGGCCTTGTGCATAGCGAAAAGCGCAGTTCGTTTAGAGGCGGACAATGACTCGTACCTCCACTGACGCATCTACAACATCGGTATCACCATGTTAAATGAAGACGGCGGAATTCTGATAAAAACTGCTGAGCCAGATGTTTCCGCCAACGTCTCCACAGTTCCGCGCATGCTGCTACGTGTTGCCGAGAAGTGTCGAAAGCCTGACGCCTTCAAAGTGAAACGAGGCGAGTGGGTCAATGTATCGACAGAGGAATTCCTCTTGCGCGTCGAGGAACTGTCACTTGCACTGATGGGCCTGGGTGTAAAGCCGGGTGATCGTATAGCCATCATGTCGGAAAACCGCTTGGAATGGGCCATCGCCGATTACGCGGTGCTGTCGGTCGGCGCGATCACGGTTCCAATTTATCCCACACTGTCTCCGCCCCAGGTCGAGGTGCTGATTCTCGATTCCGAGCCGGAGCTGATTTTTGTGTCCACCGCAGAGTTGTTGGGAAAGCTCCTTTCGATCCGTCATCGTCTACACGCACGTTACCTTGTGGCATTTGAACCGAATGCCGGTATTGCTGAAATCATGACGCTCGAAACTCTTTACGAGATGGGCCGGCAGTCGATGGAGCACTGCCCGGGCGAGTTCCAACGGAAGGCATGCGCAGTCGGTTGCGATGACGTCGCGACGATCATTTACACCTCCGGGACCACGGGTGTTCCAAAAGGTGCGATGCTCACCCACCGCAATTTGATTTCGAACGTGCTCGCCACCAGCCAGAGATTGCCCCTCCGGGCTTCAGACGTGAACCTGTCGTTTCTGCCCTTGTCGCACATCTTCCAGCGTCACGTCGACTACGCCTCATTCTATGCGGGTAGCACTATTGCCTATGCCGAGAGTATCGGCTCGGTCGTTGAAGACATGGCCGCCGTGCGGCCGACGTTCGCTGCAGGCGTTCCACGGTTCTTTGAGAAGATGTACGCCCGTGTTCTCTCGCAAATATCGCGGGGTCCAGCTATCCGGCGCGCCATTTTCAACAACGCGGTGCGGATTGGGCGCGCCTATGTGAGGACCGGCAAGAAGACTCTCGCGTACTGTGTTGCGGATCGTATGGTGTTTGACGCGATCCGTGAGCGGCTTGGCGGACGCTTACGATTCTTCATCTCCGGTGGCGCCGCACTCGACAGGGAGGTCGCAGAATTCTTTTGGGCGGTCGGACTGCCGGTCTGCGAGGGTTACGGGCTGACGGAAACCTCGCCCGTTGTTACGCTGAACGGGCCGGCCGCCGCGCGCATCGGCTCCGTTGGGCGTGTTGTCGGTGACCAGGAACTGCAGATTGCGGAAGACGGCGAGATTCTCGTTCGTGGCCCGAACGTTATGAAGGGGTACTACAAGATGCCGGAGGAAACCGCAGAGGCGCTCGAGGGTGGATGGTTTCACACTGGAGACATTGGTGAGATTGATCCGGATGGATTCCTCCGGATTACCGATCGCAAAAAAGATCTCATTGTGACCTCCAGCGGGAAGAACGTCGCTCCGCAGCCGATCGAAAATCGGCTGAAACTGATTCCATATTTCGAAAACGTCGTCTTAGTCGGCGACCGCCGGAAATTCATCGCCGCGCTCATTGCTCCCAATTATGCCGCCCTGGCCGCGTACGCGCGCCAGCATGGGATCGCATTCAAAACGCAGGCCGAATTGATTCAGAAGCCGGAGATCTACGATCTTGCGATGAACGAGATCCAGCGGCACACTCAAGACTTGTCGGAATTCGAAAAAATTAAGAAATTGGCCTTCCTGGACAGCGAATTCAGCGTCGACGGGGGAGAACTCACGCCGACTCTGAAAATCCGCCGCTTCACCATCGAACGCAAGTACCGCGCCGCTATCGACCAGCTTTACGACTGTAGCGGCGGTCTATGAGCGCCGGCAGTCGGCGTTTTAGAGATCGCCGGCGGTCCGCGAAGCGCAAGCGCGATAGCGCGCAGCCTTAACTAATAAACCGCTGTACAGTACGCCCCTCCTGTCAAACGCACGTGCCTGTGTTAAAATTCCGCCCGCTGACGGTCCTTACTTCCTATTAGGAGTTTCTTCGATGAAACTGGATACGAAATCGTTGATCGCGGTAATACTGGTGAGCCTTCTGGCGGCGGCTTGTTCCCCAGAATCCGGGGATGAGAGCAAGAATGGTAAGAAACAGCAAGCCACGTCGGATGTCACGTTTTATTTCGGCGCTCGTGTGATCCCGGGCGACGGCAGTCCGGTCATCGAGGATGCGACGTTCATCGTCTCCAACGGAAAGTTCACCGCCGTCGGCAAGAAGGGTGAGGTGACGCCGCCGAAGGGCTCCGGGCGCATCGACCTTACCGGCCGTACGTTAACTCCTGTTTTCTTCAATCTTCAGGCACAACCGGGCCTCAGCAACGGACCGTCGTATGGCCCGAAAAATTACGGCCGCGAGTCTGTGATAGCCGATCTCGATCGTTACGCGTATTACGGCATCATGAGCGTTCTGACGGGCGGAACTGATGACGGTGATCTCGCCATGCAAATTCGAGACGAGCAACGCCAGGGTAAAGTCAATGGCGCGCGCCTGTACACGTCTGGAAGAGGAATTGTGGCCAGAGGCGGCTGACCCGCCGGACTCGGCAATATTCCCATTTCCGTTGCCACTGCCGGAGACGCTCGGAAAGCCGTGTCGGAGCTGGCGGAGAAGAAGGTTGATGCCATCAAGCTCTGGATCGATGACGACAACGGGAAAGGGGCAAAGCTCAAGTCCGACGTTTATGGCGCCGCCATCGACGAAGCACACAAGCGGAATTTAAAGATTGTTGCGGAAGTTTTCGAGCTGGCCGACGCAAAAGATTTGGTCAAGGCAGGGATTGATGGATTCGTCAGCAGCATCCGTGACCGCGACGTCGACGACCAGTTGGTCTCGGCAATGAAGGAAAAGAATGTTTTTCTGGCTCCCGCTTTGACCACTGCCGAAGCCAAGTTCGAATATGCAGATAAGCCAAGCTGGCTTGGCGAACAAACGATGCGTGAAGTTTATCCGGCTCAGCTCTCGGCCTATCTTGCCGATCCGGTCACGATGAACAAATTCAAACGGAACCCGGAGCTCGGCGCCCTTCGACAACAATATGCCACGGCAATGAAAAATCTGAAGAAGATGGCCGATGGCGGCGTGCGGATTGCCCTCGGTACCAACAGCGGATCTCCGGATACGTATCCTGGATATTTTGAACTGCGCGAAATGATCAGTATGGTTGAAGCGGGCATGCAACCGATGGACGTCATCAAGGCGGCCACGTCTGTACCGGCAGCGTTTTTAGGTGACAACGATCATGGCGTCATCGCTGTTGGCAAAGTAGCCGACTTTCTGGCTATGCCCAATAGTCCTCTGGATAAGATGACGAATATCAAAGACGTCGGCTCCCTCTACTTGAAAGGCGCTGAGGTGGAGCGATCGTCCATCATTCAGAACATCTCAATCAATGTTCCCAAGATCACAGAACGCGATCGAGACGCCGACGCCAAGGCCGAAGCTGAGGCGGAGAGATTACGGCAGGAAGCGAAGCTACCGCACTACGGCAAGTTCGTACTTGGTCCTGCCGCTACTGTCCGGTCGATGGCCGTGCCCACTCCGAAAGGCTCGAAAGCCGACATCAAAGCAGGCCCGCCGGATCGCATCACCGTCGCGATGAGGGCCAGCGCGGCTGAGTTGCGTAAGTTCTACTCGGAAGCGCTGCCGGACTACAAGTGGAGCGCCGCGGGGAATTGCTGGCAACGGCAGCATCCCGCCTCGAACAAGGCCGAGACGCTCTGCGTAGAGCCTGCAAATAATTCGGCGGTGATTCAGATTACCGAAAAATAATGAAGGTCTACGTAACGCGCCCCGTCTTTGACGGGGCCATCGATAGGCTGCGCCGGGAATTTGAAGTCGAGCTCAACACCGAAGACCGCATTCTGACGAAACAGGAGTTGACCGCACATCTCCGCGACAAGGACGGAGCGCTTACCCTTCTTACGGATGCCATCGATTTGGAACTGCTCCAGTCCACGCCACGACTGAAGGTTGTCGCTAATTTTGCTGTTGGATTCAATAACGTTGCCGTCGATTCGGCAACAAAACTCGGCGTCGCCGTCACCAATACGCCGGGCGTCTTGACCGAAACTACAGCAGATTTTGCGTGGACGCTCTTGATGGCCGCCGCGCGCCGCGTCGCTGAAGCCGACAAGTTCGCGCGTGCGGGCAAATTCAAGGCGTGGGGCCCCAAGATGTTCTTGGGGTATGACATCTATGGCAAGACCTTGGGTTTAGTCGGTCTCGGGCGCATCGGACAGGCTGTAGCCCGGCGGGCGGCCGGTTTTAACATGCGCGTCGTTTTCCACGACCCGGAATCGATTCCCGACCGGATCATCAAAGAACTTGGCGTAACGCGTCTTCCATTCGATGAACTGCTGCGCGTTTCCGATTTCATTTCACTCCATGTGCCGTTGTTTCCGGAGACTCACCACCTGCTCAACGACCATACGTTTGCGCTGATGAAACCAACCTGCATCGTCATCAACACGTCGCGCGGACCTGTTGTGGATGAGAAGGCTCTTGTGAGCGCTGTGAGAGACGGGAAAATTGCGGGCGCGGGGCTGGATGTGTTCGAAAACGAGCCGGAGATCGAACCGGAATTGTTCGCGATGGAAAACGTCATCCTTGCTCCACACATTGCGAGTGCTTCGCATGAGACGAGGCTCAGGATGTGCATGATGGCAGCCGACAATCTCATTGCCGCCCTTAAAGGAGAACGCCCACCGAATCTGGTTAACCCGGAAGTCTGGGACAAGCGGCGTAAATGAGCGGACGCTCTCGAGGGGCGGTCTATGACCGCCCGCGATCTCTCAACTTCGACATTGTGGGCGGTCATAGACCGCCCCTACAGTCAAGAAAATGAACCTCATCAAGCCGGCTGCTCTGCGAGCGGGCCACCGGATCGGCATCGTAGCGCCAGCAAGTAATATCAAACAGGATCTACTGGATGAGGGGTGTCGAGAGCTCGAAGCCCTCGGCTTTAAAACCTACTATCGTCCCGATATCACGAGTTCGTATCGTTACTTCTCCGGGACGCGCCAGCGACGCCTGGGCGAATTTCTGGAGATGCTGCGGAGCCCCGATATCCATGCGATATTTTGCGCTCGGGGCGGGTATGGCAGCGGGCAATTGATTTCGGATGTCGATACGGATTTGATCCGAGAGAACGCAAAGATCATCAACGGTTCGAGCGATATTACGCTTCTCTTGAACTGGGTGGAGCGCGCGGGGGTTGTCGCATTTCATGGCCCGATGGTCGCAACAGCGATAAGGCAGGGAACCGAGGGCTATGATCGCGCGTTGCTTCTCGATTTGCTTCAAGGCAAACACGCCGTGAAGTTTCCCACAGGTTCGACGAAGGTATTGCGGAGCGGAAGCGGCGAGGGCCGGCTCATCGGCGGTTGTCTTTCTGTAGTCGTGGCGACTCTCGGAACACCGAATGAAATCGACACGGGTGAATCGATACTCATCCTGGAAGATCAGGACGAGAAGCCTTACCGGATCGATCGCATGATCACTCACCTCAAACAGGCGGGGAAATTCGAAGGCGTTCGCGGGGTCGTTTTCGGTGAAATGTTGCATTGTATTCAGCACCCGGATCAGGGCTACACGCTGGAAGACGTCCTGCTGGATCTACTCCGTGAATATACGTTTCCGATACTTTACGGCTTCCCCACTGGACACACTTCTCGGCCGAATGTTATCGTGCCTTTTGGTGTGCGCGCGCGTCTGGACCTCACTTCAAATACGCCTCTTTTCGAGCTCCTGGAATCCGCAGTGGCTTAGCAGCGAATGACGGATCGCCAGAAAATTTATCTGATCGGTATTTGTGGGACAGCCATGGCATCACTCGCCGGCATGCTGCGCGAGAAGGGCTATGCGGTTAGCGGCTCCGACTCGGATGTATACCCTCCGATGTCGGATTTTCTCGCCCGGCTCGAGATCCCCGTATTCAAGGGCTTCAACGCCGAAAACATTCAAAAGACCAAACCGGATCTTGTCGTCATCGGGAATGCCTTATCGCGCGGTAACGTCGAAATCGAATACGTTCTCGATTCCGGCCTTCGATACGCTTCGATGGCCGAGACGGTGAAGGAACTGTTCATCCGCGGCAAGCAGTCCATTGTTGTCGCGGGCACGCACGGAAAGACGACCACGACCGCCATGCTGGCGTGGCTTCTCGAAGTTGCCGGCCGCAAACCGTCATTCCTTGTCGGCGGTATCGCCGAAAATTTTTTAAGCAGTTTTCAGGTCCGGGACGGTCCCGATTTCGTAATCGAGGGCGACGAGTACGACACGGCCTTTTTCGATAAAGGACCGAAGTTTCTTCACTACTTGCCGAGAATCGTCCTGCTGAAGAACATCGAGTTCGATCACGCCGATATTTACGCGGATCTCGAAGCAATCAAGACGGCATTCCGCCGGCTGATCAATATCGTTCCGCGATCCGGCCTGATTGTGGCAGGCATCGACAGTCCCGTTGTGACGGAACTCATTCCCGCGGCATTTTCGAGAGTCGCCACAGCGGGACTTGGCACCGGGGAGTGGCAGGCAGTGAATATCAAGACAACTGCGGACGGAATGGATTTCGAAATACTGCGATCGGGCTCAAACACCGGCTCGTTCGCGATTCCATTGCCCGGCACATTTAATGTGCAGAACGCGCTCGGTGCGATTATCGTTGCCAGAGATTTGGGAATCCCGGATGAAGTCATTCGCCGCGCGCTTTCCACGTTTAAAAGCGTCAAGCGCAGGCTCGAGATTCGCGGTGAAGTGAATGGAATCGTCGTGTACGACGACTTTGCGCATCATCCGACCGCCGTTCAAGAAACACTGCGTGCCGTCCGCGAGCGCCATCCTCACGCGCGTGTCTGGGCCGTTTTCGAGCCCCGCTCTCAAACGTGCCGGCGCAAAATATTTGAGCCGGCTTTTATACAATCTTTCGATCCAGCCGATGTGATCCTCATCGCGCGCGTTTACGGAGCGTCGCATCTGGCTCCAGCCGAAACATTGTCCCCCGATCGTGTAGCCGAAGGCATCCGTGCTCGAGGCAAAAGAGCATTTACTTTCGCGTCAACCGATGAGATCGTCAGTTTCGTCGCAAGCGAAGCCCGCCCCGGCGATCATGTGGTGATCATGTCCAACGGAGGCTTCGATAACATTCATGTCAAGCTTTTGGAGCGGCTGCGTCGATGAAGACCGTGAAGACTGCCCAGCTCGTCTATTCCATCATCTGTGACGATGTCCGCCTGGAGATGGGAAACAAGCTTTCATTGATGGGACTGTTCGAGAACATCTTCTTTCAGGCCTTCCCGTCGGCGTTGTTGAAGTTCGCGATCGTGAACCATTGGATCGGCGACGGGCAGTTCGAGACGCACGTGAAGATCCTGGCGCCCGATCGCAAAGAAATCGTGGTCTCGCTGCCTTCGAAATTTGCCATCGAAAACAATGGCTATGCGGATAACGTGACCTTCTTCACAAATGTGAGTTTCGGCCGTTCGGGAACGCATATCGTCCAGATCTATATTGACGGGAATATCGCGGCTGAGCGGCCTTTGTATGTGCACCATGTACCGGCGCCGCCTGGGAGCGTGAATTAAACTGAATGGAAACCGAGCGGCTTTACTACAATGATCCGTATCTGCTTGAGTTCGACGCGAACATCATAGCAACCAGGCCCGTCGGCGACCGGCTCGGCATCATTCTCGATAAAACGGCGTTTTACCCGACTTCCGGCGGCCAGCCAAACGATCTTGGAACTATTAACGGCTTGCCGCTCGTCGATTGTTTGGAAGATGAAGCCAGTGGGAACGTCATCCATGTCATCGAGGGAACTATTTCCGGCTCGTCCGTTCACGGCCGAATCGATCCGGCCCGGCGTGCGGATCATATGCAGCAGCATTCCGGCCAGCACGTTTTGTCGCAGGCCTTTGTGGAGCTTTTCAATTGGCCGACCGTCAGCTTTCACCTCGGCACAGTGTCGTGCACGATCGACTTGCCGGTGGATTCGGTTTCGCGTGAACAGGCCGAAGCAGCCGAAGAACTGGCCAACCGGATCGTCCGCGAAAATCGAAGTGTCGAGGTTCGATATATTGCGCAAGCAAACGTCGCCGAGGCGGGATTGCGGAAACCAACAGACCGGAGCGGCGACATTCGCGTGATCGATATTGCCGGCTACGACCGTTCCGCATGCGGCGGGACTCATGTACGGATGACTGGGGAAATCGGTCCTATTTTGATCACAGGCATTGAACGCGCGAAAAAGCAAATCCGGGCCGAATTTATTTGCGGAGACCGTGTAGTCCAATACGCACGGAGGGCCAACTCGATTCTAGAATCGATCAGTCAAACGATTTCAGCCGCCCCTTTCGAGACGGCACGCGCTGTGCGGGCGCTCTGGGACGAACATCAGAAAGCCCGCAAACGGATCGAAGAACTGGAATCGGAGTTATTGGATTACGAAGCAGCGAGGTTTCCTATCACTGACGGCGTTGCGAGGGCCGCGTTCAAAGGCCGTGGCATTGAGAAACTGAAGATGCTCGCCGTGAAAATCTGCGCGCGGCCCGGCACCGTCGCTCTTCTTGCCGATGAAGGCGATCAGCTTCGCGTCGTTTTTGCGCGGTCCGCCGACGCTACCGTCGATGTAGCGGCACTCCTCAAAAAAACTCTCGGACGATTCGGAGGACGCGGAGGCGGACGACCTAACCTGGCTCAGGGCGGGGGTCTGACCGGAAGCGCAGCCGAGATCCTGAATTTCGCGCAAGATCTCAGCCGCGGACCGGCGCCCCAGGGAAAATTGTGAAATCGGACACAAGCCCATCTCCAATCCGAAATCCGAAATTTCGGATTGGACGGACGGTCGTCCAATTACAGATTTCGGATCTCGGATTTAAGATGCAGGATTCGTCCGATTTCAAATTCCCATCGAGGGGAATCCGGTCTTACTTAATCGTGATCTTCTCTACATCCCACAGAGAGCAGGATCCCTTATAGATGACGTTATCGGACTCCGCGTGCATCGAGTGGATAAGGCAGCCGGTCTGGCCGCGGCCGAGACTGGTCTGCGCCCAGCCGAGTAGTTTTCCGCTGTTCCTATCCAGCTGATAGATTTTGCCGGTTCCGTCGCCGCTGTAAACGTACTTTGAGGTGACCTGAATCGTCCACGGCGCGCCGATGCCGGTGATGGTCTTCTTGAAGTTCAGATCGGTGTCATACACCTGAATTCGGAAATTGCCACGGTCGGCGACATACACGAGGCCCTGCTGCGCGTCCACCGCGATAGCGTGCACCGTGTTGAACTGATTCGGGCCGTTGCCGCGTGTGCCCACCGACTTTATCCAGCTGCCGTCTTTGCCAAGCTTGACGACGCGGGAATTGTTATAACCATCGGCCACGAAGATGTTGTCCTGCGCGTCCCAGGCGAGGTCGGTTTGCCGGTTGAATGTGCCGACGTTACCAACCGGAAAGTGCTCAACGTCCTTCTCACCCCGTTCAAGGTATTTTTCAAGATAATCGATGGCTTCAGGCTTGCGGCCGAGGACCATCTTGACCAC
>WNEV01000878.1_pt1 | contig 12208 bp, 16 predicted proteins | sample 5399861 | NCBI WGS metagenome assembly WNEV01 (sample SAMN13153335, study PRJNA577476) | soil metagenome | isolation source: 40 cm grassland meadow soil 2 days after 3rd rain plot 2 | place: USA:California | collected 2015-11-11 | reverse complement strand
GGCGAGCACGACGTCCCCGCCGTCGCCCCCGTCGCCGCCGTTCGGGCCGCCGCGCGGCACGTATTTCTCGCGCCGGAAGCTGACGCAGCCGCGGCCCCCGTCGCCCGCCGCGACGCGGATCAGCACCTCGTCGACGAACTTCATCGCGCGCGCATGGTAGCCGAAGGCGGGACCCCGCTCCACGCGGGCCGGAGCCGCCGCGCGCGGCCAGGGCACCGCCGCCGCGCGCCCGGCGCGCGCTAGCGCGCGAGGAAGTGCAGCACCTCGTCGCGGAAGCGCTCGGGCTGCTCCAGGTCGGGGAAGTGGCCGGCGCCCTCGAACTCGGCCCAGTCCGCGTGCGGGGCGTACGCGAGGATCGAGCGCTTGTCGGTGCGCCGGTGGGTCCGGTCCGCGCCGCCCCAGACCACGAGCGCGGGCTGGCGGACGGGGCCGAGCCGCGGCGCCGGCGTGCGGCACGCGGCCTGGAAGGCCGAGGCGAGGCAGTAGGCGCCGCCCCGCTCGAACGCCGCCAGTGCCGGCGCGAGGAACGGTGCGGGGTCCGCGCCCGGCGGCAGCGCCGCCCGATACCACGCGCGCGCCACGCGCCGCTTGCCGAGCGACGTCGCCAGCTGCCCGAGCCACGGCGTCTGCATGAGCCCGCGCCGATCGATGCGGCGCACCCAGCCGAGCTCCTCGGACCACGCGGCCGTCTGCACGAAGCAGAGCCCGCGCACCAGCTCCGGGCGGTCGCTCGCGAGCTTCGCGGCGACCAGCCCCGCGAAGCACGGGAAGGCGAGGACGTAGGGGCCGAGCGCGAGCCGCGCGAGCAGGGCGGCCATGGTCGCCGCCTGGCTCGCCAGGCCGAAGTCGAAGCCGGGCGCCGGCCGGGAGAAGCCGAACCCGGGCGCCTCGCAGCAGACGACGCGCGCGTGCGGCGCGAGGAGCGCGATCAGGCCGTCGTAGTGCTCGATCACGTTCGGCGGGTCGGGCACGATCACGACCGCGGCGGTGCCCTCGCCCGCCACGCGCACGCGCAGCGTCGCCTCGCGCAGCTCGACGAAGCGGACGTCGGCCGCGCTCGGCGGTCGCGCGCGCCGGTAAGTCTGCAGGAAGGTCTCGAGTCGCGCGGCGAGCACGGCGCTACGCCGCCAGCCGCACGGTGGTGACGCCGTTGGCGAAGCGGCGGAAGACCGAGCCGGCGACGCGCGTCACGATCCCCAGGCGGGCGAGCAGCGGGAGGAGCGCGCCCAGGAGGAGATCGCTGCGCCACGCGGGGCCGAAGAGGAGCCGCGGCGGGCCCTGCTGCAGGCGCTGGATCTCGGCCACCTCGGGCTCCCGCTCCGCCGCCACGCGCCCCGCGGCCGCGTCGAGCGCGGCGGGCGCCGCGCCGCCGGCCAGCGCCGGGCCGAGGTGGTTCGCGGCCACCAGCGCGTCGCGCAGAGCGATGTTGATGCCCTGGGCGCCGACCGGCGACATGGGATGGGCCGCGTCGCCGAGGAGGAGAAGCCCCGGGAGCCACCAGCGCTCGAGCCGGTCGCAGACGACGTCGAGGAGGAAGGGATGCGTGATGGCGCCCCCCACGGCGCGCAGATGCGCGGCCAGGTCGGGCGAGACGTGGCGCGCCATCTCCGCGATCCAGCCCTCGATGCCGCGGCGGCGGAGATCGCCGAACGAGCCCTTGTCGATGATCCAGCCGATCTGGAGGCGGCCGTCGTAGGAGGGGAAGAGGAGGGCGAAGTGGCGGTGGCCGAGGTAGGCGCGCGCGGTGCCGCGGTCGAGGAAGGCCGGCTGGGGAACCTTGCACCAGACGACGTCGAACGCCTGCTCGGCGTGCCGCGCGCGCAGGCCGGCGCGCGCGCGCAGGACGGAGGCGCGGCCGTCGGTCCCGATCACGAGGTCGCCGCGCACCTCGCGGCTGCCCGCGGGGGTGTCGGCCCGCACGCCGGCCACGCGCTCGGCCTCGCGGACGAGGTCGCGCACCGTGACGCCGCGCTCGAGCCGGAAGCTCGGGAAGCGTGCGGCCTCCGCCACCAGCATCTCGAGGAGCGCGGGCTGGGAGACGATGCGCGGCCCCGGCGCGCCCAGGTCCCGCGGCTCGATGCGGACGAGCCGGCGGCTGCCGCGGAAGATCTCGACCGCCTGGATGTGGGTCTGGGGGAGCGCGTCGAGCGCGGCGCCGAGGCCCATCGCGCGCAGGGCCTCGACGCCGCTCGGCATGAGCCCCTCGCCTCGGAACTCGCGTGCGAAGTCGGTCTGCCGCTCGAGGAGCGTCACGCCGACGCCGCGGCGGGCGAGGAGGTAGGCGAGCGAAGCGCCGGCCGGGCCGGCGCCGACGATCACCGCGTGGGCCACGGGCGAGACTTAGCGCCGTGCGCGCGCCGATGCCAGGAGCCGCGCCTTGACGCCGCCCGGCCGGCGCGCGAGGGTCGGGGCATCGCCCGGCGGTCCATCCAGGAGCGGCTCGCGCGTCTCGACTGGGAGGCGATCGCGCGGAGCCTCGACGAACGCGGCTGCGCGACCACGCCCGCGCTGCTCGACGCCGGGGAGTGCACCGCCCTCGGCCGCCTGTGGGCCGACGAGCGCCGCTTCCGGAGCCGCATCGACATGGCGCGCCTGCGCTTCGGCGTGGGCGAGTACAAGTACTTCGCCGCGCCGCTGCCGCCGCTGGTCGCGACGCTGCGCGCTCATCTCTACCGGCACCTGGCGCCCATCGCCAACCGCTGGATGGAAGCGATGGACGTAGCGGAGCGTTTTCCGCCCGACCTCGGCGCCTATCTCGCGCGCTGCGCGGCCCACGGGCAGACACGGCCCACCCCGCTCCTCCTCCGCTACACGGCCGGCGGCTACAACTGCCTGCACCAGGACCTCTACGGCGCGCTCGCCTTTCCGCTCCAGCTCACCTGCGTGCTCGGCCGCCGGGGCAGGGACTACGCGGGTGGCGAGCTCCTGCTCGTCGAGCAGCGGCCGCGCGCGCAGTCGCGCGCCGAGGTCGTCGTCCTCGAGCGCGGCGAGGCGGTCATCTTCCCGAACCGCCACCGGCCGGTGGCGGGCGCGCGCGGCACCTACCGCGTGACGGTGCGCCACGGCGTCAGCCGGGTGACCGCCGGCGAGCGCCTGAGCCTCGGCATCATCTTCCACGACGCCGAGTGAGGACACCCTTGACCTCCGCCCCCGAGGCGTCCTAGGCGTCACGCGTGCACGCATCGGCGGGGGATCGGGATGGGTCCTGAGGGGTCGTTCTGGAAACGCTGCTCCACCTGCAAGAAGGAGCTGCCGTTCGTCAGTACGTACTGGGCGTGCAACGTCTCGACCTGTAACCGCCCGCGCACGGCACTGGCCTTCTGCTCGGTCGCCTGCTGGGACGCGCACGTTCCCATGCTCCGGCACCGTGATGCCTGGGCCGAGGAGCGTCGATCGCCGACTGCGGCCGAGTCGGCACGACAGCAGCGGGAGGCCGCGGCGAAGGAGCGCCGGCGGGCGGCTCGCGGTCGCGGCGGCTCCCGTTCCTGAGGAGGCGCATGTCGCCACGCGCGGGCTCACCATCAGTGGACAATTCCAGCAGCCGCAAGTAGGAGGCGAGCAGGATGGCCCAGAAGACGAGGAAGACCGCCCGCCTCCGCGCTTCGCTCAAGCACAAGGCGCGCAAGAAGCAGGAACGCAAGTCCGGTCACAAGCGCGTCAAGGGCAGCAGGAAGCGAAGGTAGCGCAGGCCGGGACGGCCGCAGAAACGAAGGGTGCCTGGAGCGCGGGCTCAGGCCTGCGACGCCGGGACGATGCGCGCCCGGCGCCGGTCCTTGCCGAGCCGCTCGTAGAGCACGGTGCCGTCGCAGAGCGCGAAGAGCGTGAAGTCCCGCCCCATGCCCACGTTCGGCCCCGGGTGCACGCGCGTACCGCACTGACGGACGAGGATGTTGCCGGCCCACACGCGCTGGCCGGCGAAGATCTTGACCCCGCGCCGCTGCCCCGCGCTGTCACGCCCGTTGCGGGTGCTGCCCTGACCCTTCTTGTGCGCCATTAGGCGATCTCCGTCACGCGCACGGTGGTGATCGACTGCCGGTGCCCGCGGCGCCGGCGGTAGTTCTTCCGCCGCTTCTTCTTGAAGACGAGGATCTTGCGCGCGCGCCCCTGCGCGAGGATCTGGCCGCGCACGCACACGCCCTCGACGAGCGGGGTGCCGACGCGCACCGCGCCGTCGCCGGCGGCGAGCAGCACCTCGGTGAACTCGACCGGCGCGCCCACCTCGCCCGCCAGGCGCTCGATGCGCAGCACGTCGCCCGGCGCCACGCGGTATTGCTTTCCTCCGGTGCGGATGACGGCGTAGGCCATGACGGATGGGCGCGCGCTCTTGCCGCGCGAAGCCATCGTCTGTACTGGAGGGGCGGCGGAGTGTCAACCGGCGCGCATGGTCCAGCTCACCCTCTACACCCGGACGCAGTGCCCGCTCTGCCACGAGATGCGGGCCGTGATCGAGCGGGTGGCGCGCGACGTCCCGCTCGCCCTCGAGCTGATCGACGTGGACACGGACGCGGCCCTCGCGGCCGCGTACGGCGACCAGGTCCCGGTGCTCGCGATCAACGGACGGAAGGCGTTCGCCGTGCGCGTCGATGCGGGCACGCTGCGGGCGCGCCTGGCGCGGGAGCGCGCCTAGCATGCAGACCATCGCCGTCGATGCCATGGGCGGCGACCACGCGCCCGACGCGGTCGTGCAGGGGGTCGCCCAGATCTCGCTCGCGACCGACATCGAGTGCCTGCTGGTGGGCGACGAGCGCCGTATCCAGAGCGTGCTCGAGGGGGTCTCCTACAACCCCGAGCACATCGCCATCCTCCCTTGCACCGACGCGATCGGCATGGCCGAAGACCCGCGCGAGGCCGTCAAGCGGCGCGACACCTCGCTGGTGGTGGGAGTGCGCGCCGTCGCCGAGGGGCGGGCCGAGGCCTTCGTCTCGGCGGGCAACACGGGCGCCTGCGTGCTCGCCTGCGCCAAGCACTTCCGTCTCCTGCGCGGCATCCGGCGCGCCGCGCTGGCGAGCGTCTACCCGCGCCAGCGCGAGCACCGCGGTCAGGACGCGCTGGCGCTCCTCCTCGACGTGGGCGCCACGGTGCGCTGCGAGGCCGAGGAGCTGGTGCACTTCGCGCTCATGGGGGGCGCCTACGCGCGCCGCATCTCCAAGGTCGCGAGCCCCGCGGTCGGGCTCCTCAACATGGGGAGCGAGGAGATGAAGGGGGGCGAGGTGCTGGTCGAGGCGCACCGCCGTCTCCGCCAGCTCCCGGTGGTCAACTTCGTCGGCAACATCGAGGGCAACGACCTGGTGCGCGGGCGCGCCGACGTGATCGTGTGCGAGGGGCTGCTCGGCAACGTCGCGCTCAAGCTGATCGAGGGCATCTCCGAGGTGCTCTACGACCTCTCCAACCAGGCCGCCGAGCGGCGGGTGGCCTGGCGACTCGGGCTGCGCCTCCTCGCGCGCGGCATCGAGCGCCTGCGGGCGCTCAGCGACTACACGCAGTATGGCGGCTCGCCGATCCTCGGCTTCGAGCACCTCTGCATCAAGTGCCACGGGCGCTCGAGCGCACGCGCCATCGGGAACGCGGTCAAGGTGGCGGCCAAGGCGGTGCGCGACCACGTGCCGCGCGAGATCGCCGACGCGCTGGCGGCGGTACGATGAGGCTCGGGCGCGTTCGTCCGGGGGCGACGCCCGCGTCCGCCGCGCCGCTCCTCTGCCGCTGGGACCTCGACAAGACCTATCTCCGGAGCGAGTTCGACTCGCTGCGCTCGCTGCTCCGCACGGCCTTCGAGCGCGCCGAGGACAAGGTCGAGGTGCCGGGTGTGGCCGAGCTCATCCGGGCGCTCAAGGCCGCGGCCGAGCGGCACGGACGGAAGGCGCTCGTCTACTTCGTGTCGGCGAGCCCGCCGCAGATCGGCGCGGCCATCCGGAAGAAGCTCGCCCTGGACGGCGTGCCCTACGACGGGATCGTGTTCAAGGATCAGCTCGCGCACTTGAAGCGCGGCAAGCTCCGCAACCTGCGCGAGCACGTGGGCTTCAAGCTGGCCGAGCTGTTGCGCGGCCGGCTCGCGGCGCCGCCCGGGGCGCCGGAGCTCCTCTTCGGCGACGACTGGGAGCTCGACTCGCTCATCTACTCGCTCTACGCGGACGTGGTGGCGGGCCGTCTTCCGCCCGCGCGCCTGGCGCCCATCCTGCGCCGCATCCGCGTCGACCCGCGCCTCCTCGACGAGATCCTGGCGCTCGCCGGGCGCGCCGCCAGCGGCGCGCGCGTGGCGCGCATCTTCATCAATCTGGAGCGCCGCTCGCCGCCCGCCACCTTCCGCCTCTTCGGGCCGCGCGTGGTGCCCACCTTCAACTACTTCCAGACCGCCGCCGTGGTCGGCGCCGACGGGTACCTCGACGCCGAGGACGTGGCGCGCGTCGGCCGCGTGCTGTTCGAGGGCGCGGGCTACACGGCGCGCGCGCTCGAGAACTCGCTCGCCGACCTCGTCCGCCGGGGTGTCCTCGAGCCCGCCGCGGCCGCCGCCCTCGGCGCGCGGCTGCGCGCCGCGGGTGTGCTGCCGCCGGGAGACGAAAAGGGGGCGCGCTGGCGCCGCGTGCTCGGCGCGCTCGGCCGCCTGCGACGCCGGCGGCGGACGGGGGCCGGCCGAGCGGGCGAGACGCCCGCGCTCGACTACGACGCGATCCTGGACCGGGCCGCGGCGGCGAGCGGGAGGAGCTCATGAAGCCGGAGGACTTCGTCGTCGTGCTGGTGACGGCTGGCGATGCCGGGGAGGCGGCGCGCATCGGGCGCACGCTGGTCGAGGAGCGGCTCGCCGCCTGCGCCAACGTCGTGGGTCCGATCCGCTCCGTCTACCGCTGGCAGGGGGCGGTGGAGGAGGCGGCCGAGCACCTGCTCCTCGTGAAGGCGCGCGCCGACGACCTGCCCGCGCTGGAGGCCCGCGTGCGCGCGCTGCACAGCTACCAGGTACCCGAGGTCCTGGCCCTCCCCGTGGCCGCCGGATCCGCTGCCTACCTCGCATGGCTCGCCCAGTCGACCGCCCGCGACGCCTGAAGGCGCCGGCGGCGCGGCCGCCGCTCGAGCGCGAGTTCTCGGCCGGCGGCCTCGTCTACCGGCGCCGCCGGGGCGAGGTGGCGGTGGTCCTCGCCGCGCGGCGCCACGCCGAGAGCGGGGCCCTCGTGTGGACCATCCCCAAGGGGCACCTCGAGCCCGGCGAGTCGTCCGCGGCGGCGGCGGTGCGCGAGGTGCGCGAGGAGACCGGGCTCGAGGCCGAGGTCGAGCAGCCGCTCGGCGACGTCACCTACTGGTTCGCGCGGCGCGACGCGGAGGGGCGCCCGCGGCGCGTCTGGAAGCGCGTGCGCTTCTTCCTCATGCGGTGGCGTGGCGGGCGTTTCGGCGACCGCGACCGGGAGATGGACGCCGTGCGCTGGTTCTCGCTCGACGAGGCCGAGCAGGCCGCGGCGTTCGAGAACGAGCGCGCGCTCGTGCGGCGTGCGCGCACGCTGCTCGCGGGGGTGTGAAAAAAAGGGGCGGGTCCGTGTCCGGACCCGCCCCTAGGACCGTGCCGCGAGCGCGGCGCCGTCGTCCCGCCGGCGCTTCACGTCGGACAGCGCATCATCGATCGAGCGCCGAGAGGATGCGCCCGCGCGGCCCGTAGACGACCGTGTAACGGCGGCCGCAGCGCTTGCACAGCGCCGGGGCGGCGACGGCCGCCCCGCCGAGCGGCATCCCGCACACGCACATCCAGCCCGCCACCCGGGCCGGCGACCCGACCGCCAGCGCGTGCGGCAGCACGTCGCGCGTCACCACCGCCCCCATGCCGATCATCGCGTACGGGCCGATCTCGACCGCGGGGCCGATCAGCGCGCCCGCGCCGACCGTCACTCCGGTGCGCACCACGGTCTTGAGCGTGTCCGGCGTCGGCGCCGAGGGCGCCAGCCCCGCCGGGTCGTCGAAGGCGCGGGGGTGGCGGTCGTCGGTGAAGATGACGCCGGGCCCGATCAGGACACCGGCCTCGATCGTGACCCCCGTGCAGATATAGACGTGCGCGTTGCTCTTCACGCCGTCGCCGATCGTCACGCCGTAGGCGATGTAGCTCTTCTCGCCGATGATGCAGTCGCGGCCGATGGAGGACGGCCCGCGCACGTGCACGCTGTCCCAGATCGCGGTCTGCGGGCCGATCGTGACGCCCGGCTCGATGATCGCGGTCGGGTGGATGCGCACCCCGTGCGCAGCCGCCGGGGCCGGCCCGGCGGGGGCGCCGCCTGCGCTCGGCTCCGTCAGCACGATGGTCATCTCCTTGCCGGCGGGCGCGCCGGCCGGGGGCTGCTCCGACGGTGTCCCCCCCGCGCGCCGCCCGGAGCGAGCGCCGCGGCGGCCGCTCACGCGCGCGCCTCCGCGCCCGTTCGGGTCTCCCGCACACCACTCATGTCGAAGTTCTACTCGCTAGTAGGCGCCGCGGCCGCTGAGCACCGCGGGGATCGTCTTCAGGAGGATCTTGACGTCGAGCCCGAGGGACCAGTTGTCGATGTACTCCATCTCGCTCTTGACCCAGTTCTCGAACTCCGGCGCGCGCCCGTTCACCTGCCACAGGCAGGTGATGCCCGGCTTCACGCTGAAGCGCCGCTTGTGGGCGCGCTGGTCGATGCGCCGCACGTCACGCAGCGGCAGCGGGCGCGGGCCGACCAGGCTCATGTCGCCCTTGATGACGTTCACCAGCTGCGGCAGCTCATCGAGGCTCAGGTGGCGCAGCCAGCGCCCCACACGCGTCACGCGGAGGTCGTTGCGGATCTTGAACACCGGCCCGTGCGCCTCGGTGAGCGGCTCGAGCTCGGCCTGGAGCCGGTCGGTCCCCTCGATCATGGTGCGGAACTTGTAGAGGCGGAAGCGCCGGCCGCCGAGGCCGACCCGCTCCTGCGCGAAGAGGATCGGGCCCCGCGAGTCGAGCTTGATCGCGATCGCCACCACGAGAAGGACCGGGAAGAGGAGGGTGCAGGCGGCCAGCGACGCGGTCAGGTCGAGGAGCCGCTTGCCGAGGAGGGCGAGCGAGTCGGGCGGGCCGGGGAAGAGGGTGATCACCGGGCGGCCCTCGACCTCGTCGAGCTGCGCGCGGGCGAGGATCAGGTCGGCGACGCTCGACGCGAGCCGCACGGTGAGCCCCTGCTCCTCGCAGAGGGAGACGAGCGCGCGGACGAGCGGCTGCGCGCAGTCGAGCGGCAGGGCGACGAACACCTCGTCGATCGGCCGGCTCGCGGCGAGGGTCTCGATCCGCCCGAGCACGGCGGCGCTGCCCGCGCCGCTCCCGTCGCCGCGCGGGTCGAGCTGGATCATCTCGACCACGTGGTAGCCGAGGTCGGCGCGGCGGGCGAGGCGCGCGACCATATCGAAGGCCTGCTCGCCGTCGCCGACCACGATCACGCGGCGGCGATCGTGCCCGTGGCGGCGCATGCCGCGCGCGACGACGCGGAGCAGCTGGCGCTCGGCGCCGAGTCCGCCGAAGGCGAGCCCGGCGAAGGCCGGGAGGAACGTGCGGGTGGCGAACTGGAAGTCCAGGAGGTCCGCGAGCGCCCACAGGGGGACGGTGGCGGCCAGCACCGCCCAGGCGAGGTCGTGCCACTCCCGCGCGCTCGGCGAGAGGCGGTAGCAGCGGTAGAGCCGGAAGCCGTGGAAGACGAAGTGGCAGTAGGCGAGGTAGCCCGCCACGAGGAGCAGGTTGTGCACCTGGACCCGCATCTCGAGGGTCGTGTACCAGTCGTCGTCGCCCGGCGCGGTGAGGGCGACGGCGGAGAGGAAGGCGGCCGCGACGACCGTCAGGTCCGCGAGCTGGAGCAGGCGGAGGAGCGCGCTGCGATGGCGGTTGGTCATGTCAGGCGAGCCGGACCCAGGCCTCCGGCAGCTCCACGCGCGTCTGGCGCTGCAGGATGTCGAGCAGGACGAGCACGCGCTCGCGGGCGGAGACGCGGCGGTCGAGGATGGCGACCAGGCCGCGCCACGGCCCGTCGGTGACGCGCACGGCCGAGCCGGAGGGCAGCGGGCGGGCCTCGATGATGCCGTCCGGCTCCTCGCGGCTGCGGAGGAAGTCGATCACCCCGTCGTCGAGGCGCGCCGGCTCGCCGCCGAAGACGACCAGGTCGACGACCCCCGGCGTGCGGATGATCTGGTGGAAGCGCGCGCGCGCGGCGCGCACGAAGACGTAGCCGGGGAAGAGCGGCCCCACGTCCGAGCCGACCGGCGGCCGGGGCCATCGCCGCAGCAGCGGGAGATAGGTCTCCAGCCCCTGCTGCACCAGGCGGACCCGCGCCACCGCCTCGCGGTGGCGGTGCGCCGTGACGACGCGCCAGGCGTCCGGCTGGGGGTGTGGTTCGATCGACATGGCTCCGCCCGACGAGCGCGGAGGCTCTCCGCGCCGTGATGCAGCGAACTCGGCTCTCGGCCAGCTCAATCTTGTAAGAATCCCACGTACAGCCGCAGCGACAGCGGCACCAGGTCGCGCGTCTCGACGTAGAGGCTCACGGCGTCCTCCCGGGCGCGTTGCGGCTCGCGACGCGGTCCGGACTCGGGCAGCCCGCGTCGGCGCCGCGAAGCTTGGCGCACGAGGCGCGCGACCGAGGCGGAATGCGGTAGGCCCTACGGGGGCGAGGTCGCGCTCCGGGCGGCGGGTGGTTGCCGCGTGGCGGCCCGGAGTCGACCGCCGGCGCCGGCGTATCCTCGCCGCGCGTCCCAGCGAGCGGGGCGCTCTCCGCGGGGACGGGGGGCGCGTCGCTCGCGGCGGGGGCCGGGGCGACCGGCGCCTCCACCGCCGGCGCCGCGCTCGCGGGCGCCGGGGGGTCGCCCTCCGGGTAGGGCTCGATCAGCGCGCCGCGCTGGGCCGGCACCGAGCCGACGGCGCCCGCCGCCCAGCGGAGCCAGGCCGAGCCCCGGCCGAGGGTGCCGAGCCGCCGGGGGAGCAGCCCGGGGAGCCGGCCGTTCATCTCGGCGACGACCGTGCGCGCGATGGTCGCCGTGGCCCGGGGCAGCGTACGCCCGTAGGCGAAGAGCAGCGCGTTGTGGCAGAGGATGTTCGCGCGGCGCGGGTTGCCGGCGCTCAGCTGCACGATCAGGCGGAGGGCCCGCGGGGCGAAGAGCTTCTCGGAGCTGCCGCCGACGAGGTGGAGGCGGTGCTCGATGTAGCGGTACATCTCCGCCGTCGAGAGAGGATTCACGAACGCGCGCACGCTCACCCGCTCGCGCAGCTGGCGGAGCTGCGGCTGCCGCAGGCGGCGCTGGAGCTCGGGCTCTCCCACCAGCACGATCTGCAGGAGCTTCTGCGTGTAGGTCTCGAAGTTGGAGATGAGGCGCAGCTCCTCGAACGTCCGGTCGCTCAGGTTCTGGGCCTCGTCGATGACCAGCGCCACGGTGCGGCCCTCGTCGGCGCGACGGAGGAGATGCGCGTTGAAGGCGGTCAGGAGGGCGTGCTTCGAGCGCCGGGGGGTCTCCACGCCCAGGTCGGCGAGCACGGCGGCGAGCACGTCCTCGAAGTCCTGCGTGCCGTAGGCGATGTACGCGGCCTCCACGGCGCGATCGAGCCGGGAGAGCATGGCGTAGAGGAGGGTGGTCTTGCCCGTGCCCACCTCGCCCACCAGGGTGATGAAGCCGCGGCGGTCGAGGAGCCCGTACTGGATGGCGGCGAGCGCCTCGCGGTGCCCCGGGCTGAGATAGAGGAAGGCGGGGTCCGGGGTGAGCCCGAAGGGCTCGGCGCTCAGTCGGAAGTGCTCGAGGTACATGGTCGCGTCACCAGCGGTCGGGCAGAACCGTGAGTACATCGAGCCGGAGTAGCGCGGCGAGCGCGACGGTGAAGACGAGCGGGGAGGGGGTCCGCATCATGACAGTCATCACGGATGCCGCTCGGCAGGACCGCCGCGCGCGCCGCTTGCCCTTGTGCAATGCAGGTGCCAGCAGCGCCCGGGGCGGCGGCGCTGCCTCCGCGGGAAACGGACAGCGCGCCACCCATCCCCCCAGCTGTAGAAGCTACAATTTGCCCTCTCTTTTTTTCAGGTCCTGTTCGTCATTGCCTCGCGGGTCGCCCGCCATGCAGACAAGCTAAGGAACGGTCGCGGCGGGCCGGAATCCCCTCCCGGGGTGTCGCGCACTCACCCATGCGGCGGGGGGGTGAGCTCAGCTGGTCTCTTCCAGCCCCTGCTCGAGCAGCGCGGCGTTGGGGACCATGCCGTGCAGGTTCCGGCGCAGG
>WNEV01000876.1_pt1 | contig 12227 bp, 14 predicted proteins | sample 5399861 | NCBI WGS metagenome assembly WNEV01 (sample SAMN13153335, study PRJNA577476) | soil metagenome | isolation source: 40 cm grassland meadow soil 2 days after 3rd rain plot 2 | place: USA:California | collected 2015-11-11 | reverse complement strand
CGGAGGCCGAGCGATTGAACGTGCCGATCGCCGTCCACGGCCCCGCCCTGCCGTCGCTGTTCCGGAGCTACTTCGACATCAACCGGCCGGACCACATGCTCGAAGCCTCGCACATGGCCCACACGTTCGCGCAGATGCTCGCGTGCTCCAACATCATCACGGGCGGGGTCCTGGAGCGGTTCAGCCGGCTGAAGATCGCGTTCCTCGAGGCGGGCGCGGGCTGGGTGCCCTACTGGATGCACCGCATGGACGAGTACAACGAGGTGGCCCCCGAGCGGTGGGCACACATCTCGGCCAAGCCGAGCGAGTACGTGAAGTGCGGCCGCGTGTTCTTCAGCTGCGAGCCCGGTGACGAGTTCATCCCGTTCTTCATCGACCACGTCGGGGAGGACGCGATGCTGTTCGCCTCGGATTATCTGCACTTCGACGCGCTCTTCGTCGGCGAGCCGGGGCACGACGGCCATCCCTATCCGGGAACCGTCGCCACGCTGCTCGGGCGGAAGGACGTGCCCGACTCCGCCAAGCGCAAGATGCTGCTCGACAACAGCCTGCGCTTCTACGACATGGACAAGGCCAAGCTCGGCCGTCGCGGCATGCCGGTGGCGCGTCCGGAGCCCGCGGAAGCGCGCCGGGCCACGGTGCCGGGAACGATCTCCGCGCGGTGAGTCGAGGAGAGGAAGGAGCGCGCCGGCTCACACACTCTCACCCAGCGCCGCGCGACGTACGACGGACACCCCTCGAAGCAGGCTTGCGTTCCCTCGCCCGGCGGCGCCGCTGATAGTGTGCCGCGACCTTCATGCGATTGCCGCAGACCGTCATACTGCACCACCGACGCGCGTGATTTTTCGTCGCGTCGTAGAAGTACAGGATGCAGCGCGGGTTCTGGCACTTGACAATCAGCGCGAGATCACCGTGACAGAGTAAATCGCTTGCAGATTCGGCCACAGGGACCAGGAGATGCTGCGGCTCGCTGGGCTGAAACGATACCTGGCGCTCGAATCCCCGGCGCGTTCGGACGAGCGCGACGTCGACGGTGCGGGAGCGGAGGAGGGCATTGATCTTGTCGAGCGCAACGGTCGATGGCCGCTTGCCATGCACGATCCCCTCGGCCATTTCTCGAAGCAGCCGCCGAAAAGCGCGCGCCTCGGACAGCGCGCCTGCGCCCTTTGATGTCCGGCCCCAGCGACGCAGAACCTGCTTCGCTTGGGCCGGGCCGAGCACGTGAGCCTGCTCCAGCCAGTCGACGAGATCGCCAAAGTCCTGAAGGAGATCCACGCGCCGCCCCTGCTCGATGAGCTCCGTGTTCACGAAATCGAGGCAGCGATGGTTTCCGATCATGGGGAACTGTCCGCGGGACGCCCCGGACGGCAGCCTCGATCTCATGGGCCCTGGTAACTCCCAAAAATACGCTTGACAGGTTATCGGCCAGTCTAGGAGTATCGGCGCGTAACTGGCAAACAGTCTTTTCGACAGTTAGTCGGCGGTGCCCCGACGACCGTCGGGAGGTGTGCCATGAGACTGACAACCGTGATTCGGCTCGCCGCCCTGACCGGTGTGCTCTGGGCCCCTGCGGCAAGCGCGCAAGGGGCGGGCGGAGAAAAACTGGGAGCGGTGGTCTTCCCGGTCTCGTGCAGTCCGGCGGCGGGTCAACAATTCGCGCGCGGCGTCGCGCTGCTGCACTCGTTCTGGTACGAGGAGGCCGTCAAGGCCTTCACGGAAGTGACCGTGACCGATCCGTCGTGCGCGATGGGCTTCTGGGGTGTCGCCATGAGCATGTATTACCCGCTCTGGTATCCGCCCAGCGAGGCCACCCTGAAGGCCGGGTTGGCCGCCCTCGACCACGCGAAGGCCGTCGGCGCGAAGACGCAGCGAGAGCGAGACTACCTCGCCGCGATCGAGACGTTCTATCGCGACTGGGACAAGAGTGATCATCGCAGTCGAACCGTTGCCTACGAAAAGGCGATGGAACGCGCGTACGCCCGCTATCCGGACGATCACGAGGCCGCGATCTTCTATGCGCTCGCCCTGAATGCCACCGCGCCACCCACCGACAAGACCTACGCCAACCAGCTCAAGGCTGGCGCGATTCTCGAAAAGGTACTCACCGAGCAACCGAACCACCCCGGGGTGGCGCACTACATCATCCATAGCTACGATTCGGCGACGTTCGCGAGCCGCGCCCTCCCCGCCGCCCGCGGCTACGCGAAGATCGCGCCGTCGGCGCCTCACGCGCTTCACATGCCGGGCCACATCTTCACGCGTTTGGGGCTGTGGCAAGAGTCCATCGACTCGAACCGAATGTCTGCGGACGCGGGCGTCGCCTACAGCACGAAAACGGGAGCGGATGGCGTCTGGGATCAGACCCTTCATTCGCTCGACTATCTCGTCTACGCCTACCTCCAGACGGGCCGCGACGTCGCGGCGAAACGCGTGGCCGAAGAGGTCGCGACGATTCGCAAGGCGTATCCGGAGAGTCTTCCCGCCGCCTATGCCCTCGCCGCCATTCCGGCGCGCGTCGCTCTGGAGCGGCAGCGCTGGTCGGAGGCCGCCACCCTGACCCTCAGTCCCTCGACGTTCCCGTGGAATCGCTTCGCATGGGGCGAAGGCATCACTGCCTTCGCCCGCGCGCTCGGGATGGCGCGCGGCGGCGACATCAGCGGCGCCGAGAAGGAAGTCCAGAAGCTCGCGTCGCTTCGGGACAGCCTCGTCCAGGCGAAGAACAAGTATTGGGCAGACCAGGTGGAGGTCCAGCATCGTGCAGCCTCCGCGCTCGTCGCCCGGGCGCAGGGCAAGAGCCAGGAGGCGTTGAACCTGCTCCGCTCCGCTGCCGACCTCGAGGGCTCGATGGACAAGCACCCTGTCACTCCGGCGCCCGTGGTCCCCACGCGCGAGCTCCTCGGTGAGCTGCTCCTCGAGCTCAACCAGCCGAAGGAAGCCCTGCGGGAATTCGACGGAACGCTGACGGCCGAGCCGAATCGGTTCCGCAGCCTGTTCGGCGCCGCGCAGGCGGCTGAGCGGTCACGCGATACTGGTAAAGCCCGGGCGCTGTACACCAAGCTCGTATCGCTCTGCGACCAGGCGGACACGCAACGGCCCGAGCTTCAGCAGGCGAAGGCCTTTCTCAGGAAGTAGTGGTTGTGGTCCCCTGGGCTACAGTCTCAGCCTCACGCCGGCGCGCTCCTCCTGGAGCGTCGAGGCCTTGATGCGGTCCTGATCGCCCCAGCCTCGATTCATCGCCTCCAGCAGCTCCATCTGACAGAGGTCGAGCAGCCGGGTGGGTACGCCGTGCTGGGTCGCGAGATCACCGGCCAACCGGAAGTCCTTGTACGCGAGCGCCAGCGCAAACCTCGCGGCGAAATCTCCGCGGAACAGCGTGGCCGGCATGCGCCTGGTGAAGGTCATGTTGTGGCTGACGATGCAGCCCTCGCGGAATGCCGCGACGAGGCGAGGAACGGCGACGCCGGCTTTCGCGCCGAGCGTCAGGCACTCAGCGAGCAGCAGGTCGATGCTCATGGCCAGGGCGTTGTGGACGATCTTGGTGATCGACCCCGCGCCCAGCTCCCCGACCCACACCACGCTCTTGGAGAACGTGTCGAGCACCGGCTTCACTCGCCGCAAGACGGCTTCGTCGCCGCCGACGAACAGCGTGAGCTGCCCCTCGAGCGCGCCCTCGCGTCCGCCGTCGAGCGGCGCGTCGAGCAGGTGCGCGCCGTGCGCGTCCAGGGCGGCGCCGACGTCTCGCACGATGGCCGGGGCGTTGGTCGTGTGGTCGATCACCACCGATCCCCGTTTCACGCCCTCGAGAATGCCCCGGGCCCCGAGCGTGACGGCCTGCATCTCCGGGGGACCGGGAACGCAGGTGCAGATGACGTCGCACTGCGCGGCCACGTCTCGCGGAGAGTCCGCCCAGACCGCGCGCCGTTCGAGCAGAGGCGCCGCCGCCTCTCTCCTGAGGTCATGGACCACGAGCGAGAACCCTGCCTCGAGCACGAAGCCCGCCAGCGGCCCCCCCATGTTCCCTAGACCGATGAACCCTACCCGCATCTAGTCCTCCTTCTCAGGTGGGGGGCCCCGAAATGGCCCCCACACCCCCCAATGCTTGGCGCGTCCCGGGGAACCCGTGACGCGCCTCGACAGGCGCACCCTACCTTCTCCTTCAGTCCGAGCCCGGCTGCTCCGGCAGCAATCCCTCGGGACGCCGGATCATCAGCACGACGAGCACCACGCCGACGAGGATCTGTTGCGCCGCGGCGAGCCGCACGCCCGTCAGGAACGGGATCACGTCCTTGGCGAATCGGCTGCCTTCGAGAAGGCCGAGAAGAACCAGCGAGCCGAGGAGCGCCCCGCGGTTGTTGCCGCTGCCGCCGAGGATGAGGGCGAGCCAGACGAACAAGCTTTCCTGCGGCAGGAACATGTTCGGCTCGACGTACGCGAGATAGTGCGCGAAGAGGATGCCGGCGAGCCCCGCGATGCCCGCGCCGAGCGCGAAGGCCTGGACCTTGAACCGGAACACGGGCTTGCCCGCGACGGCGGCGACGATCTCGTCCTCGCGGATCGCCCGGAGCACGCGGCCGAACGGCGAGCGACGCAGGCGCTCGAGCGCCGCGTAGACGAGCGCGACCACGACCAGCACGAGGGCGAGGTAAAAGAGGTCGTAGTGTCCGGCGAAGCGCGCGTGGAGCGGGCGCGGAATCGCGGTCACGCCGTTCGCGCCGCGCGTGAGCCACGCTTCGTTCAGGAGGAACAGCCGCAAGACCTCGCCGAAGCCGAGGGTGACGATGGCGAGGTAATCCTCTCTGAGTCGCAGCGCGACCATCGCCAACCCGGCGCCGGCCGCGGTGGCGAGCCCCACCGCCGCCGGCCACGCGAAGACGAGCGGCGCGCCCCCGACGGCCAGCAGGGCGGACGTGTACGCGCCGACGGCGAAGAACGCGACGGCACCGAGGTTCACGAGCCCGGTCAGGCCCCACTGGACGTTCAGGCCGAGCGTCAAGAGCGCCCGGACGCCGACGAGCGTCGCGATGGCGGTGAGGTAGGCGATCATGCGCGCGCGCTCACGAGCGCGCGCCGGCGAGGCCGGTCGGCCTCACCAGCAGCACCGCGAGAATGATCGTGAAGCCGATCGCCGTCTTGTAGGTCGGTGGGACCACCAGCATCCCGACCTCTTCCATGATGCCCACGATCAAGGCGCCGGCGAGGGCCCCCGGCGCCGAGCCGATGCCACCGAGAATGGCGGCCGCGAAGACCGAGATGATCAGGCCACCGCCCATCAACGGATCGATGCTCGCGTCGAGGCCGAGGAACACGCCGGCGCCGCCGGCGAGCCCGCCGCCGCCCAGGGTGGCGAGGGCGATCACGCGCTCGGTCGGGACGCCCTTGACCGCCGCCAGCCGCGGATTGTCGGCGGTCGCGCGCATGGCGATGCCGAGTCGGGTCCGGAGGAGGAACGCCTGGGCGAGCGCCATCAAGACCACCGCGACGCCGAGGATGAGGAGCTGGTCGCGGCCGATCCGGAGCCCGGCCACGCTCATGCCGCGCGTCACCGGGACGTCGTAGCTCCGAAAGTCGTTGCCCCAGACGAAGCGCACGACGTTCTCGAGCACGAACGCGACGCCGATCGACGCGATCGCCAGCGAGAACGGACGCCGATCGCGCATCGGCCGGAACGCGATGCGGTCGACCAGGAGCGCCAGGGCGCCGGTCACGACGAGGGCGCCGAGCCAGGCCAGCTCGATGGAGGCGCGCACGCCGTGGTTCAGCACCAGCGCGACGTAGGCGCCCACCGTGAGGTACGTGCTGACGGCGAAGTTCGGAAAGCGCAGGAGCCGCCAGAGGAGCGAGAACGCGACCGCGGGGAGCGCGAGGATGCCGCCCGTCACGACGCCGTTGAAGACGTACTGCGCGATGGGCGGCATCCTCGCGCGGGCCGTCAGGGATTGATGATCATGACGAGCTCGGACTTGCCCTTCCGCACCTGCTGGACGCTGAAGGGGGCCGAGAGAATGTCGCCGATCTGATCGAAGTCGCACGAGCCCGAGGCGCCCTCGTAGTTGATCTTCTTTCCCTCGCCGAGAAGCCTGGCGCCGTCGGCGAAGGAATAGACGACGGTGCCGGGCGGGTTCGAGACCGTTCTGAGATTGTCCTTGATCACCGTTCCCGATGCTTCCCCCTTCGCGGCAGCGAGCGCCAGCGCGACGAGCGTCATCTGGTCCCACGCCTGCGGCGCGTACGGGCTCTGATCCCCGCGGGGCACCGCGGCGGAGAATTCCTTGTAGGCCGGCGAGTCGAACAACGGCGCCCGGTCCATGTTCCAGATGCCCTCCGCCACCTCCGCGCCCACGCCCTCGATGAACTTCGCGTTGATGGCAAAGCTCGGCGCGAGGACCGCCCCCTTGTAGGCGGCCCTGTAGATGTCCTTCGCCATGACGACCGAGTCGGGCGTGTAGCCTTCGAGCATGATCAGGTCGGGATTCGTGGCGAGCACACGCGTGACCTCGCTGCGATACGAAGGCTTCTTGTCCTCGTAGATGAGGCTGTCGGTGATCGTGACGCCGGCGGCCTTCAGCACGCCCGTGAAGGCGTCGCCGAAGGACTGCGCGTACGGCGTCTGGAGCGCCATGTAGGCGACGCGCTTCCACTCTTTCTTGCTCACGGCGAACTTGGCGTACATGCGTCCCTGGAGGTTCGTATTCGGCTGCGTGCGCGCGATGTAGCCCTTGTGATCTCCCTGGGTCACGCTGTCCGCGCCCGACACGCCGATGACGAAGACCCTGGCCTCGACGCAGAGCGGCTTGACCGCCAGCGTCACCGCCGAGGCCCACGTGGAGACGATCGCGACCACCTTGTTGACGTCGATCAGCTTGCGCGCGGCGCGCACGCCCGCCTCGGCGTTCGTCTGGTCGTCCTCGTGGAAGAGCTGGATGGGTCGGCCGTTGATCCCGCCGGCCTTGTTGATCCGCTCGACGACCGCCACCACCGAGCGCTGCATGTCGGGCCCGTACGAGCCGCCTGCGCCGGTGAGCGGACACAGGGTCCCGATGGGGATGGGCTCCTTCGATTGCGCCGAGAGGATTGCCGGCGCGCTCAGCACCAGTCCGGCCGTTCCCGAAGCCTTCAACAGCTCCCGTCGCGTCATCGTCGTCATGCTTGAGTCTCCCAGGTGATGTCAACCGCCCAGATAGAGACGCCGGATCTCGGGGTCGTCGCGCAGCGCTCCGCCCGCCCCTTCCGCGCGGACCCGCCCCATGGCCAGAACATACGCCCGTTGACACAGCGCGAGCGACTCGCGCGCGTTCTGCTCAACGAGCAGGATGCCGAGCCCGCGCGCGTTGATCTCGCGAACGCGGTCGAACACGAGGCGCTGGAGCGCGGGCGCGAGTCCCGCCGACGGCTCGTCGAGGAGGAGCAGACGAGGCTCCACCATCAGGGCCATCGCCATCGCGAGCATCTGTCGCTCGCCGCCCGAGAGCGTTCCGGCCCGGGCGCGCCGGCGCTCGGCGAGGACGGGGAAGAGGTCGACGACGGCGCGGGCCCGCTTGTTCGATGCTCCGGGAGCCGTCCAGGCGCCGATCGTGAGGTTCTCCCAGACGCTGAGCGACGGGAACACGTTCGCCTCCTGGGGCACGTAGCAGAGGCCGCTCGCGACGATGCGCCGGGTGCCGGCGCCCGTGATGTCGGCGCCGCGCAGCGCGATGCGGCCGGAGCGCGGGCGAACGAGCCCGGCCAGCGTCTTCAGCAGCGTCGACTTCCCGGCGCCGTTCGGCCCGATGACGGCGACCAGCTCACCGTCGTCGACGCGAAGCGAGAGACCGTGCAGGATGTCGCTGTCGCCATAGCCGGCCGAAAGCTCGTGCACCTCGAGGAGCGCGGTCACCGGGCGGTCCCCAGATAGGCTTCGAGCACGCGCGGATCGCGCCGGACCTCCGCGAACGGGCCCTCGGTGAGCCGGCGCCCCTGCGCCATCACGATCACCGGGTCGCAGAGCTCGGTGACGAGATCCATGTCGTGCTCGATCAGGAGGAACGTGCGCCCGGCCGCTCGGAGCGCGCGGATCGCCTCAACCAGCGATCGCATCAGCGTGGGGTTCACGCCGGCGCCGGGCTCGTCGAGCAGGATGATGCGTGGGTCGCTCATCAGCGCGCGCGCCAGCTCGAGCAGCTTCTTCTGTCCGCCGGAGAGCGTCTCAGCCCGCGCGGCTGCGAGATGCGCCAGCTCCACGGATTCGAGGAGCGCCAGGGCACGCTCGCGCGCGCGGTGCTCCGCGGCGATCACGCGCGTCGGCGTCGCGAACACGCGGGCGAGCCGTTCGCCCGGTTGAGCGTGGGCGTAGACGAGCACGTTTTCCAGCACGGTCATCCGTCCGAGGGGACGCGGGATCTGGAACGTGCGCCCGACGCCGCGCCTGGCGATCGCGTGCGACGAGAGCCCGTCGAGGCGATCGGCGCCGAGCCGGATCTGGCCGCCGTCGGCGGGCACGAGGCCGCTGATCACGTTGAAGAGCGTCGTCTTGCCGGCGCCGTTCGGTCCGATGAGACCCGTGATCGAGCCTTCGCCGACGGAGAGCGTGCAGCCGCCGAGCGCTTCGACGCCGCCGAAGCGCTTGGTGATGCTGGTGACGCTGAGGAGCTCGGCCGTGGCAGGTTCCCCCGTGGCCCGGGATCATATAAGATTTCCGGAGGCTCGGGGTGTGGCGCAGCCTGGTAGCGCACCTGCTTTGGGAGCAGGGGGCCGGAGGTTCAAATCCTCTCACCCCGACCATTCTTCGCCTGCTACCGCATCCGTGCCCTCTGCGGTCGCGCCTTCGCCATCGTCGTGCCGCCCGAGCGTAAGCGGATTCGACTTCAGGCCAGACCGCACCGTCGCATACACGAGCGATTCGACGGGCATCCTGCTGGAGGTCCGCCGCGGCTCATCGGGCACCATGCCCTGACCCGACGTTGACAGGACGGGCACCGCGCCCGTCCCCTACGGACACGAGAGGAACTACTTCTTCTTGGCGGCGGTCTCCCCGGGTCTGACCTCGCCCACGAACTGAAACTTCTCCTTCCCCTTGAGCACGTCGGGAGTGATCGACCACGTTCCTCGACAACTCGCGCCCACGATCTTGCCCGCGGTCGGAGGGGAGACGATCGCGGTGAACGCGCTCCCGATCGCACCGAGGATGCAGAAGGCCGCCTTGAACGGAGCGTACACAACCGTCCCCAGCACGCTCCCCGCGCCGTAGGCAACCTGCTCCGGCGTGCTCTCGTTCGGGTCGGACCCTGCGGCGGCTGCACTACTCTGTCCGAGGAGCAACAGGCCAAGCAGTAGGATGACGACCCATTTCATCTGACCTTCCTCCTAGCTGTGAAGTCTCACCTAGTCCTCGCATGTGCCGCCTCCGCCTGTGCGGGTTCTGTGCGGCTCCGCGCCGCACCAGCGGCACAACAACGACTCTTGCACCCCTGACGTCGCGCTACTACACTCGCTGTGACGCTTTCGGAGCAGGGGGCCGGAGGTTCAAATCCTCTCACCCCGACCATTCTTTCGACAGTGGGGTATGCTTCCTGCCACCCGAACCGCGCTTCATTCGAGGGAGCGATGAAAGCTCAGGTCGTGATCGCGATGCTGATGGTGCTGGCGCTCGCGGCGCCGGCGCTGGCGTTCAACTGTCCGGTGGTCATCAAGCAGGCCGAGGACCTCATCAAGAAGGCCGAGGCGACGAAGGTGAACGCGGAGAGCAAGCCGCTCATCGCGGAGGGCAAGAAGCTCGTCGGCCAGGCCAAGGCGCACCACGAGGGCGCGAAGACCAAGAAGGACCACGGGGACGCCATCCGCAAGGCGAAGACGGCGGCCGCGTACGCCGAGGAAGCGATCACGCTGGCGACGCCCTGAGGCTCAGACGCGCCGGTCGTAGAAGCGACGGTCGCACTTCAGGCAGCGATACGGCCGCTGCCGCGCCAGCAACAATCGCACCTCCTCCACCACGCCCCTCCGCGACGAGCGCTCGATCTCGAACGCGCCGCACTCCGGGCAGCGGTGCACGGAGGTGGGCTTCTCTCCCCAGGCCATCGGCTCTCTCGGCCCCTTATACCGCCCGCGGCGCCCGTGGCCAACTTTAGCGGGCAGGTCGTCCTGATCACCGGCGCCTCGTCGGGTATCGGCGAGGCGCTCGCCCGCGAGTTCGCGCGCCGCGGCGCGGCACTCGTGCTGGCCGCGCGCCGCACCGACCGCCTCGATCGGCTGGTGGCCGAGCTGACCGCCGGCGGCGCGCGCGCGGTGGCCGTGCGCTGCGACGTGACGGTCGACGGCGAGCCCGAGCGGGCGGCGGCCGCGGCCCGCGAGCGCTTCGGCCGGCTGGACGTGGTCGTCGCCAACGCCGGCTTCGGCGTGGTGGGGCCGTTCGCGCTGCTCACGCTGGACGACTATCGACGCCAGTTCGAGACCAACGTCTTCGGCGTCCTGCGCACCCTCAAGGCGACGCTGGCCGACGTGCGGCGCACGCGCGGCAGGATCGCCGTCATCGGCAGCGTCAGCGGCCACATCGCCACGCCCGGCTCGTCGCCCTACGCGATGAGCAAGTTCGCCGTGCGCGCGCTCGCCGAGGCGCTCGGCCACGAGCTGGCGCGCTCGGGCGTGTCCGTCACGCTGGTGAGCCCGGGGTACGTCGCCTCCGAGATCCGCCGTGTCGACAACCAGGGTGTGCTGCGCGAGCAGACGCCGGAGCCGGTTCCGAGGTTCCTGCTCATGTCGACGACGCGCGCGGCGCGCCAGATCGTGCGCGCGATCGCGTGGCGGCGCCGCGAGGTCGTCGTCACCGGTCACGGCAAGGCGGCCGTGTTCTTTCAGCGGCACGCGCCGTGGCTGACGTCCGCCGTCATCCGGAAGTTCGGCGTCCGGAGCCGGGGCGAGCCGGGGCGTTGAGCGCGCGGCGCTCGGCCAGGTAGGCGGCGAGCGCGACGCCCCACGCGCGCGGCTCGGCGATCCCGAGCGCGCCGAGCCTTCGGTGCGCGAGCACGGAGTAGGGCGGGCGCTTGGCGCGCGCTCCGTACTCGTCCGAGCTGACCGCGGTGAGTGACGGCGTCAGGCCCTCGAGCCGAAAGATCTCGTGCGCGAAGTCGTGCCAGGAGGTCTCGCCCCCGCTGGTCACGTGGCAGAGGCCGGTGTGCCCCGATGCGATCACGCGCCACACGGCGCGCGCCACGTCGAGCGTGTAGGACGGGCCCAGCACCTGGTCGGCGACCACGCGCAGCGGGCGCCCCTCGCGGGCCAGCCTCAGCATCGTCTCGACGAAGTTCGTGCCGTCTTTGCCCGCGCTCCTGGCGACGCCGAAGAGTCCCGACACACGGATCACGAGCGCGCTGCCGCAGCGCTCGCGCGCGAGCCGCTCGCCGGCGAGCTTGGAGACGCCATACGCGCCGAGCGGATTCGGCGCGTCGTCCTCGGTGTAGGGTGCGCCCTTGGCGCCGTCGAAGACGTAGTCGGTCGAAAAGTGCACCAGGGTGGTGCCGAGCGCCTGGCACGCCTCGGCCAGCGTGCCCACGGCCTCGGCGTTCAGCGCGAAGGCGCGGCGCGGCTCGTCCTCCGCCGCGTCCACCGCGTTCCACGCCGCGGTGTTGAGCACGTGCGTGGGCCGCAGCGCTCGCAGCGTCTCGCCCATCCGCCGCGCGTCGAGGATGTCGAGCTCGGAGCGCGGGGGCGTGAGCAGCGTGCCCGGCAGCTCGAACGTCCGCGCGAGATCGAAGCCGAGCTGGCCCGTGGCCCCGATCAGGACGTAGCGCGCGTCGGGCCGGGTCCCGGTCTCCGTGTCTCCCACTGCCCTCGCAGTGTAGCGCGGTAGAATCAGCGAGCGTCGCGGCGTCCCCACATGCGCCCGTAGCTCAGTTGGATAGAGCATCGGACTTCTAATCCGAGGGTCGGAGGTTCGACTCCTCCCGGGCGCACCATTAAATTCGCGCGGTTCCGACCCCTTGACAGGCGGAGCGCCGCTGCGCTAGTCGTCTCCCCGCGCGCGCTTCCGAGGCGGCCTTGACGTCGCTTAACCCTAACCGTCCGGGCTGGCAGATGAGCATTCCCGGGACGCCGACCGGGGGCCCGTTCGGCAAGAACGCGCTGATCTCCCACGACGAGCTGGTGACCACGGAGATCGGCCAGATCCAGACGCAGTTCGACGGTCCCGGCCACATGGCGTCAACACGTCGAAGGGCCCGATGATGTACAAGGGCGTGATCGCCTGGGACGCCTACGAG
>WNEV01000870.1_pt1 | contig 12270 bp, 10 predicted proteins | sample 5399861 | NCBI WGS metagenome assembly WNEV01 (sample SAMN13153335, study PRJNA577476) | soil metagenome | isolation source: 40 cm grassland meadow soil 2 days after 3rd rain plot 2 | place: USA:California | collected 2015-11-11 | reverse complement strand
ACGCGCGACGTCGACTCCGTCACGTTCTGCGTCTCGAAGGGGCTGGCGGCGCCGGTCGGCTCGGTGATCTGCGGCTCCGCCGTGTTCATCGCGCGGGCCCGCCGCGTGCGCAAAATGCTGGGCGGCGGCATGCGGCAGGCGGGCGTCATCGCCGCGGCCGGTATCGTCTCGCTCGAGCGGATGGTGAACCGTCTCGCCGAAGACCACGCGAACGCCCGGACGCTGGCCGAGGGCATCGCCCGGCTCCCCGGGCTGCGGGTCGATCTGGCGAGTGTCCAGACGAACATCGTGATCTTCGCGGTCGAGCGCGCCGGCGGCGCGGCCGGGTCCACGGTCGCCACGACCGATCTGGTGAAGGGGTGCGCCGCGCGCAAGGTGAAGATCCACGCGATTGGGCCCACATCGATCCGATGCGTCACCCACAAGGACGTGGACGCGGAGGACATCGGGCGTACGCTCGATGCGTTCGCGGAAATCACCCGCAAGTGGTAGCGCCAGGGGGCGTCATGGCCGAACGATTGCTCGACGTCAAGGGCTTGAAGACGTACTTCTACACCGACGAGGGCGTCGTGCGCGCCGTCGACGGGATCGACTTCCACATCAACAAGGGCGAGACCCTCGGAATCGTCGGCGAGTCGGGCTCGGGCAAGAGCGTCACCGCGCTGTCGGTGATGCGCCTGATCCCGCAGCCGCCGGGCCGCATCGTCGAGGGCACGATCCACTACCGGGACAAGAACCTCCTCGAGTTGCCCCCGGCGCAGATGCGCAAGATCCGCGGCAAAGAGATCTCGATGATCTTCCAGGAGCCGATGACCTCGCTCAATCCAGTATTCACGGTCGGCGAACAGATCGCCGAGGCCATCCGGCTCCACGAAGGGCTGGGGCGCCGGGACGCCATGGCCAAGACGGTCGACATGCTCAAGCTCGTGCACATCCCGAACGCCGAGCGCCGCGTGAAGGAGTACCCCCACCAGCTCTCGGGCGGTATGCGGCAGCGCATCATGATCGCGATGGCGCTCTCCTGCAACCCCAACCTCCTGATCGCCGACGAGCCGACGACCGCGCTCGACGTCACCATCCAGGCGCAGATCCTCGAGCTCCTGAACGAGCTGAAGGCCAAGCTGGGGATGGCGATCTTGCTCATCACCCACGACATGGGCGTCATCGCCGAGACCGCCCAGCGCGTGATCGTGATGTACGGGGCGCAGGTGGTCGAGGAGGCGCCGGTCGGCGAGCTGTTCAAGGAGCCGCTGCACCCGTACACGCAGGGGCTGCTCCGCTCGATCCCGCGCATCGATCTCGCCGCCACCCAGAAGCAGAAGCTCGAAGCGATCCCCGGCACCGTCCCGACGCTGCGAGGCGACATCAAGCCCGGCTGCCGCTTCGCGCCGCGCTGCGCGCTCGCGAAACCCATGCACTTCGACAACACGCCGCCGCTGAAGGAAGTCCGGCCGGGCCACAAAGTGGCCTGCTTCCTTTACTGAGGTCCGCCATGCCAGACGCGCTCCTCAAGGTCCAGCACCTCAAGAAGTACTTCCCCATCCGGGGCGGCCTCTTCTCCCGGGAGATCGCGCGGGTCCACGCCGTCGACGACGTGTCGTTCGACATCCTGCCCGGCGAGACGCTCGGGCTCGTGGGCGAGTCTGGCTGCGGCAAGTCGACGACGGGCCGGTCGATCCTCCGGCTGATCGAGCCCACGTCGGGCGAGGTCACCTTCCTGGGCAAAAACGTGACGACCCTGGACAAGCGGTCGCTGCGGGCGCTCCGGAAGGAAATGCAGATCATCTTCCAGGACCCGTACGCGTCGCTGAATCCGCGGATGACGGTCGGCTCGATCATCGGCGAGGCGCTGGTGATCCACAAGCTCGCGCCGACACGGAAGCATCGCGAGGAGCGCGTGGTGCAGCTGCTGGAGACGGTGGGCCTCCTGCCCGACCACCTGCGGCGCTATCCGCACGAGTTCTCGGGCGGCCAGCGGCAGCGCATCGGGATCGCCCGGGCGCTGGCGGTGAGCCCGAAGCTCATCGTGGCCGACGAGCCGGTCTCCGCCCTCGACGTGTCGATCCAGGCGCAGATCGTCAATCTGTTGGAGGATCTCCAGGCGAAGTTCGGGCTCACCTATCTCTTCATCGCCCACGACCTCTCGGTGGTCGAGCACATCTCCACACGCGTGGCCGTGATGTACCTCGGCAAGATCGTCGAGATCGCGCCGGCGAAGGAGCTCTACACCAATCCACGCCACCCCTACACCGAAGCGCTCCTGTCGGCGGTGCCGATCCCCGACCCCACGATGAAGCGCAAGCGGATCCTGCTCGAGGGTGACGTGCCGAGCCCGATCAATCCACCGTCCGGCTGCCGCTTCCACACGCGCTGTGCGCTCCGGGTGCCGTCGTGCTCGACGAATGAGCAAACGCTCAAGGAGATTTCGCCGGGGCACTGGGTCGCTTGCCAGGTGCGTACCGGCGTCCCTACCCGCTAGAGGCGGGGCGGGGCGAGGTGCGGCCGCGCTTCTCTCGCGAGATCGCCGCGCGCATCCCCGGCGCCACGCTGCACGTGGTTCCAGGCGCCGCGCACGGCTACTTCCAGGAGCGACCCGACGTGTTCAATCAGCTGAGCCTGGACTTCATCGCGCGTCACTCGAAGGGCAACGAGAAGCCGAACGATGGGGGGCTACGACTCCTAATCCCAGAGGTAGGCGCGAGGGTTGACGGCCTGACCCTTGACCAGGATCTCGTAGTGCAGGTGCGCGCCGGTCGAGCGGCCGGTGTTCCCGCTCCAGCCGAGCACGGCGCCGCGCTCGACGCGCTCGCCGACCTTCACGTTCGTCTTCGACAGGTGGCCGTACACGCTCTTGATGTCCTGGCCGTGGTCGACGATGACCGTCATCCCGTACTCCTGGTAGCTCCCGGCCACGTTGACGGTCCCGCCGGCCGGCGCGCGAATGGGGGTGCCGTGCTGGGCGCGGATGTCCAGGCCGCTGTGGAATTCGGTGCCGGAGGACCAGGGCGACTGCCGCATGCCGAATTCCGAATTGACGCCGCCGCGGATCGGCCAGCGGGACGGTAGCGCCGCGAGCGCCTTCCCGGCCCGCGTCATGAGCCGGTCGAGCGCGCGGAGGCTGTCGCCCTGCTCCTTCACGTTGTCCGCGAGGCGCTCGAGCTCGTCGCGCGCGGACAGCCGGTCGGCCGGTCGATCGGCCTTGAGCGGGCTACCACCGATGCCCTTGTCACGGTTGCCGGGCTGAAGCTCGGGGCCGAAGGGCTCCCAGATCCTCGCGTGGAGGTCGCGCCACCCCGCCATCTCGGTGCGAAGCTCGACCACCCGGCGGTTGAAGGAGTCGATCGTCGCGTGCTGGTCGGCGATCTGCTGCTTGAAGGTCCGGGCCTCCACCGTGAGCTTACGGAGTTGCACCCAGTCCCCGAAGAGCACGCCGAACACGGAGACCGCGACGGCTACTGCCGCGAACGCGGCCATGGCGGCCGGGCGTGGGAAGTTGAACCGGACCAGGCGAGAGCCGTCTCCCCGGACGATCAGCAGGCTGAACTGCTGCCGCGCCTTCCGCCGTGGGCGCCGCGACGCGGGCACCGGCGGCGGCGCCGCCATTTCCGCGGTGACAGAACTGTCGGCGACAGGCATCTCGCTCCTCACGCGAGGGTGTTAGCGCAAGGGACGTGCCGGGTGGGCACCCTCGAACAATCAATGACTTGCGAGACGGCTTCCCTGCCATTGCGACAAACCTGCCGGCACGCCGCGACAATTTGGGCGCCGGCCTTGATGGCTAACCCCGCGTGGGATCGTCGTTTATTGACACTCCGCGCGACGAACGAGTATCATTTCTGCGCGACCTCGAAGGGAGCCTCCGATGGATGACTTCTACCGAATCAAACGCCTGCCGCCGTACGTCTTCGCGATCGTCAACGACCTCAAGAGCAAGGCGCGAGCTCGCGGCGAGGACGTCATCGATCTCGGAATGGGCAATCCCGATCTCGGAACGCCGAAGCACATCGTCAACAAGCTGATCCAGGCGGCGCAGAATCCAAAGAACCACCGGTACTCCGCGTCGCGCGGCATCACGCGTCTGCGCACGGCCATCATGAAGTGGTACCGCGATCGGTACGGCGTCGAGCTTGATCCGGAATCGGAGACGATCGCCACGATCGGCGCCAAGGAGGGGCTGGCGCACCTGGCGCTGGCCGTCCTGCAGCCCGGTGACGGCGTGCTCGTCCCGAACCCGACGTACCCGATCCACGCCTACTCCGTGGTCATCGCCGACGGCGACTTGAGATCGGTGCCGCTCACGCCCGACGGAGATTTCTTCGCGCGGCTCGAAGAGACCGCCCGGCTCGCGTGGCCGAAAGCCAAGCTCCTGATCCTGTCGTTCCCGCACAACCCGACCACGATGTGCGTGGACCTGGCCTTCTTCGAGAAGGTCGTCGCGTTCGCGCGCGAGCACCGGCTGATGGTGGTCCACGACTTCGCGTACGCGGACTTCGCCTTCGACGGCTACCAGCCGCCCTCGTTCTTGCAAGTGCGCGGCGCCAAGGACGTCGGCGTGGAGATCTTCTCGCTGTCGAAGTCCTACAACATGCCGGGCTGGCGGATGGGCTTCGTCTGCGGCAACTCGCGGATGATCCACGCGCTCGCGCGCATCAAGAGCTACCTCGACTATGGCGCCTTCCAGCCCATCCAGATCGCCAGCATCATCGCGCTGGAGGGCGACCAGTCGGTGGTGACCGACATCGTCGAGGTCCACCGCCGGCGGCGCGACGTCCTGGTCACCGGCCTGAACAAGCTTGGCTGGAACGTGCCGAAGCCCAAGGGCACGATGTTCGTGTGGGCACCGATTCCCGAGGCGTTCCGTGCGATGGGCTCGCTGGAGTTCTCGAAGCTGCTCATCCAGGAGGCCAAGGTCGCCGTGTCCCCCGGCATCGGCTTCGGCGAGTACGGCGAGGGCTACGTGCGGTTCGCGCTGGTCGAGAACGAGCAGCGGATCCGCCAGGCGCTGCGCGGCCTCAAGACCGTCACCCGCTGATCCAGTCCATGATGAACGAAGTCCGAATCGGACTGCTCGGTCTCGGCACGGTCGGCGCCGGCGTCGTCAAGGTCCTCGACGCGCAGCGCGCCACCCTGGAAGAGCGCGCCGGCTGCCGGCTGCGGCTCGGCGCGATCGCCGACGTCGACGTCACCCGCCGTCGCGAGGGTCTCGACCTGGCCCAGCTTCCGATGACGACGGACGCCGCGCGGGTCCTCGACGATCCGTCGATCCACATCGTCATCGAGCTGGTCGGCGGCCTCGAGCCGGCCCGGTCCTTCATCTTGAAGGCGCTCGCCGCCGGCAAGCACGTGGTCACCGCCAACAAGGCGCTCCTTGCCCACCACGGCGCCGAGCTCTACGACGAGGCGCGCCGGCGTGGGATGACCCTCGCGTTCGAGGCGGCCGTGGCCGGCGGCATCCCGCTGATCCGCGCGGTCAAGGAAGGCCTGGTCGCCAACCGGATCCTGTCGGTGTTCGGCATCGTGAACGGGACGTCGAACTACATCCTGTCCAAGATGACCGACGAGGCCCTCGACTTCGCGATGGTCCTCAAGGAGGCCCAGGCGCAGGGCTACGCCGAAGCCGACCCCACGTTCGACATCGAGGGCCTCGACTCGGCCCACAAGCTGCAGATCCTGGTCACGATCGCGTTCCGTACGTTCATCGACCTCAAGCACATCCACACCGAGGGCATCACCCGCGTGACCGCGCAGGACATCGCGTACGCGCGCGACCTCGGCTATCGGATCAAGCTGCTGGCGATCGCGAAGACCTCCGGCGACGCCGGCTCGGGCGGCGCGGGCGTGGAAGTCCGGGTCCACCCGACGATGATCCCGGCGCGGTCGCCGCTCGCCGCGGTTTCCGGCGTCTTCAACGCCGTGTTCATCACCGGGGACGCCGTCGGTGACCTGATGTTCTATGGGCGCGGCGCGGGCCAGATGCCGACCGCCTCGGCGGTGTGGTCGGACGTGCTCGAGATCGCGCGCCGTACGGCCCACGGCATCCCGGCGCTCGGGCTCGAGCTGCCGGCCGTCGGCGCCGGCGCCCTGCCCCTGCGCTCGATCGACACCGTGCGCTGCTGCTACTACCTGAGAGTCATGGCCCAGGACCGGCCGGGCGTCCTCTCGCGCGTGGCCGGCATCCTCGGCCAGCACGACATCTCGATCGCGTCGGTGCTGCAGCGCGAGCGCGCCGCCAACGAGGCGGTGCCCATCGTCATGATGACCCACGAGGCGCGCGAGCACGACATGCGGCGCGCGCTCGCCGCGATCGATCGGCTGCCGGACGTCGCCACCGCGACCACGATGATCCGGGTGGAAGGCGGGCCGGCGTGAAGACCTGGCGGGGCGTCATCGAGGAGTACCGGGACTTCCTGCCGGTCTCCGACAAGACGCCAGTCGTCACGCTCTTCGAGGGCAACACCCCGCTCGTTCCCGCACCCCGGCTGGCCGAAGCGACCGACGCGCGGATGCAGATCTATCTCAAGTGCGAGGGATTCAACCCGACCGGTTCGTTCAAGGACCGCGGGATGACGATGGCGATGTCGAAGGCGCTCGAGACGGGCGCGCGCGCCGTCATCTGCGCCTCCACCGGCAACACCTCGGCCTCCGCCGCCGCGTTCGCGGCGCGCGCGGCATCCGCGCGTTCGTCATGGTGCCGAAGGGCGCGATCGCGCTCGGCAAGCTCTCGCAGGCCGCGATCCACGGGGCGCGGGTGCTCACCGTGGACGGTAACTTCGATCAGGCGCTGACCATCGTCCGCCAGATCGCCGAGCGGCATCCGGTGACGCTCGTGAACTCGGTGAACCCGTTCCGGCTCGAGGGACAGAAGACCGGCGCCTTCGAAGTGTGCGATCAGCTCGGGCGCGCGCCCGACTATCACCTGATCCCCGTCGGTAACGCCGGCAATATCACCGCGTACTGGCGGGGCTACCGCGAGTACCATCGCGCCGGTCGCGTGCGCGAGCTGCCGCGGATGGTCGGCTTCCAGGCCGCGGGCGCGGCGCCGATCTACGAGAACCGCATCATCGAGGAGCCGCGCACGGTCGCGACCGCCATCAAGATCGGGAACCCCGCGTCCTGGGGCCCCGCCCTCGAGCCGATGAAGGACTCCCGGGGCTGGATCGACATCGTCACCGACGAGGAGATCCTGCGCGCGTATCGCATGCTGGCCCGCGAGGAGGGCATCTTCATGGAGCCGGCGTCGGCCGCGACCGTGGCCGGGTTGATCAAGTCGATCAAGGCCGGCCGCTTCGAGGCGGGGTCCACCCTCGTCCTCACGCTCACCGGCCACGGGCTCAAGGATCCGGATACCGCGCTCGAGTCCGCGTCGCGGCCGACCACCGTGCCGCCGCAAATCGACGCCGTCCTGGCGCAGCTCGGCCTCTGAGCCGGCTCAAGCTCCTGCTCGGCGTCGCGATCAGCGCCGCCCTGCTCGTCTATCTCTTCCGCAGCGTGCACCTGACGGAGCTCGGCCACCAGCTGCGGGACGCCCACTGGGGCTGGATTCTGATCTCGACGGCGCTGGCGCCGCTCCAGCTCGTGGCGCGCGCGCAACGCTGGCGGTATCTGTTCCCGCCCCACGCAAGCCCTCCGGGGCTCACGCCGGCGGTCATGATCGGCTACATGGCCAACAACGTCCTCCCGCTCCGCGCCGGCGAATTCGTGCGCGTCTATGTGGTCGCCCGGCGGTGGCGCGCGGCCGCCGGCGGCGCGGAGACGCGGGCCGATCCGTTCTGGACGACGCTCGCCACCCTCGTCGTCGAGCGAGTGCTCGACAGCCTGGCGATCGTGCTGATCCTGGCGGCCCTGATCCTCACCGTTCCCGTCCCACGATTTCTCGAGATTGCCGCGCTGGTCGTGCTGGCGATCGACGTGGCGGGCGTGGCGGTCCTGCTGTCGCTCGTGGTGGCGCCGGCCAGCTGCGAGCGGGTCGTCGCGCGGCTCGTCGGGCGCTGGCCCGGCCTGCAGGGCCGGGCGCTCCGAGTCTTACAGACGTTCGTCCACGGCCTCGACGGCATCCGCGCGCCGGCGCACACCGCACCGCTGCTGATGTGGACGATCGCGGTGTGGCTGCTCGTCGCGCTGGCCGCGTGGACGATGCTCTTCGCCCTGGATCTCCGGCTGCCGTTCTCCGCGGGCTGGGCGGTGCTGGCCTTCGTCGGCCTGGGCGTGTCCATCCCGTCGGCGCCCGGTTATGTCGGCGTCTTCCACGCCGCCGCCGCGCTCGCGGTCGGCCTGTTCGGCGTGGCGCAGTCGACGGCCGTGGGCTATGCGCTTCTGTTCCACGCCAGCCAGATCCTGCCGGTGACGCTGCTCGGCTGGCTCTATCTGGTGCGTGAGCAGATGAGCCTGAGCGAGGCCGTTGCCGGAAGGCCGGCCGAGGGTGGCCCGAGATAGATGCGAACCGGCGCCGGGGAGTCCGCGGACCCGTGTTAAATTTTTAGGTCATGGCGCTGATCGTGCAGAAGTACGGCGGCTCGTCTGTCGCCGACGTCGAGAAGATCGCGAACGTCGCCCGGCGCGTCGTGGCGAGCGCGCCCGGCAACCAGCTCGTGGTCGTCGTCTCGGCGATGGGCAAGACCACCGACGGCCTGCTGGCGCTGGCCCGCCAGATCTCCATGGATCCCGATCTGCGCGAGACAGATATGCTGCTCGCCACCGGCGAGCAGGTCACGATCGCGCTCCTGGCGATGGCGCTGCAGTCGCTCGGCGTGAAGGCACGCTCGTTCACCGGTCCCCAGGTCGGCGTGCGAACCGATCACGCGCACACGCGAGCTCGGATCACCCAGATCGACGCCGACCGCGTGCGCCGCGCGCTCGACACCGGCGAGATCGCCGTGGTGGCCGGGTTCCAGGGGCTCTCCGATCAGGACGAGATCACGACGCTCGGTCGCGGCGGCTCCGATCTCACGGCGGTCGCGCTGGCGGCGGCGCTGAAGGCGGACGTGTGCGAGATCTACACGGACGTCGACGGCGTGTTCACGGCCGACCCCAACATCGTCCCTGACGCCCGCAAGCTCGCCCGCGTGTCCTACGACGAGATGCTCGAGCTGGCGAGCCTCGGGGCCAAGGTGCTCCAGAGCCGCTCGGTGGAGTTCGCGAAGAAGTACGGCGTGACGGTTCACGTGCGGTCCACCTTCAGGCCGGACCCGGGCACGCTCGTCACGAAAGAGGAGCTCGGCATGGAACAGGCGGTGGTCACCGGAGTGACGCACGACCGGAGCCAGGCGAAGATCTCGCTGCTGCGGGTGCCCGACCGGCCCGGGATCGCGTCCGCGGTGTTCGGCGGGATCGCCGCCAGCAACATCGTCGTCGACATGATCGTGCAGAACATCAGCCAGGACGGCTACACCGACATGTCCTTCACGCTGCCGCGCAGCGACCACGCGCGCGCGGTCGCCCTGCTCGAGGGGGTGGCGCGCGACGTCGGCGCGCGCGGGATCGAGCACGACGAGCGCGTCGCCAAAGTTTCCATCGTGGGGGTCGGGATGCGCAGCCACTCCGGCGTCGCGTCGAAGATGTTCGCGGCGCTCGCGCGGGAGGGCATCAACATCCAGATGATCTCGACCTCCGAGATCGCGATCTCGTGCGTGATCGAGGACAAGTACGCCGAGCTGGCGGTGCGGGCCCTGCACGACGCGTTCGAGGTCGGCGGGGGGATCGCGCGCTGACGGACTGGCTCGCCAGCGTCTGAATTGTTGGACTCTAGTCAGCCGTGTGGCGGCGTGGGATCGTCGCCCCATGACGCCCTACTCGCGACGCCAGCTCCTGGTGCTGCTGATCCTGCTCGCCGTCGCCGGGCTCGGCCTCGCGGTCGGGCACTGGCGACGCGCCCACCCTGATCTCGCCGACCATCTCGAGCGGCTCGACCGCGCCGAGACGCCGGCCGCCTCCACTCCCGAGCTCGGCGGCCGCGTGCCGACGCCCACGCGCTCATCCGAGGAGCCCGTTCCACGACGCTCGCGGCGCCGCGCTTCCGCTCGCGACAGCCTCGAGGGGCGGCCCCCTGCGCGCGTCGACGCGCCGGGGTCGGCGCTCGACCTGAACCGCTCGACGGCGATCGAGCTCACGCGCCTCCCCGGCATCGGCGCGGTGCTCGCGCGGCGGATCGTGGACGCCCGCGAGGCGGATGGACCGTTTTCGAGCGTCGACGAGCTGCGCCGCGTGCCGGGGGTGAGCGCCCGGAGGCTCGAGCAGGTGCGCGCCCTGGTGACGATCTCCGATTGAGCTTCACGCGGACTCCGCTGGTGCCGCCGGCCGTGGCCTTCGCCGCCGGCATCGCGGGCGCTTCACTGTGCGGGGACGCCGTCCCCTGGGTCGTGTGGCTCGCGGCGCTCGTGGCGGGCGGGGCGCTGGCGGTGCTGGGCCGGACGGGGTGGGCAGCCGGCGCGTTGCTGATCGGCGTCGCGGCCCTCGGCGCGCTTCGCGCCGCCGAGGCCCCGCTGGCACCCGATCACGTCCGCCGCCTGCCGCTGCCGACGATCGCGCACATCGAGGGCCGGCTCGCCGCCGAGCCGAGATACTGGGCGCCCGACCGCGTGCGGCTCTGGCTCGATGCGCTGCGGGCGGACGGGGCGCCGGCCTCGGGGCGCATTCAGGTGAGCGCGTACGGCGTGCCGCCCGCGCTCACCGTGGGCCAGCGGATCGCCGCACCGCTGCGGCTTCATCCGGCCACGGGCTTCCGCAACCCGGGGACGTTCGACTACGGCGAGTACCTGGCGCGCGAGGGGATTCGCGTGATCGCCACCGTACGGGCCGAGTCGATCACGCCGCTCGACGATCCACCGCCGCCGTGGCCGGCGCGGGTGAAGCGCCAGGCGGTCGCGGCCATCGGGCACGCGCTGCCGCCGGCGTCGGCCGCGTTGCTCGGAGGCCTGCTGCTCGGCGAGCGCACCGGCCTGCCACCGGACATCGACGAGGCCTTCCGGCGCGCCGGCGTGTACCACGTGCTGGCCGTCTCGGGCTTCAACGTGGCGCTGCTCGCCGCCGCGGTCTGGGCGCTGTGCAGCCTCGCACGCGTGGGCCGGCGGCTCGCCGCGATCGTCGCGATCGTCGTCGTGATCGGGTTCGCGTTGGTCGTCGGGCCCCAGCCGTCGGTCCTGCGCGCCGCGGTCATGGCCGTACTGGTGCTGGCCGCGGTGCTGCTCGAGCGCGACCCGTCGGTGACGAACAGCCTGGCGCTCGCCGCGCTGGCGATCCTCGCCATCCGGCCGGGCGACCTTTTCGATCCGGGCTTCCAGCTCTCGTTCGCCGCCACCCTCGGAATCGTCGTGGCGCCGCTGCCCAGAGGTGTCGTGCTCGGCGGGCTCGGCGCGAGCGCCGCCGCGCAGCTCGCGGTCCTGCCGATCACGCTCGCGCACTTCAACCAGCTCTCGACGGTGGGCCTCGTCGCCAACCTCGGTGTGGTCCCGCTCGCGGGCGCCGCGACCGTCCTGGGCCTCGTGGCGGTCGCCCTCTCGCTCTTCAGCGAGGCGGTCGCGGCGGTGGCGTTCGACGCGGTGTGGCCCCTGCTGCTGGCGTTGCGCGGGATCGTGGCGCTGGCCGCCGCGATGCCGGGCGCCGTCGTGCATTTGCCGGCTCCCCCGCCGCTCGCGGTGGCCAGCTACGTCGGGGGGTTGGCGCTCCTGGTCTTCCGGAGGCCCCTCGCCGCCGCGATCCTGCTCGCCGTCGCCCTCGGCGCCGGGGCGTGGCCGCTCGTGCGGCCGCCCGACGCTCGCCTGCGCGTGACGGTGCTCGACGTCGGCCAGGGCGATGCCATCGTCGCCGAGATGCCCGACGGCCGCGCGATCCTCGTCGACGCCGGCTCGGGCGGCGCCAGGCGCCTCGATGCGGGCGAGCGGGTCGTCGCGCCGTTTCTGTGGAACCGCGGCTTTCTCCGTCTGGCCGGCGCGATCGTGACCCACGACGACAGCGATCACGCCGGCGGCATGCCAGCGGTGCGGCGGCTGCTTCGCGTCGACGAGCGGTGGACCAGGCTCGACCCGCCGGCGACGCCACGTGCGTTCGGCGGCGTGGTGGTGACGGCGCTCCCGCGGCTGGCAACGGGCGGACGGCGCAACGACGGCGGCCTCGTGTTGCGAGTCGAGGTCGGGCGGGTGTCGTTCCTGCTCGCGTCGGACATCGAGGCGGCCCGCGAGCGCGAGCTGGTGGATGCCGGTCTGCCCCTGGCGACGACGGTACTCAAGGTGGCTCACCACGGCTCGCGCTCATCGAGCACCGCCGAGTTCGTCCGCG